>ERZ1292633.5172-Hain-H41-02um-R1-5172-length-11847-cov-5_pt1 | contig 11847 bp, 13 predicted proteins | sample MGYA00564406_ERZ1292633 | MGnify/ENA primary metagenome ERZ1292633 (study PRJEB36523, sample SAMEA6512639) | groundwater metagenome | collected 2019-01-08 | study: AquaDiva: Metagenomics assemblies of 32 groundwater samples
CTTTCGGCAGTAAGCCTTTTTTGGCCATTTGTTCGCGCGCGAATTGAAAAATTTCCAACAATTGCCGCCAATCTACACTTGGATTAAAAGGATAATCGGAAAATTGTTCAAAATATCTTCCGGCTACGGGCGAGGGGATTACGTCGTAAGAAACTACCGTTTTAATTCCGTCTTTTAATGATTCTTTAGGTTCTGTCCCTACGACAAAGCATGTTGATACTTTTCCTTTTCCTAATATTGCTACGGCTTTTTCGAATGCTTTTAAATAATCTTCCTTTTGGCAATATTTTGTTTTCCCCGGAATTATATTTCTACGCGTCTCATCATCCCATATTTCCAGATTCATCATTAAACTTTCTCCGCCAGCCTGTGCGAATTCTTCTATCAATGCCAAATCTTTAGGCGGAGTTATCTCAACAGAAATAGGAATCTTGCCTATTTGTTCCCTAATTTGTTGTACTACGGGAATCATTACTTCAAGTCCGCGTCCTAAAGAAAAAGTCATTCCACCATTTAAAATTATCCCTTTATATGCTTCGCGTGGGATTTTTTGAAACGCTTTAATAAGCAATTCTGCTTTAAGCTGGACGTTTTTTAGGTCAGCGTTACTTTGGCTTCTGTCCATTACGCAAAATTTACATTGTTCGCCGGTATTAAAAAGACAGCACCATTCATATACTGCCCCAGCCAGTTGATCTCCGTGTTGAGTGAGAATACTGGTTATGGGATAACCGTCTACATTTTGGTCGTACCATTCGGGTGGTTGTAAAATTTCAGCGCGACCGATTTCTTCGTCATTTTCCAGTATTATTAAGCCGGTTTCGGTAGCGCGGATTTTTAAAGACGCCGGTCTTTTTAAATATAAAGGAAAATTAACCTTAAATTCGCGAGCACTCGGCAGTTGAGGATTTATTCTAATTTTAAGTCCGGAACTTAAGCCTCCGCGCAGCACTTTTTGAGGATTTTGGGATTCAAGAAATTTTATAGTTTCTTCGTCTTCCGGATTTGCGCCTTCGCATAGCAGGCGTGCTTTTAATTCTAATGTATTCATGAAAATATATTGTTATGAAATATTAAGATATATATGGTGAGAGACGTTCTTTCAATATAGAAATTATGTCTGTAATTTGATTTTCCATGTCTTCCGAAATTCGCGGACTCTTCCAAATTCCAGGATTTGATTCCATAATTGTGGAATAGGGAAGAAGGCGGAATTTTTCCATTGTTTCACCTGTTGCTACAATGTCTACGCCTCCTACCGTACTTGGTATATCTTGATTCCTAACCATAGATTCTATTTGACCGTCTGCAGGCAGGAATCGTCCCAGCATATTGAAAACTTTCATGCATGAAGCTGGGAAAGAAGTGGCTATTATGCCAGCGGAGAGCAGGCTTCTGATGTCAGGGAATTGATCAAATTCTTCTTCTCTAATCATTAAAGTAAGCCATGTTGGAATATTAAGTTTTTTTAAAGTGGCTATTTTATTTGATGGGAAAAGAATACGAGGATCTACAGTTTTCGGACCAAGAGTAAGAGCGCGTGTTTCATCGCGGCTATCGGTTAGAGGATATTCAAGCCCTGCTTCAAAAGCGCTGTCATCTCCAAGAATTCCGATAGAAAAGATGCCCCTGCGAATAAAACGTGCCATATCAGATACTCTACGAGGACGGATAGATACCCCGGGGAGATACGGACTTTGGAATGTTCCTGAATCCTCAGTGAGATCAAGAGCATCGCGTATTGGATTACAAGCCCTTTCCAGTCGTGAATTTTTGGGATAACCCATAAGAATTTGTTGTTTTTTCATATAAAAAATAATTAGTGAAATAAAATAAATATAAAAAATCCCGCTTTTGCGGGGAGGTAGATATCAACTTTGTATTTGCGTCACACCGTTTGACGGTGTTGAATTGTTTTAAGCCGATGCAATACAAGTTGATACCCGCCCATGCCGTGATTCAGCCAATGTGCCACGCGGGTTATTGTTGCGGTGCTTACGCCGGTTGTTTTAGAAATGTTGCGGTAGGGGAGTCCTTTTTTAACCTGTTTTGCCACTTGCCAGCGTTCGGCCATTTCTTTAAGTTCTGCTAAAGTACACAGGTCGCGCATGAATTTTTTGCATTCTTGTTCGGTTTTTAAAGCTGTTACGGCCTTAAAAAGTTCTTTTGCCGATTTGTTGTTTAGTGCTTTTTCCATATACCGATATTAAATTAACGTATTAGCACGTTAAAACAGAGCTATTATAGCGTTTGGCAAAATAAAGTCAAGAGATTTTGCGATAAACGGGCTAATATACCTGATTATGCGTTCCTATTAAAATCTTTATGATAAAGGGCTTTAAGCATTTAATTCGCGCAAAATTTGATGTCCGGATTTCCCCTTTGATTTGTGTTTTTTCAATTCCGCAAGAGCTTCTTTTTCTCTCCTTAAAATTTCGAGTTCTTCCGCTTCGGTCAACCCGTTGGCGGTAAACATTTCTTTTTTCTCCTTACGTACCACCGCGGTCAAGGTTAATTTGATATAGGAGGTTACGGGAATTCCCTTGTATTCGGCAATTTCGGACAAATCCTTTTTTAAAGACGGATTCACTTTGAGTTGAAGAAGTTGAGAAGGCATAGGTATGTAAAAGTATTACTAAAGTAGTATTTCTATATACTTAGTATATCATGACGAATAAACTAACTGCAAGCCAATTTTAAGCTTTATTTCGGCACGGGAATATTCGGCGTTCCAACCTTTGGCGGGGTAGTCGGACATTTACAGTTTTTAGGGTTGTTCTTCAAAACTTTAACCCTTTTTTCGCTTTTCAAATAGTCATTTTAACAGGTTATCCTACTGAAAATTGGGGTCTTTTTAGACTAAAACTATTGACAAAGAATGGAATTCAGGTTAGAGTTCCAACGTTAATTAATAACCATAAAATATATGCCAGAAACAAGAAATCAAGTAGTAATCATTGAGAGAGCCGCAGGTCATTTGGAAACTGATGATGAGCGAGATGGTATATGCCTAGCTGTACGAGATGCCTTAGGGGAAAAAGTTGAAATAGTTGATATGGTCGCACCAGGATCCTCAAGGCCGGAAGATATTTCACGGTTCATACAAGCCTGTACTGCAAGAGTTACAGCTGATGCTCCTAAAACACTTGCTGTAATTGTTGGCAATGTTCTCGGGGTGGAAAAAGGAGGAGGCGGTGGTAATAATATAGCAAGGGCAGCCGCTAGGGCTGGAGTACCTCATGTTTTTATGTACGCTGATGGTCAAGGTTGCAAAGCTAAAGGAGTTTTGAATATTATGCCAAGGCTCGGACATGGACAAGGGCATAGAATGGCAATAGAGCCCGCCTTAAGAAGAAATATTGATGCCTGGGAGGCAGGTTTATATGTAGACGAAAAAAATCCGACCCCACGATGGCGAAGAGACGCTCAATAGTTACTTGTAATTCACGTGTGTACTAATTCGCGACAGCGCAAATCGTAGGCGAAAAACATTAGAATAGCGTCCAGCATGGGGAGCTGTTATTTGATATTTTATTCAGGCAGAGGAATATTCGGCGTTCCAACTTTTGGCGGAGTAGTCGGGCCTTTGCTGAATGGTATATTCAGATCACTTTGTTGTTCTTCTTCACCTCGGCAACCAATACCTGAACATAGCGTTTTATGCGGACCGTAAAAAATCCACATGATTACGAATCCGACGGCAATCAGTACAATAACCAGTAAAATTATCACTGTTTTTTTATTTAGAAATTGATTCATTATAAATTTATTAAAATGCCGTAACAATTGCATCTTAGAATGCAATTGTTACTCCATCTTTCACATTCAAAACCGTCCCGGAATTCCTCTCCAATTTTATCGTACGATTCGCTTCTTTTGAATAGTAGTAATCAACAGGACCCGTGCCGATTCCGATCGCATCGGTGCTGATGAGTTTTTTATCGGGGAAAACACCTTTTATATCGCCCCACCCCCCTGCAATTAAAATATTTTCAAGTAAAGAAGAAATGCGTGTTTCAAGAGGGATTACCGGCTGAGGCGGTTCCGGCGGTTTTTCTGTAAATTGATATGAAAGCTCAATTTGTTCCAATTGTTTTTTGAAAAATTCACCCGTCGCCGCATCTCCGTATTCGCCATGCATCATAAGAAAACCTTTTTCCGGAAGATAAACCGCCAAATCCAAAATTCCTTGTTCCGGAATTTTTATTTTCATTACGTTTTTGCCGGATAAAGTTGTTTGTACGAAAGTCGGTTTCAGAGGTTTGTAGCTTTCATTATAAATATTTTGAAGTTTTGAAAAATATTGAACAGCTGTTAATTTTTCCGTATTTTCAGCCAACGAAATTGAAAGTTGAGCTGACTTCGGCCAGATTCGCGCGAAAAAAGCTTGATAAATTCCGACAACGGGGTCGCGCTTCCAAATCACGCTGTTTTTAGTGCCTTTGAAAATTTCCCAGTCTGCCGGATGTTTAAGTTTCCAGAAATTTTCTTTATATTCCGTCCATACCCAATTTTGCGTTATATCATACGGTTTTGTGTCTTTTTTTACCGTCAGCAGGCGGAAAATAATTTCAGCCAACTCCGCGCGCGTCAGTTTTTTCGCGGGATTAACATTTCCCGCATCATCCGGCTCAATCAGATTAAAGTTTTTCGCGTATTGCATTTGGGGCCCGTACCATTGTTTTGAGTCCAGTCCGTCATAAATCAATTCTTCAACCGGTAATTTTTTCGTTGAAATTTCAAAAAATGAGAGAGCCATGGCGATTGATTCCGGCAGATTTACGGTTGCGTTCGGGCGGAAAGTTTTGTCTTCGTAACCTTTTAATTTGCCTAAGCTGACGCCTTTTTGGATTATGGGCAAAAACCATGATTCTTCCGGAACGTCGGAGAATGGGAGTTTTGCGGCTGTTTTTCCCGCTGTAATTCCGGCGGCTTTTAAAATTATCGCGGCGGCTTCCGCGCGGCTTATTTCTTTATCGGGCTTAAAAGTTCCATCGCCGTATCCGCTTACGGTTCCAGCGTCCTTTAAAAACTGAATCGCTTTTGCGTTTTTATGGGTATCGGGGACGTCGGGAAAATTGGCGGCTAGCGCCTGCGGCGTCATTAAAACCAAGAATAAAAAAACTCCCGTTAGAAATTTTCCGGCCGTTTTTAATTCCAATCGCATATTTTTATTCTACCAGATTTTTAAAAAAGAGACGCAATCGGTTTTGCCCAAAAGAAAAAACTGATAAAGACAGCGATAACGGCAACAGCGATTACAATTAGAATTTTAATGGAAGTTTTATCCATAGTTATATTTTATTTAAAATAAATTCTTTAATTTTAAGCGAAGCACCTAGCGCTCTTTTTGCTTCAGACGGGGTGAAATCAGGATTATCGCTTGGATAACGTGTTTCTATATAAAATCTTGTAAGATAAAAAGTGTCTTCTTTTAATATTTCAAATGACGGTTCAATTCTAGCACAAAGTTCCAAGAGATATCTAAGCTGGTGCACTTTTTCAAATTTTTGTTCTTTAAAAATAAGATAGCCTTTCAAATATTTCTCGGCGGATTGTTGAGCATGAAAACAAATTTGGTTCGGCGGACCGTTTTCCGCCAGCACTAGTTGGGCTACTGTGATATCTTCTTCCGCGCGCTTCGCCCATTCCATAAATTTTAATTTACTGTTTTTATCCATATGCATTAATTCGCGGAATACAGAACTTTTCCTTTGTCAAAAATATTAAGTATGAAAAAATCGTTTAATTCAAAACGTTTCTGTACTTCTTCCGGCGTATAAACCAATGTATCCACCGGCAAGCCGCATCCCCATAAAAGGTTTTCTATTATTTGACCGCGTTCTATTCTCGTTTCGCTGGTTTTTTTAACTACGAAAAGATCTATATCGCTATCTCTATTCGGATGTCCCCACGCATAAGATCCAAATAAAATAATTTTTTCCGGTTTAAATTCAACGACTATTTTGTTTATTACAAAAGGCAATTTTTGATTTACAATAGTTTTATCCATATCGTTTTCAATATACCACCTCTCCCGGCGTATATGTATCTAAATTTTCTTTGCCGATCATACGTTTAATTTCTTCTACGACTTTTTCAAACGGCACAATTTCTTGAGTGCCTTTTTGCATGTTGCGGACAATTGCGGTTTCGTCCCGTACTTCGGTTGTTCCCATAATGATTGTATAAGGAACTTTAAAACGGTCAGCCATGCCGAGTTGGGCTTTTATTGAGCCTTTTCCGAGAGCGCCGAGAGTTTTTATTCCGGCTTCTCTTAATTTTTCAATTAAAGGCAAACATTTTTTCTTCGCTTCAAATCCGAGTTGAGCAACAAAGACATGCAAATCGTCTTTCATCGGCACTTTTATTCCTTCGCGTTTCATATTATCAACAATGCGTTCAATTCCGGATGCAAAACCTACGGCCGGAGCCGGGTGTCCGCCTAAAAGTTCTACGAGACTGTCATAATGTCCGCCTCCGCAAATGGCGTTTTGAGCGCCTGTTTCGCGATCCCAAAATTCAAAAACCGTTTTTGTATAATAATCCAAACCTCTAACCAGCGATTGATTTTCAACGTATTCAATTTTTAAATCGCGCAAAAATTCCAAAAGCTGTTCATGAAATTCTTTGCAATCTTTGCATAAATAATCTTTCATTTTTGGCGCTAATTTAGCCAAAATCGCGCAGTCTTCCATTTTACAATCCAGCAGGCGTAACGGATTTTTTTCAACCCTGACTTTGCAGTCCTCGCATAAACTCCGCTCTTTACCTATATAAAAATTCTTTAAATCTTCCAAAAATCGCGGACGACATTCGGGGACTGCGCATCCGATTGAATTTATTTGAAGTCTGAATAAATCGGCGACTCCAAGATCTTCGTGAATTTTGTTCGCCATATAAATCAATTGAGCGTCCAGGGCAGGATCGGCTTCGCCTATCACCTCAAAACCATATTGCCAAAATTGGCGGAAACGTCCTTTTTGCGGCCTGTCGTAGCGGAAATGAGGTTCAATATAATAGAGCTCAACCGGTTGCGGCCATGTGTGCATGTTGTGTTCAATGTATGCGCGGCAAACTCCGGCGGTACCTTCGGGCTTTAGTGTAAGTGAGCGACCTTTTCTATCGGGAAAAGTATACATTTCTTTATTAACAATATCCGTATTGTCTCCGATTGAGCGCTGAAAAAGTCCCGTAAATTCAAAAATCGGCGTTGAAATTCTCTTAAAACCGTTTTGGCGTGCGCGGTGGCGAACGACTTTTTTAATGTAAGTGAAATACTCCTGCGTTCCGGGCAAAATATCGTGAACGCCTTTTGGTTTTTGAAATTTATCCATACGAATATGTATTATAGCAGGTTTCTAATGTAAAACAAGGTTAGGGTCTGCAATGATCGATTGCCATTTTTTGTATTTTTTTGGATTTTGGCGATATTTAAAATATCCGACTGCGGCGATCATCGCCGCATTGTCTGTGCAGAGAGAAATATTTTCGCAAAATTTCAGGCGAATTTCCGGCGGTAAAAGTTTTTTTGTCCATTCGCGGAGACGACTATTTGCAGAAACTCCGCCTGCAAGATGGGCTTCCTTGGCTTTGAATTTTATAGCGGCATTTACGAGTTTAGTTGCGAGAACTTCGCAAACGGCTTCTTGGAAAGAGGCGGCGATGTCGGCTTGTAGCTTGTAGCTTACAGCTTGTAGGTGCGGCGTTTTATGTAGTTTTTTCATTAAATATAAAACTGCGGTTTTTAAGCCGGAGAAACTAAAATCCCAGTCCGTAACCCATGCGCGGGGAAGGGGATATTTATTCGGATCGCCTTTTAGTGCGGCTTTTTGAATTTCCGGACCGCCGGGGTATCCAAGTCCAATTAATCGCGCGACTTTATCAAAGGCTTCGCCTGCCGCATCGTCCAAAGTCGAGCCGAGAACTTTATAATTGCAGTGACTGCGTAAAAGAACCAAATCATTATGTCCGCCGGAAACGGTTAAAGTTACAATTGGAAATTTAGGCGCGATTGTTTGCGACAGCCAATTCGCATAGATATGTCCTTCAACGTGATTAACCGGAATCAGCGGTTTTTTGTGAACTGCCGCCAAAGTCATTGCCGCGTTTACTCCGATTAAAAGTGAGCTTAAAAGTCCGGGGCCGGCTGTAACGGCAATCGCATCAATTTCGCTAAGTGTAGTTTTTGCCTTTCTTAAAGCCTCCGCAATCACCGGTACAATTTTCACAACATGCTCGCGTGCCGCGACTTCCGGCACAACTCCGCCCGTTTTTGCGTGGAGTTTAATTTGCGATGCGACGACATTTGATAAAATCTGCGTGCCGTCTTTTACTACAGCCGCCGCGGTTTCATCGCAAGAAGTTTCAATGCCTAAAATCAGCATATTTTTAGTATACTCTGTCAGCTTTTTAGCCCGCAAATTACTAGAATTGCATGTTTCCAAATTTCACGCTCCTCACATATTTGCCGATTTTTGCGAATTCATCGGGGAAAATAATTGTATCTCTTTGCATAATCTCTTCAACCTCTTTGCATGGGGGGTCCAACTTTGATAAGTAATTTTCTTTAAATGCCTCTATACCCGCTGATTCCTTGAGTTCTTTGAGACTTGCACTTCGGATGATGGTTTCATCCGCGAGCCCCGCCGCTTTTGCAAGACCAAACGCGGCATCGGTGCAGTTTGTTTTCGACTGTCCAGCTAAAGAGTAAGCCTTTCCTTTAAAATCCTTGTCGAACTTGATTACTGCATTTTCCCGTTGGATTTCAGGTACTTTTACATGTTGAATATTAACTGTGTAGCCGCGCATTTCTTTTTGCAAATCCGCCAATGGCTTATCTCTCGTACATCCCGTCGGTCTGCATCCCATTGCCATCCATTTCCAATCCACTTCCCCTTCCACTTTCCCGTAATAAACAACTTCAACATGCCAGTGTAAGCCTATTTTGTTTCCTTTAAGTTTACCGGCTTCAGCGATTAAATCATCCATCCCGGAGGGGGTTTTATCGCGTTCAAAAAGAAATATATAAATATCGTCAGGTCCGTTAGGGAGACCATCGAGCGTTTCCAGTATTTTTCTATCCGGATTGGTATATTGTTTTAATAGATTGTCTAAATTACTTTCCGGCATATTTGCCAAAGCACTTAAAGCCAATAAATTGAGCGCCGTACCCACCGGTCCGGGGTAAGCTAGTCTATTTGGGATTTCATCACCTTTGTTCCCTTCTAAATTTGGTTTTTTTGGTTCTCCTTCAGGCACAATTATATTATAACATAATTGTTTGTCAAAAGCGAATCCCAAAAACTCCAAAAACATCCCAGTTTATCACCATTGCTACGATCTTAACAAAAGGGGTATGTTCTATCTGTTATTTCTTGTATTCTATTTAAGTGAAACTTACTTCCATAGAAATTATCAAGATTCTTCGCGCCGCCGGGTTCACCGCATATTGGGCTGGCGGTTGCGTGCGCGACATGTTGCTGGGGATTACGCCGAAGGATTTTGATATTGCGACAAGTGCGCGGTCGGATGATTTAAAAAAACTTTTTAAAAAAATACATCCGATCGGCGAAAAATACGGGGTTGTGGTTGCGGAGCATGGAGGCCATCATTTTGAAATCGCGACTTTCCGCTCCGATAGCGGATATTCCGATGGTCGCCGTCCTGATGCTGTGCTTTTTACAAATGCAGAGCAAGATGCCCGTCGTCGAGATTTTACGATCAACGCGCTTTTTTATGATCCGCTTGAAGATAAAATTTTTGATTTTGTGGGCGGGCAAGAGGATTTGAAAAATAAGCTGGTGCGTTTTATCGGCGATCCCGCCGAACGCATTAAAGAAGATCATTTGCGGATTATTCGCGCGATTCGTTTTAAAAACACTTTCGGTTTTCAATATCATCCTGAAACTTATAACGCTTTGAAAACGCACGCAAAATTGTCCGCGAAAGTTTCTTCCGAACGAATCCGCGAAGAGTTAAATAAAATGATTGTGCACGAATCGTTTCCTCATGCAGTGAATGACATGGAAGATACGGGTGTTTTGGCTGAAGTTTTGCCGGAAATCCAGGTGATGAAAGGCGTCGCACAGCCGATTGAATTTCACACTGAAGGTGATGTTTACGATCACACTTTGCGCGCGCTAAAAGCGCTTAAACCGACGGATCAAATTCTTACGCGCTGGGCTGTTTTTCTGCATGATGTCGGGAAACCCGAAACTTTTAAAATTGCGGAGAGGATTCGTTTTGATCAGCATAGTGAGGCGTCCGCGGAAACCGCTTCCAAAATTCTGCGGCGTTTAAAATTTTCATCCAAAGACATAAAAATAATTCAGTGGCTCGTTCTTCATCACATGATGGTTTACAATGTTTTGGATATGCCGATTGGGCGGCGCAGGCATTGGTTTTTGGAAACGTGGTGGCTGGATTTGATGGAAGTGAATCGCTGTGATTGTGAGGGGACAATTCCGTGCGATTTAAAAACTTACGAAAAAGTTTTTGCGTTATATCGTGAAGATATTAAAGAAGTGCCGAAGGAGCCGAAGCGATTGCTGACCGGAGAAGAAGTTATGAAAATTTTGGGCATTCCCGCCGGCGCAAAGGTCGGCGAAATTTTAGAAGAACTGCGTTTGCTTCAGCTTGAAGGCAAACTAAAAACAAGAGCGCAGGCGAAAAAGCGGGTAAATATGTTATAATTCACAGGTTAAAAGTCTGCCCGCGCAGACTTTTACAGGTTGCATTTGACACCTGTGAGAAATATATATACAATCAAGTCCTAATTTTTAACCCCCATATAACATGACTAAAAAAACAATATTGTTAGTTTTATCTCTAGTATTAACAGCACAATTGACGTATGCGGAAGTACCTAAGAAGGGTTCGTTAGTAATTGAGATAGATCCTTCCATATATAACTCAAACGTTTTGGTAATAGGAGAAGCTAAGAAAATTGGTGCTTTTAAATTTACCGCTTCCCAGACAGCGGATATTGTTATAGGAAGCCTTACTTTAGGATTGAATAAATCATCAAATGTTCCGAATGCTTTATTTTCTAATTTTGTTGTAGCACCCGCCGGTAATCCCAATGAACCTTACGGCACCTCAAACGGGAAAGGAGTTAATAGTAACGGACAAGTGTTCATGGAATTTGATAATCCAAATCAACCATTTGTTATTTATGCCGGAACTACACAGGTAGTTAATATTATTATTGACATCAATCCCCCGGGTTTAACAATGCAAGATACTATTGCCATCGGCATTGTTGATGTAGACAGCAGTGCAGAAGAATGGATGCCCGGTTCTTCCATATACGGACCGTGGTTTTCCGGTAATGGTGGAAATATTGTTGTTTATCCTGATTTTTCTATGACTAATGTTTCGCCAGCTATTAATATGAAAGATAATGGTAAATATGTTCGTTTTCAGGTGAATTTTAAACATACAAATGCTACCGGTAAGAAATTTGTAATGAAAATTATTATGAATGGCGTGGTGGTGCGTAATGTTACGATTCCGGCAAGTTATAAATTTTATGCTTTTGATGTTTTAAAAACGTGGATGCAAAAAATAGCGGATGCAGAAGAGGAAGGAGGGCCTTTAAATCAGTATTATTTAAAGGTTGAATTGGATCCGGACAATCAAATGCTGGAATTAGATGACTGTAATTCAACATATCTTCAGTTTAAAATGTTGCCTGGAAATATACCGAGTTGGATAGTCGGATCCAGCGAGTGCTATTTTTAGTGTGTTTCTAGCAAACAGACCGTCTCAACATGATAAGTATGCGGGAACATGTCCACCGGCTGGATGCGTTTGATTTTGTAGCCGTTTTCCCCGACTATTTTC
>ERZ1292633.5175-Hain-H41-02um-R1-5175-length-11844-cov-8_pt1 | contig 11844 bp, 9 predicted proteins | sample MGYA00564406_ERZ1292633 | MGnify/ENA primary metagenome ERZ1292633 (study PRJEB36523, sample SAMEA6512639) | groundwater metagenome | collected 2019-01-08 | study: AquaDiva: Metagenomics assemblies of 32 groundwater samples
AATACATTTGAAGAAGTCGGTGGATATTTCACTGATAAATTGAAAGTGTCGTTGGTGGGCGTGTATTACTACGACACCGACACGTACGAGTCGTACCTTGAGGCCGACCTTCCGCAGATGTTTTCGCGGCTGGAAACGGGGGGCAGAATCATCGGGTATAACTCGATAGGTTTTGACATGCCGGTGTTGAACAACTATTACGCCGGCGATCTTTTGAAACTGCCACAGCTCGATCTTTTGAAAGAAATCGAGAAGTCGTTAGGACATCGCATTAAGCTCGATGATGTTGCAGCGGCCACGGTCGGAACGCGGAAATCAGCACACGGATTGCAGGCGGTGGCGTGGTGGAAAGAAGGAAAGATCGACGAGATTCGGGAGTATTGTTTGCAAGATGTGAAGGTGACAAAAGAGGTGTATGAGTTCGGTGTGAAAAACGGATATGTTCTTTTTGATGATCGATCCGGGGAACGTCGATTGATCCCAGTGAATTTCACGCCTCCCGCCGAGAAGCCTGTGGTGAATCTGACGATGGGGTTCTAGACCTATGCATTGGATATTTTATTCATTAGCAGCAACGATCTCGCTCGGCATCGCGATGTCGCTGTATAAGATCCCTTCATTTAAAGGGTACAGCAGTTACTTTTCAACGTTTTGGACCAATATATTTTCAATGTGCTTTGTTATCGCGTTCATTGCCATCTTTCAGACCACCGATCTTGTTGGGCTGCAGATCGTTTCTTGGTACGCGCTTGTTTGGGGAGTTTTCTTTGCGATCACCATGGTTCTTCAAAAGATTCTTCTTCAGCATGTTGAATCGATTTCGGTGTACCCCGTGACAGCTTCTCTCGGAAGCGTTGTTACGGTTCTCCTGGGCGTTACGGTTCTTTCGGAGCACATCTCTCCTCTGCAAGCATTGGGAACCGCGGTTATTTTACTTTCGGTATTCCTGTTCACCAAGAAGGGAGGGTCGTTTCACTTGAACGGTACAACGGCGCTTCTTGCGGTCGGTATCATTGGGACTTCCACCATTTCTAAATACTTCCAAAAATTGGGAGCAACGAACGATACGGTGACGCATTTCATGTTGTGGCAGTACATTGGTGCAGCACTCTTTGCGCTGATCATTGCATATTGTTTTGAAAAGGAATCTTTTTATAAGATCATTCACCTCCGACGATATTGGAAAGGATCAGCGCTTATTGGATTTTTTGGTGCGCTGGGTGGCTACATGATTTTTAGGCCCTATCGACGGGCCCTTTGTCGGGCGTGTACGCCATCCATCCGAGCTATGCCATCATTGCAGGAATACTCGGTTTTCTTCTTTTTGGTGAAAAGCTCACCCTTCAAAAAATCGTTCTCGCAACGTTGAGTGTGGTTGGGGTAGTCCTTATAAAAATTGGATAGGGAAAATGTTCGAAGGGATCATTTCGAACGCCTCAGGATGACAATCGTTACTTCACGCCTCGCCGCCAAGGAGCCTGTCAGCGGCGAGAGATCCTTCGGCATGCGCCTCAGGATGACGGCGATTACGCCGTCAGTTATCCCCGGGGATAGATTCTCTTGACCACCTCTGAGTACCCCTCGGAGGTGTGTTTTTTCTGACATTCTTTTACCTGTTTTTGCGGCGAGGCTTTATCCACAATTTTGTGTAGGGAGAGATCATCGTGATCACAACATGTAGTGCTATACTCACCCTTGCGACACAATCCCTTGTGTTGCATCGTCGGTGGAGGAGACCAAAAAAATCCCCTCCTGGGACTTTTTTTGTCCCGCCAGACGTTTCGATTCTTTTCTCTTCTTGGGGTATGTCCGCACCCACGGTCAGCACACACGGTTCGGTCAAAGAACGCGTGAGCGACATCGTCACCGCAGTCTATGACTACATGACTTCGCTGAAGGAGGTCGTGAAGAAACAAGGTCCTCACGAAGTATTTTCAACGACCAAATTGGAACGCTCTATTGTGAGTGCCTTAACGTCTGCGGGCGTGAAGGAAAAAGATTTGCCACGCTACGTGAATCGCATCACGAGCAATGTTTTGTCGCGTTTGCAACGTCGTTTCGACGGACATACGACCCCATCGACAGCAGCTATTCGTGAAACGGTGGCCGTGACGTTGATCGATAGCAACCTGGTGCACGTCGCCAAGATGTATTTGGCGTACTCGCCAAGCGAAGCGACGGCAGGTGAGAAGTACGGTCACGGATTGCCATTTTCTCGATACTTCACCAAAGAAGGCGTCCACCCGTACGACATGTTGCAGTGGGAAAAGCGTTCGGCCGTGATTACGAACGAAAAAGGAGCGATCGTGTTTGAACAAAAGGACATTGAAGTACCAACCACTTGGAGCCAAACATCGGTCAATATCGTTGCTCAAAAGTATTTCCGTGGGAAAGTCGGCACACCGGAACGTGAATCATCGATGAAACAGCTCATGAGCCGTGTGGCCGTGACGATCGCCAACTGGGGCCGCAAAGATGGATATTTTCAAACTAGTCACGATGCGCAATCATTCGAGGATGAATTAACGTGGATTCTCGTCAACCAAATGGCAGCGTTCAACTCGCCAGTTTGGTTTAACGTCGGTGTTGCGCCGCATCCACAATGTTCGGCATGTTTCATTAACAACGTCGAAGACGACATGCGTTCGATTCTTCACCTGACTGCTACCGAGAGCATGCTGTTTAAGGGTGGGTCTGGAACGGGAAGTAACTTGTCGAAACTTCGTTCGTCCCAGGAATACCTTGGCGGAAGCAATGGAAAGTCATCGGGCCCTGTTTCGTTCATGAAAGGGCTTGATGCGTTTGCCGGTATCGTGAAATCTGGGGGAAAGACGCGTCGTGCCGCCAAGATGGTGATCTTGAACATCGATCACCCGGATATTGTTTCGTTTATTGAATGTAAGGCCAAAGAAGAGCGTAAGGCATGGACACTCGTTGATGCCGGATACGACAGCGGTATGGATGGTGAGGCATACGGGTCGGTCTTCTTCCAGAATGCGAACAATTCGGTACGTGTAACGGACGATTTTATGCGCGCCGTGGAGGCGGACGGTCCGTGGATAACGCACGAGGTTACAACTGGTAAGCCGTCGTTGGCGTACCAGGCGCGCGATTTGTGGCGCAAGATGTCGGAAGCCGCTTGGCAGTGTGGCGATCCTGGCATTCAGTACGACACCACAGCAAACCGCTGGCACACTAGTAAGAACACGGATCGCATCAACGCGAGCAATCCATGCTCGGAATACATGTTCTTGGACGATAGTGCATGTAACTTGTCGTCACTCAACTTGATGAAGTTTCGTAAAGAGGTGAACGGTTTGATGGAATTCGATGTCGAAGCGTTCATCAGGGGCTCGCAGGTGATGATTACCGCCATGGAAATTATCGTGGGGAATTCCAGCTACCCAACGCCAGCGATCGAACAGAATAGTCATGACTTTCGACCACTTGGCATCGGCTTTGCCAACCTTGGCGCGCTCTTGATGAGTCGCGGTTTGGCGTACGACTCCGAAGACGGTCGCAACTTGGCTGGCGGCATCATGGCGCTCCTTTCGGCCGCAACGTACGAACAGAGCGCACGCATCGCCGAAAAGATCGGTGCGTTTAATGGATTCGCGGTGAACAAAGAACCATGCTTGGAAGTCATGCGTATGCATCGTGATGCGGCATACGTCATGCCGACGAAGAGTGTTCCTTCGGATTTGGTTTCGGCCGCACAAAAGTCATGGGATAGTGTGGTGGAACTGGGAAGTCAACACGGACTTCGCAACGCACAGATCTCCGTTATCGCACCAACGGGCACGATTGCCTTCTTGATGGACTGCGACACGACGGGCATCGAGCCAGACATCGCCATCGTGAAATACAAGTGGTTAGTGGGTGGCGGTATGCTGAAGATTGTGAACCAAACGGTTCCAGAAGCATTAACACGTTTGGGATACAACGACACGGATCGCAAAGAAATCCTTGATTTCATCGACAAACAGGACACGATCGAGGGTGCGCCACACTTAAAGCCGGAACACGTTTCAGTGTTCGACTGCGCATTTAAAGCGAAGAACGGGACGCGATCGATTCATTACATGGGACACGTTCGCATGATGGCCGCGGTACAGCCGTTTGTGTCGGGCGCAATCAGCAAAACGGTGAACATGCCGAACAATGCGACGGTTGAGGATATTGAGAAGGTGTACATGGAAGGTTGGAAGATGGGATTGAAAGCGATCGCCATTTATCGCGATGGCAGCAAGCGTCAACAGGCGTTGACGACGTCGCGTGAAAAAGATTCTGGCAAGATGAATGCGGATATCAAGGCCGAGGTGAAAGCACAAATTGCTGAAGGTGTTGCCACGGTAAAGGTTCCTGCAGTGGGAGAGAATGCCAACGCTCCACGTCGACGACGTTTGCCAGAAGAGCGCAAGGCGATCACTCACAAATTCTCAGTCGGTGGACACAAGGGCTATATTACCGTCGGCCTATACGATGACGGGTTGCCGGGCGAGGTGTTCATCACCATGGCTAAAGAAGGATCGGTCATTAGCGGTTTGATGGATGCTTTTGCCACATCGGTATCGATCGGTTTGCAGTACGGCGTACCGATGCAAGTGTTGGTGAACAAGTTCGTGCACATGCGTTTTGAACCATCAGGTTTCACGAACAACCCGAATATTCGCATCGCAAAATCGATCGTTGATTACATCTTCCGTTGGATGTCGTTGAAGTTCCTATCACCACAAGAACAGATGGCAGTTGGTGTGAATATTGTTCCTGCAGTTGTCGATGCTACACCGGCTCCTTTGGTAGAGATCACAGCGCCAGTTGCTCAGCCAGACCTCTTTGACGTGACACCAACAGCGGAGAAGGTCGGTCTCACGTCTACCTTCAACAACACCGCTGACGCACCGGCCTGCGACACCTGCGGCAGCATGATGGTGCGCAACGCTGCCTGTTATAAGTGCTTGAATTGTGGATCAACGAGCGGATGCTCTTGAGGGAAGGGAGATTTTTATAGGCGGGGCCATTGTGCCCCGCCTTGTGAGGTGAAGTGAGTCTTTGAAGGGGTCGTGAAGGGGGAGGGGATCTTTGAAAGAGTTGGGATAGGATAGACCCCTCACTCAGTCATCCTGACGTAAGGAAGGATCTCCGTTGGTGTGGAGTTTATCGGCGCCGAGCAGGTAGGACGTCTTTTTGAAAAGTGGGGTCTCCTTAACGCAACTCATTTGCGTTAAGAGGCTGGAGTTGATGATGGGTGAGGTGTTTCATCGATCGTGAGCGTTGTTACTCTTTCGTTTCACATCATTTCTTTTTCGTTTCACCTTTCATCAAAAAAAACGATCTCACACAATATTACGCATCGATTTTCGCGACACTAAAGGTACGTACCTCGGAGGAAAACGAATGACCCCACACCGAACAAAAACCACGATACCTGCGAGAGATCCTTCCTTACGTCAGGATGACGGAAGGCTGCTGTCACTTCACAACCTTTTCAAAGACTCACCTCAGATTCACACCTCCTTCACGCTTTCAAAGATCCCTCTCTTTTACCCTTGAGGATAACCTCGTTGCCCATTGGCGCGATTACCCACATATTGTTCTTGATCAGGATTACTCGCCCGATGCATCGAAAGATGTGTCGGCGGGGTGTAATAGCCTCGCCTATTCCCAGTCCCTATGCCAGAACCAACACTGTACGACATGCAACGAACGATCGATCGATTAGAAAAGAACATTGAATTGTTGGAACGTGATGCGGACGAGGTGGAGGTTCGACTAAAACGTACCGAATACGATTTAGGCGAGGCGGAACGTGAGATCGTAAAATTGAATCGTGATGTAGTGGCGATTGAATCTGCATTAAACAATTTATCGAATCGACGCTAATCCTATGCGCATCCACGTTGGTTCGACGAATCCGAATAAGGTTGGGGCAGTACAAGACGTGATCGGAACGTATCCTTCGTTTGCAGGGTCGAACATCGTCGGGGTTGATGTGGATTCTGGCGTTGACGATCAGCCCACGTCCCTTGCTGAAACCGTGCGTGGAGCAACGAATCGTGCTAAAGCTGCTTTCGAAGGATCAGAACTCAGTATCGGCCTTGAAGCAGGGGTGATGGAAGTTCCGGGGGCAGGACCAATGAATGTCCAGGTGTGTGCGATTTTTGATGGGAAGATTGTCCATCACGGTCTGTCGTCGGCTTACGTCCTTCCTGCAAATGTCACGGCACTCATGCAAGAACAATCCAAAACGATGGGTGAGGCAGTCCACGATCTATTTGCAAGCGATATCGCTCAGTCGAATAAAGAAATGGGATTGATTGGTGTACTGTCTGGCGGTCGTATCGTTCGTCGAGAATTATGTAGACAGGCCGTGGCGGTCGCCATGATCCACCTTGTTCCACAACCCTAAACGTCGAACGGACCCGCCTGCGTGGCGAGTCCGGTGAGGAGCGAGCAGATGCTCACGAACGCCGCACCAAGCAGGAGCGACACTCCGATGATGGGAGAGGAATTTACCTCTTCCCGTCAATGAAATACGTATGCCCGATGAAAAACCCGTTCTTGATGAGCGAATTAAAGGGCGAAAGGGGTATGGGCTCATTCAGCTCATTCATGGGCACGGTAAAGGGAAGACGACGGCAGCCCTTGGACAGGCGATTCGTTGTGCTGGGGCAGGCAAACGAGTACTGATCGTCTATTTTGATAAGGGAGGAACTACGCATTACTCGGAGCGGGCAATTCTCGATGGCATTGATGCCATCGACTACATTCCGACGGGTCGTGACCGCATCGATCCGGTGAGTGGGCGTTTTGACTTTTCGATTACGGACGAGGATCGGAACGAAGCGGCGAGAGGGTTGGCGGTTGCTCGGGAAGCGATGGAATCGGGAGTGTACGATCTCGTCATCCTCGATGAGGTTCATTCGACGGAGAATTTAGGGATGCTCGGTAAACATGGTGTGTTAGAGGCACTTGCGAGGAAGAAAGAGCACGTGGAGATTATCCTCACGGGTCGGAATCCGGCGCAAGAATTCATCGATGCCGCACATCTCGTAACGGAAATGCGACTGGAGCGTCATTATTTCTATTCTGGCGTGCCTGCCCGAGAAGGGCTTGATTACTAGCGAAATTCTGTGTGGATAGGGCGTCTTCGCAGAAATGAATTAGTGAGTATACTGGCCCGGTAACAATCTGACATCTCTATGACTATTGCCGAGGTAATTTCCGCACTGCAAAATAACGCAACGATTGTGGTTCGCGACAAAACATTTGAACTCCGCACATTGGAGACTGCCATTTTAGATACGGGAGAAAATGTGTACTGGGCGTATGGCAAGGACGGTATGTGGTTATCGATCGATCCGGGGAGTGAGGAGGTCATGCGATTTGAAGATATCGATGAAGAACTCGAGCCAGAAGATGACACCGTTGTTTACGGGGGAGATGATTACGAATTTACGTACGAAGGATCGGCAACGTTGAAAGATGACGAGACTGCCGCAATGTATACGTTCCGCGAATTTGAAAATACCGAAGGTCGCCGCATCCGTATCACCGTTGACGAAGGAAATTCTGACACATCGGTGGCATTCGGAAGTTTAGTCACTGAAGAAGAGATTCAAGAGGTGTAAACAGCGACGACGGCGCGACACATCGGTCGTGACCAATGTGTTGAGCCTATGGTGCCGCTCCGCGAAAAAGATGGAGGCATAAACGGAAGGCGTCTCCGCGCCCTCCGTTTTGTTGTGTTTTTGGGATTCGGTATTGTATGGATTCGTTTGTTCTTGTTGCAAGTCGTTTCGGCGCAGTTTTATCAAGACCTTGCTGCCGGTCAGTACTCGATTTACCAAGAACTCATTCCGGAACGAGGCAGTATTTTGGCGCACGACTTTGATGATGTAACGGCCTATGAAGTCGCTACGAACGAACCTCGGGCCCAGGTGTACGCCGATCCTCGAAAAATGACGGATGCCGTGGAGACGGGAAGGCGGATCGCTCGCGCGTTGGCATGGGAGGGCGTCGACGATCACGATCGGGCATCGCTGATCACGAACTTGGAAGCGCAGGGAAAGCACGATGATGCCGAGGCACTTCGCGTCATGGATGGATGCGCTGCTCCTGCACCAACCACGGATCCTGAAATCGATCCCATCACTGGTCAACCGGTTCCCGCTATCGATACGCGAACGCCGGAACAACTTGACACCTGTGCGAAGCGAGAAGAAGAAACAGCGAAAATCGGCGATCTCATTGCTCGTCTCAGCAAACATGACGATCCGTATGAGCCGGTTGCCCGTGATGTTTCCACCGAGGTGCTTGATCGATTACTCGCGTTGGATATTCCAGGAATCGCTTACGTCTTGAAAGATGCGCGATCCTATCCGGAAAAGGGGTTTGGTGGTCATGTGTTGGGCTTCGTTGGTCGGAACGATGCCGATAAACCAATTGGCCAGTATGGTCTTGAGGGATACTTTGAAGAATTTTTGGCAGGGAGGCCGGGAGAAATCGCGGCGCAAGGGGATTCATCGAAATCGTGGATCGGCGTTGGCGATCGTGCGTACACACCGGCGATCGATGGTGGTTCGCTCGTGTTGACGATTGATCGCACGGTGCAATACACCGTGTGCAAAATGCTCCGCGATGGTGTTGCGCAATACGATGCCGATAGCGGTGTACTCGTTATTGTTGAGCCGTCAACAGGAAATATTCTCGCGATGTGTGGCGCGCCAGATTTTGATCCGAATACATACTCCGAGGTGGAAAGTATTTCGACGTATAACAACCAAGCGATTTTTACGCCATACGAACCAGGATCGATTTTTAAGCCAGTGACCATCGCGGCAGGTCTTGATACGGGCGCCATCACGCCGTCATCAACGTTTGAAGATCCGGGATTTGTCAACGTCGACGATCGAACGATTAAAAATGCAGCGGAGAAAGTTCATGGGCTCGTGAGCATGACCGAAGCATTGGAAGAATCGATCAACACAGCGATGGTCTGGACGATGCGGCGCACCGGCCGCGATGCATTTACCGAGTATGTGAAAAATTTTGGGTTCGGAACGCTCTCGGGGATTCAGTTGAATTCGGAGTCACCGGGAACCGTGGCCTCACTCGATGAGTACGGCGAGGTGTATGCAGCAACGGCGAGCTTTGGCCAAGGAATTACCACAACGCCACTGCAAATTGCGATGGCATACGCCGCAATTGCGAATGGGGGAGCCTTGATGCAACCGCGGATTATCGATGAAATGCGCTATGCCGACGGTACTGTCGATAAACTTTTACCAAAAAAAGTTCGACAAGTCATTCAAGGTAAAACGGCGGTAACCCTTTCCGGCATGATGGTGTCGGTGGTGGAAAATGGTCACGGAAAAAGGGCGGGCGTTCCGGGCTATTGGATAGCAGGAAAAACGGGAACGGCGCAGATCGCACAAGGCGGTTCGTATTCCGAAACAGCGTTCAACGGCTCCTTCGCAGGGTTTGGCCCGGTCGACAATCCGGTGTTTTCCATGATCGTCAAGATTGAAAATCCAAAATCTGATCACATTTTGTACGCCGAAAGCACAGCAGCTCCGATATTTGGTCAGATTGCGAAGTTCCTCTTGGAATATTACCGGATCGCTCCGACGCGGTGAGACAGAGACCCCCTCCAGCTCCCCCTTGGTAAGGGGGAGGGACTCAGGCTCAGTCTCGTTCCCCCTCCTTACCAAGGAGGGGCTAGGGGAGGTCCTGGTTTTCCGCTACACTGCTCCCTATATGAAAACCTTGGTTATTCGAGCCCTGCGGACGTTGGCAAAGCGCCAAATTGCCAAATTTCAACCCACGGTGGTGGCCATAACGGGATCGGTAGGAAAAACGTCGACGAAACAGGCGATCGCCATCGTTTTAGGGTCGGCCTACGAGGTTCGATCTGAAAGTAAGAACTACAACAACGAATTCGGTGTTCCCTTGGCAATTATGGGAGAGTACAGCCCGAACCGGAAAGCCTGGGAATGGGTAAAGCTTTTTGCACGACAGTTGCGCGTTAAAACATTCCCAAAATACCTTGTTCTGGAATATAGCGCCGATAAGGCCGGTGATATTCAAGCATTGTGTGACATTGCGACGCCGCATATTGGTGTGCTGACCGCAATTTCGCCGGTGCACGTGGCGAACTATAAAAACTTTGGAGCGCTCGCCGAAGAAAAAGCAGTGCTCGGTGATAACGTTCCCGTTGACGGCACAATCATTCTGAACGTCGACGATCCGACGGTAAATTTAATGCGCGATCGGTTCCAAGCGTCCCTCGCGACGTACGGCTATTCGGGAAAAGATGCGAAGATCGTCAGTGTGCAGACCACGACGAAGCTCGATAATCACTTTGCGCCCGGAGAAGTCGTTGCCGTGACTAACGCCGTTATCGAAGTTGATGGAGAAACAGCATCACTCGAGTTGAAGAACTGTTTAGGGAATGCGCCGGTCGCGGCGTGTGCTGTGGCCCTCCTCGTAGGTCGACGTTGCGATGTACGTCTGCGAAAAGCCGCAGCCGCACTGAGCGAACAGATGGTGCCGGCACCTGGGCGAATGCGTCCAATGGCCGGAATTAAAGGATCGCTCATCCTCGACGATTCCTACAACGCTGCTCCGGCATCGGTCATGGCGGCACTTGATGTTCTTCATCTCTTCCTTACTGATCGTCCAAATAGTCGTCGCGTCGCCGCTCTGGGAAAAATGGCAGAGCTCGGCCAGTACTCGGAAGCGGAGCATGCAGCAGTCGGTCGACGCGTCGCTGAAGTGGCCGATGTATTTGTGGCCGTTGGCCCGGAAATGCAGGGAGCGGCTGACGAAGCGCTTCGTGCCGGCATGAAGCCAGAATCCATCATCCGTGTAACCGATCCTGTACAAGCTGGCCGTTGGCTTGATGAAAATATTCGTGAAGGCGATATTGTTCTCATCAAAGGATCGCAAAGTGCTCGCATCGAGAAAGCGGCCAAAGACGTCATTGCCGAACCGCTACGAGCTGCAGAACTGTTGTGCCGACAAGAAGAGTATTGGATGAAGAACTAAGATCGCTATGCTCCTCACGAAAGATACCGATCACGCAATCACCACCCTCAAATCCGGCGGCGTCATCGTCTATCCAACGGAAACGTCATACGGTTTGGGATGTGACGCCACGAATACCGATGCGGTGGCGCGTATTTTTGCCATGAAAGGCCGACCAGAAAATAAAGGGGTTACCGTTTTACTTCCTGAAGATTACGAGGGGAAGGATTTTGGAATCGTATGGTCAGACGCCGCGAAAGCGCTCGCGAAGAAATTTTTGCCAGGAGCATTGAATATTATTCTTTCGGTTCGATCGACGACACCACTTGCTCATCGTTGTCTCACGAACAACACGATCGCAGTGCGCCGCTCTTCGCATCCCATCGCGACAGCCCTCGTTGATGCACTGAGCGTCCCACTCGTTTCCACAAGCGCAAACATCTCGGGAGAACCCGATTCGTATAGCGCCGAGGATATTTATAAACGTTTTCTTCAGCAGACGCTCCGGCCCGATTGCATCATCGATGCGGGAAAAATTCCAAAGCACGCACCCTCGACTCTTGTTCAGATCGCCGACGACGGCGCGATTGTTGTCCTTCGCCAAGGAGAGATCGTTATTTAATCAACAGTAACGGCTTTGGCAAGATTTCGTGGGCGATCGGGATTGATTCCTTTTTTTACCGCAAGCTCGTACGCGATCATCTGGAGTGGAATGTTGGCGACGAGACCGGTAAGGACGCCGTTTTTCGGGATGATCACCGTGTCGTGTGCCACACCTTCGGCGAGTTTTGGATTATCGGTGATGACAATCGTTCG
>ERZ1292633.5177-Hain-H41-02um-R1-5177-length-11844-cov-4_pt1 | contig 11844 bp, 11 predicted proteins | sample MGYA00564406_ERZ1292633 | MGnify/ENA primary metagenome ERZ1292633 (study PRJEB36523, sample SAMEA6512639) | groundwater metagenome | collected 2019-01-08 | study: AquaDiva: Metagenomics assemblies of 32 groundwater samples
CGCATGTCGCTGGCAGGTTTGATCACCAACATTTTTGCTTTGCCGCTCATCCCTTGGATCATGGGTTTTGGAGCGCTGACTGCGTGGTGGGGAAATTGGCCGGCCTATCAATTCATCAGCGCGCCGACTTTGGGTCTGGCGCGGCTGGTGGAGATGATTGCCGGTTCAGCCGCTTGGATGCCGTGGTTGGATCTGCGAATTTATGGCACAAGTTTATCCACACTGCTCGCCACTTATGCGTTGATTGTTTATTTGCGGCGTAAATTAAGCGGAAAAAAAGACTTATCAACAAATTTATCGCGCTACCAATGAATTGGGCGGATGTTTTAACCGCTTGTCAGTCGGGTTTAACACTAAAAATTTTATGAGTCGCCAAGTTTTTTGGAAAAAAAATAAAAAAGTTTTTTGGCTGTTGGCGCAAGCTGACAATTTTTTTTGACATTGTTTTTTTATTCTCTATTCTGGAGGGTGAGGATGCGACAGCTCTTGCGCCGTCAGGCCAAGCGGAGCGAGCACTCGATATCCTGTACCTCGACAAAAATAGAGATGGACGAAATGTGAAGTCAGAAAGTTGATTCAAGGTTAGGCGCTTTGGGAGTGGGCGGGGAGTGAAGCGGCTCCGTCAAACACCCTGATCTGGTTCCGACGACTGGATCGTTACAAGAAGCGCGTCTCGTATTATTACGAGGCTGGGGCCCGTCTCGACTCGCGTCGATGCGAGGCGGAGTAAAATGAGCTTGAACAATTTTTTTTAGAGTCACACCCGGCTGCAGCGCTGATCGGAGCGCTACAGAAGTCTGAATCACCGCGCTCAGTCGGTTTAAACCTAAACCGCTAATCCCGCGGCCGCGCCAGGCGCCAAGTAAAAAATTAGAATTTCGTCCAGGTTCCGTCCGGTTGTCTCAGGGAGTCGGACATCAGCAGTCGGTCTAGCTAAAAATTGACTGGCTCTTGCTGACCGGCGCTCTTAGTTGCACGGTAAGTATTAGACGGAATTCCAAAACGTCCATCTCATTTTTTGGAAGTTGAAATTTGGAATATGGAAGATGGAATATGGAAAATTGGTTCATGGATTTAGTGTTCCACCTTCCCGCCTCGCGTCGACGAGCGTACGCGAGTCGAGGCGGGCCATCTTCCACCTTCCACCTTCCACATACTTAACGCCCCCCTGTTCTGATTGGGATGCATATCAGCCAGAACAGGAAGGCGTTCTTGATCTCTCGGATGTCAAACCGGAGATCGCGAATCATTTCCTCGCCCTCGAAAGCTTTTGGGGGACGGTACCTTGAAAACGGAATTAGACTGCGCGAGTGCAGAGATTCCCAGGAGTAGGTTGCCATGTTCAGGCGCCTCATGATCGGAATCGTGGCAGTATGCGTCGGCGTGTGGCTGGTCGCATACTTCGTAGGTTGCGCTAGCGGCGCGACCGACGAATCGTTGGTTGCGGCCGAGGAAAACGCGCTCGGCAACTCCATGCCGTGCATGGTGTTGAACGCCCGCTACCCAACCGAGCCCGGCGACATGCTCAATGTGTACGCCAGCCGTACGTTCTATGCGGACGGCAAGCACTTGGGCTATGACACGGCACTGGAGGAGGGTACGCCCATCCATCCGGTGGCGTGCGGCGTCATCCGCGTGTACCAATCGTCCAAGGGCTACGGTGAGCTGGTGGTGGTGATCGAACATCAACTGCCCTATGCCATCGAAGCCACGAACGGCAAAGGCGAACAGGTCACCATCACTTCGTTCCTGACCATCTACGGTCATCTGCGCAAGAGCCAGGTACGAGGCGACACGGTGAATGCCTTGCCGTTCAAGGTCGGCGATATGGTCATGCCGCACATGACCATCGGCTATGTGAATGACGATGCTCACAATGGCGATGGCGCCGAGCATCTGCATTTGGGCGTGCGTCTGCAGACATCTGCCGAGGCCAAGGCCGCTGACGCGAATTGGTTTCGCGGCTATGACGCCAAGCCGAGTCAGCGCAAGTGGTTCGCGGATCCCATGCTCTTCTTGGCTCTGCTGACCTCGAACGTGAAAGCCGTGTTCTGGCATCCGGCCGGAACCGCGCTCCATCGCTCCACGAGCGACGAGTATTGGATGGTGGTGGCCGGCGATCAGCGCCAGCTCATGCATCTCGATGAGGTGCAGACCGAGCATTTCGATTCTCGCATGGTGGAGGCGACCGATACTGAGCTCACGTGTCTCACGCCCGCGGGGCCGTACAAGTCTCCGCGCGCCAAGATGGTGGTCAAGTTCCCGGATTCTCCCACGGTGTACGAGTTCACCGGCCAAGGATCGGGGCATTGGCGCCGAGCCTTCATCTCGTACGAGGCGTTCGTGTCCTGGGGCTGGAATGACGAAGATGTGGTGACCATGCCGGCGTCCGGGAAGACTAAGTTTCTCAGCCAGACCAAGGACCTGGGCTATCGCACCATGCGAGACGGATCTTTGGTTAAAGCCGAGGACGCGACCGAGGTCAGCGTGGTGTCGCAAGGACAGCGCTTGCCCATTGCCGATTGGGCGACTTTTTTGGCGCTGGGCTATCAGCCCGAGTGGATCGTCACTCTGCCCAAGGACACCATCGATCAAGTCGCGGGTAAGCGCGGCGCAACGATCACGAGTGATATCGTGGGGCTGTGCGCTCATCCTTCCGCTTGCTTGGATGCTTGCCCGCCGAACGAGATGGGCGGCGGTATGGGCGATGGCGGCGCTGGAGGCATGATCGAGTCAGGCGGAGCCGGAGGTGGTTCTTCGGCAAGCTCAGGCGGAGCCGGCTCCGGAAGTTCCAGTGGGAGCAGTTCCTCCGCGTCCAGTAGTTCGTCGTCCGGTTCGTCGTCCAGCTCTTCCAGCTCTTCGTCAACCGGTTCGTCGAGTTCGAGCAGCGGTTCTCCATCCGGCGTGCCTCAAGGCAAAGTTCTGTTCCAGTATCAGGGCGCGGCTTTGTCTGGGAAGAATGAGTTCCAAGGCATGTGGGATCCGCCGGGGTTCGTGTTCTACGATTGGGTGCCGTCGACTTTTGCCCTGTGCCCTGATTTGGCGCCGGGCGACGGCCAGCTCGAGTGTCTGTTCGATATGCCCAGCGGAACTACGGGGTTCCTGTTCCAAGTGAAATTGCCGGATGGCAGCTGGTGGGGCGATATGTCGTTCGACCCCAAAGGCGGCAAAGGCAAGACCATTGGTACGGTTACCCTGACCGGACCCAAGGGCAACATCCCGTACGATCTGGTGAGTAACGGCTCGGGTCCGTTCTATATGAATGGGTTCGTGGCCGTAATCCCATGAGTCAGGCGTGCAACTGCGCGCCTCTACGTGACGCTCCTTGACTTAGAGGGGCGTCTTTTTCTTTCGCAACCCCTTTCTTATATGCTAAGGTTTCGGATGAGTAATTTAAAAAGTTTAATAAATTAATATTTATGTCCAAACAAGTTACCGATGAACGCAATGAGCGGCAAAAAGCCGCACAAGAAGCCATTGATCAAATCAAACAGCGTTTTGGCGACGGCTCAATCATGCGCTTGGGCGAGGCTAAAAAAATGGAGATTGATGTGATCCCTACGGGTTGTCTGTCTTTGGATTTAGCGCTTGGTGTATTGGGCGTGCCGCGCGGCAGAGTGGTGGAAATTTATGGTCCGGAAGCGTCGGGTAAAACCACTTTGGCTCAACATATAGTGGCGGAGATTCAGAAGGCCGGCGGCATTGCGGCGTTTGTGGATGCGGAACACGCGTTGGATCCGGAGTATGCGCGCAAGATCGGCGTGAATATCGATCAGCTGTTGATTTCCCAACCGGATAATGGCGAACAAGCGCTGGATATCGTGGAGACGCTGGTGCGCTCTAATGCCGTGGACGTGATTGTGGTGGATTCAGTGGCTGCGCTCACGCCCAAGGCTGAATTGGAAGGGGAGATGGGTGATTCGCACATGGGTTTGCAAGCGCGGCTCATGAGCCAGGCATTGCGCAAGCTTACGGCTATCATTTCAAAATCCAAGGCTTGCGTGATTTTCATCAACCAAATCCGGCAGAAGATCGGAGTGGTGTTTGGCAATCCGGAAACCACTACGGGCGGCTTGGCTCTGAAATTTTATTCTTCGGTGCGCGTGGAAGTTCGGCGCAGCGCTCAAATCAAATTGGGCGACCGCGTGATCGGCAATCGCGTCAAAGCTAAAGTGGTGAAAAACAAAGTGGCGCCGCCGTTTCGCACTTGCGAATTCGACATCATGTACAACGAGGGCATTTCACTCTCCGGCGATTTATTGGATTTGGGATCTGAATTCGGGGTGGTCAAAAAATCCGGCAATGCTTATAGCTTTGGCGAAGAAAAATTGGGCGTGGGACGGGAAAAGGCAAAAATGACTTTGCGCGAACGGCCGGAACTCATGCGCGAAATCCGCCAACAGGCCATTGAAGAGTGGCGCGAACGCGAGGTAGCCAATACCCCCATGCCGCATTTGCCGCCGCCGGTCGAAGAGGAACTCCCGCCAGCCGAGACATACTAGACGGCCGCGGATGTAAATTTTAGTTCCAAATGCTATTATTCATTTGAATGGTTCATGTATGAAAAATACAACTTCAATAAAAGACATATCACAAGCTATCACTCATCTTTCCACACGCATGGATGAGAAATTTGATAATATGGATGCAAGATTCGAAGAAGCGTTGGATGTGATGTCGGATTTTTCCACGCGGGTTGATGAGCGCTTTGAGGGTGTTGATCAGCGGTTAGATGGAGTTGATCAGCGACTAGACCATCTCGACTCAGAGGTTACCAAAATCGGCGCCGTCATGGTTACTAAGAATTATCTGGATGATAAGCTCGCGGATTTAAGAGGCGATTTGATAGCCTTGGCGCGGAAAACCAATCGTAAATTATCAACGTTGGTCGAAGAATTGGTAAAAAAAGGTTCATTGTCGGCACAGGTAGCAAAAAAGATTTTAGCCATGGAGCCATTTTTACAGTAAGATTAAAAGATTCCATTTGTTGCGGAATCGTCATCATTGGTTGTTGGCTCTAGAATCACCCTGCCTTTTTGTGCTAAGCTCTAGGCATCATGAGACATCGCAACAGCCGGCGTTTCAAGTTTGATTTGTCGCTCAAGCCCGAAACGCGGCACGGTATTTTAACCATAGTGATTTTGGCGCTAGCCGTGTTGCTTTTGTTGTCGCTGTTTGATTTAGCCGGTGGGTTTGGAGTGCGTTTAGATCAAATTTCATCTCATATTTTTGGGTGGGATAAGATTGTTTTGCCGTTTTTTTTGATTGCCATCGGTTATCATCTGCTGTCGCCCGAGCGCCTGCCTTTGCGCTTCACAAACTATTTGGGGTTCCTGTTGTTTTTTCTGGCGCTCAATCCGTTTATTCATTTGATTGCTTTTGGGAGCGGTACTCCGGGGCCGGATGCTTTAGCGCGCGCCGGCGGAAAGCTAGGCATGTTGCTGACCGGTCCGCTGACAGATCTGATGGGTCTGTTCGGCGCGGGTGCGGTTTTCGCCGCCGTGTTTTTAACCTCGTTGCTGTTGATTTTTAACACCTCGCTGAGGCGCTTGATGTCCATTGTCGGCGGCGTAGGTTGGTTATTCAAAAAAGTTGGCCAGGGTTTGTTGGCGCCGTTCCATTGGTTGGCGGCGCGTGCCAATGAGCGGCGCGAGCAAGCGGTGCGCGAGGCTTTTTCGGCTGAAAGCGCGCGAGCGGACGGGGAGGAAGATATGGAATTTTTCGAGGCTGAACAAACCGAGGTGGCTGTTCCGGAAGCCGAGGCAACGCCGGCCGCAGTGCCGGTTAAGCGGCGCGTGCGGCGTCGTTTGCGCGTGGAAATACCCATTGAGCTTTTGAGCAAGCGCGATCAGCGTCCGACCTCGGGCGACATTGAACACAACCAGTTGGTGATTCAACGCACCTTGGAAAATTTCAGCATTCCGGTGGAGATGGGAGATGTGGCGGTCGGGCCCACGGTCACGCAATTTACGCTCAAACCGTCGGAGGGCGTGAAGCTGTCCAAGATTACGGCTTTGCATAATGATTTGGCATTGGCTTTGGCCGCTCATCCGATTCGCATCGAGGCGCCCATCCCGGGCAAGTCGCTGGTGGGTGTGGAGGTGCCCAATCAATCCGTGGCCACAGTGGGCGTGCGCGAAATTTTAGAAGCGCGTGAATGGCGCGAGCGTCCCAATAATTTACATTTTGTTTTAGGCCGAGACGTGGCGGGCAAACCGTGGGTGACTGACTTGGCGCGTATGCCGCACGTGCTGGTGGCCGGCGCTACGGGATCGGGTAAATCCGTGTGTCTGAACGCCCTGCTCATGTCGCTCTTGTTCTCCAACGGGCCGGATGATGTGAAATTTATTTTAGTGGATCCCAAACGCGTGGAACTACCGGTCTACAACGGCATTCCGCATTTGATCGCGCCCGTGATTACCGAGGTGGATAAAACCATCAACGCGCTCAAGTGGGCTTTGCGCGAAATGGATCGCCGGTTTGATGTTTTGTCCAGTTTTAAAGCGCGCGATTTAGCCAGTTACAATCAGCAGGCTGAAGAAAAAATGCCTTACATCGTGATTGTGGTGGATGAGTTGGCGGATTTGATGATGTCGGCCATGGCCGAAGTTGAGGGCGCGGTGGTGCGCTTGGCGCAGATGTCGCGCGCCGTGGGCATCCACTTGGTGTTGGCCACCCAGCGGCCATCCGTTGATGTGATTACGGGTTTGATCAAGGCGAACATTCCGGCGCGCATTGCGTTTGCCGTAGCCTCGAGCGGTGATTCGCGCACCATCTTGGATCATGTGGGCGCGGAAAAATTATTGGGCCGCGGCGATATGCTGTTCTCGTCATCCGAGATGTCCAGCCCGCGGCGTTTGCAAGGTGCTTTTCTCTCGGACGATGAAATTAAGCGCGTGGTGGAATTTTTGAAATCAAAATATGAACCGGCGGAGTATGATGAGTCGGTGTTGGAGCGTTCTACAGCCGGCGTAACTTTGGTGGGCGGCGGCGGATCTTACGAAGATATTGATAGCGATCCTTTGATGCCTCAAGCCAAAGAAGAGATTTTGCGCGCGGGCAAAGGGTCGGCATCTTTATTACAGCGCCGCTTGAAAGTCGGTTATGCGCGCGCCGCACGGCTCCTGGATATTTTGGAACAGGAGGGCTTTATCGGTCCGGCGGATGGCGCCAAACCGCGCGAAGTTTTGCAGGCTGAGTTCACCAATCAGATGGACCCCATCCCATATTCAAACACAAGCTCAAACAATTTTAGCCCCGTAGAACTTCCGGATGAAGAAGGGGAGCCGCAGGCGATAGAAGAAACGGATTAGATTGTCATGTCTTTTATTCAAAAACAACTCGGCCACGAAGGGTCGTTTGGCATGGATTTAAAAGAGTTGCGCGAGCTGCGTGGTTTGACGTGCGAGCAATTGGCTGCACTGACCAACATCCATGTTTCCGTGATTCAGGCGTTGGAAGAGGAGCGGTTGGAAGATTTGAAAGATCCGGTTTATGCGGAACGGCATGTGCGCATTTTGGCTTTGGCTCTGGAAAGCCGGCCCGAGTTTTTTTTAAGAAAATATCAAAAATTATTAACTCGGCGGCAGGTGTTTAATCCGAGTTATTTAAACGTGCACCCCACGGTGGGGAAGAAGGATTTATTTGTGGCCTCGCGCTTTGCCGCGGTTTTGGGTTTTGTGGGTTTGGCGCTCGTGGCCGCCGGGTATCTTTTTTGGCAGGCCTATCTTTTGCAGGAGCCGCCGCCATTATTAATTTTAAGTCCGGAAGATGGAGCGCGGTTGAATGTGCCGCAAGTGGAGGTACGCGGCGAGACTGCGCCCAATGCGCAGGTGACGGTCAACGGCCGCACCGCCGTGGTGGACAAAGAAGGAAATTTTAATTTGAAATTTGATTTGCCGCGCGGCCTGACCACGTTGACCATTGATGCCAAACGCCGCTACGGCTCGCCGGTCAGTAAGATTATTCGTGTGGACTATCAACGAGCGGAGTAGAGATTGGAAGATGGAATGTGGAAGGTGGAATATTAATATAAAGATTTATAATTGGAGACTAAAAAAGCCCGGATGGGCTTGTTTGTTTTTGTGCGCTTGGAGCCGCAGAGAGTGGTCACGTTAAGATAGGACGTCGAGTCTCATGGGAGGAGAGATGCCAACCTATTTACGCAGAGCGCAAAAGAGTCAGCTCCACGAATCCCGATATCCAGAGAACGTACTATCTCCGCGGCTTCAAACGTGCAAAAGTTTATTTACAATAAAGTAAAATTTGGCGCTCGTCAAGGCAGGTCGTATAAAAAAAATAACACCGACCAAGGGGTCGGTGAAGGGGGGGGCGAGAGAGAGTAACGCGTCAGTAACTTAGCGGATGGCGATCCAGGATCATCTCGGCCGCGAGGAGTCTCCTCTTGGCTAGAGCGCCGCGAAAGGGCGTGGCCAGGATCGGAGTGTTTCGCGCTACCAATTCCCGGAAGGTGTCTTCATCCACAGGACCGTGGATGCAGAACGGGGGCATTCCATGATACGCCCAGTGGAGCACTGTCCATCCTTGGCTTTGTGCTTGCGCCAGCAGTTTGCTGTCAAACTCGGGCGAAACACATTCCAGAACCGACAGCTCCAGTCCGAGTCCATGTGATCGCGCGATCACATAGAGTTTGGTCTGGCGCGCGGGCGGCGGTGGCGTGTCCACGGCCTCGTTGTCGTAATCGTCACACTCTTCTTGGGGCAGAGTCTGGATCGCTTGCCCGTGCCAGTTTTTGTCAGCCAGCGGACTGACGTTAGGAGATTTGTTTCTCCATCGCTCCGCTGACACGCGGATGACTTGCGCGCCAGGGTTACCCCTAGCAACTTTCGGTGTGAACATTTTTTACCTCCGGTTGAAGGGGTTGCTGATTGTGGATCAACGCTTGTGGCTGATGATCCGGTTGGCCATTCTAAGTGCGGCCTGTCTGCTTGGAGATCTGGACAGTCCATCCTCCAGCACCTCGATGACCGCGAGCAGGACGATTCCGAGAACCAGCCCTAGCTCGATGTACCCGACGATGATCAGCCCGGCTAGGCTAATCAGAGCCAAGGTCAAGAATACTTTGATGCTGAAAGGTACGGTTCCTTTCATCGTTGCTCCTTTCTTTCAATGTTCGCGTTCGCTTGAAATGATCTGGAGGCCCGCTGAATTTTCAGCGGCCAGAGGTTAGCGCCGTGACATAAGTCGCGGACCAACCAGAAGCGATTTTCCGCCAGAGTCCAGCCATACGGCCGGAGTCTGTTTTAGGGATCATCGCCTTCCTCCATGTCGTTTCAAACGAACTTTTATCCTATTTAGGATACCCATCCACCTTAGCCGAAAAATGCCTTTTTGTCAAGGGTGTTAGCCTAAGAAAAAACCCCACATTTCTGCGGGGCTTTTTCTACAATATTTTAAAGAATGAATCGGCAAGAATTTTCATCCTCACCAATGTGAAGGGGACGTGTCCGCCGCAGGCGAACTTGTCCTGAGGTCGTACTCACAAGGTAGGTTAGCCGAAGCCGACCTGCCATGATTTTCTCCCTCAAACATGTGCAGTGAATCCATTTTGTATAAAATACGCATGGGCCGCACATGGTTTTCTCCTCCACATTGTTAAGGATCAAGTTCTCTTCTGAATTCACGACCAGGTCATGAATTCGGAAGCGAGCTGGAGGGGGGTGTTCGGCCTCCAGCGAGAAGTGTTGTGTGTGTGGGGGTTACAGCCCTACCGACCTAGGGCTAAAAGTGCGATCTTTCATCTTTTTTTACCTTTTTCTTCGTTGCAGGGTTGTGGGACGATCCGCCGTTGGATGACTTGCGCGTCGTACCAAGGCGGTGTCCTCTCGGGGGGGTGGCGACCAGGTACCGGCTGGTCGCCTCCGACGTGGTTGTTGCCCCTCCGGTCACGGGCGAACTATCTCCACTCTCAAGTTCACCTTTTCTTCCTTTCTTCGGTTGATGGATCGGGGGTGCGGGTGTCGCCTTGTCGTGGTTGGCGCGTCGCGGTCCCGAGTCCTACCGCTGGGGGGGTGATGACGAGAATCAGCTCGGCATCGGGAGTTGATATTTGTACCGCCCTACTGATTTAGGGCATCAAACCTTCCGCACGGTTTTTCCTTTCTGGGACTTGTTTAGTGTCCCGTATGGGGTTTCGCTACGCGGCGTGGCGGCCTCGGCGGCGGTTCCGCAGAGCCATCTGCCGCACGGCCTCGGCGTTGAGCTGGCGATCCCGCTCCCGCCGACGCTCGTCCTCGGGGCTACGCTCCACGCGTCGCCCGCGACCGTCGTCCAGCTCTTCGATGGAACGACGACCAGCCCGCCCGATCCGAACGATCTCGATCATCCTTCTTCCTCCTTGTTTCGAGTTTTGTAGGGGCGAGGTGACCTCGCCCGTACGTTGCCGCTATGAATGTGAAGGAGACAAATCCCACCTGAGGCGGGCGTGTCAGTTGGACGCAAATTGTGCCGAAGCACTTTTGCATCCGTGACTGCCTAGCGATCGTGATTCCTAGTCGAAACCAGGAGCATGATTTCAGCAGTCTACCTGGCCGGTACCCGTGTTCGGGCCGAACCAAGGTTTCCTCCTTCACGTTTATAGAGGCAACGAAAAAACCGAGACTTTTTGGGGTCTCGATTTTCAGAAAAATCTCTGCGCGCCTGATCCTGCTCCTAACTTAAGAACTGCTGATGAGCTTTTGTCAGACGGGCCTCGATTTCTCCTCAAACCGAGACGGATTGAATTTGTAAGGTTGTTTTCCTTGTTTCCGGAATGTACTGGTTCAGATTTACTGTTTCCTGATTCACTCTAGAACAAAACCACTATAGCATAGAATGAAACTTTTGTCAAGAGGGGTTGGCACAAGAGAATGGCTTAAATAGGCTGTTTATAGGGGACTAGAAAGGGGCTTGTTTAAGCCAAATCCGCTTAACTAAGCAAAGTTGGCGCGTTTTTACGCCTTTTTATTCCCTCCTTATATATAGGATATTGCCCAGGAGATGAGGAGTTGTTATTATATTGATGTAGCTTTTATTTTTAAATCAATGTTTATGCTCAAGGCGGCTAGTTTTGAAACTCTGCCCACGCGACCCACAAGAAAGAGCGGCGCTACCGGACGCCATCGCGAAGATAGGTTTATCCCGGTTGATCAAATTCCTGGCGGCAAAACACCCTTGGAAGAGTTGGAAGAATTAGAGGAAGCGGGTGAAAATGTATTTTCACGTCGGTTGCCAGATGAGTTTGATGTGGCAGAAGCAAATATAGCGTCTCCTGCGAAGGCGGGCTCGGAGATTACGTCATATCATTTATCTCCCGAGGAACAGAGGCCATCTAATCTTAAGCAACAAGCTCGAGAGGCTAGAGAGTTTAGTAAGCGCCGCATAAAAAAACCGCCCAAACTTTCAGAAGCAGCCTAATTGAGCGCATTCGGTTTTTGCTCGCCGTTTGGGCTTATTTGACAGGTTTGTTAAATCATGGCAAAATCGCGCACATACCTGTCAGTCAGAGAAAGGCTCTGATTGGACAATATCAATTTTGGCTCAATGATCACTTTTTGTCGGTGGATCAAGTTCGCCCGCGGTCAGTAAATTGACCCTTGGGTTTTGTTCTGCAAATTTTCAATAATTAAACAGTCTTTTTATCTCGCCGTCACCTGATCAAACCGGCCATTAGGTCCCCTCGATCAAGGTCCGCGCGTGGAGAAAAGGCGCTCTAACGCAGAAGACAATGCCGAAAATTTTTAGACGCCAGCCCCTCAAAGAAGCTGGCCGTCATTATTTCACTTCGTTGCATGACGCCACCATGCTGCCGGATCTGATCGAAGTGCAAAAGCACAGTTACCAGTG
>ERZ1292633.1317-Hain-H41-02um-R1-1317-length-26988-cov-4_pt2 | contig 11843 bp, 14 predicted proteins | sample MGYA00564406_ERZ1292633 | MGnify/ENA primary metagenome ERZ1292633 (study PRJEB36523, sample SAMEA6512639) | groundwater metagenome | collected 2019-01-08 | study: AquaDiva: Metagenomics assemblies of 32 groundwater samples
TTTTCGGAAGCAGCAGCAGAAGCGCTGCGGCGATTTCGCCGGCGCCGGTCGCCATGCGGATCGTCGGCTCAAAGAGGGCGATGCCGGACCGCTCGGCGATGGTCGCAAAAATGATGTTCTCCGCGCCGAATTTCTGCGCGCCCATCATGATGAGGAATCCTGCGAGAATAAATGCCGGCGCATGTGTGAGGATCTTGGACATCTATAACTCCTGATTTTGGTTTGTTGCTTGCCTGATTTCAATGAGTAGCGAATGTTGGTTTTGGCCTGTGCGTTCGCTGCGAGTTATCTGCGGCGCCCGAAGGCGGCATCGAGCGAGAGCGCGCCGGGTCCGCGTTGCAAAATCACCAGCAGAGGCGCCGCCCATTGCAGGTGCATCGACCAGTTTCCGTCGGGCTTTAGCAGCTCTTCCGGAAACACATAAAACTGGATCACCGCCGTCATGATCAGCAACCCGAGCGCTCCAATGCGGGAGAAAAGGCCGAAGACGAGCAGCGGCGAGAGAAGATTTTCACCAAGCGCCGCCATCTGCGCGGCCGCCGGCGCGATCGCTTCGGGAAACCCGAATTCATTTTCGAACAGATAGATCTTTGACGCTTTCAGCGAAAAAAGTTCGTAGTGGATCCCGAAGATCTCGCCGCCTTCCAGTTTGGACTGACCAGAGCGCCAGAACGGGATCGCCGCCGCAAACCGGCAGGCGAGCGCTACAACCGTGTACGGAAATCTTTCTAATAGCGCCGCAAACTTTGAATATAATCCGTCCAAGGCTGACATGAGGCCCTCCCTAACTTAAAGTCGCCGAGACGATGACGCCGGCGGTCACAATCCGGTTGACGATATCTGCGACGGACGCGCTGGGGCGCTCGTCGAGCGCGGATTCGATCGCGCCGCCGAGCCTCGCGCCTGCGACAAGCGCTTGAAGGGCCAGATATTCAGCGACATCGAGCGGTAAGGCGATGACTTCGGCTTCAGGGCGCGCGATCAACACGCGTTCGCCGCCAGCCGGCGGATTGAGAGTGCCGTCGCGCTTTTCATGATTGTGCCGCCAGATCGTGTAGGCGGGATGGACGGAGGACAATAATCTGAGCGATGGATGAAAGACGAATTTCGCTTTGTCAGGCGATTGGCTGATGCAGCCTGAAATTTCCTCCGCAGAAGAAGCCTCAGCTTCCGGCGCATGATAGGCCTCAAGCCAGGCGCTTTCGATCCGCGCGACATCGGCGAGATAGGGAAGACCAGACGCTGGTTCAAAGCCCTCAAGGAAGTCAGGAAAATTGTCGCCGTATCTCGCGACGAGCGGCGTGTGCGGCGGATAGGCGTGAAAATATTCGTGCGCTGCGTAACGGAAGAAGCCGTCGCCAACGAGGCGCGCGACAACCGGAAACGTTTCGCCTAAAACGCGAAGATACGCCGAACGGACATTATTGCGGTAAACGGCAAGACCGGCCTCGACTTTCGCGTCAACGCCGTTGACGGGAGCGAGCACGCCGACCTGCGACACCGACAGCAGCGCCCTTGAAAAGCCCGCGTAAACCCGCGCTGCGGCTTCTCTTTCATCGGGATGCATGACAGAGCCCCTCTTTGCAGATCGAGCCCGACATCCGGTCGCGCGCCATTTCAGCTTCGGCCGCGAGCGTTTCAAAGCAGGGAATGTCGGTGTCCCACTCGACGAGCGCGGGCCTCGGGCCGGCGCGGCGGATGAAGCGCTCGAAAAGAACGCCCACCTCGTCGCAAACGCGCCCGCCATGATTATCGACGCGGATCGCGACATTGCCGTAGGTGTCTATTACGTGACCTGCGAGGTGAATTTCGCAGACGGCGCCGGCGTTTACCGCGTCAACATAATCCTCCGCCGAGAAGCCGATGTTGGAGGCGCTGACGAAGATGTTGTTGATATCGAGAAGAAGTCCGCACCCCGTTCGCGCTGCAAGCTCGTTGAGGAAGTCGGGCTCGCTGATGTCGTTGCACATCCAGTCGAGATAGGACGATGGATTTTCAATGAGGATTTTCCGCCCGATCCGGGACTGGATCTGATCAACATGCGTACAGGTGCGCAGGAGCGTTGCTTTAGTCAACGGCGGCGGCAGCAAGTCATTCAAGAATACCCCGCCGTCAGCGCTCCACGCGAGATGCTCGGAGACGAGCGCCGGCGCCGTCCGCTCAACGAGGGTGGCGAAGCGATCGAGATGATCGGCGTCCAGCTCGTCGCGGCCGCCGACCGAAAGGCAGACGCCATGGATCGAAATCGGATATTGTTCCTGAACCGCGGCGAGCCAGCGAAGCGGCGGACCGCCAGCGCCCATGAAATTTTCCGCATGAACCTCAAAGAAATCGAGATTGTGCGCGCCTTCGAGCGCCAACCGGTAATGCGGGGCTTTTAAGCCGACGCCGACCGACTGCGGCGCGATTTTGAAAATTGCGGTCATCGGGCAGCGGCTGTGGGCTGGTCAGTCGACCGGGCGCTGAAATTCGCAATCGGCATTTGCAGCGCCCTTGTCGCTTTCCCAAAATGCAGCCGGAGCCGCCAGTTCAAAAGTACCGACACCGGCCCTGGGGTAGGTTGCCGGGGTCGGAAGGCGTAGGCGACGGAAGCGTCGCTTACGCCTGATCGCGGTCGAGCTCTTCCAAGCTGCCCGTGCGGCCGTCCGGAAGCGAGATGGACTCGCAGGTGCCGGCGGGCACGAACTTCCACGAGTTGCCCTGATAATCGACAGTCGAGGTACCCTCACACGAAGTGCCGGGGCCTGCGGCGCAATCGTTCTCGCCGGCAAGCGCTACGCCGTAGCACTTGTCCATCTTTTCCTTGGCGGCCGCGGGTCCTGCCGCCAGCACGGTGGCGGCAAGGGCGCCTGAAATGGCGATAGCGAGAGCGGCGCGGGTCTTGTCATTCGACATCGTAATTGGTCTCCTGTTTGTTTGTTCGAGCCTGTTCGGCATTTAACCATACGTTGAAAAAGCGGGCGTCGTTACACGATTTCGCTCATATCACTCCAAGTTGAACAATCGCGACATCCTGAGACACGAGGCCGGCTTTTTTGCGGCGTTGGACCTACTTCCACTTCAAAAGGAGTGGGCCGAGCGAAGCGCCGAGCGCCGCCATCGACAGTATCCCCAGCGAATACCAGACGAGAAGGAAGCCGGCGGCGTCCTCCCGGCAATAGAGCGTATAAACAAGGGCGCCGACGGCGCCTGAGGCGGCGCCGATCGTCGCGCCCGCATGCGCAAGCTGCGTCGGGGCAAAACGCCGGAACGCCGCCATCAAGGCGATAAAACCCGGTAGGGAGAAGAACGCGATCCGGAGGGAACATTTGCCGGAGGTCATGCCCATAATGAGCGCAAGCCACCCTTCAGAAGGACTGTTCAACAGCTCAACCGCCGTCAGCCCGGCCAAGGCGAGAACCGGCGCCGTCAGCAACGCCAGCCAGCGCGCCGGGGTTGTCTCTGGGCGAGCAAAATCGGGGAGCAGCGCCATGGATGTAAAAAGAATGACGGCGACATAGGCGGTCTTCATCCAGAACGCGGAAGTCTTGATCGCATCTGCGAGATCCGTCCGGACGCCGAAAATCACGGAGAGCATCACGAGACTAACCGCGCCGCCGATGAGCGCTCGCGCCCCGATCCGCCGTTCAATGGCGTAAGCCGGAATCGGTTTGGCGCGGTTCACCAGGCTTTCAATAACGAAATTCGTATGCATTTCCCGCGTCCCAGACAGAATAAAGCGGGGAGACCCGCCCGTTTCGGCAGGGCTCTGCTCGCCCCACGCCGAAACCATGCGCCGCAGTGTGTACGCTTTCGCACTCTACGGCGCCCCGATGGACTAATGGCGGCGCAGTATCCAATTTCCGCGATCGCCGCGCAGCAGCGCAGTCAATCGATGAAAACGAATCTTCAAAATGATCCGCCGCACAAGACGATCCATCGGTCCCTATCAAATTCAGAAATTTCAATTGCGTGATTTCAAATTGTAAGCCCTTCACCGGAGATAATGCGTTGATGAATAACCGCCGTCGTCAGCCGTCCAATTAGTCAGGAGACGGATCATCTGCTCCGCATCCCGTCATGTGACTCCGGCCTGCCGCCCCTTCGCCGCTCCCCGGTTTCCGGCGACCGCTTTGCCTTGGCGAGGCATCGTCCCCGGTCCGGAACAGGCCCGATTGAGAGCGATAGATAAGTTTCGCCTTTATCTTTATTCGCGGGGGCGGCCTAAAAAGTTACACCCCGACCTGCACTTGGGAGAGGAAAAAGCGGAGACCCGGGATCTGAGGCCCTCTCCGGCGCGGCGCCCGTCAAAACCGGCGCGCTTTCAAGCGTTTTGAGGGGGGCTCCGGCTTACCGGTCGGCCAGTCCGTAGGGCGCTGCGGTGCGGCGATAGTCGTCGGCCAGCAATTGGCGCCCGATTGGCGGTTCGGCGCGCGCGATGCAGTCGACGCGGTGGCAAAGGCGGCAGCTGACGCCGATCGGCGTTGGGGGCTCCGCCGCGAGATCGCGCCCTTGCGCATAGATGAGACGATGGGCGTGCTTTGCCGCGCAACCGAGCGCTATCGCGCGTTCAACGCGCGGGGCGTCATAGGCGCCCCCGCCTGCGGTCACTGTGCGGACAATAGAGAAAAAGCGTTCGCCGTCAGGGAGTTCGACCCATTGCGTCAGGATCTGCCTCGGGGTGCAGAAAGCCTGATGCAGCGACCAGAGGGGACAGGATCCCCCATGGCGAGCAAAGGGAAAGCCGGCGCCGTCGAGGCGTTTGGAGACGTTGCCGGCGGCGTCGACCCTTATGAAGAAAAAGGGAACGCCTTCCATGCCGGGCTTTTGCAAGGTCGTCAGGCGGTGCGCAACTTGCTCAAAACTTGCGCCGAACTGGCGCGACAACGCCTCGACGTCATAGCGGCGCGCCTCGGCCGCTTTGACGAAGGCGCGGTAGGGCATCATCAACGCGCCGGCCGCGTAGTTCGCGAGCGCCCGTTGGGCGAGCCGCGCGCTGTTGGCGCCGTCGAGGCGCGCCTCGGCAAGCGCCGCGTCGATTGCCGGGCTGAGATCGAGATACGCAACCTGCAGCGCCAGTTGAAACGCGGCGCTCGCTTTGTCGAGCCGCTCGTCGAGCACGATCTCGCCGCGATGCTGGTCGAACCGGCGCATTGATCCCGTCATCACATCCGAGGGGAGGCGGCGTACTTTCACCCGCCGCCCCGCGAGATAGTCGGTAAACCCGCCTGACGCTGCAATTTTCGCGGCGAGCGCTTCGGCTTCGTCGTCAATCGATGGAAAGGAATTATGGCGCGCGGCGAGGAAACGCCGAACATCGGCGACGGGATCTGCAAGGACTGTTTCCTTGCCGCCCTGATCGGCGAGCGCCATCTGCCCTTCCTGATAGGCCGTATAAAGACGAAGCAGCGCTTCGGCGGTTCCGGGAAAGGAATTGCTGAAATCCTCGATCTCTGTCGCGCCGAGATCGAGATCGGAAAACATCGGGTCGCGGATGACGGAGGCGAGGCGAGCGGAGAATTCGTCGCTGCGCTCGCTCGCGAGCGTTGCGATGTCGAGCCGGTAGGTATGGGCGAGCCGCAAGAGCAGCTCGGCCGTAATCGGCCGCTGGTTGCGCTCAATGAGCGCTATATAGGATGACGAAATCCCGAGATCGCCCGCCATGGCGGACTGGGTAAGGCCGAGATCGCGCCGCAAGCGGCGCAGGCGCGGACCCATGAAAGCGCTGCGTTCTTTGGCCATTTTTCCTTCCCGGATGAGGGGCGTGTCTCAGCTATTACAACATTACAAGAAAATATTGTAAAGATTGACAATGGCGCCATTTTCGCAGGTGCAAAAAGAACCGGCTGAACCTAGGACAGCCGCCACAGACGGCGCGCCAGCAAGCGCCGGAAAACGGGAACAACATCATGGCTTATCAGGACGACATCAACGCGACGGGGCGACTGATCAAAGGGAGCGACGGCGCATGGAACGGCATCGACGCCGAATCGGTCGCGCGCATGCGCGCCCAGAACCGCTTCCGGACCGGGCTCGACATCGCCAAATACTGCGCGAAGATCATGCGTGACGACATGGCGGCGTATGACGCCGACCCCGCGAACTACACGCAGTCGCTCGGGTGCTGGCACGGGTTCATCGGCCAGCAGAAGATGATTTCAATCAAGAAGCATTTCGGTGAGACGAAAGGGCGCTATCTCTATCTCTCGGGATGGATGATCGCGGCGCTCCGGTCGGAATTCGGGCCGCTCCCCGACCAGTCGATGCACGAGAAAACCTCGGTGCCGGCGCTGATCGAAGAGCTCTATACGTTTTTGCGTCAGGCCGATGCGCGCGAGCTTGGCCTCATGTTCCGCGAGATCGACGCGGCGCGCGCTGCGGGCGACGCGGCGAAAGAAAAGAAACTCCTCGCGGCGGTCGATAATTTCCAGACCCATGTCGTGCCTATCATCGCCGACATCGACGCGGGCTTTGGCAATGCGGAAGCGACTTACCTCCTCGCCAAGAAAATGATCGAGGCGGGCGCTTGCGCGCTGCAGATCGAAAATCAGGTCTCCGACGAAAAACAGTGCGGCCACCAGGACGGCAAAGTCACCGTTCCGCATGAAGACTTTCTCGCCAAAATCCGCGCGTGCCGCTACGCGTTTCTTGAGCTCGGCGTTGATGACGGCATCATCGTCTCGCGCACTGATTCTCTGGGGGCGGGCCTCACCAAGCAGATCGCCTATAGTGAAAAACCCGGCGACATCGGCGACAAATACAACTCGTTCCTCGATTGCGAGGAAGTGACGCCCGCAAACACCGTCAATGGCGACGTGCTGATCAATCGCAACGGCAAGCTGCTGCGCCCGAAACGCTTGCGCAGCAATCTCTATCAGTTTCGCGCAGGCTCGGGCGAGGATCGCTGCGTTCTCGACTGCATCACGTCATTGCAGAACGGCGCGGATCTGCTGTGGATCGAGACCGAGAAGCCGCATATCGAGCAGATCGCCGGCATGGTCGATCGCATCCGCAAGGTCTATCCGAACGCCAAGCTCGTCTACAACAACTCGCCCTCGTTCAACTGGACGCTGAATTTCCGCCAGCAGGTCTTCGATGCGTGGAGCAAGGAAGGGAAAGACGTCGCGGCCTACGATCGCGCCAAGCTGATGAGCGTCGATTATGATGCAACGCCGCTCGCCCTCGAAGCCGATCGCCGCATCCAGACGTTCCAGGCGGACGGCGCGCGCCGCGCCGGCATTTTCCATCATTTGATCACGCTGCCGACCTATCACACGGCCGCGCTCTCGACCGACAACCTCGCCAAGCGGTATTTCGGCGAAGAGGCGATGCTCGGTTATGTGAAAAGCGTGCAACGCGAGGAGATCCGTCAGGGCATCGCCTGCGTCAAGCACCAGAACATGTCAGGCTCCGACATCGGCGACGATCACAAGGGATATTTCGCTGGCGAAGCGGCGCTTAAAGCGGCCGGCAAAGACAACACGATGCACCAGTTTGGGTGATCTGCGGGCGGGGTTAGCGCAATCGAACCCTCTTCCGCTAGCGGGAGAGGGGAGCCGTAACTCGAACCGCTATTCCCGCGACCCTGCGGCGGATTTCGTCTCGATCTCTTTGAGCCGCCGCGACAGAGACCTGCCTCGCCGCCAGACCGATATTGCGAGCGCGCCAAGGACAGCGGCGGAAATCAGATAAGACGGCCAGACATAGCCGCCATAGCCGCCCATGTTCAGGAATTCCTGCATCGTTCCTCCCGGCCTGGCCGATGATCCGTAGGCAGCCTTTGTTCGAAGGCGCGTGGTCGGTGCATCACTTGGCTTTTTCCTGCTCGATCCAGAGGCCCTTTTCCTTGAGGGCGTCCGCGACTTCCTTCGGCATGTAATTTTCGTCGTGCTTGGCAAGGACGTTATCGGCGGTGAGCCGCGCGCCGTCATCGGTGAACCGGCCTTGCACGATGACGCCCTGACCCTCGCGGAAAAGATCGGGGAGAAGGCCGGCGTAAACGACCCTGATCGTCTCGGCGCCGTCGGTCACGTTGAATTCGACCAGAGAATTTTTGTCAGCGCCGGATTGAGCGTTCGGATAAGAGATGCTGCCGGTCTCGACGAGCCCGCCGAGACGAATAGGGGAGTGCGGTTTTTGCGCCATCGCCGCGATGTCGCTCGGCATGTAAAAGTAAGTGATCGAGCTTTTCAGCGCGCTCAAGGTGAGGCCGGCCGCAGCGGCCGCAAAAGCGAAAACGCCGATCGCCAGAAACATCCGCCGGGTTTTTTTGGTCATTGCTCCACCAGCACATAGGAAGATCGCGCGTCAATCTCCTGAAGGCGCGCAAGACGCCGCGCGGCAAGCTCGCTGCGCATCGATTGCGTCAGCGTTGCTGCAAAGAAAAACATATAGGCGCCGCCCATCAAAAAGAGCGGCGTCAGCATCGATCCGTCGATTGTCGGTCCGCCGCCGCGAAAGACGCTCGCGGGCTGATGGAGAGAGTTCCACCATTCAACCGAGAATTTGATGATCGGGATGTTCACGAAGCCGACAATCGCGAGGATTGCGGCGAGCCTTGCCGCGCGCGTCTTGTCCGGAAAGGCGCGCCAGACAGACATGTAGCCGATATAAAGAAAAAACAGGATGAGAACCGAGGTGAGCCGCGCGTCCCACGCCCACCACGCGCCCCACATGGGCTTGCCCCAAAGCGAGCCGGTAATCAGCGCCAGCAGCGTAAAACTCGCGCCGATGGGCGCAGCTTCCTTGGCGGCGACATCGGCGAGCGGGTGCTTCCATATAAATCCGACAGCCGAAGCGCCGGCGATCACCGTGTAACAAAAGAGCGCCATCCACGCGGCCGGCACGTGCACATACATGATGCGAACGGACTGGCCCTGCTGGTAATCGGCCGGCGAATTAAAGAGCGCGAAATAAAGCCCGAGCGTCATCAGCACAATCGTTGCCGCGACTAGCCATGGCAGCGCGGCGCGCGCAATACGGTCGAAACGCAACGGATTAGCGAGATCGTAAAGGCTCGGCTTCATGGGGTCCTCAGTCGAGGTTGGAGCGCAAAGCGGCCGCGCTGGCAAGCGGCGCGGTTATGGCGGCGAATAATGTCGCAGCGCTCAGCAATTTGAGATTGGCGGCGTATTGCGGATCGCCCGCAGCGCCCGCTGACGCGGCCCCCGCGCCGAAGATCAAAATCGGCATGTAAAGCGGGCTGACGATGAGCGAGATCAGCAAATTCGCGCGCGGCAGCGACACGGTCAGCGCCGCCGCGAACGCGCCGATCAATGAGAGCGCCGGCGTGCCGATGACGAGCGACAGCATCAGCGGCGCGTAAGCGCCGGCCTCAAGATTCATCAACAGCCCGAGCAAGGGCGTTGCAACGATCAGCGGCACGCCGGTCGAGAGCCAGTGCGCGGCCGCCTTGGCTGCAGCCGTTAACGCAAGTTCGTCGCTGGTTGCAACGATGACATCGAGCGAGCCGTCCTCGCGGTCGGCGCGATAGATCTGGTCAAGCGAGATCAGCGTTGCAAGGAGCGCGGCCGTCCAGACGACGGGCGCTGCAATCTTTGACATCAATCTGAGATCCGGCCCGGCGGCGAGCGCAAAGAGAACGCAGACGACCGAAAAGAACGCGACCGCCTGAAACGATCCGCCGCCCGCGCGAAACGCGAGCCGCACATCGCGCAAGATGATCGCCTGCCGTCCGTTCACGCCGCAATCCCCGTTTTCAGCTCGATCGTGCGGGCGCTGGCGATCGAGAGCGCGTCATGCGTTGCAATGATCGCGATGCCGCCATCGCCTCGATGGCGCTCGACGATCTTCTCGAAGGCGTTGACGGCAGCCGCGTCGAGCGATGCGGTCGGCTCGTCCGCGAGCCAGATCGCCTTGCGCGCCAGCAACAGCCGCGACAGCCCTAGGCGCCGGCAATAGCCGGTCGAGAGCGCGCCGGCGTTTCTCCCGCCGTGAGCGTCGAGCCCGAAGGCGGCGCGCGCCTCAGCGATCATGGATGGCGGCGTATTATAGAGCGCCGCCCAGAAGCGGAGATTTTCATCGACCGTCAGGCTGAATTTCACGGCGTTCAGCGGGCCGCAGTAAATTGTCCCGTCGGCTGTATCGACGCTTTTTCCGTCCATAGTCTGAACGAGCGCCTGTCCCCCATCCTTGCGCAACAGTCCCGCGAAGGCGCGCAGCAGCGTCGTTTTGCCGGCGCCGTTCGGCCCGCGAAGGATCGCCGTTTCGCCAGGATCGAGGGCGAGCGAGATATCGCTGAGGATTTGGACGCCGCCGCGCGAAATGCTGACGCCGCTCGCGCGGAAGCGATAGCGGTGCGCGGGCGTTGCGGCGAAAGTCTCGTTCATGGGCCGAGTATAGGGAAGCGGCAAAGGGCGCCAAGGCGTCAAAAGGCGCGGGCGTTATTGCCAGCGTTTTACGGTCTTTTGGGCAAGACTGTCCGGCGCCGACTTGTCTGCGCCGGCGTAGCCGGTGATCGAATCGGCGACAAACGGGTTCGACCGGCGCTCCTGCCCGAACGTCGACATCGGTCCATGCCCCGGCACAAAGCGCATATCGTCGCCCAGCGGCCAGAGTTTTTCCGTAATCGAACGAATGAGCGTTGCATGATCGCCGCGAGGAAAATCGGTGCGGCCGATCGAGCCCGCGAACAGGACGTCGCCGACAAAGGCGATTTTCATCTCCGGGTTGAAGATAACGACATGCCCCGGCGTATGTCCGGGCGTGTAGACAACGCCAAATTTTACGCCGTCAAGCTCCAGGGTGTCGCCGTCTTCAAGCCAGCGGTCGGGCGTGCAATCCTCGCCGTCCTCAATGCCGAATTTGCGCCAGCTCTCGCGAATTTGCTGCAGCCAGAAAACTTCTTCCCTTTGCGGGCCTTCGATCGGCGCGCCGGTGCGTCGCTTGATTTCCTCGGCCGCGCCCGCGTGATCGAGATGGCCGTGCGTCAGCCAGATTTTTTCAATCGTCGCGCCCATCTTTTCAGCGGCCGCCATGATCTTGTCCGCCTCGCCGCCGGGATCGACGACAGCGGCCTTGCCGCTCGCTGCACGAATGATCGAGCAGTTCTGCTGGAACGGCGTCACGGGAACGATCTGAACGGTGAAGGGCGGCGTCTCAGTCATCCGTCACCTGTTCCAATCCTACGCCTTCGAGCGTTCGACGTATTCCTGGTCCGCGATTCTGACGACGATGCGCTCGCCTTCGCCGAGATAGGGCGGGATCATGACGCGCACGCCGTTTTCAAGGATCGCGGGCTTGTAAGAAGACGACGCGGTCTGGCCCTTCGTCGTCGGCTCGGTCTGCTTGATGGTGACGATCGCCGTTTCGGGTAGCTCGACCGAGAGCGGCCTTCCTTCGTGGCTTTCGACGATGACCTTCATGTTCGGTTCAAGAAACGCCGACTGCTCGCCGACGAGGCTTTTCGCGATGTGCGTCTGCTCGTAGCTTTCGCTGTCCATGAACACGAGGTGCTCGCCTTCCTCATAGAGGAACTGGTGATCCTTTTGTTCAAGGCGCGCGCGCTCGACCGTTTCGGAGGCCGAGAAGCGGTCATTGTATTTGGTGCCGTTCTGGATGTCCTGCATCTCGATCTGGTTGAAGGCGCGCAAGTTTCCGGGCGTCCGGTGTTCGGCCTTGATCACGAGGCAGAGCTTGTCCTTGTACATGATCACCATGCCCTGACGGATGGCGTTGCCGGCGATTTTCATAAGAAAAGTCTCTTCAAAAAAGGGGAAAGGGTCGGGCGGCTCTATAGCGGGGCGGGGCGCCTTTGGCGAGGGGGGAGGGTTGAGCGCTGGCTCATAAGGTGAAGAAACCCTCCCGTCGCTTCGCGCAGGCCTCCCTTTTCAAGGGAGGTAGAA
>ERZ1292633.5178-Hain-H41-02um-R1-5178-length-11842-cov-6_pt1 | contig 11842 bp, 3 predicted proteins | sample MGYA00564406_ERZ1292633 | MGnify/ENA primary metagenome ERZ1292633 (study PRJEB36523, sample SAMEA6512639) | groundwater metagenome | collected 2019-01-08 | study: AquaDiva: Metagenomics assemblies of 32 groundwater samples
CGTCGTCACACTGTTCCGATCCATCGATAACACCGTTGCCACAGAACTGACCGTTATAATTGCAGTAATTCCACGATTCCCAACCACACGTCGACGACGTTGCATCGTCATCACAACTTCGTGTTCTTTCGGTTTGATACGTTGGGCTGGCAAGCGTACACGTCCCACCAGAATCCACACACAGTGCGGCGTAATAATAACTCAATGCCAACAATTCAATGTCACTATATTCCGCCGTGGACGACGCTGGCCATTCTTCCACGAAACAAGGATAACCATCCCATGCTCCGCCCTCACAAACGTGCGCTATTGGACACGCCGCATGAGCAACCGTGTCGGCACATGCTAATCCACTTGGACAATCCGCATCCGTCGAGCAGGGCGTTAAGCTATCTTCACATAACGAAAGTGGGGTGGAATCCGTTGTGCCATCGCATGATTCTCCGCTATCAACTGTCGTATCGCCACAATAACTTCCCGCGCCGGAACAATCCCATGCACACGTGGTGTTGAGATTCGATCCGTACGTTCCGTTACGACCAACACACGAGCCTGGTGTGCCGCCATACGGACGAGCGACTGCCAGTGCCGAAGAGCTCGCCGTCGAATCGCCACAATCACACGCTTCACCACCTGCTACAACGCCATCACCACAATAACTCGCAGATTCCCAGGTACAGAGCGATCCGCAGTATCCATATTCGCCATTATTCGCGCCGTCGTCACAAATTTCCGTTCCATTGATGACGCCATCGCCGCACGATGTTGCCGAACAGGTGGCACTTGCAGAGAGGGTATAGCCGGAACACGTACTATTACAATCCGCATTTGCCGTTCCAGCCAGGCCGCTTTCTGTGGTACATGCTTGGGCAAGAAGATCACCAATTTCACATGTTTCGGTTGAATCGTCGCTCGTTCCACTAACACCATCCGCACCAACATTCGTGCCAATAATACCGTCACCACACGTGCTCGACGTTCCGTAAATATTTCCATCGCAGAACGACGACGTGTAAAACGCGACATTATCCGTTGTACTACTATCAACGACATTCACCCACGATGACGCGGTGTATTCCAGCTCGACGCCAACCTCATAATCTCGGGCACCGACCGCTCGATAGTGATACACATGGGAATCTACCGGACACGAGTACGCGCCTGTCGTCGTATTAACACAGGTATCACTCGAGTACCCCGTACACGTGGTGTAAGCGTTCAGGGGATCAACAGGAATACCGTCATCGTTCACCGCCCCGCCAAGCGTCGAAACCCAGGACGACCATCCACTCGATGCCAAGCTTCGAACGGCAGTGCCAGAAGAGAGGGTCGGCACCGTCACTTCACACGTCTCGCTGCTGGGACAATCCGCATCAAGCTCGCACGTCTGCGTCGTCGTTCCACTACATGTACCATTTTCTTCACCGTAGGCATCAATCAAGATAGCGATATCTTTCATGTCGGCAATGCGTCGCGTGTCACGCATGATTTTGAGCTTGTCGGATCCACATACTTCACCGGTGGTGTAACTACAATCCAAATCGGACGAACAGGAATTTCCACTCGTACTACACACCTGTGTATCGGCAACGTTGATGAGGAACGAAATGTTTTCAATAACCTGACTATAAATATCTTGCGTTTCTTCCGATGCTCCTTCGCTGTAGGAGATGACGTAAATGTTCGAATACAGCCCCGATGACCCCGAGTTTGCTGCCGCAACGTATGTGGAACGATCGTCAGTGACCGCATCGAATCCATCAATCGTCGCTTCCGACGGACTGCCGGTAAAGCCTTTCGATTCGTACCACGCCATCGGACTCAAGTAGTTCGGATTGCTGATGACACGAACACCAATAGCATCTCCTCGCGAATCTGTTCCCACCGATGATGACGTCGAATCAACCTCGAAGAGGTATTCCTTCAACACACCACTGGCTGGCGATGTCGGTGCAAGAACCACGTCGACTTCGGGAAGATCGTCAGTCGTGAGATCGTCATCGTTCGAGTCTCGACAGTACGACAGAGAGAAATTCATATAGCCGCTTGTTCCTGCCGCAGCGAACCCACGCGCCTCGCCGGTTGCATCATCGCTCCATGGGAAACTCGACAATGCCGGCCAAGTATTTTCACACAGATATGCCAGAACATCAGCAGTTCCCGCAACCGTTTCGCCTGTTGAACCACCAACAATATCTGCGGTGATGGTTGCGGTCGCCGTCACCGTTGTATCGCCATTTTCACCCCCCGCGACGACCGTTGCCGTATCTGGTAACGATGTTCCTGGGGTAACGGTGAAGAGCAACGTATCCGCTGCAGTCCACGACGTCCACGTCCAATCGTAGACCGATGCCAGCGGCGTGATTTCCTGACGCGTTCCACCACCGTACGAGACTGGTGTGGCGATCAGCGTGTGCGATTCGCCAGTCGTGGTGAAGATACCTGGGCTCTCTGCATCCGTATCCTCCACCATCACATCATCAAGCGTACAGATGTCAGCACCTGTCACAAACGTCACTGAGCGTGTGCCGTTCATACCAACACCAAGTGCCGAACGGACACCATCCGTCACTGCATCCCCAGTATTGTCATCACCTTCAATAACCAACGTGTAGGACGACGACGCTTCTAGTGCTTCCGTGTACGACATCGTCACTTTATACGTTCCATCACCAACCGCCGTTTGCACGTACGATCCGATCGGTACAACACAATCCGTCGTCGATGCCGCCTCTGCGATCGGGCCAAGGAAGAACGTACGGAGTGTGGAGAGGACCCGATCAAACCATCCCATCGAGATAACGCTCGATGAGGTGTATGACGTAGGGCACGACTGACCGGACGCCAAATTCAACGTGAGGTACATGCGCTGGTTTCGGGTTGTTGTGCCATTTTCTGGCGTCGAGGTCGCAAACGAATCCGTATCCATTTCCGTTGTAAATATTGCGTAGGCTGCCGCATTGCGGCAGACCGCCGTTCCCGACGGAGCAATGGTTGTGGCATCCGGACGAGCAATACAACAATTCGACGTGCCTACGCCGTAGTTAGCGGGATCTGAACAATCCTGATCATCTTGGGCAGCACAGGTAAGGGTGTAATCGACGGTTGCGGTGAGATTCGATCCCGGTTCGGTAACGGTGACTTCCGCAATCGCTTTTTGGGTACTGGTACTCACTTCGTACACTGCGTCATCGGTAATATACGCGATCTGATCCGGATCGATATTGCCATCACCCGATGAACTCCCCGATTCGCATTGATCGTATTCGCCCACACCAATCACGCCGTCGCCACACACCGATGGAGCAAGGTAGTCAATCGATGATCCTTCAAACGTACAAGAATCCGTACATCCTTCACCGCCGTCACAATCTTCACCAGCTCCGGTTGTACTGTTCATTTCTGTAATCGCATTTCCGCAACAATTTGTTGAAGAAGACGTACACTCCGCTAAACCTTCGCGGACACACGTCGAAGAACATCCGTCGCCGTCGTTTGGATTCCCGTCATCACAGCTTTCGTATGGTGTGGTGATGATTCCATCGCCACAGAGTGCGCCGCCGAGGGACGCCAGACTTTCCGATCCTTCGCGCAAACATTGGCGCGAACATCCATCACCGCTCGAATTATTTCCATCATCACATTCTTCACCAGCAAGAGTAGTGGTGTCATAGGCGAGATCGCTATTCCCACACGTCGCACCAACCGCTGCTGATCCTTCGGCCATACACGCCGCTGAACATCCATCACCATCAATAAGGTTCCCGTCATCACAATCTTCGGCGATCTCGCCAGAAATCTCGACAGTTGCATTTCCACAACATGCCGTCCCCGCTGTTCCACACGTCGACACGACGTACGGACAATCGCTGTTCGTGGTACATGCTGTTCCGCTGATCGTACAGGTTGAGCTCGATGTGTTACATGTTTCAGCGCATTCACTGCTCGTTGAGCAGGAATTTCCGCTTCCGCTACACACGAACGAACACGCATTACTTCCCTCGTACAAACACGTGGAAGAACAACCGTCGTGATCGGTGGTATTGCCGTCGTCACACTCTTCCCCACTGCCATCAGCGTCTTGATCGAGTGTTCCGTCACCACAGACGGCTTGATATGGCGAGCTTCCGATCGGGGTACAAACCGCAGAACATCCTTCAGCAATCGCGCTGCTTCCTCCATCCAGTAATGAACTCGAAAGTGTGTACCAAGAAGCCGTATTATCAGCCGTCACATTATTTTGGGTTGCGTCTTCAATAGGATTTTCCCATGTCCAGTTGTACTCCTCACCGGAAAGTGGCTGGCCAGACACCGAGCAAGAATCCGATCCACCGTATGCCTGTGCCGAGAACGTCGTTCGATCGCCGATCTGATTGACGACCGCATCAGCTGGTAACAACGTAATGCGTTCGACAGCACATGCAGTCGCATCTTCACGTACGCGGAACGTCCACGAATAATCCGTCCCGTAATTCGTACGGATTAAGGCAACGTCACTCGTACTCGTAATATCACCGGACACAATCACGCGATAGTAACTCGATGCAGTGAGGTTTTGTGTTCCAAAGTCGAACCCAATACACCGCTCATCGTCGTTTGGATCGTAAACACAGTCGGGATTCGAGTCGACTAACGTTAAATTCGTACACAGTTCACTCGAACACTTGTAGAGGGAGATGTTATCGCCTGTCGTAATGTCACCAACATTCATCGCCGTATTGAATTGCGCGCTCACTTCGGCATTCGTACATGCTTCCGTACAATTTGGCCAGTAATCTTCAATATACGGATCGGAAAAATTCACAGTGAGCGTCGCGTCATCAGAAACGTCACCTTGGTCATCGGCGTTGATCGCTGTCGCCGTCACGACCGTGTCCCCTTCGGCAAGCGCCTCAAACGTGGCGCAGGCCGTTGGATCGCCGGCACACGACGAATCATCCGTCGTGTTGAAATCAACGTACGAGTAACTATCAATCGACCAATCCCATGTGTAGTCCTCGCTATCAACGACCACGCAGCCTGTTCCCGCATTGGCTCCAAATCCCGTGGTATCACCATCTTCAGTAAGCACCTCGGCAGATGGCGTCACCGTCACCCGATCAACCACACAATGGTCGGTCGATGTTGAAGTGGTAAACTCCCACGTCTTACTTGTCGCCATCGGAATCGCGTCCAGGGACATCGCCGTTGCTGCAACCGTCACCTGATACGTGGTATCGGATTCAAAGGCACTGCTCGGGATCCACGTTACCCGCGTTGCCGAAATCGACGATGCAGCTGTCGCTGTCCCACTCACCGCTTCCGTCTCGGCACACGGATCATCCGTTGCGCTGCTCACCGAGGCGGTACATTTCACAACGGTCACCGCGTCTTCCACGCTCGCCTCGTTCATGAGGGTTGTGAATTCCGCGTACACCACCGCATTCACACAAATATCTGCTTGTTGCGAGAAGACGTTACTTGGAACCGCCGAAACCGTCGTCGCCGAACATTCGCTCACGATTGCCGGAACTTCCAAAATCTGACCGGTCGAAAAACTCCAGGCATACGCCGCTTGCACACCGGCGACCGCAACCTCGCCGTCGCTCTCACCAATCTCCAAATTAACACCGTTACTTTGACTCCCCGCAACGGTCACCGAAACCGGACCGGTCACCGCCCCACCCGGAACAGCGACCTCGATGGAATCATCCGTCCACGTTGTGGCTGTAATTGAGGCAACACCATTGTAAAACGTCACCGTATCCGTGGCGTTCCCAAAATTATCACCGTAGATCGTAATCGTTTCACCAATACCCCGTGTGTCTGGATCGATATCACAAATTCCCGGCGTTGGACCTTCATCTGTCACCGTAAATGTGGTTGCCGACGAAACGGTTCCGTCATGATTAGTCAACGTCACTGTGTAATCTCCCGTCGTAAGCGTGTCACCGTTATTGAACTCACCAGGTACGATCACCGTCACGTGGTCGGTATCCCAAAAGTTGTCGGAGCAGACGTCCGGAAAATCAACGCTCGCCGTTGCTGCATCACCACTCGCACTTGTAAACGTCACCGTACCGACGCTTGCGCCAAAATTTGTTCCATCAATCGTCACGTACTGACCGATACCGCCGGACGATGGATCAATACCGGTGATCGTTGAGACATCCGTGGTTGCCGAAATAATGTCGAACGAAAGGACGTTCGATGTTAGTCCGTTTTCGGTGACGGAGACCTCGTACGTTCCCGCTGCTGCTGAAGGAACGGTCACTTTCACTGTCGAATCACTCCACGAGGTATACGATCCTGCTTCCGCCGATCCAAAGTTCACAGTCGATTCACCTTGCGTGTCTCCAAGATTCGCGCCCGTCATCGTCAGTGCCGACGTTGGCGTTGCTGATGATCGCGAAAGGTCACACAAACTTGGATAAACAACCTCATTCACATCAAAGTTCACTACCGCTGCCCCATTTTCGTCGTCGGTGGCATCCGAAATATCGCTCGATGTCGTGATGATGATCGGTCCATCACCTGCACCGTCTGGAACTTCAACGACGACTTGCGTATCGGTCCACCCACCGCCACAACTCAACACATCAGCTTCGATCGTTCCTGTTCCCGCAGCATCCGTAAAGACGATTGATCCTTCTGACGATCCAAAATCTGTCCCCGAAATCGTCACGTACGTTCCCACAGCACCCTCTTGCGGTGAAACATCCGTAATACTCGGATTGGTTACACACACGTTATCCTCACACAATCCGCTGGAACATTCGGAGTCTTCGGCACATGTGGCACCGTCACATGCTCCACAATAACTCGCACTGGACGAGTCACCGCCACAATCGATATCCGTCTCTCCATTATCCGTGTCGAGCACGCCGTTAAAGCACATTGCCGGTCGCGCACGAACCGTAATCGAATCAGAGTCCTCGTTTCCCGCCAAGTCCATCGCTACAACCTCGATGGTGTATCGTTCGCCATCGGTAAAAGTCGCTGTCGAAATCGTGGTCGAGAAGACAATTTCCGTTGGATTCCCATCCGCTGGCATGCTGTCTTGCCATTCATCTTCCAGGAGAAAATCTGCCCCAGCAAGTCCGGCATCATCCGTGGCGCTCGCCTGCACTTCGGTCGTCGACCCACTCGCAACGTTCTGACTATTCTCGGGATACGTCACCGTCACCGAAGGGTCTGCGGTGTCGACAAGTGTTCCCGACGTGAACGTCGTGGTACACGCTTCCGCCGTACTACAATCAAGCGACAACTCACCGGTACTCAACACGCCGGACGTTGCAGTAATGGTGTACGTGGTATTTTCCGCAAAACAGAAGCGATCCGTGTCCGGCTCCGGACATGCCGTATCTGGGGTGAAACGAACCGTATTGCTCGACGTCGTGAACGTTCCGGTCACCGCAACGCCGGTTGAATCGATAATCGTGATATTCCCATCAACCGTTGCGGAATCGACCGATTTACTGAACGTGATCCTCGGAACAATGTTCCGAATCGTCGTTGTTCCTTCTGGCGAGAACCCCGTGATCTCAAAAACGCTCGAGCTCCCTCCTCCGGAACCACTTTCACTCCCTGAACCACTTTCACTCCCTGAACCCGATCCGTCGCCTGTGGCGCCAATCAACGATGAAACAACGAACGTCGCGATACTCCACGACATCAAAATGATGACGAGACCAACAACGCCGTTCAATAAAATCTTTTTTGCCTTATCAATTTTGTCTGGGTTACCGCTCGCCGTCATCCAAACAAATCCGCCGTACACAATGACACACACCAAAATGATCCCAATAACGCCGAGCGCAGTGCGAATGATGTTTCCGATAATGATCTTTGGATCTTCGGTACTCAGTCCAGTTTGATCGCCCACCGACGCCAGCGAATCCGACGTCGGATCGGCAGCAAACACCGTCGACGCATGAAAAACGCCTAAGGCCCCGATGCTCAGGCTGAGCACGAGGCCGACGACTGCGATGATGCGGGAGAGGAGCTTCACAAGGCGCGATTAGAAAAGGGTACAGGCACCAGACTGCTCGGTGCCGTTACAACAATACGGAGTGTCGCTATCCACGGCACAGCAACTGGATGACGAATCATTCGGATCACACGTGCCGCCCACCACATTCGGTCCCATGCCTGGCACGAAACAGTTCTGATACTCATTCTTCACTCCACTATTCGCCGTCACGCCGTACATATAGGACAGCGCGAGAGCAGGATCAGAAGCTAAGAACGTACCGTGCGAGATTGTTACCACCGAATACACCGGAATCTGTGACGCAGTCATCACTTCTTGATCATCCGACGTGTATTCCTTCACGCTGAAGGTGTACCAAAGTTCATGCGTATCTCCGGACGTCATTTCTTTATTCGTTAGTCCAATGTTCGACGAGTTTGCCGTTGATGTTTGCAGGAGCGAGTCGAACGTCAACGTCACCGCTTGATCGAGCGCAACATCTTCTTCACTCAAATCTGGCGCGATGCTCTGAATCGCAGGAACGTCGTAGTTAATGTCGTTCGTCGTCGTGAATCCCCAGGCGTAGTCATCGTCCGTACCGACGGCACCGTCATCATTTCCATCAAGCGCGTTTCCGGATGTATCGGCCACACCGTCGTATGGGAAGACTGATGCCGCAGGATCGGTACTGCTCGTGGGGGTCGCCGAGAAGACGGTCGCATCAATCGCTTCTCCACCCGGCAAACAGTAGATCGTTTCTCCGCAAGAATTCGTGCCACAGGCTTCGACCGAGATGAAGGTGACCGACTTGTAGTTATTGCCAATCTCGTACTCACCAGCCACCGGCGTATTCGACTCCCCCACCACTTGAATATTCGAAAAACCACTGTCTGCCTGGCGAATTCCCGTCGCGGATGTTGGATCAACCGCTTCGCTGAAATTCACCTGGACGCTAATATTTCGATCTTTCGTCGATCCATCCACTGGCGTGACACTCGTGACGGTCGGAGGAGTGACGTCGATGGTCGTACCGGTGGTGAAATACCAAATGTATCCGCCATCATCGAGAACGGTGTCACCGTCGGTGTTCTGAACTGCGTCATCAAGATAGACCGCATACGTCACATCTTGTGTGGCAGAACCGAGATAGTCGGAAGGATCAAAGACGAATGTCTTCAGATCATCGGTAAAACTCACCGCAACATTCGTCAGTGCCGTGGCATCACCTTCGTCTCGAACGTAAATTTTGATGTTCTCGCTTTTGATCGCCGTGGCCGACGTGTCATCACTCACGTCCGCTGGCGTACTATTGGTATCGTATCCGTCAATGAACGATTCAATATTCATCGCATCACGGAACGTTACAAAAATACGCGTGTTACGCGAAACGTCCGTGGCACTCCGTGCAGGATAGTGATCACGAATCGCACCGGATCCCAGCGAATTCGACAAGCGCTCGACCGACACCGATCCACTCGAGCTGCCGTTCCCGTCACCATTCGTCGCATCACCGAGTAAGTTCAGAACAAACGTCGAAATTGCGTAAGCGGACAAGGTAAGGACTAGTCCGACGACGGCGTTGATCAAAATCTTTTTCGCTTTGTCGACTTTCTTATCGTCACCACCCGCCGTCATCCACACTGCGCCGGCGTAGATGAGCAGGATAAGAAAGATGATGCCAAGAACGCTAAGGGCAACCGCGATAATCCGACCAATGATGGTCATCAAATCTTCCTCACCGAAATTGGCCGATGTCCCCACCGTCGACAGATTCTCGTCAGCACCAAAAACAATGGTTGGGACAACCAGTAAAAGCACCATCGCGGCAAGCAGAGAACCGCGACGAAGTACTCGTAACACAAATGGAGATACCACAGGCATGAAGTGACGATGATTCGTGTTCACCAAGTGCCTCTATTGTACCTCATTTGTATTCACCCCCTGTTACGCACCTTGGGGAAAACGACGTCTTCTGAAAAAGTTGTGAGGGGAAAGAGAGGGGATCTTTGAAAAGGGTTGGGAATAGGAAGGATCCCTTATGAGCAATGAGGAACGAGTTGAGTATGTTGTTTTCGAAGTACGAACCGAGGTGGTCGAAAATGTGAGTCATCAAAAATCGATGCGTACTATTGAGTACGATCGTTTTGTTTATCGATAGACGAAGAAATAGTTGCAAATAAAGATGAAAGGAAGAGAGACGCTGAGAATCGATGAGCGACATCACTCATGATCGACTCGAGTCGACTAATGCGAACCATTCGCATGAAGAAAGCTGTCTTTCGCAAAATAATATGACGGATCCTGTTCAGATCCACAACCCATTCAATGCTTACTTTTCACATTCCCGTGAGGAAAACGATGTGCAATCGCATCACGAAGTGAATCGAGTCCCGCGCCGGTCATCGCCGAGACCGCTACAACCTTTGACGGAAGTGGAAATGATCCCGCCCCAATAGCATCAATCTTGTTGTACACACGAAGTCGACGATCTACTGGAACACCCAAATCGGTAAGGATTGCGTCAACAACATCGATCTTCTCGTCCCGTTTCTCGTCGGCAGCATCAATAACGTGCAAAACGACGTCAGCACCGATCGCTTCGGATAGCGTTGATCGAAATGCGGCAATCAGGGCCGGTGGAAGGCCTTGAATGAATCCAATCGTATCCGAAAGTAACGCCGTTCCCTCCAGCACCGGCAAATACATCGTTCCAACGCGAGTATCGAGCGTGGCGAATAGCGCGTTCGCCGCGTATTCTTTCCGCTTGGTCAACGCGTTGAGGAGCGACGTCTTCCCAGCATTCGTATAGCCAACAAGGGCGACGGTTCGCTCCCCTATTTTGTCTCGTCGTTCACGCTGACGATCGCGAACGCCTTGATACGTCTCTAATTTCTTCAAAATCATGCGCTCTTGGTCGCGCAAATGCCGTTTCATGGCTTCCGTATTCCCTTCGCCGCTTCCACCGCGCGTGCCCGTTCCACCGCGCTGACGACCAAGCTGCTCACCCATGTTGTAAATACGTGGCCCCATGTGGCGCAGACGAGCGAGTTCGATCTCCAGTTTTGCTTCTGCCGTACTGGCGTGCTTTTCAAAAATATTCAAAATAAGATCGATGCGATCCCACACCCGCACCTTGCTCGGCCGCAGCGCTTCTTCCAAGTTGTACATCTGCTGCGGCTTGAGCGTGTGGTTCACAACGAGCAGACTCACTTTCAATTCTTTTGCCTCCTTCACTAATTCCTCGACTTTCCCTTTACCAAGAAACGTTTGGTTGTCCGGCTTGGCCCGACGTTGAATCGTCTTCACCACCGCCACCCCGCCATACGTCCGCACAAGCTCTTCAAGCTCAACCATCCGATCCTCTGCCTCGCGTTTGCTCGCAGCAAAGTGAATCAGATCGGCCAATATAGCACGGTGGGATGACGTGGTCATGGCCTAAGACTTCAAAACCTTATCCACCATCGCCTTGATGCGCGATCCGTCGGCAGCTTCTTTCAGATCGGCCATCAAGGCGCCCATCGCTTTACCCACGCTCGCCATGTCGGTGATGCCGAGTTCGGCGAGTTTGGCCCGGATACGCTTTTCCAACTCTTCTTCCAACATCTGGGCTGGCAGATACTTCTCGAGGGTTGCGATTTCTACACGAGCTTTCTCGGCAAGATCTTCGCGAGCGTTCGAGGCAAACATCTCCAAGCCATCCTTCAGCTTCTTCAGGTCGCTCTTGATGACCGCAATAACGTCGGCATCTTCCAGCTCTTTCCCCAAATCAATCGCCTTATTCTTGATGGATGCAATCAACATACGCACCGTATCGAGCGTCGCAGAATCCTTATTTCTCATGGCATTCTTCATGTCTTCCCGGATCTGTTCGTAGAGGGTCATATGGGAGAA
>ERZ1292633.5179-Hain-H41-02um-R1-5179-length-11842-cov-3_pt1 | contig 11842 bp, 10 predicted proteins | sample MGYA00564406_ERZ1292633 | MGnify/ENA primary metagenome ERZ1292633 (study PRJEB36523, sample SAMEA6512639) | groundwater metagenome | collected 2019-01-08 | study: AquaDiva: Metagenomics assemblies of 32 groundwater samples
CAGCTTGCCCTTGTTTTTGGGGTCAGCCAGCTCCTCGTAGGTATCTGCGTCGTCACGCTTGACCTTGGTTTTGTCAATCACGATCACACGTGCGCGTGTAGAAAATCCGAACCACTGCGAACCTTGCCCATCGTCCTTGCCACGCAAGTTGGCCGGAATGCGTGACTCCAAAACTTTTGACCTCAAAGGCTGAAACAACCCGTCAACCTCGGCTCGCCACAAACGGGCGGCATCCACCAACAGCACAACGTCCGCCGGACTCGCGGCCCCTTCGGTTTTTAAGCGCGTCAAGACAGCGGCGTCATCCCCATCGATACGGTTGATTTTGATGCCTGTCGTTTTGGTGAAATCAGCATACAACGCTTCGTCGGTCTGGTAATGCCGTGCGCTGTAGAGGTTCAGTTCTTTGGTCTGCGCTTGCGCCAAAGCGGCGGCACCGATCCATGCGGCCAGACAGGTGTTGCGTAAAAACCGTTTGGGAAGAAACATGCTAGGCGTCCTCGAGAGTGTTTTGTGAATAGGAATCACTCTCGATTATGGCGGCAAACCTGGGCGTATAGCCCGCCCAGATTCGGTTTGCGGTTTTAGCGCTTGCTGGAGCGGCGACGCCGCGCCACTGCACCCACCACGCCTAGACCGGCCAGCAACATGGCATAGGTCTGTGGTTCTGGTACTGCCAGCGTCGTTGCCAATGTCAGGTTGTCTGCTGTCGCCCAAAGAGCACCCGTCGTCGGTTGCACGGACTTCAAGCTTGCTGACAACAAGGCCCCGTCTGATACAAAGCCCAGGAAGCTCGATGTCGTGGCACCAACGATGGTCTGTGTGGTCGTTCCACTCGCATCAGTTGCGCTGAGCGTCACTGAACCTGCTTGGAACAATCCAGAAATATTACTGCCAAAGAAATTTCCGCCAAAGGCACTAACGCCGCCGGTAAAGCTGCCAAACGTAATTGTGTCAGACGCCGTATTGGTTGACAGCCAAGGATTGGCCGTTGTACCCGCGCCATAGAACGACGTCGTGCTCACCGAAGCGGTATAGCCATAGCTCCCCGCGGTGCGCGTCAACGGGCTAGGCGTTGACCCCGTGATCGATAATCCCGCAAAGGTATCGACGCCAGGGCTTGAAACGGCAGCCAAATAAGCTGCCTGATTGGTATATACAGTAATCGCTGCCTGAGCCGTACTGGTTGCAACTAGGGCCGCCACAGTGGCCAATGACGCGACCGTCAATTGTTTGAACTTCATGCCTCATACTCCTGTTTTTAAAACAAATGATTCAATTCGCAGTATCTGCAATTTGAAAAAACAGTATCGGACTCACACGAACACGGCGCACCCCCCATTCGAGGGGGTATTGCGCAGTTTGACAGGCTGCATCGCTTGGGAAGACGGCGAAGGCACCACGCGTACCCCAAAGTGCTCACCGCCGCTAAAATAGCGGGTTCCCCCCATCCGCGTAGCCACACGCTCGAGCCCCCATGAACTACCCCAAAGAATTTGATGTCATCGTCGTTGGCGGTGGGCATGCTGGTACTGAAGCCGCATTGGCTGCCGCGAGGATGGGTTGCGCGACCTTGCTTTTGACACACAACATCGAAACGCTCGGGGCCATGAGTTGCAATCCGTCGATTGGCGGCATCGGCAAAGGCCATCTTGTCAAAGAGCTCGACGCCTTAGGCGGCGTGATGGCACTGGCCACCGACGCGGCGGGTATTCAATTTCGCATCCTCAATTCCAGCAAAGGCCCTGCCGTGCGGGCCACCCGCGCCCAAGCCGACCGCGTTTTGTATAAGGCCGCTGTGCGCCACGCGCTGGAGAATCAACCCAATTTGTGGCTCTTTCAACAGGCTGTTGATGACCTCATCTTGGACGGCGAGCGCGTGGTAGGTGCCGTTACGCAAGTTGGCATACGCTTTCGAGCTAAAACAGTCGTCCTCACAGCGGGTACTTTTTTGGACGGACGCATCCACGTCGGCCTGCAAAACTACAGTGCCGGGCGCGCCGGTGACCCGCCTGCCGTGAGTTTGTCAGCACGCCTGAAGGAATTGAAGCTCCCGCAGGGGCGCCTCAAAACAGGCACACCACCCCGTATCGACGGGCGTAGCATCGACTTTGCCAAACTAGAAGAACAACCCGGGGACCTCGACCCCACACCCGTCTTCAGCTTCATGGGTGATGTCACCATGCATCCACGGCAAGTGCCTTGCTGGATCACGTATACAAACGAGCAAACGCACGAGATCATCCGCTCTGGCTTTGAACGCAGCCCGATGTTCACGGGCGTCATCGAGGGTATTGGCCCCCGCTACTGTCCGAGTATTGAAGACAAGGTCAATCGATTCGCTGATAAAAATAGTCATCAGATCTTTTTAGAACCCGAAGGCTTAACGACACACGAGTTTTACCCAAATGGCATTTCAACGTCCTTGCCATTCGATATACAGCTCGCAGCGGTGCGCTCCATGCTGGGCCTGGAGAATGCCTACATCCTGCGCCCCGGGTATGCCATTGAGTATGACTACTTTGATCCGCGCTCGCTCAAATCTAGCTTCGAGTCCAAGGCCGTACAGGGTCTGTATTTCGCTGGCCAGATCAACGGCACCACGGGTTATGAGGAAGCGGCGGCTCAGGGTTTGTTTGCGGGGTTGAACGCCGCCCTCAAGGCACAAGGCAAAGAGGCCTGGCTACCGCGCCGCGATCAAGCCTATTTAGGTGTGATGGTGGACGACCTCATCACCAAAGGCGTGACGGAGCCTTACCGCATGTTCACCAGCCGAGCTGAGTTTCGTCTACAACTGCGCGAAGACAACGCCGATTTGCGCCTGACCGAAGCTGGCCGTGAACTTGGTTTGGTTGACGATCAGCGTTGGGCTGCATTTAGTCGCAAGCGTGAAGCGATCGAACGCACCGCCCAACTACTACGCTCCAACTGGGTGCATCCAGGTATCTTGCCCGCACCTGACGCGCAACGTCTGGTCGGCAAAGGCCTGGAACGGGAATACAACCTGGCGGACTTATTGCGCCGTCCCGGCGTCCGTTACGACCAAGTTGCTGAAGTTGCTGCGATTGCAAAGCCAGATATTGATGTTTCACGTGAAACATTGACACGAGAACTGGGTGCGGCCCTGGGCAACGCCGTAGCGGAGCAAATTGAAATTAGCATCAAATACTCCGGCTATATTGACAAGCAACAAGACGACGTAGCACGATCCGCGCACTACGAAAATCTCAAGCTCCCACCAGACCTTGATTTCATGTCCGTAAGTGCACTTTCGATTGAAGTACGGCAGAAACTCAACAAGCACCGCCCTGAAACTCTTGGGCAGGCGTCCCGTTTATCGGGCATGACGCCAGCAGCCATTTCTTTGATTTTGGTTCATTTGAAAAAAGGCAACTTCAAAGACCTTGGCAGCACGCAAGCCGGAGGTGAACCATGAGCGACACCACGGCAACAACCATTGAGCGCATCTGCCGCGAGTTAGAACTTCAGGCAAGCGCCGTTCAAGTCGAGCAGCTAATGCAGTATCTGGCCCTGCTCAGTCAATGGAACAGTACCTACAACTTGACATCGATACGCGACCCATCCCAGATGCTCACGCAGCATCTGGCCGACTGTTTGGCCGTCATCCCCCCCCTACGCGCTCACCTAGCAAAGCATCCAGCGGTCAAGCGTCTGCTGGATGTAGGCAGTGGCGGCGGCCTGCCCGGCGTGGTGATCGCCATCATGCAGCCAGGCCTGTTGGTCTGCTGCGTGGATACGGTTGGAAAGAAAGCCGCCTTCATCCAGCAGGCGCGGAGTAGCCTGAAACTGGCGAACTTGCACGCTGAGCATGCGCGGGTCGAACAGATGAAGGCTGCACCGTTCGACATCATCACATCGCGCGCCTTTGCATCATTGCAAGACTTCACCACGTTAAGCTTGGCTCGTTTGGTGGAAGGCGGCATTTGGTTGGCAATGAAAGGCAAACATCCGCGTGAGGAAATCGCCGCACTGCCCTCCCTGGTATCAGTGTTTCACGTGGAACAACTGCAAGTGCCGGGTTTGGATGCGGAGCGTTGCTTAGTTTGGATGCGACAATCCTAAAGACAAATATCCAACAAAGACTCCATGGCCAAAATATTCTGTGTCGCCAACCAAAAGGGTGGCGTCGGCAAGACCACCACCACCGTCAATCTCGCCGCTGGTTTGGCGCAGGTGGGGCAACGCGTTTTGGTGGTTGACCTTGATCCTCAAGGCAACGCCACCATGGGTTCTGGCGTTGACAAACGCTCGCTGGAGCTGACGATTTACGACGTGTTGCTGGAATCGGCCAGCATCGCTGAAGCACGCAAACGCAGCGAAAAAGGTGGCTACGATGTATTGGGCGCAAACCGCGAACTGGCCGGAGCAGAAGTCGAGCTTGTCGATCTGGAGCGGCGTGAAAAGCGCCTCAAAACAGCACTAGCCGCCACCGATACCGAATACGATTTCGTCCTCATCGACTGTCCCCCATCGCTCAGCCTTTTGACGCTCAACGGCCTTTGCAGTGCCCACGGTGTGGTGGTGCCCATGCAATGCGAGTACTTCGCACTGGAAGGTTTGTCAGATTTGGTCAACACCATCAAGCAAGTACATGCCAATCTCAACCCCGATTTGCAAATCATCGGCCTGCTGCGCGTCATGTTCGACCCTCGCATCACCTTGCAAAACCAAGTCAGTGATCAGCTAAAAGCGCATTTCGGCGACAAAGTATTTGACACCGTAGTTCCACGCAATGTGCGCTTGGCTGAAGCGCCCAGCTATGGCTTACCAGGTGTCGTCTTCGACCCATCATCCAAGGGCGCCCAAGCATTTGTGGAATTTGCCAAAGAGATGGTGTTGAGAGTCAAAAAGCTGCATTGAGCACATCATGACTGCAAACTTTGCGCCGCATCTACTAGCACGCATCGAAACCGCAGGCCTGAATGCCAGTGCCCCGCCGCAACAATCGGAGTTAGACGGTTGGCTCATCCGCCTATCTCCCGGTAAAGCCAAACGCACACGCTGCGTCAACGCCATCAGAAGTGGCAGCATGCCTTTGGCGCAACTGCTGGCGCGTTGTGCGCAAGTCTTCGATGAAGCAGGCCTACCGCTGATCATCCGCATTACCCCCTTCACACAACCCGTGCAGCTTGATCAATATCTGGCCGAAATGGGGCTTGTGCGCTTCGACGATACGCGCGTCATGGTGCTGGAAGATCTCACCCACCTGACGGCCCCACAGCTACCGCCCGGGCTGCGCATCGTTCTACCCAATCATGAACAATACGCCCAAGCCGTAGGCCAACTGCGTGGCTCAAGCGCTGCGCAAATCGACGCTCAAGCCCACCGCCTACGCGACTCCGCCGTACCGTATGTGGGCGTGCTGTGGCAGCGCGACGGGCTTGTCGCCGCCTGCGGTCAATACGCCCTGGAAGATGATTTAGTCGGCTTGTACGACGTGTTTGTCAGCCCTGCCGAACGAGGCCAAAGCCTATCACGCCACCTGTGCGCACAAATGCTGCTGCAAGCCCGCGACGCAGGCGCCAAGCATGCCTATTTGCAAGTAGAGGGAGACAACCATCCGGCCCGGCGCACCTATGCGCATCTAGGCTTTGTGGATGGCTACGCCTATCACTACCGCTGTACAGACCCGTCGACCGCTTAGAGCCCAAGCCCTTCGTCGACTCCAAGATGCACGTTCATGCATTGCACGGCAGCACCGCTCGCACCCTTGCCAAGGTTATCCAGCCGCGCAATCAATAACACACGGTCTTCACCGCTGAACACGAACAGCTCGACCTTGTTCGTGCCGTTGCACGCTTGTACGTCCAAGAATCCATCGGCCAACGTGGCAGCATCACGCAAGGGCATGACTTTCACATACTGCTCACCCGCGTAATGTTTCGTTAGTGCCGCATGCAAATCTTCTGATTTAGTTCCAGCCTTAAGCTGAGACAAATGCAGCGGCACCGTGACCGCCAAGCCTTTGTAGAAATTGCCCACCACCGGCATGAATACTGGGGCAAAGCGCTGCCCTGTTTGCACCATCATCTCTGGCAGGTGTTTGTGCAAAAGGCTCAAGGCATAAGGGCGTGGCGACTCTAGCTTAGCGTCTCCCCCGGCCTGATACTGCTCGATCATCTTCTTGCCACCGCCAGAATAGCCCGTTAGCGACGTCGCAGTCAGCGGCAGCTCTGGCCCGAGCAGCCCGGCATCCACCAAGGGGCGCACCAGCAAAATAAAGGCGCTGGCGTGGCACCCAGGGTTAGCAATGCGTTTGGCCGTGCGGATCGCCTCGCGCTGACCCGCCGCCAACTCAGGCAAGCCAAACACCCAACCGGGTTCGATGCGGTGCGCCGTGCTGGCGTCAATCACGCAAGTATTCGGGTTCGTGACAAGAGCGACAGCCTCCCGTGCCGCCGCGTCAGGAAGGCACAAAAACGCCACGTCGGCGGTATTCAAAAGGCGTGCCCGTTCCGCGGCATCTTTGCGTTTATCCGCATCAATACGCAGCACTTCAATATCGGCACGTGCAGCCAAATACTCGTGAATCCGTAGGCCCGTCGTGCCCTCTTGGCCGTCTACAAAAACCTTAAATGTCATCTCACGCAACCCCAAACAAAACTGTCGAACCTCAGAGCATAGCTCAGCCCTTGGCATACTAGTGGGATGAGAACATTACTTCTGCCAGGTTGGCAAAACTCTGGCCCTGATCACTGGCAATCTCACTGGGAGCGCGAGCTGGGTTTTGAGCGCGTGGAGCAATCCGATTGGCAATGGCCGCGTCGTGGCGACTGGATGGCCAGGCTGGACGACATGCTGCTCGCTAGCCCTAGCTCAGTCGTGCTTGTGGCGCACAGCCTCGGTTGCCAACTCGTTGCATCGTGGGCCGCTCATTCACAACACACCGCGAAAGTACATTGCGCGCTCTTGGTTGCCGTGCCCGACACCGAGCGCGCAGACATGCCCCCACAACTGCACAATTGGCGACCCATTACACGTCAAGCTCTTCCCTTTCGGGGCGCTATGCTGTTCAGCAATGATGACCCGTATTGCGAGCGTGAGCGCGCACTTTGGATGGCCCAGCAATGGGGGATTCAAGCCACCGACATCGGTCCACACGGGCACGTCAACACCGAGTCCAAGCTCGGCTCGTGGCCGCAGGCGCTACGCTACCTGCAAGGCTTGGGCCAAATGTCAGAGACAATGCCGATATGGTGACGAAAAAACCCAAGGGCCTTGGCCTCGGATTAGAAGCCCTGCTCGGGCCTAAAGTAAACGATGCAGCTGCTGCGGCTTTGCGTGACGGCGTGCCCAGCACGCTCAAGCTCGAACAGCTACAGGCGGGCAAGTATCAGCCGCGCACGCGCATGGACGAAGGCTCGCTGTACGAGCTGGCGGAGAGCATCAAGGCCCAGGGCATCATGCAGCCGATTTTGGTGCGCCCCGTAGGCGATCCCGCCGAAGGCCGCTATGAAATCATCGCCGGTGAGCGGCGCTTCCGTGCCGCCAAATTAGCCGCCTTGCGTGAAGTGCCGGTGCTCGTCAAGCAAGTGCCCGACGAAGCCGCCGCCGCCATGGCCTTGATCGAAAACATTCAGCGCGAGGACTTAAATCCGCTAGAGGAAGCGCAAGGCTTGCAGCGACTCGTACAAGAGTTTGCGCTCACCCACGAACAAGCGGCTCAAGCCGTTGGGCGATCCCGCAGTGCAGCAAGCAATTTGTTGCGCTTGTTGAACCTTGCCACGCCCGTGCAAAACATGTTGATGGCGGGCGACCTCGACATGGGCCATGCCCGCGCCCTACTCAGCCTCGATGGCGCGCACCAGATCATCTGCGCCACCGAAATCGTCGCCAAAAAACTCAATGTGCGCGAAGCCGAAAAACTCGCAACCCGTGCACTCGGCGCTGGTCGACAAAGCCCCTTGCTGCGTACCAAGGCGCAAAAAACACGCGATGTCTTGCGCATCGAAGAGCAGCTCTCAGACGCCCTGTCCGCGGCCGTTGAAGTGCGCGTTAAAAAACGCACCAAACGCGGGGAACAAGGCGAAGTAGCGATTGCCTTTGGTTCGCTTGACGAGCTCAATGGCCTGCTCGAAAAATTAGGCATGAAGGACGCCTGAGCGCTGCTTCGCACGGAGCCGGTGTTTCCGGTTCATGCGCAGCGCATGAGTCACCCTTCACGAAAAGCAATTCACAACACGCCAATTACTACACACTGTGTGCTGTTGCCTTTTGGCAATTACGCGGGGAACTCCTATTCGTGGTACACCATCGAAGCGTAGAGTGCGTTAAGTAGTAAAGAGAATAGGCCGCGTAAATTAGCCCTTATGGGCAAATATGCCGGCCCGCGTTCAGAGCATGCTAGCGGCAAGGGATGAAGTGCCGGAAAGCTCTGATGGCGCCCCGCTCCAATGCTCATCATCTGAGCAAAGGACGCCATCAGAACTTCCCAGCCCGGTGGGAACTAAGCATTGCCATTGGGTCTAACTGACATTGACACGCAGGAGGCCAGCATGGACGTCATGAGTCACTTTGCAGCACGCTTCGAGCGCACCCGCGAAGAAGAACTTTCGCTTGAAGACTATTTAAGCGAATGCAAGCAAAACAAAATGGCCTACGCCACGGCAGCAGAGCGCATGCTCAAAGCCATCGGCGAGCCACAGATGATCGATACGCGCAACGACTCGCGCATGTCGCGCTTGTTTGCGAACAAAATCATCAAGGTCTACCCCGCCTTCGCCGAGTTCTACGGCATGGAAGATGCGATCGAACAAGTCGTGTCTTACTTCCGCCACGGCGCACAGGGTTTAGAAGAGAAAAAGCAAATCCTCTACCTGCTAGGTCCTGTGGGTGGCGGTAAAAGCTCCATCGCTGAACGGCTCAAACAGCTCATGGAGCAAGTGCCGTTCTATTCACTCAAAGGCTCACCCGTTAATGAATCACCTTTGGGTTTGTTTGACCCCGTTGAAGACGGTCCAATTCTAGAGAACGAATACGGCGTCCCACGCCGGTATTTAAACCGCATTTTGTCGCCATGGGCCGTCAAACGCCTGGAAGAATATGGCGGCGATATTCGCCGCTTCAGAGTCATCAAACGCTATCCGAACGTGCTGCGCCAAATTGCCGTAGCCAAGACCGAGCCGGGTGACGAAAACAACCAGGACATCAGCAGCCTCGTTGGCAAGGTCGACATCCGCAAACTAGAAACCTTTGCGCAAGACGATCCCGATGCCTACAGCTACTCTGGTGGCTGGTGCCTTGCTAACCAGGGGTTGCTTGAGTTCGTGGAAATGTTCAAGGCGCCGATCAAAGTCCTGCACCCGCTCTTGACTGCCACCCAAGAAGGTAACTTCAAAGGTACCGAGGGCTTTGGCGCGATTCCATTTGACGGCATCGTGCTGGCGCATAGCAACGAAAGTGAATGGAAGGCCTTCCGCAACAATAAAAACAACGAAGCCTTCCTAGACCGCATTTATATCGTCAAAGTTCCCTACTGCTTGCGTGTCTCTGAAGAGGTGAAAATCTACGAAAAACTCCTGCGTAGTTCATCGTTAGCCAACGCCACCTGTGCGCCAGGAACACTCAAAATGATGAGTCAGTTTGCCGTGCTCACGCGCCTCAAAGAGCCTGAAAACTCATCGCTGTACAGCAAAATGCAGGTCTACGATGGCGACAATCTGAAGGACACTGACCCGCGCGCCAAGAGCTATCAAGAATACCGCGACTACGCAGGTGTCGATGAAGGCATGAACGGCACGTCCACCCGTTTTGCCTACAAAATCATTTCCAAGGTTTTCAACTTTGACAGCACTGAGCTAGCCGCCAACCCCGTGCACCTCATGTACGTGCTTGAGCAACAAATCGAGCGCGAGCAATTCCCCGGCGACTTAGAGCAAAAGTACATTGGCTTCATCAAAGAAATGCTAGCGCCGCGCTACGCAGAGTTCATTGGTAAAGAAATTCAAACCGCGTATTTAGAAAGTTACAGTGAATACGGTCAAAATATTTTTGACCGCTACGTCACCTACGCCGACTACTGGATTCAAGATCAAGAATTCCGCGATACCGACACGGGTGAAGTTTTTGACCGGCAAGCCCTCAACGGCGAGTTAGAAAAAATCGAAAAACCGGCGGGGATCAGCAACCCAAAAGACTTCCGCAACGAAATCGTCAACTTCGTGCTGCGCGCGCGTGCCAATAACGCGGGCAAAAACCCAACTTGGACAAGCTACGAAAAACTGCGCACGGTGATCGAGAAAAAAATGTTCTCCAACACTGAAGAGTTGTTGCCGGTTATCAGCTTCAACGCCAAAGCCAGCGCTGACGAAGCCAAGAAGCATGAAGACTTTGTTGACCGCATGGTCGCCAAAGGCTACACCGGCAAGCAAGTACGCTTGCTGTGCGAATGGTATCTACGGGTGCGAAAGAGCAGCTAACACTCCATTAGCAAGGGATTCAATACATGAAAATCCACCACGGAGACATAGAGGCACAGAGCAACACAGAGGAATCAAAATCAGTTAGCTCCGAATTTCTCTGTGTCTCTGTGGCACGGTTTTTTGTTCCAACCCTGGTGTATGAGGGCACGCCATGATGCAGCAAATCATTGACCGACGGCTCTCCGGCAAGAACAAGTCAGTTGGCAATCGGGAGCGTTTTTTGCGCCGTCACCGTGATCAAATTCGGGAGGCCGTCAAACGCGCCATTGATGGCCGTGGTATCCGCGACATTGAACGGGGCGAGGACGTGCACATCCCCAAACGGGATATCAACGAACCCGTGTTTCGCCATGGTGACGGCGGTAAACGCGAAATGGTTCACCCCGGCAACCGCGAGTACGTGACGGGTGACCGCATTCAACGTCCTGAAAAAGGTGGGGGCAAGGGCAGCGGTAAGGGCCAAGCTAGCGACAGCGGTGAAGGTGAAGACGACTTTGTTTTTCACTTGTCCAAAGAAGAATTCATGCAGGTCTTCTTTGACGATCTAGCACTACCCAACCTTTCACGCACGCAGCTAGCCGAAACACCCGAATGGAAGTCTCAGCGGGCTGGGTTTTCAAGTGATGGCACGCCTAGCAACCTGCACATCGTGCGCTCCATACGCGGCTCCATTGGGCGGCGTATTGCACTGGGCTCCGGTTCAAGGCGTGAGCTGATTGACGCACGCGAAAAACTGGCCAAACTTTTGCTCATTACTCACCCGGACGAAGCCATCGTTGCCGAATGCTCAGAACTACGGCTACGCATTGATGCGCTGCAAGAAAAACTCGCCTGGATTCCGTTCTTAGACCCGATTGATCTGCGCTTTCGCAGCCGTATCAAAGTACCGGTGCCGACCACTCGGGCCGTTATGTTTTGTTTGATGGATGTTTCGGGCTCGATGGATGAGTCACGCAAAGACTTGGCCAAGCGTTTCTTCATATTGTTGTACTTGTTTTTGACACGCCACTACGAAAAAATCGACGTGGTGTTCATTCGCCATCACACACAGGCACAAGAAGTGAACGAGCATGAGTTCTTCCACGCCACCGAAACCGGCGGTACGGTCGTGTCCAGCGCCTTGGTGCTGATGGAAGAGATCATCAAAGAACGTTACCCGCCGAGTGACTGGAACATCTATGGTGCACAAGCCAGTGACGGCGACAACTGGCACCACGACAGTGGCCGTTGCCGCGAGCTGCTTGCCGATGCCATCTTGCCGCTGTGCCGTTACTTTGCCTATGTGCAAGTCGCTGACCAAGAACAAAATCTGTGGGAAGAATACACAAGACTGACTGAGGAAGTGCCACACTTTGTCATGCGAAAGGCCGTTGAAGCCTCTGAGATATACCCTGTATTTC
>ERZ1292633.5181-Hain-H41-02um-R1-5181-length-11841-cov-5_pt1 | contig 11841 bp, 12 predicted proteins | sample MGYA00564406_ERZ1292633 | MGnify/ENA primary metagenome ERZ1292633 (study PRJEB36523, sample SAMEA6512639) | groundwater metagenome | collected 2019-01-08 | study: AquaDiva: Metagenomics assemblies of 32 groundwater samples
ACGACGTCCACGATGACGCCGTCGGTGACGAACACGACGACGGAGACGGTGACGAGCACGACGACGGTGACGGTGACGACCACCGATGCCAACACCACGACGTCCACGATGACGCCGTCGGTGACGAACACGACGACGGAGACGGTGACGAGCACGACGACGGTGACGGTGACGACCACCGATGCCAACACCACGACGTCCACGATGACGCCGTCGGTGACGAACACGACGACGGAGACGGTGACGAACAGTTCCTCCGAAACCACCAGCGCGTCGCAGACCATGACGATGACGGCGTCCGAGACCGCGTCAAACACGAGCACGCTGACGTCGACGAACACCACCACCCTCACGCTGCCGCCGCCTACCACCACGACGGAGACGATGTCGTCGACCAGTAGCCGAACGACGACGACGACGGCCACGTCATCGATGATATCCACGACGAATAGCACCGCCAGTGGAACGGGTAGCGCAGCGTCCTCCACCACGATGACGGTGATGCCAACGGGCTCTTCCTCCGACCTCACATTGCGAGTGGCCTCCGGTAGCAACATATCGGCGATCATCGCGGCGTTCGCCGAGTTGCTGAACATCACGAATGTATCGTCGATTGAAGTGGTTGGAAACTGGTCCAACGGAGGTGGATCGAATGGCACGTCCCCCATCTCGCTGACCCTTCACTTCGCGGATGCGACTACCGCCGCGGCAGCGTATCGGTTGGGTAACAACAGTCAACAGCTCAAGGACTTGGGTGTGGTCAGCATGAGTGCGCCCGTGGAGCCTTCGACGGCCTCCCCAACGCCGAGTCCAACGTCATCGACCGCGCCGTCTCCGGATGACGACGACGCCAACAAGCGGAAGATGACCATTATTATCGCGGCCGTGGCGGCCGTCGTCGTCGTCCTCGTGGTGGTGATCATCGCCATCATGGTGAACCGCAAGAAGGCCGCGCCGCCCGCATCGTCGTCGCTCTACGTGCCCATGCAAAATGACCGGGCGTAAAAAGGGCAGCAGCCTCCTCCGTCCGGGGTTGCTTCTAATTGCGAGGCACTTGTGCATCAAGCACTCTCCCGCCCTATAATTTGTGGCTTGACAGTATGACGCTGGTTTTTTTCTCCTAAGTCCTGACCGGCTCCAACCGGGAGGGACCCTCCCCCCTCACTTGGCATTCGAACGCGCGGTTGCCTCTACTGGGTACGGTTTGCGCGTGCGCGTACCATCTCGACCTTACCGCGCGTTCGTTCGTCAAGGCGCACTGGGAATCGACAAGCTGACGGGGCTTCCCCCGATGTTGGCTCCGGCCGCCGTTGGTCGGCAGCCGCCGCGGTGATGCGTTCTGCTCGATCATTCACCATTTGTCGCCTGCTTCTATTTGTTGTTGTTGGTGTGGCTCTCATCACCGTGGTGGGGGAGTTGAGAGAAGAATCCCGAGAATCCTTCGTTGCACAAGTGTCTGACAAAATGGGGACGATTTTCGTTCCTTCCTCTTTTGGCCCTGTTGTCGCCTGCCTGTGCACAAAGTGGGTACACTTTGTGTGTACATTGCACCTTATTTATCTACCTCTGCTTCTAATTGAGGACTATCATCGGTTCGTGGTGGGTTCAAAAGACTCAATGCGTCGTTGGGTTCTTTTTCGTTGTGGCCCATTTTTCGACCAGCCGTCTCCTCCTTCGAGCCTTCGTTTCCTTTCAAGTAATCCTCGTATTCTCTCGTTTCCGCCGGGAATATGATCTCGCTGACGTCGACAAAGATACACTCCGGTGCATTGGTGTTACTCCTGGTCGCGGTCATGACACTGCGCGCCGCCGCGGATCCCACGGATACAACCACACCGACCGTGACGGAAACGACAACTCCCACGGTCACGCCAACAGCGACGACCACACCGACCGCTACGCCGACTGAAACGACTACCCCAACGGCGACGACTACTCCGACTGTGACGACGACCCCGACGGCGACGACTACCCCGACGGCGACGACTACTCCGACTGTGACGGAGACGACGACGCCAACCACAACGGAAACGACGACTCACTCGACGACCGTCACCACCACGACGCCCACTGCCACAACGTCGGAGACGTCGACCAGCACCGTCACGACGACCAGCACCGCTACGGCCACCGCGACGCCTACGGTCACCTCGACCACGTCGACCACCACGACGACCATGCCCACCGTGACGACCACCGCGTCGAACAACGCGACGAATACCACTTCCAACAATTCGACCAACACTAGCGCACCGACCTCCACGGCGCTGGCGACTCGGTACATTTCGGTGGGTTTGAAATCCGTCGATGATATTCAGCCCTTCCGTATTTGGCTCGCGGGACAGCTCGGTTTGAACGAGACGGACGTGACCTTCGTGTCGTCGTCCCAAGAGGGAGACAACACCATCGCCATTTATGAGCTGCCAACGGACATGGACGCGAAGCGGGCCACGGTACTTCCGAATTATCCCGATTACGTGACCATTAATCCCTCCGCGACGAGTGAGCCAGCGCCAGGGCCGACGGATGACAAGAAGAAGATCATCATCATCGCCGTGGTCGTCGGCGTCGTCGTCGTCGTCGTGGCGATTGTTGCTGGTGTTCTCGTGATGCGCAAGCCGTCCAAGGGGTACCAGCCGTTCCAAGACACCCAACCGATGACTCGTGCGTAAGGGGAACCACCGGCAGAGGACCCCGCGGAAACAAGGAACGATGGTGTGCACTGTTATCTCCAGGTGTGCAGTGGATGGACTCATTCATGATCACTCGTATTTTCGGTTGCTCACGTCATGGTTTCTGTTGCGACTACTCGGCGGCTCGGCGTATCCTAATGATAGGCCCCGTTTAAATTCTTTCTTGACACGATTGTCGCTCATTTGCGCGCCCTTTTCGCCTCCCCTTTCGTCGTGTCTTCCTTCTCCCATGTTCTTTTCTGGCAATCGCGCGTGCGTGCGAGGTTCGACGCTGACCCGTGGCTCACCCATAGATCTATGTGGCGTCGAGCGCTTTGTTCGTGTGTTCTTAATTTAATTTGAATGTGTCGCGGGAACTGTGGCGAACTCTATTCATCGGTTCCCTTCTCCGCACTCGCCGCCTGTTGACAAAGAGAGAGGTGCGCGGCCTTTGCTTTTTTCCCCCCGCTCTCTCTCTCCCTTTCTCCGCCTTCTGTTGCTTTCGCTCCCTGTTGATGGCCGCCCATCTCCTTCCTTCCCCCCTCTCCGGTAGTAACGCCCGACTGTGACGCTTGCCGGTGCGCGTGCGTGATGATCATGATGAGCCGACTGCCTAAGCATTGATTTGCCTTTTTACGATGGTTTTGACGGGACGTGCATCGGCGAAATACAGTTCGGTCATTTTTTTCCTCGTGCGCGACAATGACGATGCCCTCACGCGGAAGCCACGAAGGTGTTGCCATCCGTGAAGTGGAGGACGCACGCGCCGCGATGCGCTCCGCGGTGACGAAACGGCCTGACGCCAGGTGGGTGGAAGGGCTCGGTCCATTGGAGGATCCGGTGTTGCTCAGGCGTCGACGAGAAGCAGCTTTGGCTGCCGCATTGGCGTCGGCAGCAAATGAAGCGCAAGCCAAGGGTGACCACGCTGGAGGCAGTCGTGGCCCGCTGAGGCGCCTCACTTCCGCCTGGTTATGCGGCCCCTGTGCGCTGTTGATTGTGACGCTACTGTGGGCCGTTGGTTATCACGCCGGCCTCTACAAGCTCAACCCTGATTTTGGACCCCCTTCTGGTCGCGGCCTTGCCAGCAACGCGTTTGGCGCACCGCCCCACATGGTCACCGAGGAGTTGGTTACCGAACGGCGGCCGCCGATAGCCACGGTGCTCGCCTATGCCCTGTTCCCAGGCCATGACCATAGCGCATCCTGGGGATGGCTGCGCGTCCTCTTTGCCTTCGCGCAGACGAGCGTGTTGCATCCCATCGTACGACACGCGAGCGCGGGGGCCATTTTGCCCGACGCCGTGGCGCTCGTAGGAGGCGAGACGCTGCAGAGGCCATTCAACGTATCGGACTGGTCACCCCACCAGCGCGACGAAGTGAGCCACTTTCTACTGTTCGAGTTCGTGATCATTCCGGTGATATTGTTCGCGTTGGCTTGGCTAGCGATTCGTCTCGTGCGCCCTCTGCAGGCCTTCGCCTTGTTCCTCGTCTCTGGCGCAGTGGCCTTGTCGTTGTGCGTGGTGGTTCCGGGCATGGCCGTGATGTGGTTCGGCGCGTGCTCTGGCTGGCTGTCCCCTTGGATTTCCGTGATGACCACCACTCGGCAAGCAACGCTCGCGACGAGGGAATGTTTCTTACCATTGATCATGTTTCGGTTTTGTCGGCTGTGGGAGCTAGGGACGATGTCCGTCGGCTTCGTGATGGTGTCCTTCTATGTGGACATGTTGAGCCGAGAAAAGGCCCGGCGGGACGAGGAAGGGCACGACGATGCTGCTGCCTTCTTGAACGGTGATGACGACGATCAATCGGGAGGTTCCCGAAGGGGCCTTTTGGCGTTACCTCCACTGGAAGGGGCCGCGCCGGGGAATGCTGATACGGGCGCCACCCCGGTCGAGGCAACCCCTGCCCGGTCTGTGACTCGCTCAGGCGTGCTAAACCTGGTTCGAAGTTACCTGAACACGCTCATGTGCCTTGTTCAGGCTGCCGTATGGATTGCCGCGTGCGTTTGGCTCTATGCCAACTCGGGTGGCGACTCTCCAGCGACCGTCGACGCGAACGGCGTGGTGTCGACGAACAACGCGACGATGGACGCAGACGCGGCGCTCGCGCGGGCACGGGGGCTCAACTGGATGGTCACCTACTGGTGGTTTGCAGTCATGTCTTGGTCGCTCGTCGCCGCGAGGGCATGGCGGCTGCCGCGTTTGCTGGTCATTGGCACCCCACTGGCCGCCTTGGAAGGGTCCGCCATTGGCGACAAAAAATCCAAAACCGAATGATTTTCAGCCGCCAGTGCTACATTCGGACGGATGGTGTGAAGACGGGGTTCTTGTTGTGTGTGTGCGTGTGTTGTCTTGGGCAAAGGCCTTGCGACTGAAGCATCAGAGGCGTTTGTACACCACATGACAAGGGTCGACGATGCATTACAACGAAGCGCGGTGAACTGTGAAACTCGCAAAAGAGTAGAAGGAAAAAGGAACACCTCTTCCCCACCCGCAATCACAAAAATGCCGGTTAACGTTGCCGTCCTGGGCGCGTGCGGTGGCATTGGGCAGCCGCTGTCTTTGCTCCTGAAGCTCAATCTGCCGCACGAAAGTACGTTGTCGTTGTACGACTTGGGCGGCGTCGAGGGCGTCGCGGCCGATTTATCTCACATTGACAGCCGCGTCACGATCAAGTGGGCACAAGGACAGCTGCCCCCGGTCCGTGATGATCCCGAGCTGGTGCGCCTCGCCAAGGGAGTGGACCTCTTTGTCATCGTGGCGGGCATTCCGCGGAAGCCCGGCATGACGCGCGACGACTTGTTCAACGTCAATGCCCAGATCGTTCTCGATTTAGTGGCGTCGTGCGCCAAGGTCGCGCCCAAGGCGGCTTACTGCATCGTCACGAATCCCGTTAACAGCACGGTGCCCATCGCCGCACAAGCGCTCAAGAAGCTTGGCGTCTACGACAAAAATAAACTGTTTGGCGTTTCGACGCTGGATGTGCTCCGAGCGACGCAATTCGTGAACGATCTCCGTGCGCCGACCCTCGTGAGCACCGTGCCGGTCGTCGGCGGGCACAGCGACGTGACGATCGTGCCGTTGCTTTCTCAATTGCAGGGCGCACCTTTGGATGCGGCGGCTACGGACAAGGTGACGAAGCGCATTCAGGACGCCGGCACCGAAGTCGTCAAGGCGAAGGCCGGCAAAGGAAGCGCGACCCTCTCCATGGCCGCGGCGGGAGCGCGATTCGCCTTGTGGGTCGTTCAAGGCCTCACCGGCCAGAGCAATCCTATTGTCTACACGTACGTGGATACAGACGGGAAGCATGATTTACCCTTCCTGGCGATGCCGGTCGTCTTGGGCCGCCAGGGCATCCAATCCAGGCTGCCGCTAGGTGCCATGACTGCTTACGAGAAGAGCGTTTTCGAGAAGGCCGTTGGCCCCATTGCGCAGAACATCAAAGCCGGTGAAAACTTCGCGCGATCGAAATTGTAAACGAGAGCCGCCATCCCCGGCGGTTTGGCATCGTCCCACCCCCGCACAGGTTTCTCCTCTCAAGAAGGGTCGAGAGATCGCTCTCCCCTCCTTCCTTCTTGTGCCCTCCCTTCCACCTCCGGTCGTCATTGTCGCACATATGTGGGGTGACGCGCTGGGAATATATTTTTTGTCCACAAGCAAAAACGCGATTCGGGATCCCTGATCGCGCGGCAAGTGAGGAGATGACCTAGGATGTTCCATATATGCGAGTGTGTTGGAATGCCGAACGTCGTTGTGGCCGGAATATCCGCCTCACAGTCCATGTCTTTGTGCCGTCTATTGTGTGTTTGCCCCGGAGCAATGTACGGCACCTTGAAACACATCGTTGCAAGCGTCGTAGCAGGAGGGCCCTCTAGGAACGGTGCTCTCACGGTCGGTCGCATTCGTCTGCCAAACGCAACGCAAGGCGTCTTGGCGCATGATGCCGTTCAGCCGTCTAATTTGCGCAGCTTCATCGTCGTCATCGCGATCGGATATCGGCATGCGGGCGGAGCCGCGACGCAGCGTCCTCTGCGGCCGGCTCATCGGCTGCAGCTGATGGTGATAACGGAGGAGAGCGTCGCCCGCCGCCCGCCAACAGGCAGCCGCAAAAGGCAGGCAAGCCGCGCCGCGGGATCACAGAGCGCCGTTCTGGCCCTCACGCACCCCCCGACTCTAGCCGACTGCGACGCGGTCCCGAGACCCCCGTGATTTCGCCACCCGATTCGACGTTTCGGTCGACGACATCCGACGGCGCGGTCGCGTTCCCGCGACGCGAGCGAGGAGGCGCCATGACGGGGACGCATCGCGCTCCGCCGCCTCCGCCTCCTCCTGCTAAGGTGCGTCTGTGGCCCATCCCCATATCGTGGAACGCGACGTCCGTCCATGGATTCGTGTTTCTCGTTTGCCGCGTGATCCCCCGCATGTTGATGACGGCAGCCGATCACGACGCACCTTTGCTGCCGGGGGCCGTCCGCGGCGCTAGTAGCGAGGGTGATGACGCCGACGTTGGGGCCGCCGGTGAAAACGATGGTGCTGATCTTGTCGGCGCCGGTGACGAACATGCTGGCGAAGAGGATCACGCGACGACTACCTTTGACGGAGCATCACGCTTACGCTGGGCGGAGCTGTTCGATGCCGCCGCCGACGATGTGGTGGGTGCCGAGCGAGGCAAAGTCGATACGAGCGCGGCTGGCGGGGTCGTCGGCCGCCTACCTTCTGGTGCCCTGAGACCGAAGTTTCCCTCCGTCGCTCAGTCGGTTTTTATTCCTGTGGATGCGACCACAGGAAGGTCCAAGTCGACCGCGTTCATTCATTTCACGGATTTGGCCGACGCTAATCAGTTTACCGCGACGTGCAATCGGCTGATCCAGGAGCTCGTGGTGCAAGGAGACCCCCGCGGTCGATATTCCGCTCTCTGGGAGGTGCTGCCCATTGCCAAGCTAGCACGATTGAGGTCGCAGGTGATTGTCGATGTCGCCGCCGATGATGGAGGGGATGCGTTTGGTGCCGTGCGTACCCATGCTCTCAAAGCGCTGGAGGCCGCGATCCTCGGCAACAAGCACACGGCGACGACAACCGGCACAACCGGCGGCGGCAACCGCATTGGAGAAACAACGCGCGACGATTCAGCAGCTGCCTCCGAAACTCATCACATTGCCGGTGCCGCATCATCCACCATGGCGAACGGAGGGATCTCGCCGTCTGCAGACGTTTTGGCAGCCTCTCCTACCCCCTTGCCGCCGATGGGGGCGGGCCGACTGCTGGGACAATGGCGCAGGGCTCAAGAGAAGGCCAGGTGGGACGAGCAGCAGCAGCAGCAGCAGCAGGTGGAACAGCAACCATCCGCCATGGACCAACAGGTCCCAAACGCAAAAGGACTACACGGTACGGCCGAGGGGAACCAAGAGACCCTCCCCGCTAGCAGCCCAGTCGCCGTCGATCCTACAACGGTCAAGCAGACGTATGCATTGACACACTCCTTATTGAAATACCGCTCCGAAGCGGCGGACCTGCAGCTCACGCAGGCGCATCTGGACCTTGACCGCTATTTAATCGACCCCGACGTTCTGTACGACGTCACTCGCAAGCACAGACGCCGCTTCGTTCGAGATCCCCCGTCACGCTAGCGCCGAAAAAGTACCGTAGCATTTTTTGTGGGTTTGAAAATGCTCTCATTTTTTATTTGGAAAGGACGACGACATCGCCGGGTATCGAATGTTTTTTGTTTTGCACAACTGAAAGCAAACCACGCAGGTTTTCGCCGCGCGGGGCCAGCCGCCCGCTACTTTCCCCTTTCCCTCTCGCCGGTTTTCTTACTTTCCGCACTTCACGCTATGCCGAGCCCTATGATGCTGACGCGCACGAGCCCCATGCGCACACTCGAGGGCCGATTTTTCAATCGGTACATCAAAATGATGCACCGCGATCAGTTAAATCCCGACGCGTGCACGTTGCACAAACTGATCGCCCATCAAATGCTCGAGCGCCGAAAGTTCGTCAAGCGCCCCGCCGCGATTGTGCTCGAGGTGGGAGCTCACAGTGGATGGTATCTAAAGCACTTGCTCCAGTCGGAAGAAAAGAATGGGCTCAAACAGTACATTCAAACGGATATTTCGGAAGAACGCCTCAACCGAATTTATCAAGAGGTCAAGCCGATGCTTCCAAGCGACGTGGAATTCATCCAGATTTGCTGCGACGAGGAAATTCCGAACAGCTTGGAGCTTCCCGACCGCAGCGTCGACATGGCGGTGTCGGTCTTGAGTCACCATTGGGTGAACGATTTGGAGGCTGCGATGGTGAATATCCGCCGGGCGTTGAAGCGCGATGCGTTTCTACTGTTAACCATGTTCGGTGCGAATACCTTGTATGAACTGCGTTCCAGTTTTTCCTGCGCGGACAGTGAGTCGGAAGGGGGGCTGAGTCCGCACGTCTCGCCCATGGTCGATGGGGCCGGCATGTCGCAGTTGATGCTGCAATCGGGTTTCACGCTGCCCACGGTCGATATGGATCGGTTCGTGCTGGCGTACCCCACCGCGTTCCATTTAATGGAGCACTTGAGCGCCATGGGCGAATCGGGCGCGCACATTATGAGGCGGCCATACGTGAGCCCGACGACATTGCTCTGTATGGCGAGCGTCTACGAGCAAATGTATGCCAAAAACGGCCTCGTGCCGGCGACGTTTGAAATATTTCACGCCATCGGCTGGAGTCCCTCTCCCGATCAGCCGAAGCCTTTGGAACGCGGAAGCGCGGATGTGTCGTTAGCCAAGATGGCAACGCAGTCCCACAAGGCGTTCAACGAAACCTTGAATCAATTGGCAAAGGACCCCGAGAATTTACAACTGCAACGACTTGCGGATGAGCAGTTCGCCACCTTGAAGCGTGAGATGGAACAGGAGCAAAAGGACCGCGAAGGGCTCGAATCGTCGATGGCCTTGCCCGCGAAGACGGAGAGTATTTCGGGGCTGAAGCTGCCGCCGGCGCCCACGCCGCCGTTCCAAGAGGCCACCACAGCGGCCTCACTCTCTCGACCTGCTGCACCTTTGTCCTCTTCGCGCTCTTCCTCGATGGCGGATGGAGCCCTTTCCACGAACGCGGCGGATGCTGCGGCAAAGCCAAAGTGAGGGAGAGGAGGTCGGAGACAGATTTGATGGATTGGGAATCCCCGGCGTAGCATGTGACCTTCATGGCTGCAGCGGTAGTCAATTCGAGGTGCAAGATGTGTTGTTCCGTTTCCCCCTCGTCCCCTTTCAGACGGTTTCTGCGCAGCAGCGAAGGAAAACGGAGAGCAGTTCAATTGCGTTTTACCCTCCAAGACATTCTCCGAACGCTGATGCCGCTCGTCGTTTGCTTGCGGCCATCCGAGGCGGCCCACAGCGACGGTACCTTGCGACCCACGTCGTCTCCGAAACGCCATCCGGCCATCGTCGCTTGCGATGGTGAAGGGGGCCTAGGTCATTCGACGACCTGTGCTATTCATATTTTACAGGAGCCGATTGAACCGCCGTTCCCGCTGTCGCGGCACACCATTCTGGGCGACCCTTCCCGCCACCGGCCGTCTGGGGCGCCTCTGTCACCAACACCATCGTCGACGGATAGCGGCGTATCACCGACACCGCCCCCTGGCAGTTTTGGTCGCGGTGGCGCTGGGCGGCTCTTGCTACCGCAGCCAGTGTGTTGGCCAAAAGCGATGCTCGACCGATTGCCCTTTGCTTACCAAGCGCTGGTGGCCCCGCGAGCGCAGAGCAGCCGCGTCTTGGACGCGCTTGTGCGGGGCGTGACGAAACTGTCAGCTATCGAAACAGACGATGATCGAGCGACCGCCGCAGAGCGAACGCTGAAGGCGGAGGCGGATCCATCGCAGTGGGACCGGAACGATCCTCGCAGAACGCATGCCGATGGAGGCACTCCGCAGCCGGTGTTAGTGCCCCCCTCGACGACGGGTGCCGGCCGGTCACCTTCACCGTTGAAACGGACGGTCAGTATCAACACCTACGGATCGACACCCACCAAAAGTGGGGGAGGGCCTCCTGCGTCGCCGCGAGTGGGCAGCCCAACGACATCAGCAAGGCGCGCCACACCATCACATGCGGCGTCGCCGACGACGACGACATCGGCAACGGTTGCCGCGGCCACCGCTCAGTCCGAGTGGCAAGCCATTCTGCCTCAGCGACGCATCTCACCCCCGTCGATGGCGACCAGGTATTCCTTGCGTTGTCGGCTGTCGCTGGCCACCGCGGCCGACAGCACGTTTCGCACGTGCATCGCCACAGACGATTGCATCTCCCTCTTCGCCCCGCTGATGCTGCCAAAAAAGGGGAAAAGAGCGGCGACGACGTCCGCGGATAGCTCCAAACCAACCCCTTCGCCATCGACCGCGGCCGCTTCCTCGTCGCTGAGTCGAGGGGGCGGCGATGACCTAGCGACGATCCTGGCGCAGCAACGCCACCAATTGGCTGATGATCGCCTCGCGAGGTTGAAAGTTCAGTGGCAGCCGCTGGTAGACTACGTCTGGGAAGGCCGAGACGCCACTGTCGTTTTTGTTACTGACGAGCAGAGCAGCCAGCTCGCGCCTCCAGGTGGGGCGATGCCGTCCGATTCTTTATCTGCCGCAACGTCCTCCAAATGCGTAGCGGTTTCCACGTCGCAGTTGTTTTCTCAGCTGACCCGACAAGTTGCAGAGTATCTCGTTGGAAAAGCCGCCCATCTCGCGACTCCTTTCTTCCACGTGACGGTCACGGCGGCATCGGTCGCGGTGGCACCGATTCGTACTCACGGACGAAGCCGCTCGAATAGCATCGCCAGCGGAACGACGGCAACTGGGTTACCGCCGGAGCTTCTGGCGGGAGCGACGGCGTCAGGGGCCACCTCGACCGCGTTGCTCGACGTCTTGTCGCCGCTCGTGCCACCAGCGTTGGCCTTGGCAGGTGGGCAACGCAGCCGGCGGGGGTCCGTGCGCGCGACGGCAGCCGGCAGTGGAGGTAACCAATCGCTGTCGAACGCCCCCTCGATGGTCGCGCCGGAAAACGCGAGGGTCCGGCCGCTGCGGGCGGCGGTTTCACGGAGGAGCGCCTGCGTGCTGGCCACGGAAGGTCCATGCGTCGCCACGACCAGGATACGCCCGCCGCGGGCCACCGCCGCCTCCATCATCGCCTCGTCGATCTGGACCACG
>ERZ1292633.2935-Hain-H41-02um-R1-2935-length-17011-cov-4_pt2 | contig 11840 bp, 6 predicted proteins | sample MGYA00564406_ERZ1292633 | MGnify/ENA primary metagenome ERZ1292633 (study PRJEB36523, sample SAMEA6512639) | groundwater metagenome | collected 2019-01-08 | study: AquaDiva: Metagenomics assemblies of 32 groundwater samples
CCGCTTGGACAAGTTAGATTAAACCCTGAAGGATTAGCTACAATAAAATCTGCTACATCTGTGCAAACTTCGCTGACAGCATCTGCACCGAAACCTTTATTACTTGCTTTGGTTAAATTAAAAACTTCGGCAGAAAAAGCAAGTTTGTATTTTTCGCTGAAGTTAAAAGTTTTCAGCAGACGAATATCCAGATTGAAGAATTTCGGCTGACGCAGAGTATTTCTTCCGACAACTTTTCCATCAATGATTGCACGGTCGTTATCCTCATTGCTATCACCATTAAAATCATCGCCGAGAATAGCTGTGTATGGAAATCCTGAGCGGGTAATGACAATGCCAGACAAGGTAAAACCGTATCCCAAATCGAAAAGCCCCGAAATATTCAAATTGTGGCGAACATCTTGTTTTGAATAACCTGCCTCCGCTTTTAAGTCAAACGGGTTCAAAGTAGGTTCGCGGTCAAAGTTTCGCTCATTTGAATCATCATCACGATTGCGGGCAAAAGTGTAATTTGCCGAAAGTGAAAAACGATTTGTCAGACGGCGGGTAACGCTTAGGGTCAGCGCATTGTAGTCCGAATGGGCAGACGATTCATTGACTGAGATCCAGTTGATAGTTGGGTCAATTCGTCCCGTTGGGAAAGATGCAAAAACAGGATTACCCGTTGTCGGATCAAGAGTTGGCGGACGCAAATTACGATTAAAACGGCGTTGCAGATTCCAAGTTGCATTTCGCAAAAAGCCGACTGAAAGCACATAGTTTTCGCCAATTTTTTGTTCCCAAGTTGCCGATGCTTGGAAAGATCGTGGGTTTTTGAAGTCCGGGTCAAAACCAAAAATACGGTTTCTCGACGGGTCGGCTAAAGTAGCTTGTGACGGAATGAGCAAATTCGGAAAGGCAACGAGAAAACGCGAACCAATTGTGCCGTCAGGATTTCGGCGCAAAATACAGTTTGTTGCAGTAGTGCTGGTGCGACAGTTTCCGCTACTTGTTTCGTCTAATCTAACGAATTTACTAATTACTCCGTTTTCAACAAACGGACGAATGAATAAAGCCGAAGGGGTGCGGGCAGCATAAATTCCGCTCGAAACCCGCAAGACCGAATTTCCGTTGCCGAAAACGTCCCAAGCTCCGCCAAGTCGCGGCTGCCATTGCTCCCAATCATCGGGAATATTTTGTGTAACTGGATAAAGCGGATTTGAGACGGGTGGATTCGGATTGTCCAATCCTTCCCAACGAAGTCCGAAATTCAGACTTAAATTCTTTGTGAGTTTTACTTTATCCTGCGCGTAAAATGAATATTCGCGCTGTTCGCCTTTTGCCGTAGCAAGGTCTGGCGAAATCAAAATCGTTTGTTCTAATCGGCGCGGAATATTGTTTATATAATTCGTTAAGGCTGAAGTGCTGCCGCTTGATTGAAACCGATACGAAGCCGCTCCAAAGGGAATTCGCTGCGCCTCAAAACGATTGAAATTAATATCAAATCCGAATTTCAAACGATGTTCTCCGATACTCCACGAAAGATTATTAGAAACCTGTTTTCGTAGAGTATTAAAGATTCTGGGACGAGCATTGTTTCCGCCGATTCGGGCATTACTCGAACCCGGCAAACCGATTCCGTCAATCCTAATTTCAGGTCCTGCCACATTTGCTTCTTCCAAGCGATTATCCGTAGCAATTTGGAAGCGGAATTCGTTGACGATTTCGGGAGTTAAAACCGAAACTGCCGAAGCCTTCAAGCCATTGCTTCTGCCTGTTCGCGCAATTTCATTTTGACGATCGGTTAAGGTAATTCCTTCATCCAGCGCGACGAAATTATCGCCTTTGAAACGTGAATGGGTGTATTGAAAATTGATTGTATTATTTTGGTCTAAATTAAAATCAACCCTTCCGAAAAGTGAAGTTGGATCGTTGGTGCTGACTACTTCGCCTTCCAATGAAGTTAATGAAGTTGGCAGAGTCACACCCGTCGGAGCAACAAAATCTACGAAAAAAGGAATCTTCAAAAGATTTTGTTCAATACCAAAGAAGAAGAAAGCTCTATTTTTGATAATCGGTCCGCCGACGGAGCCGCCGAATTGATTTTGTTGATTATTGCCATCGTTGCCGAAAGCATCGGGTGAAGTTAATTTGTCGTTGCGATTAAAATAAAAAGTTTCTCCGCGAAATTCGTTTGTTCCTGATTTGGTAACGGCATTGACAAAACCTGCATTTGTTCGTCCAACTTCAGCGGTTGCACCGCTGCGGACAACTTGAAATTCACGAATTGCAGTTTGCGGAAAAAAGAAAACGGCTTCGCTGCCTCCGCGTTGTCCGCCCTGCAAAGAATCGTTGAAATCTGCACCATCAATGGCGATATTGGCATTGATTGAGCGTTGCCCCGAAATTACTAATCCGCTTCGGTCGCCTTCCTGGACAACTGCGGGAGTTAATTGGACAAACTCAGTGTAGTTACGTCCGCGAACAGGTAAATCGGCAATCGCCCGTGATTCAATCGCACTGCCGGTAGAGGCTTCTTCGGTGTTTATCAATTCGCTTGAATCCGTAATATTGACGGTTGCACTTACATTTTGCGGAGTCAAAGCAATACTCACATTACTCGTTTCGCCAACGCTTAAACGAACATTCTCGCGTTTTACTTCGGCAAAATTGCTTGATTTAACGGTAATTGTGTAAGTTCCAACCGGCAAAACCGTCACGAAAAATCTGCCGTCAGTATTGCTGACAACATTTCTTTCCAAACCTGTTTCAGAATTCTTAACTGAAATGTTTGCGCCTGCTATAACTGCTCCATTAGCATCGGTTACCGTTCCTTCGAGTGATGCGCTTCCGGCTTCGGATTGTCCGAAAATATTTAGTGAAATTGACAAAAAGATAGCCAATAAACTACTACAAATAAGTTTTTTTAACATAAAGTTTCTATTGTAAAGAATCGTAAAATTGTCGTGGAATCAAGAAACTGAGTTTATGTTACATTTGTTACAAAAGGTTTAATTTGATGTTAATTATTTGTTACGAAATGAGGGTGAAGTAGTGAAAAAACTCATTTGCTAACTCCTGCCTTTTTTCCTACCATATAATTTATGCTCAAACGCTATATGCACAAGCGCGAACGCTATTTTGCTTTTCTCAACGATAATCGCGTTGTTCATCCATTCGGTTGGGGAATGGAATTTGTGAATGAGAATGCGAATGGCGAAAATCCGCACGATTTTTTTCGTAACTATGCTAAAGAAGCCGTCGCCAATAGTGCAGACTTTTTTTGTTCACCGGAAATACCTGATTACAAATTAAATGATGATAATTTGACGTGGACGAGCGGGATAACTACGCCATCAGTTGAAAATAACACGACTTACGCCAAATTTTTTCCGCATCCCGAAAACAAAAAATCAGCAGTTGTCGTTCTTCCTCATTGGAATGCGAAGGCAGGAACATATTTCGATTTGTGCAAGTTTTTCAATCGCGTCGGGCTTTCATCTTTACGTTTGACGTTGCCATATCACGAAGAACGGATGCCGCCTGAATTGGAACGTGCAGATTATCTGGTTGCTCCGAATGTCGGACGGACTTTGCAATCACTTCGGCAATCGGTAGTTGATACGCGAAGTGCAGTTCGTTGGTTAAAACAGCAAGGCTATGAAAAGGTTGGAGTTATCGGGACGAGCATCGGTTCGTGCGTCGGGTTTTTTGCTTTTGTTCACGATGAAACGATTGATGCGGGCGTTTTTAATCACGTTTCGGGCTATGTAGCAGATGTCGTCTGGAACGGACTTTCGACCTATCACGTCAAAGAAGGTCTGCAAAATGATGTAACGCTCGACGAACTACGCGAATTTTGGATGCCGATCAGTCCGCTGGCTTATATGGACAAGCTCGCCAAAATGAAACATCGTCCGCAGCGATACATTTACACGCTTTACGATTTAACTTTTCCGATAGACCTTTCAAAGAAAATGATGAAAGCCCTCCGCGAACACAATATTCCGCACGATAAAGTTGCAATCCCCTGCGGACATTACACTTTAGGCGAAAAACCTTGGGTTTATTTGGATGGGTATAAGATTATTTCGTTTTTGAGGAAACATTTGCGATAAAGTTACAGCGGTGAGTTTTTTTAGAGTGTAAAAAGATAAAGGAAATATCCGATGTAACACATAACTGCCAAGAAACCTTGCCAACGCGGAAGGGCAATAATACCGAAAATTAATGTTAGAGCAGGCAAAAGGAGTATACAAAGAAACAAAAGCAAAGATTCTTTATCAAAAACTCCTAAGCTGCCAAGAAAGAGGAGGATAACTAGTAAAGGCGGGCAAACCAAAGCCAACCATTTTGAAAGTTCTCTAAAGTCTTCATAATTCTTTCTTCTTTTATTCGAGTCGCTAAAGACGTTGTAAAACACCAATATCGGACTTATCAAAATTACCAAAACTACAATAATTCCAATGGAAGCCTCAATAAAAAAATATTTATAATCGGTAAAATAAAATAGCATTGCGAATCGCCATTGCAAACAAGTCCTTTAACTACTTACTCCAAAAAGCCTTACCACTCGAAATTTCTTCTAAAGTTTCAGCGATTTCGCGTTCGTCTTCCATTTCGAGGGCGATGTCTGCCATTGAGATAATTCCGGCGAGTTCACCTGATTCTTCGACGACGGGAACACGGCGAATCTGTTTATCGCCCATTAGACGAATTGCTTCAAAGACAAAATCATTTGGTTTAACAGAGAAAATTTCGCTGGTCATTACATCGCCAATTTGAGTTGTAAAATCTTTGCCGTCAGCGATTGCACGGACTACAATATCGCGGTCTGTGACCATCCCGACTAGTTTGCTATCTTCCACAATCGGCAGGCATCCCATATCGCCTTCACGCATTAAAATCCCGACTTCCTGCAAAGTCATTTCACGATTCGCCGTCGTTAAACTGCTGGTCATAATTTCCCGACATTTTTTGCGGGCATTTGCCGAAACTTTTTTCTCACTCATAATAGAGATATTTTGTTTGACTTCACGAGAGAAAGCAAGTGAAAATTTTAGTATGGAGAACTAAAAGTGAGTTTGAAAAAATTGTCCACAGATAAACACAGATACGCACGGATAAATGATGATTAAAAAGATAAGCAAAAATACGCTCAGAATTGAGTTTAAGAAGTTTTTAAAAATCTCAAATAATCTGTGTCTATCTGTGTTTATCTGTGGATAAAAAACTTTTAGAAAACTACAAAATTTACTATGGCTAGAGTATTTGAAAATACGCGTAAACCAAAACGCGAAGGCAAACTTGTAACGATTGGAAAAGCGGACGCAATACCAGCCGGACGTGGTGCAACAATTCAACTTAAAGACGGCACAGAGGTCGCACTTTTTAACGTTGGCGGAGCAATGCACGCTATCGAAAATTTCTGTCCGCATCGAGGCTATCCGCTTGCAGATTCAAGACTTTATGGAAACGTAGTGGAATGCGACGTTCACGGTTTTGAGTTTGATGTAACGACGGGAGAATGCCTGACCAAAAGCGATTGTGCGATTGAAACTTATAAAGTTTTGATTGAAGATGGTGTGATAAAGATTGAGGTTTAGTGTTAAAATCGGGCGTGGAGTTAAAGATATGGCTACAGTTCTCGAAATAGAAGAAAAAGTTTCTGTTCCCCAAAATCAGACAAACGGTAATCCTTTTGAAGAGTATCGTTTGCGGGTGGAAGATTACGAAAAAATGATTGAATTCGGCATCTTCAACGACGACGACAAAATCGAATTGTGGGAAGGAAAATTAGTAACTATGAGTCCAAAAGGAACAAAACACACAGTATCAACACGAAGAACTTTCAAACTTGCGAACGAAATTCTTGGTAAAAAGGCAGAAATTATAAGTCAAGACCCTATCAAACTTGATGACTTTTCGGAGCCTGAGCCTGATTTAGCAATCGTCAAAATCGGTGAATATCTTTCAAGTCATCCAATTCCTGCCGACATTTTTGTAGTGATGGAAGTTGCCGATACTACCATTTTGCGTGATCGTGAAAAGTCTAAAAGTTACGCACGCAATGGGATTCAGCAATATTTGATTTTGAATCTCAACACTAACGAAATCGAAGACTACCGCGAACCTGCCGAAGACGGTTATCGTTTTAAAAGAACCTTAACTGCCGAAGAAAGTTTTAACCTTGTCGCTTTTCCTGATGTTGAAATCAAGGTCAGCGATTTACTTCCTCCAAGCGAAACAAATGAACAATAATTTCAATGAATTAGCCGTAAGTTTGGCTGCCTGCGGAAGCGAATTTTACAGCCGTGGTTGGGTTTTAGGAACGAGCGGAAACTTTTCGGCTTTACTTGAAAACACACCGCTCAAACTTTGTATCACTGCCAGCGGAAACGAAAAAGGGAATTTGGATGAAACTCATTTTTTAGAAGTTAATGAAAATGCGAAAGTTCTTAGTGGAATCGGCAAACCTTCCGCCGAAACGATGATTCATTTGGCAATCTATAATTTTCTGCCAAATACGAAATCAATTCTGCACACGCATTCCGTCTGGGGAACAATTCTTTCCGACGTTCACGCCAAAAATGGTTTTATTGAGATTGAAGGCTACGAAATGCTCAAAGGTTTATCGGGCGTGAAAACTCACGAGCATCTGGAAAAACTTCCTGTCGTCGAAAACTCGCAGGATTACGTCGCACTTTCCCACGTTATCGAAAATGTTTTGCGGGAAAACCCTGATTGCCACGGAGTTTATTTAAGAAAACACGGGCTTTACACTTGGGGCGAAAGTGTGACCGAAGCAAAACGTCATATTGAGATTTTCGAGTTTTTATTTGAAGTTTTAGGCAGACAGTTTTGAATTAGAATCTAACTCTAACTTTTTCAGATTGAATCCTAAAGTTAAATTTCTCATATTTGAAGTCATTACTGAGTGGTATGATTTTAGCTTTGCAAAAAATAACGAAAAATTCCGTAGGAACGAAATGTTTATAGCTCGGAGTTGCATCGCAAAAGCATCAAAAATATGTCGTTGCGATGCAACTCAAAACTCTTTCTTCTCTGTTGGCTATAAATAATCCGCTCCTAGCGGAGCTAAAAACAGTAAATTAATCGGTTATTCAATTTTTAGACCGCTCAGTAATGATTTGAAGTAAGCAATTATCAATAATTCTTGACTTAACAAATAAAAACAAAATAATCTAAGAATCAAAGCCAATTGAAATTACACTTTTTCTGCCCCAACATTTATTGAGAAGATTATGAAAACTACAAATCTGTTTCTATCGCTATTGCTAACTTTAGGTTTTTTGCTGACAAGTATTGCACAAACTCCAACACCTACGCCTAGTCCTACTCCAAATGTTGTTGGAGAAGTTACGGTTACTGCCTCAAAAGCTAATGTTGACCCCGGTTATCAGGAAATACGAAAAATTTCTGATGATGCTAACGCTTTTAGCGGAGAGTATGCCACGGTCAATAATTTAGTCTTAAAACGGGATGCAGGAATTTTCACTCTCAAAAGCGGTGAAGTCTATTTTTTAAAAGAGGCTCAAGGTAAAAGAACGGGGGCGGTTTTCTTTGGCGAAGGCGAACTTTCCCTGATTCCTCCGGTTGAATCGGAAAAACAGATGCTCAATTTCTTTATTGAATCAAGTGAAGTAAAAGAACAGTTTACGAATCTGGTCTTGTTTTTTACAGATGAAACTTTTGACGAAATAAAAGCATCGCCAAATGTCAAAATGAGCGTGAATGGGTCTCAATCAGGAAAAGCCAGAGATGAATATCGTGAGAAAGAGAGCCTCCTGAAAAATACATTTCGCTTCAATATGACCTCGCGTATTTTGATGGATGTTTATTCATCACCACGCAGAGGTTTCTTTACTTCATTCATTAATGGAAAAAAACACAGTAAACTTTTATTCCAGCTTGATCCTTTAGGACTTCAAGATATTTATCCGGAACAGGTTTCGCTTCGCAATTATGATGGAAATAGTGGAGGAGTTTGGCTTGCGTTTCATTTAGCTGAAGAGTATCTACAAGGAACGGCTACCAGTTCTGCGGATCGTCGAATCTTCGACCTCTTAAAACACGATATTGACATTACCATCAAAGGTGAAAAAATCTTTGCGACCGATAAGGTAACGATGGCACTAAAAACCGTCGGTCAAAGAGTTTTGCCTTTTGAACTCTATCCAACTTTAAAGGTAAAGCGTGTTTCAGATAAAGATGGCAAAGAGATAGACCTCATTCAAGAAACAAAAAGTAATGACCGTGATTTAGCAGTTATTCTACCTAAAACATATGCTGTTGGAGAGCCTTTTATCTTAAATTTTGAATATGAAGGCGGGGATGTAGTTGAAGGCAAAGGTGTCGGTAATTATATTCTTAACCCATCAGCTCGCGGTAGTTGGTATCCTGCTAATGGAAGCATCAGATTTGGCTTGGATCAATCCACTTTTGACATAAACTTTCGCTATCCGAAACAACTGACGATGATTGGAGTTGGCGAATTGATTGAAGAAAAAATTGAAGGAGATCAAAAAGTATCTAAGTGGTCAACTAAAGGATTGGAAATGAAAGTTGCCGGTTTTAATTACGGCGACTTTAAACGCAAAACTTATATTGATGAATCAACCGGCTATGAACTCGAAGTTATCGTTAATAGCGAACCACCTGAGGAAATCAAGTCGTTGCAAAATCGAGTCTTAGAGTTTGAAAGCCGTCGTCAATCTGACCGTATTCCGACAAATCAGGAAACGGTTCGTGGTGGACGGGCATCCGGTTTAACGATTGGAGCTTTTTCTACCTCAAGTATGGCTGATGATGTGATGAGTCAAACTCAAAATTCCACCAGAATCTATGACGCATATTTCGGCAAACTTCCCTACCGAAGAATAGCCATAACTCAACAACCAAATACTTTCTTTGGACAGGCTTGGGCAACTCTGATTTATATGCCCTATATGGCTTTTGTTGGTGAAACAATGAGAGCGCAACTTTTCGGTATTCGGGGCGGAACTGACGGTTTTTGGCGCGAAGTTGCTGCACACGAAGTAGCACATCAATGGTGGGGACACACCGTAGGCTGGACAAGCTATCGAGATCAATGGATGAGTGAAGGATTTGCTCAACTTTCAACCTCAATCTATATTCAGTTTGTTAAAAAAGATATAGACAAATTTAATGAATTTTGGGAAGAGCAGCGTGAGTTAGTAGTTGAGCCTTCCAGATCCACGAATGGAATTAAGCCATATACCGTTGGTCCTGTCACTCAAGGTTTTCGACTCAGCACTCCAAAGACAGCCGGTGCTTATCAGCGTTTAGTTTATCCGAAAGGTGCATATATTCTACATATGATTAGAATGATGATGATGGATAGAAAAGACGGTGACGCAAAATTTCAAGCGATGATGAGGGACTTTATTAAAACTCATTATAATAAGGGTGCTACTACTGAAGACTTCAAAGCCATCGTTGAAAAACACATCACGCCTAAAATGGATGTTGACCAAAATGGTAAAATGGATTGGTATTTCGACCAGTGGGTTTACGGGAAAGAAGTTCCAGCTTATAAACTTGAATACAGTGTTAAAAATGAAGGTGGAAAATACAATCTTTCCGGTAAAATTACACAATCGGGTGTTTCGGATAATTTTGCTATGATTGTGCCGCTTTATCTTGATTTTGGCAGTGGCTGGGTGTCTGCTGGAAATGTCACAATTGTTGGAAATAAATCGTTCGATTTAGGAAACATTCCGTTAGCCAGAGAACCCAAGAAAGTAGCGATTTGTGCTTTGAATGATGTTTTAGCAACCAAGATTGAAAACGTAAAACTATAAGTAAAAAAACTACTGGTTGGTATAATTCAAAATGAGCTTTCTGAGAATATAGGAAGCTCATTCTCTTTTAAATTGTTGGATAAAATCCAAAAAAATGAATAGTTATCCTTCTAATTGGATTTTTATATAAAAATAGAATCCTAATTCAATATTGTTTTTATTTATTGATAATAAGTTTGGCGGTATTTTAACTCAAAATATTACAAACAGTAATGAAAATTGGTAATAAACTAGGAAATCACAGGTTTAAATTGAGTAACGGTCTATTTCCGGCAAACGGAACAGTTTTTGCGTAATTATTATTAATACTATTTTTGTTTTTCACCGTTATCAAATATTTAATCAACGATCATTAGGAGGAAGTATGTTTTTTAAATTAGATTTTTTGCCTAACAATAAAGGTTTCAAAAAAGCATTTGCATTATCTGTAATTATGCTTACTTTGATATTTCCTGCATTAGTTTCAGCGCAAGAATATTCAGCCGTTACCGGGATTGTAACTGATTCAGGCGGTGCGGTCATTCCGGGAGTTAAGGTTACGCTTTTAGATACCAAAACTGCTAAGGAACTTACTACAACCACAAATAATCAAGGTGTTTATACCTTTAATAATGTGTTGCCCGGTGAAGGATATAAATTATCTTTTACCGCTCAGAATTTCCAAACGCTAAACTTAAATGCCGTTAAGCTCGGTGTCGCTCAAACTGAAACACAAAATGTTCAGTTGAGTCCGGGACAAGTTTCCGAAACAGTAGATATTACATCAACCAGCGGGGATGCTACATTAAATACTACTGATGCCAGTATCGGTAATGTTATCGGAAAACGGCAATTACGAGAACTTCCGATTCAGTTTCGTGGAAATCCTGCGTCTCTTTTGAGTTTGCAACCCGGTGTGGTTGGTAACAATGTCGGAACAGGTGCTGCCAACCGTGTTGGTTCGGTAACAGGTTCCCGTGCCGACCAAGGAAACATTACTATTGATGGTATTGACTCTAATGACCAAGCTTCTCAGCAAGCATTTCAAACCGTAGGAAATCTTCCGATTGACTCAGTTCAGGAATTTAGAGCAGTTTCAACCAATCCGGGAGCTTCTGATGGACGGAGCAGCGGTGGACAAATCCAAATCAGCACACAACCCGGAACAAACGACTTTCATGGTTCTTTACGGGAATATACCAGAACTGAAAAAACCGCCGCAAATACCTTTTTCAACAATCGAAATGGAATTGCCAGACCTCGATTAAGAAGAAATCAGTTTGGCGGAAGCATTGGCGGTCCTCTTCCATTCTTTAATTTTGGAGAAGGCGGACCAATGTTTAGAAGCGGAAAAGACAAACTTTTCTTTTTCTTTGACTACGAAGGTCGCCGTGATAGATCACAAGCCACTCAAGCTATTACCGTTCCGCTAAATCATTTTAGAAATGGATCTATCGGATACATAAATAATAATGCAGGCTGCACATTCACGAGCCGTCTGGACACAACTCCAAACTGTATTTCGTTTGTAACGCCTGCACAAATCGCCGCACTTGATCCGCAAGGAGTAGGTAATAGTGCTGCTCTGATGTCTTTCGTTCAATCCCGTTATCCGGTTGCGAATGATACTTCGGGTGGAAATGGAATTAATACCGGACTTTTCAGGTTTAATACTCCTGTAACCCGTGATGAAAACACATACACAACTAGAATTGACTACAATTTGAATAAAGATCAAAGGCTTTTTGGTAGAACAACGATTACTCGTCGTAATTCAGTTAATTCTATTGCTTTATTCCCTGGCGATGCTCCTGCCCAAGGATTCCAAGATAAAAGTTATCAATGGGTAGTCGGACATAGTTGGAATATAACTTCAACTTTGTTTAATCAGGCAACGGTTGGTGTTTCAAATCAGATATTTGCATTTCCGCCAACCGCATCTCCGGCATTTCCAAATAGTTTTACTTTTGGAGGCGGAATCACATCACCTTATCCAAGCCAAAGTTTTCAGGATCGGGATGTTTTTACCCCTACAAT
>ERZ1292633.5184-Hain-H41-02um-R1-5184-length-11839-cov-5_pt1 | contig 11839 bp, 9 predicted proteins | sample MGYA00564406_ERZ1292633 | MGnify/ENA primary metagenome ERZ1292633 (study PRJEB36523, sample SAMEA6512639) | groundwater metagenome | collected 2019-01-08 | study: AquaDiva: Metagenomics assemblies of 32 groundwater samples
CAACCTTATTTCATCTGGCGGGAGTGATCCATCCTGATAAAAAAATGGGGGGGGTGGTAAAACAATTTTACAGAGTAAATGTTGATGGGACTAAGAACGTCCTTGACCTAGCTAAAGAGCATAGAGTAAAAAAAGTCATCGTAATATCCTCAGACTCCCAAAGTGGCTTTAATCCAAACAAGGAGCACAGGTTTACAGAAGATTCTCCTTACAATCCATATATGAACTATGGCCGGTCTAAAATGCTGATGGAACAGATCGTCAACGGGTATGTCAATCTAGATGATATGGATATAACCATCATTCGCACCTGCTGGTTGTACGGGCCTAATCAGCCCGAGAGACATACGGAGTTTTTCACAATGATAAAAGAGGGAAAGGTTCCTATGATTGGTGACGGGACAAATCTGTGTTCAATGTCATATGTGGATAATACATGCTCTGGTATGTTATTGGCATCTATCAATTCTGCGACAAAAGGTAAGACGTATTGGATTGCTGATGAGAGGCCATATTCAATGAATGAAATCATAGATACTATCGCGGATGTCCTGGAGAATGATTTTGGGTTCAAAGTCAATCATAGGCGGATAAGGCTTCCTAATCTTGTCGGCAGTATCGCGTATCTGATCGACTCAATGCTTCAGGGAATGGGTTTTTATAACAAGAAGATTCATGTCCTCTCCGAGATGAATAAAAATAGCGCCTGTTCCATAGAACTTGCGAGAAAGGAGATTGGTTATAATCCAGTCCTATCCCTCCGGGAAGGGATGAATAAGTCGATTAAATGGTGCATCAATAATAATCACAGGATCTGAACTGTTTATCAAAAAGTAGTGATGTGCTTATGGATATTCTAAATAAAAAAATACTTCTTTCGTTGTTAATTATTTTATGGGGTTTTGGGGCCTGGAGCTGCGAGACAACTATAAAAACAGCTACTCCAGGTCATAACGCTGGCCAAATAACTACTCCAAAATTAAAACCCAATGTCATAATTATTTCAATGGATTCTTTACGTCTTGACCATCTGGGTTGTTATGGTTATCAAAAAGCAACCAGTCCAAACATTGATAAATTAGGGCGGGAAAATATTTTATTTAAACAAGCCATTGCCCAGGCCTAATGGACTCTGCCCAGTAATGTCTCTCTCTTGACCGGAAGATATCCGTTTTCTCATCAGCTTATTGCCAGTGATTATATTCTTTCTCCCAAAGAGGTCACCTTAGCAGAGGTCCTTAAATTATATGATTATAAAACGGTTGCTTTTACCGGTGGTTTTAATATTTCTTCAGTCTATAATGTTAATCAGGGCTTCGATCTATTTTTTGATGAAATTGAACATGGTCGCCTGGAAGATGTTTTACCGCCGGCTCTAAATTGGTTAAAAACAAATTATCAATTACCTGTTACTGGTAACCGATTACCGAATACCGATGACCCATTACCGGATACCACTCCGCGCCCATTCTTCCTCTTTCTCCAAGCCTACGATACACACGCCCCGCATAAATTTCCTCCGAAATATCTAAAGATGCACGAGAATGGTTATAAGGGAATTTTTAATGGTTTTGTTATGGATCATTCATTAGGCGATAATATTATCTGGTATAATTACAGGCATCCTAACACCAGTGAACTGATTAAGTTAACTAAGGCAGATATCAATCATATTATTGCCAATTATGACGCGGCCCTGACTTATGCTGATAAGCAATTAGGTGGATTTTTCGATAATCTTAATGAATTAGGATTAGACAAGAATACTATTATTGTATTTTTATCGGACCATGGGGAAACTCATTTAGAACGGGGCCGCATCTTAAAACGCACACACGGCGGCCTCTACGAAGAAGGCATTCATGTTCCACTCATCATAAAATTACCGCCTGATTTGGATTCCGCCCTTTGCCCGAATTCCGCGATTGATCAGCAGGTCCAGTTAATTGACATTATGCCTACGATTTTAAATTTATTAAATATTCCGGTTAATAAAGAATGCCAGGGAGAAAGTTTAGTTCCTTTGATAAACGGAACAGCTCTTGAAAATTTTAATCAATATGTATATACCTGCGGAGGAACGACTCCCGAGACATATCAATGTGCTGTCAGAACTCAAGATTGGAAATTATTGTATTTTAAAGAGGACCAACAAAATGTTTTCAAAAATGAACGATGGGAATTATATAATTTTAAAAATGATCCATTGGAGCAATATAATTTAATTGAAGGTGCTTTTCCCGTTAGAGGAGTATTGTACGAGAAATTAAATCATTGGGTTGAGCAATGCCAATCTACTCGTTTGGACCGGATAAAAATAGATGAGAGTCTTTATCCGGAAATGCAAGCCCGGATGAGAAAATTTGGCTATTGGTGGTTGGAATTTACGGATAAGGATATCGGCCGGGCCGTAACTAAAACTGATAATGCCGGTCAGGTTGATCGGGCAACCCCGTTTTCTGATGCATCATCTGAATCGCCTGTTCATAAATTTTCTTCCGAAGAAATCATTATAGAAGAATCTGAAAAACAGTTTCAATCCGAAGAAATTATTATAGAATGAAGTTCGGCTGAAACCATTATCAAAGCAATTAAATGAAAAAAAATATACAGATTCTATTGGTTTTATTTATAACACCAGTTCAAGAATTAACTGCGATTTCTGGTTGGGTCAAATTATTAACAAATTAAAAGAACCGGGAATCGATCATCAAACTCTAATTTATGTTACAGCTGACCATGGTTTTGATGAAAACCCGTTAGAGTTCAAACGTACGGGGCGAAAAGGCGAGCATTTTAATGCCCCGTATGTCTGGTTGGTTACCAATGATTCACAGATAAAACGACATCAGGGTTCTCAATTAGATATTGCGCCAACTATTTTAAATAGGTTTGGGGTTGATCTTGAAAATATAAATCCCTCTTTTTCCGGCGTTTCTTTGACGCGCCCAGCGTCGTCTCAAGAAGAAATATCACGGTAACCTTTTCCCCTCCGATTATTTACCACTTAAAAATAGGGGAATTGGATATGTTTTTAAGGGTGACCGACCAGCGATTTAGAACCTATTTGCAAATTCGTTAAAACCCAGGAAAATAAAATTGATTATTTGAAGCAAAAGTGATATAATTAAATTTTACGTTTATGATTAATGATCTACCGCTCTTTGCGTTACAGGTAAAAAAACAATTTTGTCAACGGGTTGGCGAATTTGAAAAATCGGCTAACTGGATTAAAAATCACCGGTTATTAGCCCTTCATAAAAAATTTACTTTTTTGCCCGTTTTTCAGGTGAGACAAAAGGATGAAAAAAAACGTCCGGTTGTTCTTGAATTATGTTGCGGAACAGGTGTAGTTGGAGGAAGTTTCTTGAACAGCGCCCGGATGGTGGTTGGGTTAGATCTTTCGCCGGAGATGCTGCAACGGGCTAAAAAACGTCTTTCTTGTTGCGTCAATAGTAACGCTACCCGGTTACCGTTTAAATCGGCTACGTTTGATATCATTGTCTGCCGCCAGGCATTACATTTCCTTGACCTGCACCGATTAGTCCACGAAATAAAAAGGGTCATCCGCCGGGGCGGCCGAATTGTACTCAGCCAGATTGTCCCTTTTAACGAAAAAGATGAGTCCTGGTTGAGAAAAATTCATACGGCTAAACAGCCGTTGTTAAAAAATTTTATCCGCCAACCAGACGTGATTCAACTCCTAAAAAAAATCGGCTGTAAAAAAATCGTTAAAGAAAATTTTACCGTGGGTGAATCAATTAACCGCTGGCTGGCTTTTGCGCCGGAGTTGTCGGCCCGGGCCGTTCAAAAAGTTAAAAATCTATTCCGCACCGCACCGCCGGTTTATAAAAAATTACACCGGACCCGTATCCTGAACGGGGATATCATTGATACGATGAACTGGGTGGTGGCTTCAGGGGTAAAAAAATAATCCGTGAAGTAAATACGCGGTAATTATCATATATTAAAAGAGGGACTAAGAGCGTTGAACAAAAACAAAATAGATGTAGCTGCGGCCCTGGCGGTCGCCTTATGAAGGCGGGGATAAACCCCGCCGCTACATTAAGATGATCTAATTTTGTTAGTCGTTCTAATATTATTTTATGACCCAAAAGATGTGCGGGAATAATAAATCACCCAATATTATGATTGTCGTCCTTGATGCCGGCCGGCCCGATTACCTGGGTTGTTACGGTCATCGTTGGAATCAGAACGGAATTTCCCGGAGTATCACGCCGAACATTGATAGAATCGCTTCCGAAGGAACCCTTTTTGAAAAGGCGACGACCGTGGCTCCCTGGACCGTGCCTTCTCACGCTTCAATGTTTACTGGTCTTTATCCAAACCAGCATCAGGCCAACTGGAATACCCTTAAAATAAAAACAGGGATTCCCACTATTTTTGATATTTTTAAAGAAAGGGGATATCATTCGGTGGCCTGCGTGGCGAATGACACCTTGATTTTTCCCTGTCGGATGTTTGGCGAGCAGACCGAAATTTTTGGATTACAGGGACGAAAGGATCCGAATCTGTCCGGATTTGTAGACGGGTTTTCCGCTAAAGATTCTAATTCAGAATGCGTAATTAACTGGTTTTTAAACTGGTTGGATAAATCAACTTGTCCGCCGAAGAGGCGGGAAGACCAGAAGACGCCGTTTATCGCCTATTTAAATATCTACGACTCGCATACGAAATACGATGCGCCGGAGCCATTCCGTTCTCAATTTATTTCTCCAGAGGAAGACCGTATTTTGAAAGAAATCGGCACGCCTTTTTATCTGCATTTTCGAGAAATGAACCGGGAAATAATGATTACGCCGGAACATATTTCGGCGTTGAAGTCTCTTTATACCGCTAAAATGGCCATGATTGATTATCATCTGGGCCGGTTGTTTGAGCGACTAGCTAAAGATAAAATTTTAGACGAGACCATTTTGATTATTACCAGCGATCACGGCGACCAACTGGGCGACCATACTTATCCTTCGTTTCACCACCAGTTTTCCATTTATAACGCTTTGACCTGGATACCGTTAATTTGGCGTGCCCCGATTCTATCGGGGCGGGCGCCTGGTTTAATCCCGGCCTGCCCCGAAAAAATCGGGGCCGGACAACGTATCGGCGTGCCATTAATCCAGAATATTGATATTTTGCCCACGATTTTAGAACTATGCGGAATTAAATGGCAATCGCCGTTAAAATCACCGGGTATTTCATTGAGCCGGTATATTTTAAATCAAAATAAAACACCGCCTCGTCCTTATGCGATTGCGATGTATGAAGCCCCCAGAAAATTTGTTAATTGGAATAAACAAAATGTTAACCCGCTTTATATCAGAAACCTCCTGGCGATTCAGGATGCCCGGCATAAGGTGATTTTTTCCGAAGACGGAACGGAAGAACTCTATGATATTAACAAAGACCCGACTGAACAAAATAACATTAAAAATCAATTACCGCAGACGGTTAAAGAATTCAAGCGGATTTTTTATGAAATTTTAGACGAATACGGCGGAATTCCTGAAGATTATCAGGTTTCCGATGTTTCTTATACTCCGGAAGAAGAAGCCCAAATTAAAAAACGATTTCAGGAATTGGGATACATCGAATAGGTTAGAGGTGTAACCCGCATTATTCATACGACGATTCCCGCCAAAGGCGGGTCTGCCTCTGGCATGAAAAATGATGACATTCTGACAACGCAATAAATTGCGTTGTCTACCAAAAACCTTGGTAGACAACGACCCCGTCCCGCCGGGGCGGGAGCGGGGTCGTTGATCTGAATTTATGAATAATGCGGGGTGATTGGTAAAGTTTAGGAGAAAATTAGTATTGATGTTCTAGCAGATTTAACCTTAAATAGATAAAAATATGGTTAATTATATTTATCAAACTGAAGAAACATTAAAACGGCAGTCGGAAAGGCCTGAACCGGTTTCCGGGAACTGGCCGCCGGTGACGGTGGTTGTGCCGCCCACGCCCCAGATTCCAACCAAAGGGCGGGAGTTTCTTTTGCGGACTCCGGTTGAAGGCGTCGGTTATATTACCACGACCATTAAAAATGCCGGTTATCCGGTTGAAATTATTGAAGTCCGTGGGACGACCAGGACAGCGCCAGAAGTGGCACAGCAAATTATAAAAAAAGGGGGCATTGTTGCTCTGGCTACTTATGTGGACTCTTTTCCGTTTCTTAAAGAATTAACCGACTGTCTGAAACAACAAAATCCAGCCTTACCGGTTATTTTGGGCGGGCCGCTGGTCAGTTCTCTTCCCAATGTGTTGATGGAAAACATAAAAGCCGATTATGCCGTGCTGGGCGAAGGGGAATTAACCATTCTGGAACTTCTTGAGGCGATTGCCCAAAATAAGCTGAATGAGATAAATAAAATTAATGGTCTGGCTTATCGGGACGGGGCGGACCAAATTCGTTTAACCGCGCCGCGCCGTGAGATACGAAATCTGGATATCCTGCCGATGATAGATTATTCTCTATGGCCTTCGGTCCAGGAAAATTCTGAAATTTCGGAAATTGGGTTCACCTCCAGCCGCGGCTGTTATCAGAATTGTCATTTCTGCTATAAACTTTTTGTCATGGTGCGTCATAAATCTCCCGAAAAATTCCGGATTGAGGTTTTGGCTATGGTCAAAAAATACCTGATTAAATATGCTTATGTTAACGACCTGACCTTTACCGCCCACCGGGAACGGACGTTAAAAATTTGCGCCGTGTTAAAAGAAAGCGGAATTACCTGGTCTTGTTCTACCCGGGTGGAAAATATTGACCTGGAACTTCTTAAAACAATGAGGGAATCCGGTTGCACGGATATCTGGTATGGGATTGAATCGGTTGATCAGGACGTACTTGACGCCAATAATAAATGCACTTCGGTGGAAGAGATTGAACAGGCGGTTAAACTGACGAATGAAGCCGGTATTAAGGTAATGGGTAATTTTATCGTCGGTTTGCTGGGCGAGACGCGTGAGTCGCTGGCAAAAATGATAAAATTTATTGAACGTCGTGATGTGATTCCCTGCAGCATTAAATACCTGACGCCTTTTCCGGGAACGTATATTTACGATTCTGCCTTAACTAAAGGTTTGATTAAAAATGAGGTTGAATATCTTGGTCAATTATCTCGCCGGCGGGTCAATGATGAGAATGATGAAATTATCAACTGCACCGATTTACCGGAAGAAGTATTACGGGATGCTTTTAGAAGTATTCGGAAGATTACTTTAGCCCGTTCTGCAGAAATTCCCCAGATTCGGGAACCTGTCTGCCGTCAGACAGGAAGATTGTGATGCAATGAAAATGCCAAGCAAGCCAGAAATCCAGGATTATTTTACCAAACGAGCGCCTGTTTATGACCACTCCGCCGCCTGGGTCAAAGACGGCTATCTTAAATCGTGGTTACTGGAAAATATTAAAGTTAATCCGGCCACCCGGGTGCTTGATGTGGCGACCGGCACCGGCGCCTTATCCGCTATTTTTTACCGCCGGGCTGGGTTGGTGGTCGGACTTGATTTTACGCCGGCGATGTGCCGGACCGCCCGGACTAAAATGGATTATTTAATCTACGGGGACGGAGAAATATTGCCTTTTGCATCCGATTCGTTTGACTTAATCGTTATCCGGCAGGGACTTCAGTTTATGAATCTTTTAAAAACAACAAATGAAATATATCGCATCTGTAATTCGGTGGGGCAGGTTGTGATTGTCCAGCTCACGGCGTATAGTCCGGTTGATTCCCCTGAAGCATTTGAAATCCAGCGTTTTCGTAATCCGGTCCGCCAGAATTTTTTCCTAGAAGAAGACCTGAACGCCTTGCTCAAAAAAAACGGCTGGCGTAATATCCGAACTTTTCCTTATTATTCTTATGAATCGGTTAACGAGTGGATAACCAAAGCGGCGATTCCTGCGGACCGACAGGAGCAAATTAGACGTCTTTATGAAAATTCTTCACCGGATTTTCGCCGGATTCATGAAATAAAATTCGTTGACGGCGATATTATTGATAAAATGAAAATGACCATTGCGGTGGGTGATAAAAAATAATTTATGATTATTATTTTAGGGCTGGACGGGCTGGAATATGATTACGTAATGAAATTTGATTGTCAGAACCTTTTCCAGCAGTCGTTCGGGCGGACCGATTTATCGGAATTTACCGAATTAAAAACGGTTATTTTATGGTCTTCTTTCCTGGCGGAAAAAAATATGGAGCAAGAAATCAATCAGAAAGGGGAACTCTGGGATTTTAAACTGCCGCCCGCCCGGACGTTTTTCGCAAACTTTAAACGCTGGAAGGCGATTGACGTGCCGGGATTGACTTACCGTGATGAAGAACACCGGTTGGAACGAGTTAAATTAAAAGATTTCTTTGATAAAAAAGCGTCTCTGGAGGAATATGACCGGGTGATTTTCCAGAATCACCAAAAAAATAAAACAGAATTCTGGTCGGCCCTGGAAGAAAACCATGAGATTCTAATGGGCTATTTTGACCTGGCGGATGCGATCGGGCATCTCAGTTTCGGTATAACTTCCAAGATGAAACTTATTTATCAGGAACTGGATGATTTGGTCGGCCAGGTAAAAACAAAATTTAACGGCCCTTTACTGATTATTGCCGACCATGGAATGAAGGCGGTGGGCCGGTTCGGCGACCACCACGGCGGCGGATTCTGGTCAATGAATTCAAAACTCCTGCCTGTGAGCGTCCGCTCACGGCAGCCAGGGGCGCAGCCGAACCCCGGAATTACCGAAATTTTTAAAATATTTATAAATGAAAACAAAACCTAATATTATTATTATTTGCCTGGATCTGGGGCGGCCTGATTATCTGGGTTGCTACTTGTCCGATCGCCTCGTTCCATCTTCGGCGGAGCGGTCCGCAGAGGCGGGCGGGTTTATCCGGAATACTTCCCCGAATATTGATCGGGTCGCGCAGAATGGCGTTGTCTTTGAATCGGTGACCGCCACGGCGCCATGGACTATTCCATCCCACGCTTCAATGTTTACCGGTCTTTACCCGCACCAGCATCAGGCCAACTGGCATACTTTCAGGATAAAACCTGGCATCAAAACTATCTTTGACCTGTTAACCGAACAGGGGTATCAATCTGTGGCGGTGACGGCTAATACGCTCCTGGTCTCTCCTTATAACATGTTTGGAGACCGGACGAAAATATTAAATTCCGTTTGCCGGAAACACCCGGAAGTTTCTGTTTTTGTAGATGAATTTGATGAGCGTAAAACTAATGCTCCGGCGGTGGCTAATACTTTCCTTGGTTTTTTGGAAAGTTTTGAAAATGATCGGCCTTTGCTGGCTTATCTTAACTTTTATGATTTGCATTCTAAATATTCCGCGCCGGAGCCGTTTTTTTCGGAGTTTGTTTCTCCAGCCGGCCGACAACAATTAAAAAATATCGGAGATCTTTATAACCTGCATTTTAAGGAAATGAATCATCAGGTAACCATTACGCCTGATCTTATTACCGTGCTGCGTGATTTTTATTGCGCGAAACTGAAAATGATTGACCATTACCTCGGAGAAATTTTCAATACGCTTCAAGAGAAAAAACTTTGGGATAACACCTTGCTGGTTATTACCTCAGACCACGGTGATATTCTGGGAGATCATCAGCGTCCGTCGTTTCACCACCAATTCAGTATTTATAACGCCGTGTTGAATATTCCGCTTATCTGTCATTACCCTGATTTTATTACGAAGCCGAAACATATTAACGCGCCCTTAATTCAAAACATAGATATTTTTCCCACGATTCTGGAAATCTGCGGTTTACCAACAGATCATTTATTGCCTGGCGCGCCGGGTAAATCGCTGGTGAATTATTTTCATCAGAATATTACTGCTTCACCCCGTCCGTTTGCGATTGCCCAGACAAATTCACCCGAGATATTTTTAAAGCGGATCGGGAAACAGGTTGAATCTTCTTACGTAAAAAATCTTTATGCCATTCAGAATGAAAAATATAAGTTGATTTTTTCCGACTCACCTCTTGCCCCGGCGGGGAGCGAATTGAGCCGGCCTGATTTTCTTGAACTTTATAACCTGGAAAGTGATAAGACCGAACAGCATAATATTGCAGAGCAGCATCCGGATCTAGTTAAATTGCTGAAAAATATGTTTTTCAATCTAACTCAATCCGAAACGGAATCACCTGATGCCCCAGCTGATTCAATCAATTTCAATGAACAGGCGACTGCGCAATTAAAAAAACGGTTGAAAATCCTGGGATACTTAGAATGATTAAATTTTTGAAAGATAAATGTATTGCCTGCGGTTTGTGCGTTGATTTATGTCCCACGGCCGCATTGCGCCTGCGGGCCGATGATGTTTATTTGTATCCGGAACGCTGTATTAATTGCGGTATCTGTGTCCTTAAATGCCCTTTTGAAGCCATTAAAAGCAATCAACCGGTTACTTTCGGTATTAGAGACGTCCGTTACCAGGTGACCCGCGCCTGTAATTTCAGATGTCCCCATTGTTTTTCAGAATCAGGCCAAAAATTTAACCACGAACTATCTCTATCCGAAGCCAAAAAAATCTGTGACAAGTTAATTAAAAATGGAATGCTAACCCTTACTTTCACCGGTGGTGAACCGCTGCTTCGTAAAGATTTCCTGTTAAATCTGGCTGAATATTTAAAAAATAAAGGTATCAGCGTCAAACTATTTACTAACGGATATTTTTTAACCCGCCCTGTTATCAACCGGTTAAAAAATCTGGTTGATGAAGTCCAGATGAGTGTTGATGGGGGCGAACGGCATCATAATGAATGGCGGGGTGGGTCTGATTCCTGGGCCAGAATCTGGTCGGCGGTTTCTTATTTAGCCGGTGCCGGTCTTACTAAAACCATTCGTTTTACGGTAACTTCCGCTAATTATCGGCAACTGCCGGAAGTAATGCGGAAATGCGAAACAAAGGGAGTGGACGTTCTAAAAGTTCGGACGGTAATTAACAAAGGCCGGGCTGAAAAATCGCCCCGGTATCTTCTGAATCAGGAAAGTCATTACGCCGAAAGCGTTGGTAAATTAGTCAACCTCAGGCGGACCAAAAATTACGTGATTCAATTATTGGTTCCTTCTTATGGTTTTATTTATGACGAGTATTTAAAAAAAAATCCACCAGGCGGAATTTTTAAAGGTTGCGTTTCCTGCCGGATGGGATTGATGGTGGCGCTTTTACCGGACGGCGAACTCAAGGCCTGTCCGTACTGGCCGGACAAAATCGGTAACCTTAAAACCGATAGTTTCAGCCGCGTATTTAATAAATTAACTGAAGTTGTTAAACCAATCATAGAAATAAAAAAACTGGCCGAGCCATGCGCCCAATGCCGTTATTTAACTGTTTGCGGTGGTGGTTGCCGGGCCAACGCTTTAAATAATAATAAGTCCGTCAACGCGCCGGACCCGAATTGCCCTTTGGTTATAAATTTTATCCCGCCTCGGCGGGATAAAATTTATTTATAGGAGATAAAATAAAAATGGGAAAAATAGTATTAAGAATTTTTATTAGTTTTCTGATGATTGTTTATTTAACCTGTTCTGGCCAAGTGATCTATCCGGAAGAATCTAATCTATTCGGCAAGTATAAAAATTATAATGTATTGCTGGTTAGTTTTGACGCCGGCCGGGCGAAAAGCGTCAGTTGTTACGGGTGTCCCCGACTAACTACGCCTAATCTGGATAAACTGGCCAAGGACGGAATTCTTTTTAAAGAAGCCATCAGCCCGGCTCCCTGGACGTTGCCCGCGACGATGTCTATTTTTACCGGGTCATATCCCAGCAGTCATAAGGTTCTTAACAAATATA
>ERZ1292633.5186-Hain-H41-02um-R1-5186-length-11835-cov-7_pt1 | contig 11835 bp, 14 predicted proteins | sample MGYA00564406_ERZ1292633 | MGnify/ENA primary metagenome ERZ1292633 (study PRJEB36523, sample SAMEA6512639) | groundwater metagenome | collected 2019-01-08 | study: AquaDiva: Metagenomics assemblies of 32 groundwater samples
AGCCGAAGTTTCTTCAAGCCATTCCCGCCGCTCCAGGCGCCCATCATAGTGTCCTCTCGCCCGATGAACGGTATCTGTTCGTCCAAAATAGCCTGCTCAATTTGGACGGCATGAGCGATGGGTCCATCACGGTGATCGACTTGGAGAAGGGTGGGAAGGTGCTGGGGAGCATCGAAACCTTGAAGAAGCAAGGGTTCAACCCGAACTGCATCATGCTGCTTCCGAATCATTTTCAGCAGGCGGGCTTGCGTGCAAGCCGGATTCAGGAGTGAACGGGCAGTTTAACGAAATCAGTCCTGAGGCGTACAGATGCTCCTTCCAAGCTCGCTTGTTATCTCTCCAGGGATGGGGCCTGATTGATCTTCCATTGTGGGCGTCCAACGAGGGCCTTCTGAGGTCGCGCGTTGCGCGAGCACAGAAGATCGTCAGGCTCCATCCCGCTCTCTGTTCCCCGAGCAGGAAGACGACCAGGCTGCCCGTCCCTATACTTTGAGAATGCGTACTGTTTTGCTGATCATCAAGGTTCCGGAGAGGACGAACAGCAAGGACAGCGGATGCAGGTCGCAGGGCCCGAGCGTCCAGGCGCCACCGTAGAGGTGCTCGCCTATCCGGTCCTGCCAGGCGGCCAGGGCGAGGAGGCCAGTCAGCAGCACGGTGGTGGGAATGGGGGTGCCTTCGAAGTAGGCCACCTTGTCCCCTCCCTCCGACAGCCGTTCGGCTGTCACGTTGTACCGCGCCAGACGGCTGACCCCGCAGCAGACGAAATACGTCAGCGCAATCCAGTCCCACCCACCCCGCAGGCCTGCGGCGAACCCGAGTGATGCCGGCGCGACCCCGAACGAGATGACGTCGGCCAGCGAATCCAACTCGCGCCCGAGCGCCGAATGCTTGTGCCGCCAACGGGCCACGCGGCCATCGAGCCAGTCGAAGAGTAGCGCTGCCGGTGCCATGGCCGCGGCGGCGAAGAAATAGGTCGGCGACTGGCCGCCCATGTACAGCATGCTGAAGAACACCGCGGCGAGGCCGCAGGCGGCATTGGCCAATGTCAGCACATCGGCCAGGTGAAACTCGCGGATCATCGAGAAGTGTTTCTTCGGAAGAGTGGTAGCCACGGCGGGAAAATCTACGCGGAAACCCTGGGAATGTCCAGAACGGAAGCATCCCTTTGCGATAGGACGTGAGGAGTGGATCTGTAAGAGCTGAGGGCTGAGAGCTTGAAGACGTGAAAGGTGAAACAAACGTAAGGGGTGAAACGTGCGATGCGCTCCCTGGATTGAACGAAAGACGGCGGGCAAGCCCTAGGCCGCGTGAAGACCTTTTCTTTTCTTCCCTCCCTTAATGGCGTTGGCAAGATCGGTGGAACTGGCTCCAAGGAGTAATAGAGAACTGACCAAGAGGTCCATTGATACTGATGGATCGCCGGCTTCCATCTTCGCCACTCGGGATTGGCTGGATTGAAGTCGTTCAGCGAGCTGGACTTGCGACAGGCCCTGTTTATTCCGTCGGTCCTGGAGGCTCCGGCTGAGCGCCAGTTTCATTTCAATGAGGGCCGCATCCGCTTCCGACAGCCCAAGAAACTCCTTCACAGACCCGACAACCCATCCGCCTGCTTCCAGTTTTGCGCGTTTCGATTTCTTCATCGTGATGCCCCTACGGTGCAATCAGTTGGTCATACTCTCGGAGCCGACGTCTGCAGGTCTCAATGACCGATTGAGACGTCTGTTCAGCCTTCTTCTTCAACACATCGAGAATGACAACCGCATCAGTATCTGCCCGGTATATGGTGCGAAACGTGCCGGATTCATCGTTGATCCGCAACTCATGGCACCGTGGTCCAATGACCGGCATGGGCCGTGAGTGCGGCAGTCCAAAAGACTCGCCCTGCTGCAACAACCTGAGCACATATCCCGCTTCTAGGCGCGCGGCTTGACCTCGCCACAAAGCCAGACGAGTGGTTTGTCCATCCTGCCCATCGTCACACGACGATCCGTTGACCGACAAGATCTCATGTCATATCTGACATAGTGTCAATTCCCCGTACTTGAACCAGAAAAACCAACACACCCAAACAACCAAAGAAACCAGCACGCTTCTCAGAATGTTTGCGGCTCGGTGGGATTCGTGGCTTCGGATTGGTACTGCATCGCGCCCGGTTCGGTGGCTGGCGTGATACGCCCTGCATCGAGGAGGATGGCGACCAGCATGTCGCTCATGACGTTCACGCCTGAGCGAGCTCGGGCGATGATCCAGTCCACCGTCATGATGAGTGGAATGGCCGCGAGGATGACGTGATTCGGCAAGCCCGCGGCTGAGAGGACGAGCGGCAACACGATCAGCCCGGCTTCCGGAATGCCGGCCACGCCGGCCCCCGCGATGATCGAGGCGGCGACGATCAGCAGCTGATTCGCCATCGGCAGGTCGAAGCCCAGCGCTTGGGCGAGAAAGAGCGCGGCCATCGCTTCATAGAGGGTGATGCCGTCGTTGTTGAGGTTCGTGCCGACACAGGCTGCGAGGCGCGACGATTGAGGCGAGACGTGCATGCGTTCGAGGCACCGGAGCGTGACCGGCACGGTGGCGAGGCTGCTGTTGCAAGACACGGCAGTCATGATCGCGTCGGCCCCCTGCCCCAGGTAGATCTTCGGCGACTTCTTCCCCACCAGCCAGGCGACGAGCGGATAGTAGACGAGTGCGTGGACGGCGAGCCCCAGGAGCATGGCGGCGAGGAAGATCCAGAGGACGGCGAAGACGCCGAGGCCTGCCTTGCCGACGACCTGCGCGACGACGCCGAAGACGGCGAGCGGTACCACGAGGATGATCCACCCGAGCATCTGCACGAGCAGGGCATAGACGCGCTCGATGGTCCGCACGAGGGCATTGATCGCCCCACCATCGTGCGCCACATTGCCCCGCACACGGCGAAGCGTGCCGCCGATGACCAGGGCGAGGAGGACGACTCCGATGACGTTGTTGCTCGAAAACGGTGCCATGATGGTGCGGGGAATATAGGACGCGAGGTATTCGAGCGGGCTCTGCGTCCCGGTCTGTATTGTCGCGAGGTTGGCCGCCGATGGCGTGGAGCCTGGCACGAGGTGCAGTAACTCGTCGACGTGGCCGTACCAGGCCAGGCCCGGCTGCCAGGTGTTCATGATGACGAGGCCGATCGCCATGGCCACTGAGACGTTGACGAGGCAGATGACGAGCAGCTTGGTCCCCTGGCGCAGCGGGAGGCTGGTGCGGATGAGCGCGTCGAGGATCGCGAAGAAGATGAGCGGGATGGCGAGCGTCTTGAGCAGCGTGACGACGAGCAGGCCGAGCCGGCCCAGATGCTCGTTGCGCAGGCCGCCCAGATAGGGCTCCTGACCAAAGATGGCTCCGAGTAGCGCGCCGCAGGCCACGGCAATGAGCACTTGCGTATAGAGCGGCAGCGGGATCCAGCGTTGTGTTGCCTGCATGGTGATCTCTTGTGGCCCGGGGAAGAATACCCGTTTCCCCGCTGGAAAGCACCCGTGGTAGTTACAAGAGCTTAGCTGATGGCGTATGGCTGATAGCTGGAGAATGTGAGGAGGGAGAGACATGGGACGTGAAACGTGAGGGCGGAGGTGGTTTGGTTGGTTGGTCTGGTCTATTTGGTCTGTCTGGCTGACCTCGCAGGTCTCGTTTCTTGGGTTCATTCGATTCGATGGACGAAAGAAACGAGATACACCAAACACACAAGAGGAACCAGCTGATCGCTGCTAGACGACTTTCGCAACGGCCTACTAGGAAAAGATCGATCGCCAGAGGGTGATGACCCATTCCTTGAGCATGGGCAGCCACCCCTCTTCGACTGGCTCGGAAATCTGCTTGCCTGTCGGCTGCGGCTTCGGGTGGGCCGCGGTCGGATCTGCTGGTGCTCCTGGTGTCGTCATGGTCGGCTGGAGGGCCGGCTCGTTCGGAGCTAGAGCTTGTGCCGGTGGAGCAAGGGCGGTGTCGGCCTGCTCGTTGGTGGATGCGATCGGCGGAGGGAAAAGGGAGGCTCTTGGTCCGTCTACCTCACCCAGTTTGGACTTATCGCGTTCGACGGCTGATTGCAGCCGGGCCTGCTCTTCGGTCGCACGCTTGAGGCCGTACCGCAGGCTGGCCTGTTGGGCGGTCAGCTGGCTGATCATGCGGTGGAATGTGCTCAGCCGTTCTTGCGAGGCGTGGCGCTCGGCTTCCATCTCCTGCTGAGCTTGCTGGAGTGCCGACGAGGTGGCCTCCATTTGCCTTGCGAGGATGATCTTGTGTTGTTCGAGTTCGCTGACCTGTTCGGTGAGCGCCTGCGATTGGGCTCTGGTGCTATAGAGTTCGGCTTTCGTCGTTTCGAGATCGACGACGACTTCGTCGTAGGTGCTCGACATGACACAGCTACCGGTGGTGAAGGTGGTCAGACACAGCATCCCGACGGTTGCGGTGCAGCTCTTCATGCCTCGCCTCATATTGTTGTTCTCCACACGATGTCTCAGAAGGCTCCGCCCGCTGTAACTCCGACGTCTCGTTGCCGCGAAGGATACCCTTTTCTTCAGCATAAATCACCACGACTTACGGAGAAAAACGGTCCTGTCCTGTTCTACGGGCATGCTATCGGCTATACGCCATAGGCTCTTTTTTCTGACAAGATACGAACGTCGGTGAGCACAAGGTGCTGGCGCTGTCAGGCCCATCGCCAGCGCATGTTCGTCCAGAGTAGAATCCTGGCTCTTGCAGCACGTTCACACTGGAGACATCGACGATGATCGTGACGGCGGAGGCGAATGGCCGGAATCGGCGGCTGGCTCTTGTTACGGCAGGCCTGACAGCCTGGGCGGCGGGATTGTTGGTCTGGCTCTCCCCTCCTCTGTGGCCCCTGTTGGGGCTGAGTCCATGTGCGTACTGGTGGGTGCGGCGACGGTGTCTCCGGCGGATGGCGGTGATGCAGCAGCCGTTTCCTGCCCAGTGGGAGGCGATTCTTCGTGCGCACGTGGCGTTCTTCGAGGCGCTCGACGAGGCGGGAAAGGCACGGTTCCGGCAGCTGGTGCAGATCTTTCTGGACGAGGTCCGGATCACGGGCATTCGCACGGAGGTGGACGACACGATTCGGGTGCTGGTGGCGGCGAGTGCGGCGATCCCGATCTTCGGGTTCCACGATTGGGAATACCATCGGCTGCATGAGGTGCTGATCTATCCGGATGCGTTCGACGACGCCTACCAGAGCCATGGAGGATCCGACGAGACTATTCTTGGGATGGTCGGCCTGCACCATTTGAGCGGGGTGATGATTCTCTCCAAGCCGGCGCTCCTGGCTGGATTCGCCCATCAGCCCGGTAAGCAGAATGTGGGGGTGCATGAGTTTGCGCACCTGGTCGAGAAGGAGTCGAGCGAGTATGGGCTCCCGCCCGAGGTGCCCTGGATGGTGGTCCGGCAATGGGTACGGTATGTGGCGCGGGAACTCGCTCGTCCTCCAAAACATCGCGCCCACATCAGCGCCTATGCCTATACGAACGAACATGAATTCTTCGCGGTCTTGGCCGAGTATTTCTTCACGTCGCCGGAGCTATTGAAACGCCGGGACCCTGTCCTGTATGCCATGTTGCGGGGCATGTTTCACCAGGACACGGGGTCGCTGCTCCCGTTGGTGCCCCGGCTCCGCCAGGGGATCGGCCGCAACGCGCCCTGCCCCTGCGGCAGCGGCAAGAAATACAAGCACTGTTGCCTTGCAAGGAACGTGAAGAGCGGATAACCAGCGGGGAGCGGCGCCTATGGCATATCGCTGAGGCGTATGACAATCGGATGACGCGGGACGCAGGGTGCGGGCGGAGCCTGTTTGTCTGCGTTGTTTTGTTGAACGACACCAAAGAACCAGGCAAATCAAATGAACAAGAATGAACAAGTCAGACCGGTGGAATGGGTGGGAATGGCATTCCTTACATCGCTGAGGGAGGATCTGAACGACCGGGGTATTTGCCGCTTTGTTCGCTATGGCGGATGTGTGTGTGGTACAGTGTTCATTGCATGCTGAACCATGGATGCTATCCTATTCCTCGCGTCTCCTTCCGTGCCGACGACGCTCCCGCGCGATCGTTCGTATCGTCTCTGCTGTTCCTCCGTCAACGACGTGCTGACTCATTCTGTGCTTGATTCGAGGCCGCTCGCCGGGAAAAGGCGCGTCGACATCTCCGCATCGCCGGGGTGGACGATGGAAAGACCCGTAGTTATTCTTCACTCCATATCGAATTAGAGGGAGAGACCATGACCATGAATACCATGAAGCCCGCCGCGCAGCCACGAACAGCCAAGGCCTGGGTCCGCATTCCTGATGGCACGAAGGTCAAGCACCGGCATGAAGGGCATATCGGATTCATCGATGGGCTCACCGAGATCGTCACCGGACCGAACCGGAATCCTGACGGGAAGACGCAATATCGCATGAATATCGGGGCGCCGGATCGGCAGCTTGTGACCGAGGACGACTTGTCTATTCTGATCGACGATGAAGAGCTCGTCATCATGCTGCGGCAGAAGGCCCCCTATCGCCGCGCGGTCACACAATCGCTGCACAGCGTGTTGGCTGCGGATCGCTTCATCAAGCCGGCCTAGCAGCAGGGTGCAGAAACAGGCGGTAAACCCGTGACGCCCACCTGAGAGGCTGGCGGACTTTCTCAGCATCCTAATTAAGTCGGAGGCGACCATGACAGAGACCTGTTACGCCAAAGGCCAGAAAGTTATCCTGGTCACCAGCCAGATCAAGAATGGTAAATGGCTGTGCAAGTTTTCGATTCCCGGGTCCAGCCACCTCGACGGCGGCCTGCATGGTCAGGATTCGTCGAAAGGCCACAGCACGGAATGGGAAGCGAGAACGAACGCGTTTCAACGAGCCAAGTTGTTGCTGGAAGGGCCACAGGACGTGACGCAGGGATACCTTCCGGAAAGGGCCTGAAGAAGGGTTCTTGGGTCGGTGGTGCTGAACGGCGATGGTAACGCAGGCTGGATTCAGCTGTGGATGCTGCTTAGATTTTCTCGTCTCGGAACTACCAGGTCTTCAGGTGCACGCTCTAACGACTCGAACATTCTCCGCACCTCAAATCCCACAAAACTGCCCACTTCATCTAGACGCGCACTAATTATACAACGACCATTTCAGTAGGCAGATAAATTCCGCATGAGGTTGCCTACCCGCGCTGATCGTCATAATCATGCGGGCAGGCGCTCGATCTCAGGCTATTACGCCCAGGTCCGGTGCACTTCGCTGACGTGTTCTATCCCGCCCACGGCGCTAATTTCCCACCGGACATCGTCCGGAATCGCGACCACCCGTAACTCTGCGCCATGGCCATTCGCGGCGATACCGAGTTCTTCCACGACTTGGGCCAACTTCAGATCATCGCGCGGGATCAGTATTCCGCACTGATTGAGGCTCGGCTCTCTCGGCGTTGCCGCCTCGGGCCAGTAGGCTCCGAGATCCGTTTCCTTGAGCGCATCCTGCTGGCCCAGCTCACGCAGTCGTACGAATGCCTGGTGACTCACCGAAAACTTGTCGTAGCTCTTATTGATCACAATCTTTTTCATAAACCGATCCTTTCCTCTCCCTCGTCAGGGCTCTCATTGCGCGATCTTCGTGAATGGGCCTGCGTATCAGGTACCCTCTCTCTGTGCGATCAGCCAGGGCGATTCGTCAAGCTACCTTCTTCACCGGGTCTGCGTACGCACTAGTATAGTTCCCGGCCCAATGGGAGTAGCGTCGGTTGGCCCAGGTGTTGACCTCGCCACTCTGAGTTGCGCCATATCGCTTCGCCAGCACGGCAGTGAACGTGCCCAGGTTACCTGCGATCTCCAGAAGATCTGCATCCGTGATCTTCTCCCACTTCGCTTTGAGTGGCGCCTTAAGTTGGATCCAAAACGCTGAAAATTGCTCTTGATTCATCTGACACTCCTTTTTCGCGTGGTGTGATGACAGCCCTAGCAGGATGCTGAAAAAGTCCGCCAGCAGCGTTCTCGCATCGTTCAGATCCTCAACGTACCTCGGAGGGCACGCCTCGGCCCTTCACTCGCTGCGGCCTTGCTGGATGAACTTTTTGAGCATCCTGCCTCGTATTCTTCCATTGCCACTGCGCTCGTTAGAGACAACTCTAGTAGGCCACAGCATGTGCGGCAACCAATGGGCACTCTGGCGTAGAAGCGGCGGAGACCGGAGAATCAGACGCACGGAAACGTGGGAGGGAGTGCTGTGCGAGAGATGGGACAGTCGGCGTGGCTCAGTACGTCGTACCTCACCCTACAGGGCTAGGAGGAAAGAGTCAACGCGATGGAAGCATGGATTCGCTCTAACGACTGGATATCATAGGATATTAATTATTCTGTCTGGCTAGCCTCATGCGGAGGACGGGAGACGCTCCGAGGGGAAGCGCGCCGTCACAAGGCTACCCCCTGGCAGAAGCAATGTATCCGCTTAGCGGGCTACGGAACAACTATTTCGGCATACGAGAAGTCCGATGGTCCGCACGTGTGGCCCAATGGGAGAACACTCTTGCAGGATGCTCAAAAGGCCGTCCATCGACCCGTGAGACGTGAATCGTTAAACGTGAAAGGTTTCGGAGGAAGAGCATTCGGCAATCCTACGTCTTACGTTTCACGGTTCCTGCTCAGACATCTGGAATCTGCCAGTCAATCGGAGCCAGCCCGACATCAGCAAGGTCTCGGTTGATCTGCGAGAAGCACCGGCACCCGAAAAACTTTCTAACTGACAATGGTGAGGGGTGTGCAGCTGCGATCACGGTATGATGCGATTGCGTGATCAATGTCCGCTTCTTCTGGGCTTCACGTCCCCACAGTACGAAGACAACTCGTGTCTGCTTCGCGGCAACCAGCTCGATAATGCGGTCGGTGAATTCCTCCCAGCCGTGGCCCTGATGCGAATTGGCCTTGTGCGCCAGGACCGTGAGGACCGTGTTGAGCATGAGAACTCCCTGTCTGGCCCAGGGTTCCAGATGCCCGTTATTGGGGATCTGGCATCCCACATCTTCATGGAGTTCCCGATAGACGTTTCGCAACGAGAAGGGCAGAGGCCGAACGGTCGGTTGCACGGAAAAACAGAGACCATGGGCATGACCAGGGGTGGGATATGGATCCTGGCCAACCAGCAGCACACGGACCTGATCATACGATGTTGCGGCTAATGCGTTGAAGATATCCTTGCGAGCCGGCAGGATCGCCTGACCAGCAGCCACTTCTTTTTCAAGAAAGGCATCGAGCTCGCGATAATAGGGCTTCCGCGTTTCCGCGCTGAGCAAGGATCGCCAGCCTGGAGGAAGGGACGGCAGCATGGGGGAAACTGATACCATAGAGCCGACTGTAATGCTCTCCCAAAATCAAGCCACCTGCGTTGTGGCGCTCCCTTATTTGGATGCCCTTCGCCAGGGAGGTTGTGCCCCTGCGATTCTGGTGAGTCAATTAATGGACAATAGTGAGGCTTTTTTCGTTTCCAAGGAAATCCTAGGGAGAGAGAGGGGGGAGGGGACTTCAGAGCTCGAACGATACAGCGAATTCTAGTTTATCCAATAGCAACCCGCCCAAAGCCCTGCGGATCGGAAGGCGTTCCTTGACTAGGCCCCTTGACCAAGCCTACTGCCTTGCTGTCGGCGCAGATGTCATATGCAACCCCAATAATTTATAGAGCCGCGTTCGCACGCCAATCAGCTTCACTCTATACTTCCTGATCCTCGGAAATCTCTGTACTGTCCAATCCTCCACATCACCGAGAAAGCGGAACACGTATGTTCTGCGGAGGCTTTGCCTAATAGCCCTCGCAATATCTAGCCTGCCTAGTTCCATCGCAGCAGTATAGATTTCTTCATAAAATGGGGCAGATGCCCGATGCTTGATGTAGTTCCTTGAGATTCCTTGCATAGTATATTGAGACCAGTCGAACGTAACGGCGTCACTTTTTGCGTTAAAGAGATCCAGCGTGACCATGGTTCGTTGACATTTTTCGCATATCGAACAGTTCAGGTGGCTAAACGTCTCATCCCCGCGTTTGTTTGGGCACACGTGGAGCCCCGAGAGGGCCACTCTCGATCGGGCAATACGATTTGTTTTTTCTACTCTATTCGATATGGCCCCGTCATGGACTATTCGCAGCGCCTTCGAGCTGAAAAGGCTGTCCGTGAGAGGATGCGAGCCATTAGGCTCCAAGAATCCATACTGATATGATGACGCGACAATCACTTCTTTGAATCTCAAACTGAGGCCATAGGCGATGAACGCGAGCGCGCTTCCGAATGCTATGCCTTGCCACACCTTGTCATAGACGTCTTCAAACGTTCTAACGTTCGTGATGGCAACAAGATGGGTTTTGTTGAGCGACCGGGCTGCAGCTTCCAAATGGTGTTGCAATGACCTGAAGTGATCGTAAGATGCCAACGGGATATCGAATCCATGTACGGTAACCAGATCCGTAATGGCTTCGGCCGCGTCACCTTCGTTGTTTGGAGACTCGTTGTTTCGAAGCAATGAGTGATACGAATCAATCCCGCCGGAGAAGAATGCGCCTGTCTTTTGTCCAGCCCTCGCCATTGTCTGCAAATTGGTGCAGACGAACCTGGTGAGTTTCCATTGCTGATCCCAGGCATGCCATTCGCGTCGAACCGCCTTCAAATGCTCCAACAGATACGGATCGACGGGGTGGTCCACCGTAATATCCTCTCCGAAGCTGGCAGCCAAGAGATTCATCAAGATCAGCCAAGAATTCCCATCCGTCGATATCTCATCTGCGTATGCAATGGGGTAGTCGACCCAGTACACACGCGATGACTGGTCACGTTCAAACAGAACCTCGCCGGAGAGCCGTACGAACTCCGGACGCTCAGGGGATGGTCCTTTTTTGACGTCCCTTAGGCGCATCGAATGTCCCTGCTCAATCTGCTGTATCGAAGTCTCCCCGTTATCTCCACGAGCATCATGTCCGATTTAGCACGGCTTCCCATACCTTGTTCCATCGATCGCTGAGCGAATGCACGTCACTCCACCGCAAGCCTCGACGCGTGGTGTCCACTCGCACGTGAAACGGACCAAATCTAACTCTTGCACACCCACATAAAGGCTGGATATTGCTGGCTCTGACGTAGATATATGTCGTTCTTGCACCCCTGGCAATCGAAACTCCAATACTTGCCTTAGACTTTCACGCAAGAAGCCCTCGCCACAATTCAACACGAATGTGTATCCTCCCATCCAGCAAAATCTCCTCGTGACGCAGTTGGGGGGATAGACCGGGCAGATGCTTATGCAACCGGTCTTAATTTGTAATGTTCACTACCCCACAGAATCTTCGCTGATGGAATTTCTAACATTGGTTGAAGTTGAACGCAGGCCGAGTAAGGCGGCTTTCAAAGGTTTTCGACTACAGTCAGGAAGCCAAGATTCCAGGCAATTCTTCTCATGAAAATCAGCAGGTCTCTTTGAGAGCAGTCAGACGAAGGCAGGCGTATTACTGTAGCCCTAACAACACTCAGGCATGGTGAGGGCAGAAGCCATTGCGTGGTCAGGATCTGGCGAATTTTCGGAGGTTTTGAAACCAGATTATTTCTCGCTCTGACGCGTGATTTGAACAATACAAAGCCCGCTGATCTTTCGATGAGCGGGCCTTTTCAAAACCTGCAGAGGTCCAAACCTCGCTTGCGCGTACCGCCGAGTATTGATCCAATATCGTTATTGATGCCGGAGGGAAAAACCCACCGACTTTCTTCCTGACGCTTCCGCGACAATAAAAAAGCCTGCTAGATTGCTCTAGCAGGCTTTTTTGTAACCCGGCAGCGTCCTACTTTCCCACTGCCTCACAGCAGC
>ERZ1292633.5187-Hain-H41-02um-R1-5187-length-11835-cov-4_pt1 | contig 11835 bp, 13 predicted proteins | sample MGYA00564406_ERZ1292633 | MGnify/ENA primary metagenome ERZ1292633 (study PRJEB36523, sample SAMEA6512639) | groundwater metagenome | collected 2019-01-08 | study: AquaDiva: Metagenomics assemblies of 32 groundwater samples
ATAAGAGTTATTGCAAGCACTCCAACATTAGCTTTTGGACTGAATCTGCCTGCTTTTAGGGCAATTATAAAAGACCTGAAAAGATATGGTGGGAGATGGGGTCTGCAATATATACCTACTTTAGAATACCACCAAATGGCAGGAAGGGCAGGAAGGCCTGATTTTAATGATGCACATGGCGAAGCTATTTGTATAGCATCAACAGAAAAAGAAGCAGAGGAAATTATTGAAAAATTTATTGACGCCCCTCCTGAAAATATTTATTCAAAACTGGCTGTTGAACCTGTTCTTAGAACGTATTGTTTGAGTCTTGTGACAACAGGATTTGCACATTCAAAAAAAGAGTTAGTTGATTTTTTTGAGAAGACATTTTATGGGCATCAGTTTCAGGACATGGTTGCAATTGAGGCAATTATAGATAAAATTTTGAATTATCTAGAAGAATGGGAGTTCATAAAACAAGCAAAAAAAGAGGATTTTGTTTCTGCCAATAGCCTAAATGATGATAGGATTGAAGTGACTAAACTTGGAGATCGAGTTGCTAAGTTATATATTGACCCTTATACCGCTCACCAGATAATAACAGCTCTGAGAAGAGCAACAGAGAAAATGACAAATGAGTTCTCATTTTTACAAATGGTATGTTCTACACTTGAATTAAGACCATTGCCTTCTGTAAGAGTAAAAGAAGTTGATATTGTAGAAGCAGAGCTAAATGAATCATCTTCTCAGCTTATAACTTTTGAACCTAGTGTTTTTGAGCCTGAATATGATGATTTTTTGAAAAGTGTAAAACTTTCCATTGCTCTTGCGTCATGGATGGATGAGAAAACCGAAAATGAAATACTTGAAGAATATAATATAGCACCAGGAGAGCTTCACTTGAAAAGAAACCTATGCGATTGGATATTATATGCAGCCGAAGAATTGGCATCTATACTTAATTTTAGGGATATAATAAAAAACTTAAGGAAAACAAGATTCAGGCTGGATAAAGGTGTTAAAGAAGAACTTGTACCACTGGCAAGATTAAAAAATATAGGAAGGATAAGAGCAAGAAAACTTTATAATAATGGTATAAAAGATATTGGGGATATTAAGAAAGCTGATTTAACAAAGCTTACCCAGCTGTTAGGGGAGAAAACAGCAGTTAATCTGAAAAAACAGGTTGGTGAAGATATAGAGAAAGTTCCTAAAGGTAAGAGAAAAGGACAGACAAGTATTGAAAAATATTAAAAATTAAAGAATATAATAAATCCCATTATCACTAACAACTCCTACTTTTTCTCCTAGTTTAACGCTTTTTTTGTTTCTTAGAGGAATGCTCTGGTATGTTTCAGGGTCAAGTATCTCAAGTTCAGGATGCACTTTTGAAATTTTTACTATCATAGGTTTAAGAACTTTGTATTCTTTGTTTTTTAGGTCAACTGAAGCATTGTTTCCTGTTGCTAAATCTACACCACTAATAGTTTTTGATATTTTTCTTACTAATATAATTTTATTATCAATTTTAACTACATCTCCAGGTTTAAAATCAGCTGCTTCATATAATACATTAACTCTATAAACCTGTTTGCTTGTTTGCCTATCTTGCGTATGTATATGCGGACTGACTTTTATTGAACCGCCAAATCTTTTTTGTAAAAGTACACCTAAATTCTGGATTCTTTTTTTATCTGTAACATTCATGTCAATTCCGTTTTTCTGTTTTTTTTCTTTTGACACGAAAACCCGATTTTTTTTGAAGAATGTTCTGATAAAGTTAATTATAGCATCATCAACATTTCTAAGTTGTAATGTGCCCTCAAAATAATCACCTTGATTCTTAGAACAGATATTACAATAAGATACAGTTATACTTGCGGGAATATAGACTATATCATCGTCAATATCTACTTCAATTGAAATTTCTTCTTCAATGCCTGGTTTCATCTGGATTTCAGGCATAATTAATTTTAGAGTAAATTTTTCTGCTTTTATACTATCAGCAGCAATTTTTTTTACAACCGCTTCAACATCATTATAAGTAGTCCATCTATTCTTATAGAAATATTTTTTACATACACTACAAAATTTAATATTAATATCTTTAACCTTAATTTCTTCATGAGGTCTGCAATCCTTACAGATACCTTTACTCTTTTTTCCGCATCCTGGGCAAAATTCCATAGTAAAAAGAAATAACTGCTTGCTTATAATAGTTCTTAGAGTTTTCTTAATATTTTTTGTGACATTAATTCTACATTTGATTTATCATCTGTCAACATATTTCCCTGAGAAACATGAATATAGATATCTTTTCTCATATTATTTGCAAACACTTTAAAATCAGTTATTTGAAGTTTTTTCTTTATCTCATCAAGACCCATTTTTTGCTTTGTTGCAATAATTATTGAGTTACCATCCATTGGAAAAACAAAAACAGATGGAAAAACTACAGTCATAGTATCTCCAATAGCATTAACAAGTTCTCCTGTATCCGATTCAACACTTCCAAGCACATTCATCATTACTATACCATTATCTGAAGTTCTATCATAAATACTCTCAAAAAATTCTTTTGTAGCTGTATAAAACGGAATTTCTGGACCGCCATGAAATAAATCAATTTCAATAAAATCATATTTTTTATCAGTTGTTTGTATGAATGTTCTTGCATCTTCTACATAAATATTAAGATAATTGTCGTCTTTTATAGCAAAATATTCCTTTGCTAATTCTACAACTTTCGGATCAATTTCTACTGCATCTATTGAAACATTAAAAAAAGTTCTTAATTCATGAACAGAAGCACCCGCACTCATGCCTAATATAAGCACATCTTTAACATCTACTATATAAGGTGCTAAGTTAAAATATTCTCTATAACTTTCTAATATTTTCCCTGGTGTGGGTAAATAAGATTGTCTCCATTTAGGATTATTTAGGGTCATATATCTTATGCCATAATTTTCATAGATTTTTATTATATTATATGATGACTCTGTTTCATAAATAAGTCCGGGATCTTTTAAAACAGGTTGTGGAATAATTACTAGTAATAAAAAAAGCCACATTCCTGCATTAATTTTTTTCTCTATTATTAATCCGATAATTGAAATAGCAAATAAAATAATAATTGATAATTTTAGTGTTGTATTTGTTCCTAGATAAGGTAATAGGAAAAAGGTGGCAAGAAAGCTACCTGTTATACTTCCTAATGTTGAAATAGAAAATATATTTCCAGAAATTCTTCCTATTTCTTTTTCATTTGCCAGTAATTTTATTATATATGGGGATACCATACTTAGCAAGGTCATAGGTATCCAAAAAACTATTATTGTAGAAAAGATTGTTCCATAGACTATACCAAAGCCCTGTATTATTAATAAAAATTTTTTATAAAATATAAATACGAGAGATAGATAAATGCCAGATGAGAAAATTAGGTAGTAAAGATTTTTCTTACTAGGATATTTATCTGCAAGCATTCCACCAAGAAAATATCCTAGAGAGAGTGCTGCCAATATTATACCAATAAGGCTACCTGAGACATATACTGAGTTACCAAAATATGGTGCAAAAAGTCTAAAACCAAGAACTTCCAAAATCAAAACTACGGCTCCTGTTATGAAACAAGTTACATACAGAAATTTTTTCATATGACTTTTTTAAGAACAGCTACTATATAACTTTTTTCAAATTTTAATTAACCTGTGTTATATAACTCTTTATTACCTTTGCAGAATTTTTTAGTTTCTTTTCTTCATCTTTATCTAAATGAAGATATATTTTCTCTTTTATTCCGTTTTTTCCTATAACACATGGAATACTTAAACAAATATTCTTAATTCCATAATAATTTTCTATGATTGTTGATACAGGAAATACCTTATTTTGATTTGTTAAAATAGTTCTTACAATATCTCTTATAACTAAACCTATTGCATAATATGTTGCACCTTTTCTGTTAAGTATTTCATAAGCTGCATTTTTTGTTTTTTCAAATATTTGAAGTAGCTTTTTTTTATTGTATTTTTTAAAATCCTTTAATGGAATGCCTGCTATATTTGCAGAACTCCAAACAGGAAACTCAGAATCACCATGTTCTCCTAATATGTAAGCATGCACACTAGTTGGATTAACACCATAATATTCTCCTAAATTATATCTAAATCTTGCAGTGTCTAGCGTTGTGCCTGTACCAAATAATTTATTTTTTGAGAATTTAGACCATTTTAAAGCTTTGTAGGTTAATACATCTAAGGGATTTGTAACCATTAAGATTATACAGTTTTTGTTATATTTTGTTATGCTTTTTATGATCTCTTCTAATATCTTAATGTTAGTTTTTGTTAAGTCTAATCTACTATCTCCTGGTTTTTGATGCGCACCTGCAGTGATAATAACTATCTCAGCATTTTTACATAAGCTATAAGAATCACCATAGCGTATTTTTGTATATGGTGTAAATAGATTTCCATGTACTAAGTCCAATGCCTCGCCTTTTGCTTTTTCCTTATTGATATCTATTAGTGTTATCTCTTCAGCAACACCATCAATGAACAGAGCATAGGCTGCAGTACTTCCTACAAAACCTGCACCGATAATAACAACTTTTTTTGACATAAAATACCTCGAATTAGCTAATTGAGATAGTACTTTATATATGTTATGGAATCCATTAATAATATTTAACCCAAAAATTTTTAAACTATAATTATCTCAGATAACAAAAGGGAATAATAATGTATTTATACAGAATAACCAAACAAGATTTTAGCGAATTTCTGGCTAATATTAAAACAAAATCAGAGCTATATGCACCTATAAAAACTGATGCAGTTAGGTTTCAAAAAATAGATAATCTAGATGATATATATTTAAAGACACTGCCAGATTTTTCAGTAAAAGAATTCTTTTTTAGGCAACGCGAAAAATTATTTTCATTCAACGGAAATAAAGTTACTGTAAAGATTGATAAGCCAAAGACAAGAGTATTTTTTGGGCTAAGAAGATGTGATTTAAACGCTATAGCTCACCAAGATTTTGTTTTTATGGAAAAGCATAAAGATCCCTATTATATAGCACAGAGAAAAGGCGCTATATTATTAGGATATCATTGTAACGAAGCTCCGAGTAAATACTGTTTTTGTGGTAGCATGGATTTAAAAGATTGTTATGATTTAATGTTTTGGGATAAAGGAAATCATTTTTTAGTTGATGTCGGTTCTGATAAAGGTAAAAAATTGATTGATAAAAATTTTAAAAAAACCAGGTTAAAAGTAGCTGAAAAAGATAGAAAAATTAAATTTACAGACAGATTAAAGAAAAAAGACATAAGTAATCTATTTGATAATCCTAACTGGGAAAAAGGAGCAAAGTTATGCATTAGCTGTGCTTCATGTACCACATTATGCCCTACGTGTTATTGTCATGAGATTAAAGATGAGACAAAACTTGAAGATTTGAAATCAGGAGATAGAATAAGAGAATGGAGTTCATGCCAATTAAAAGATTTTTCAAGAGTTGCAGGAAATCACATTTTTAGGGAACCCCTATTAGATAGATTTAAGCATAGAATATATCATCAGTTGCAATATTTTAAAGAACGTTATAATATTGAAATGTGTGTTGGTTGTGGACGTTGTATAACACATTGCCCAACAGATATTGATTTTGTGCAACTAATAAATGAGATGAAAGATGAGTAAAGGATATCATATGACTAAAAATGAGTACATACCTTTTCCGGTAAAGATATTAAAAAAAACAAATGAATCCACAGATACATTTACTTTAAGATTAAATTGGTTAGTAAAACATGAACCCGGGCAGTTCATACAAATTTCAATACCCGGCATTGGAGAAGCGCCAATATCAATATCCTCTTATTCTAATAAGTATCTTGAAATCACAATAAGAAAAGTTGGCAATGTAACTAATAATTTGTTTAAGTTAGAGAAAGGAGATGAAGTCCTTGTTAGAGGCCCCTATGGCAAAGGTTATCCAATGAAGGAGTTGAAAGGGAATAATCTAATATTTATAGGCGGGGGATGTGGTGTTGCACCGTTAAAAGGTGCAATTGATTATGTTGAAAAGAACAGGAAAGACTATGGTAACATTGTTTTGTTTATTGGATATAGATCACCTAAAGATATTTTATTTTCACACAAACATAAAGACTGGGGAGACAAGTTTAAAATTTATTTAAGCGTGGATGAAGCTGCTCCAGAAACATGCTATTCAGGAAACGTAGGTTTTATTACAAAGACCTTAGAAAAAGAACAAATCTCAAACAAAAACACAGTTGTTTTTATGTGCGGGCCATCAATCATGATGGAAAAATCAGCACAGATATTGGAAAATAAAAAGTTCAAAGATAAACAGATATATATAAGCACAGAAAGATTAATGTATTGTGCTTTTGGGTTATGTTGTCATTGCATGATACATGGGAAATTAACTTGTTTGGATGGTCCAGTGTTTAGGTATGATAAAATAAAGGATTCAAAGGCATAAAAATGAAGAGCAAGCTAAAAGTAGGTATTTATGGATTAACTGGCTGTGCAGGATGTCAACTGAGTATAATTTTTAATGAGGATGAACTTTTAGATTTACTCTCTTTAATTGATTTAAGGGCATTTCCTTTTATTAAAGGACATAACCTTGATGAAGAATTTGATTTAGTATTCATGGAAGGCTTAGTTGCAAGCAATAATGATTTAGAATTATTAAAAAAAATTAGAGCTAAAACAAAAATTTTAGTTGCTTTAGGAGCCTGTGCGCATACTGGATGCATTCCAGCATACAGGCATTGGACATTAAAAGAAGATTATGAGCACTTATTATACAGGAAAGATGAGATTATAAAAGACCAAGAGCCTACGCCTATTGATGCACATGTTAAAGTTGATTTTGTGATTCCAGGATGTCCGCCTGATAAACAAGAAATATTAAATTTCATAAAAGATATTTTAAATGGAAAAACACCAAGGCCCTATAATAATCCAGTATGCATTGAGTGTAAGCGTAATTATAATGATTGTCTATTAATAAAAGGCAAGCTATGTATGGGACCAATTACAGCAGGAAATTGTAATGCAGTCTGCATCAACGGAGGTTTTGAATGTTGGGGTTGTCGCGGACCTAGCGGAGATGCTAATTATACGGCCTATATTAATCTCCTAAGAGAAAAAGGATTCAGTGATAAATTTATCAAAACCAGAATGAAACTATTTGCAGGCCTTAAACTTAAAACAGAAGAGGCATTTGATGATAAAGATAAATTAGATATTCTCACATGCACATTTTGTTAATAAAATTTTGAAAAAAATGACACACACAATAAACCTAAACCACATAACAAAAATTGAAGGCCATGCTAGTCTTTATGTAGAAATAAAAGACAACAAAGTAATGAAATGCAGGTTGTCATCAATAGAAGGCTCTCGTTATTTTGAAGGCCTGCTTAAGGGAAAGCATTATTTTGAGGCTCATGAAATATCTTCTAGGATATGCGGGGTATGCAGCTGTGCACATACTGTGGCTGCTGTAACTGCTATGGAAAACGCTCTTAACATAAAAACAACTAAACAAACAAAAGAGCTTAAGAAACTATTAACCTTAGGAGAAAGGATTAGGAGCCATGCAGCTCATTTATATTTTTTAGCATTGCCAGATTATCTTGGTTATGAGTCTGCGCTTGCCATGTTGCCTAAATATAGGAAAGAAGTCAAATCAGCATTAAGGTTAATGAAACTTGGCAATAAACTTGTTAAAGTTGTTGGTGGCCGCGATTTGCATCCTGTTTCTTTAACTGTAGGAGGTTTTTTAAAAATACCTACAAAAGATCAATTAATAGAATTAGCAAATGATATCAATGAATTACAACCTGATGCATTTGCAACAGCTAAGTTGTTTGGTTCTTTAGACATTCCTGATATTGAAAATGACTGTGAATACTTTTCTTTGCATGATGAAAAAGAATTCCCAATTCTTGAAGGCAATTTGATTTCAGCTGGTTCTACTTTTAAGCAGTCTGAATATCTTGATTATTTTAAAGAATATCATGAACCCTATTCAACAGCTAACTTTGTTGTAAGAGAAGACAAATCATACCTTGTTGGTGCTATCAGCAGGATTAATAACAATTATAATAAGCTAAGCAAAGATGCAAAAAGAGCTATAACAACATCTAAAATTAAATTTCCAAGCAAAAATCCATTTGCAAATAATTTTGCACAGGCTGTTGAACTTGTGCATTGTCTTGATCATTCCATAGAGATATGTAACGAACTATACCCTAGACAAGAAAATCCAATACAACCTAAATTAAAAGCATCCAGGGGATTAGCAGCTATTGAAGTTCCAAGAGGTATTTTATTTCATGATTATACCTTAGATAAAAAAGGCATTATTACAAAAGCAAATATAATAACCCCAACAGCGCAGAATTTGAAAAATATGGAGGATAATATCAAAAAATTTATTCCGTCTATATTGCATCTAAAAAATGAAGAAAAAATCAATCTTGAGATTGAAAAACTTATAAGATCTTATGATCCTTGCTTTTCATGCAGCACACACTTTTTAAAAGTTAAATGGGATAAATGATAACCATACACTACCTGGGAAATGAATTTATTAAAGAGGATTCATTAGCCATAGAACTTGTAAAAAAAATAAAAGACAAATATAAAGAAAAGGTTAAATTCCAGAAGATTCAGACCTTTGAAGACCTAATCTCTATGAAAGATAAATATTATTTTATGGATGTGTGCGAGGGCATAACAAAAACAAGGTTAATAAATGATATCGCTGTTTTTGAAAATATAAGGAGAATAACAAGCCATGACATGGATTTTGGATTTTTCTTGAAATTAAATGATAAGTTAGGTGAGATAAACAAGATAAGAATTATATGTCTGCCACAAAAAGATTATAAAGAACTGGAGATTGATGTTGATAATATCTTAAAAAAATTGCTGGGTGAGGTTCAATGAACAAAATATATTTAATATTTTTGACTGCAATCATATCAGGATTTTCAATATTCATAAATAAATTTGGTGTTGAGTTTAATAATCCTTATGTATTTACTTTCATTAAAAATAGCGTTGTTTTTATATTTTTATTTGGATTAATTTTATTGTTAAAAGAGCATAATAATTTTAAATTACTTAAGAGAAATGATTGGTATAAACTAATAATTATTGGTTTTATTGGTGGTTCAATACCTTTTCTGTTGTTTTTTAAAGGCTTGCAGATAACAAGCAGTGCTAATGCTTCTTTTATACACAAGACAATGTTTTTGTATGTGGCTGTATTAGCATATATATTCTTAAAAGAAAGGTTTAGCTGGAAGGTTTTTGCTGCATCAGGTGCTTTGATTTTAGGTAATTTTCTGCTTTTGAAATTAACATGGCAGCCGTTTAATATTGGAGATGCCATGATATTAGTTGCCACTTTGTTCTGGGCAGTTGAAAACACTTTGTCTAAACATATTCTGCAAAATGTGCCTAGCAAGATAACTGCGTTCTCAAGAATGTTTTTTGGCAGCATATTCATCTTAATTTTTCTAGTTGCTTCTGGAAATATTAATGAGATGTTTGTTTTAACACAGAACCAATTGCTATGGGCTATTGTTCCAAGTGTGTTCTTAGTTTTGTATTTGTTGACCTGGTATGAAGGATTAAAATATATACCTGCAACACTGGCAACAGCTATTTTATTGCTGGGGAGTCCAATCACTACTTTGCTAAATATTATCCAAGCAGGAGCATCAATAACCCTACAACAAAGTTTTGGTATTGCATTATTAGTTAGTGGAATTACAATGTTTTTGTATTCAGTTGAAGAAATTAAATTGCCCTCGCCTACTAAATTTGTAACTTAAAATGGATAGCATTGAACTTGTTGCAAGATATTCGTTTATTACAAATAAACTTAGATATTGCGGGCCAGAAGAATCTTATCTGAAATTTTTAGAGTATATTAAAAACCCTAATGAAAAATTAGCTAATGAAATTAAATCTTACATCAAAAGGTTCGAAGGTCTTTATCCATACTTACAATTAATTGCTAAAAAACATGGCTTGGATGAATTTGATTATAAGGTAATGGAAGCTTATTGGTTAGGCAATGAATTATTAGATAAATTTACTGAAACTGATCTGAAAGAGATTATATTTACCTTAACTAAGAGGGGCCTTCCTAAATCATATGCAGAAAAATTAACTAAAAATATTCCTTCTGGAATGCTGCCACATCATTCTTTTAATGTAATCTATGTTGGAGTAGGCAAGGTAACAGGAAGCGTAAAATTTAATCTTGAAAACATAAATAATTGTCTTATACGACCTGGAAAAGTTGTTAAATCAAAAGAAAAAACTGCCATTATACAACATAGACCCTATAGGTATGATAAGGGTAAACTTGAATTAGGTAACCCCATAGAAGAAGAATTTGACAACCAATTTAACTCTCTTAAAAAAGGAGATACTGTGTCTATACACTGGAAATTTATTGTTGATAAATTAACAGAAGAACAATATAGTAATTTGTTAAAATACAATTTTAAAAACATCCAAGCATTGAATAATTCAATTTTATGAATCATCTTTAAATATAGCGTACTTTTCTCGCTTAGAAAATGGTAAAAATAATTAAAGGTTCTGTTGAAGCAACATTAGATGCATTTGTTACAAAGGCCATGACATATGTTCATGGAAATAAAGCTAAATTAGAAGAAACCGTGATTTCGCCAGAGATGGTTTATGGTTTTTATGATAAGGGCCTAACTGCTGGGTTAAGAGAAGCAGAGTTAATGGACTGGAACCATGTTGCAATTATGTATGGTTCTAAGAGTAGTGAGTATACGCTAAATATCTACAATATTGCAGAAGCTCCTATAAATAGGCTTTCAATGGAATTAAGAATTCAAGAACATCCCGGGACATTAGTTTATTCACTAGATGAAGTTGGTAATTATAAAAAAACCCCATTTCCAGAAGCACTAAAGACAGCTGAAGTAAAAGAAAGAGAAATACATTTTACATACGCTAATAAACAGGTCTAGGAAACTGCTTTTTTATACATTTCAAGGCTTTCTTCAGCTTCTTTTTTATTTAATTTATCTATTACAACTTTATTGCTAACTATGACATAATCTCCTACTTTACAATTTAATAGAGAACAATCAGCTTCTCTTTTTTCAGAACCATAATCTATTGTAGCTATGTTTTTCTTAATTTCAATAATTTTTCCAGGAACAGCCAAACACATTATTTTTCCACCTTTGCAATTATTATTTTATCCCCTTTTAAAACAATAACACTACCGCTGCATTTAGGGCATTCATACAAAACAATATCGTGCAATCTCTCAATAACCTGTGCTTTGCCAATAAATCCGCATTCCTCACATTCAACCTCTGACAAGGTCTGTTTAACTTCAAACTCAATATCTGAAACGTCTTTAAGATGTTCTAACAAATGTTTTGGTTCTATACCAAAAAGTTCTCCAACTTCAATGTAAGCTTTTTTAACTTTTCCAAATTTTTTCAAGTCTTTTAAAATTGATTGGGCTATAACAGAATCGTGCATAATATAATTAAAAAAGGAACAAGAATAAAAAATTTACTCTAAAATAGGATGTTTTTTTACTAACTTTGTACTAGACCACCATTTACCTAGTCCAAAGTAATGTCCTGCCTTGACATAATTCATACTAATTAATGCTAATGCATAAACAATATGCTCATCAAGGAAAGGATGGTTTTTAGGCGGTAGGGCAGCTGACCACATTAATATCATCAATAGAGTTCCAGAATAGCTAGCTATTTTTATGCCCATA
>ERZ1292633.5189-Hain-H41-02um-R1-5189-length-11830-cov-5_pt1 | contig 11830 bp, 9 predicted proteins | sample MGYA00564406_ERZ1292633 | MGnify/ENA primary metagenome ERZ1292633 (study PRJEB36523, sample SAMEA6512639) | groundwater metagenome | collected 2019-01-08 | study: AquaDiva: Metagenomics assemblies of 32 groundwater samples
TATCTGACTGTTTTTCCAGTTTATAAAAGTATCGGCAACTGATTTTTTTGTTAAGGTCATTTTATTAATCTCTCCTTTTTTATAAGCCGTTACTAGATTTGATTCATTACTATAAAATTTATATTTAACCGTTGTTAAATCTTTAGTGTTGGGAATAAGGGTCAGATCTACTAAAAAACCGTTTAGAATTTTATATTTACCCAATTTATAAAAACCTGCTATCCCGACCAGAGGTGGACGTATCAATGGTTTACTCAAATAAGTAGGAAAAATGGCTAATGGCTTATTTAAATAAAAATCTAACACGTTCTTGTCAACTACCTTTATCGTTACGTCACTAAATTCATAATTAATATCTGAGGCTGTAAATTTTTTGTCATCATTCCAAAGTAGATTATTTTTTAAGTAAAATCGATAGCGTTTTCCTTCATCCTTTACTTCCCAGGAGTTTGCTAAAACGGGAATGATTTCCCCTTTTTCATTGATAGTTACCAGACCATTGGAGACCTTTATCATTATCTCATCTGGTAGATTGGTAAAATTATAGTTTCCAACTAATCCAATTATTTCCTGCTTGTTGAAGATTGATTTTAAATATGGAGAAACGGACAAAAAACCAATCAGACTAATAAAACCGATAAAAAAACTCATTAAAATTAGTCGGGAATATTTTTTGACAAACTCTAAAAATAACCAATAATAATATCTAAAAGCTTTTCTGTTCATTTAATAAAGAGATTTATTAAAGAAACCACCAAAAAAATAACTATAAAAATTGTTGTTAGCCAAAGAATTATTTTTTCCATTCCCCGTCTTGTCTGGAACATTTCGCCTCCCCCACCCCAGGCACTGCCCAAGCCTGCTCCTCTTCCTTGAATTAAAATAAAAACAACAATTAAAACACTAAAAATGATATTGAGAACCAAAAGAAAATTTTTCATATTATTTTTTCTAATAAATTAATAATGGTAGAAGTCGAAAAAGAGGAAATAAAAATATTAGCTGTACCTGAAATTTGAATTTTGTTTAATGTAATTCCCAACATTTTAGCCCCTGGAAAAACCCATTCCTCAATACTTATCAGATTAAAACGGTTTAATAAAAAATAAAAAATTGCTGCATAAAAAAGTACCGATATAAGTCCAAAAGTTAGAAGATTTAGTGGTAAAAGTATGAGCTTACTGATAGGAGCAATTAAATAGTAGACCATCGCAACAACTATTGCGGCTTTGAGATAGGTCATTGGATCTAGTTTAATAACAAATCCTTTATTCCAAAGGGCCGTAAGAAATATGGCTACTGCGGAAAAAATTATCATTCTAAATATTTTTTTCATATGCCTCCTCATTATATCAAAAAGTCCTTGCTTCTTAAAAACAGATGATATTTGCGGGCAAAGCGATGTGACTCATCACGAAGTAATCGGATAATGTTTAAAACTTTGCTGTCATTTTTTAAAAATAAATTTGGAAACCCTTTAATTCCTACGATTACCCTATCAGGGTTCTTGGCTATTCCAATCAAAGGTATATTTGTTTTATTTTTTTGAAAAATTGTTAAAATCGCTTTAATTTGTGGCCGTCCACCGTCAATAATAATTAAGTCTGGAATAGGCCAGTCTTGCTTCAGCCTTCTAGTTAAAACTTCCTTTATCCTATCAAAGTCTGATTTTGACCCAGTTTCTTTAATTTTAAACTTACGATACTCTCTCTTGTCAATTTGATTATTCTGCATGACAACCATTGAGCCTACCGCTTGTTTCAAACCAAGATTGCTAATATCATATGTCTCTATTCGATCAAGACTATTCAACTGAGGAAAATATTTTTTTAAAATGACCAACATCTCCTCTAATTTTTTTTCGTTACTATTCATAAAAAATTCTGAATCATCTTTTAGATTTAACAATCGGTCAAATCGAAAAATTTTATTTCTAACAACAATGGCCTGTTCATATTTATTATTTTTTATTAAAATATTTAGCTGTTTATTGAGATTTTGAATAATTTTTTTTACGTTACCATTCAAAATAGAAATAACCTGTCTAATATTTTTTTTGTATTGTTTTTTTTCATATATATTTTTAATTTCATTCGGACAAGGATCACATAAGCCTATCTTGGAATAAAAGCAGGCTTTTTTACTAATTTTTTTTTGAGTACAAAATGGAACAATTCGTCTAACGTCGTTAAGAATTTTTTCAACCATCCTCACAGATGAAAAAGGACCAAAAAATAAGGCTCCCTCGCCCGCCGTAGTTTTAACGAAGGCGGGTTTACGTGTTATTAAAACTTTTGGGAAATTTTCCTTGATCGTTATTTTAATATAAAGAGGGCTCTTGTCATCTTTCCAAATTGAATTATATTTTGGTTGAAGCTCTCTTATTAATTTTGCCTCAAGTATTAAGGCTTTAAACTCCGACTCAGTTATTATCGTTTCAATTTTATTTGAATTTTCAATGATCAATCGTTCTTTATTATCCAACTTAGCATTTTCTATATGTGACAATACTCTGGCTTTAATATTGACCGATTTACCAACGTAGTTGATAACGTCATTATTTTTAAAAAGATAAAGGCCAATCGTACTAGGTAGATTGTCTATTTGACTCTTAGTGACCATGACGTTGTATTTTTGTAATTACCCTATAAATTAAAAATAGAATTGATAGACCTAAAAGAACAGCAAAAAATTTTATTATTAATGTATAGATCAAGGGGATAACATTAATTTGTTGCTTCAAAAGTTGCTTTCCAAAAACTATTACAGATAATTCCCCTTGAGTTTTTTTATTTTTATCTTTGGTTGTGTAGTCAAAAGAAATTGTCTTTTTTTCATAAGGGGCCAAAACTGGAATAATAAATTTTTCTTTCTTAATAACAATATTTTTTGCTGATAGATCAACCGGAACCTGCCAAAGATAACTACTACCATTATTTTTAACTACAAATTTTCCCTGATAAGATTTGTTATCAGAAATTGTTGTTAGAAAATCTACCCCTTCAATAACGATCTCTTTTTTTTCTATTGGTTGCTCTGTAGTTGGTTTAATGGAAACATCACGAGAGTTTTCTATTTTATACATTCCGGCTGGGACAGGATATTCTGGATTTTTTCCATGGATAACAAAGGCTATGTGATTAAGATCAAAGGAAGAGAAATAATTAATCCCCGAAGTATTTTCCCAAGTCGGATCAACAGCTACCCAATTTTCGGTTTTTGTATCAAAATATTCCGGCCAAGCATGTAAAATATCGGACGATAATGATATTGGTTGTAACTTAGGATCCAAAGAAAAACCATAACCTTGTATCTCTCGACTGTAAATTCCTTTTTCTCTTGAAATAGCAATAAAAAGGTCGGTAAATTCCATACAAACTGCTTTGTCAGTATTTGCTAAAACAATGTCTGCTCCTAAACGTTTATTATTGGAATTAACTTTATCGTAATTATATTTAAGAGTGTTTGTAACAAAATTATAGATCTCTTCTGGTTGGACAATATTTTTAACTTTGTTTACTTGACTTATCTGCCAATATTTTTTTGATGTGAGTAGATAGTTTTTTTGTTGATTAATGGCATTTCGAAAATATACCATAGCGTCATCCCTCGCCTTAGAATAAACTTCAATCAAGCTTTTATAAATAATTCTTTTTGTTTCGAATGGCTTAAGAAAATATTTTCCTAAATAATTACCATCTTCATCTAGACGAACAGACTCAGGAAGTGGATCGATTGATTGTAAAAAAAATTTTTGATTGGTTGTTTCCGGTGGAAAAGCAACTTCCGTAAATATTGGATATATTTGATCATTTTTCAAATGATATGTTAATTCAGCTTGGTAGATTTGGCTTTCTCCAAAAACAGCATAGATTGTTTTTGTTTTTGGATTATTCCAAATTATTTTATTTCCTGTGACCGAATCAGGCTTTGGTTTTGAAATAGAAATTTTTTTATCAGTAGTTTCCGGCAGATTGACAGTCACTTTATAAGATTCGTTTTGGGTATTCTCTATCACGGGTAGTACTACTTCCCAAACTTTTCCATTAACCTTAAATAAATTAGCTTGGTCAAAGTTCAAAAAAAAAGTATTTTCTGAATCTTTGCCAATGGTTGGATTTGAGAATTCTAACTCTATCTTAGTTTTTTCTTCATCGGTTGTTACTTTGGGTGTAATAAACCCATTATCATCTGATGTTTGAAGATTGGAAATTGAAAAAGATTCCGGAAAGCTTATAGAAAATTTGCTGACGAATACTTCACTTTTTAAATTAACAATTCTTATCTTAAAATCAACCTGGGAATTTAAATTATTCTGAGATTGAGAAAGATTATATTCAACCTGATAGTCTGTCTTGAAGTCGGAAGCGTAGACAGCTGACGAAAAATAAGAGATAAATGATGTCAGTAAAAAAATAAATATATATTTAAGTAAAGATTTCATAAGTATTATTTTATTTTACTCAAATACTCACCGGTATACGAACTTTTTATTTTATAAATCCCGTCAAGTTCTCCTTGATACATAACTTTTCCCCCCTTATCCCCTCCCTCCGGTCCCAAATCAATTACATATTGACAGCTTTTTATAACATCAAGATTATGTTCTATGATAATAACTGTATTACCGCGATTAACTAATTCTGTAATTGTATGAAGTAATTTTTCAATATCATAAAAATGTAAGCCGGTCGTCGGCTCATCAAGAATATAGATAGTGCGACCTGTGTCACGCCTCGATAATTCATTGGCTAATTTTAGTCTTTGTGCTTCACCTCCTGATAGAGTTGGTGCCGGTTGCCCTAGCTCCAAATAACCTAAGCCAGTTTTCTGTAAAAAACTTAGCTTAGAATACACTTTAAAAAAATTATTAAAAAAAATCAAAGCTTCGTCAACCGTCATCTTTAAAATTTCATAAATATTTTTGTCCTTATATTTTACTTCAAGAGTTTCTTTGTTATATCGATTACCCTGGCAAACGTCACAAATTACATAAACATCAGCCAAAAATTGCATTTCAATTTTTAATACTCCGGCCCCTTGGCATTTTTCACAACGACCACCCTTAATGTTAAATGAAAACCTTCCCTTTTTGTATCCTCGCTCTCTGGCGTCCGTAGTTGAAGCAAAAATCTCTCTTATTTCATCAAAAAAACCAATATATGTGGCTGGATTAGATCTTGGCGTCCTACCAATCGGAGATTGATCGACCATATGAACTCGATCAAGATACTGATAACCCTCAATCTTTTTAAACTCACCAATTTTGTCATGAAAATAACCATCTAAGTAATATTTTAAAGCCGGATAAATAGTCTCGGTTACCATTGAAGATTTACCGGAGCCGGAAACTCCTGTCACCCCAATTAAATTACCCAAAGGAATTTTGATATTGATATTTTTTAAATTATTATGTGTAATTCCTGTAAAAATCAATTCGCCATGATTAGTTTGTAGGGGCGGGGTCTTCCCGCCCTTTATTTGAATAGTTTTTTCCCCAGTCAAATATAAACCAGTTAATGATGCCTCTGTTTTTTTCATTTCGGAAAGGCTACCATTGAAAATTATTTTCCCTCCATTTTTACCAGCTTTTTCTCCCAACTCAACCAAATAGTCGGCCGATTCCATTGTTTCTCTATCATGTTCAACAACGATAAGACTATTACCTAAATCGCGAAGATTTTTTAAGGTTGTGATTAATGAGGCAACATCACGTGGATGAAGGCCAATGGACGGTTCGTCAAGTACGTAAAGAACTCCTGTCAGCCCACTACCAATTTGAGAGGCTAAGCGAATTCTTTGTAGCTCTCCACCGGATAATGTTCCAGCTCTTCTACTAATTGTAAGATAAGATAAACCAACACTGTTTAAAAAATTTAGTCTGGTTAGAATTTCTTTAATAATTGGCTTGGCAATTTGTTTTTCATAAACTGATAAAATTAACTCCAATTTTTCTCTAAAATAATTTGTTAAATTATCGATCGACTGGTCCGAAATTTGGGTAATATTATTTTTATCAACTGTGATTGAAAGAATTTCCGGTTTTAATCGAAGTCCTAAACATTTTGGACAAGTTTCCTCCCTCATATATTTCTGAATTTCCATTGACGAATAATCTCCCTGAGTTTCAACATATCTTCGCTCCAACTCAGTCACAATTCCAGTAAATTTTTCTGTAATCGTGGTTGCTCGACCAAAACGATTTACACCCTCAACTCTATACATTTTATTTGTCCCTTTTAATAAAATATCTACTTCTTTATTGGTCAATTGGCTTATTGGTAAATTGGTATTTATTTTTTCTTCTAGACATACTTTTTTAATTAAACGGACATACCACGTCTCATGAAAAAATAATTTATTAAAAGGAAGAATTCCGCCTTCAAGAAGTGAGAGATTTTTATTTAAAATCAAACTATGGTCAACTGCAAAAATTGTTCCTATTCCCCGGCAGTTTTCGCAAGCACCAAGCGGTGAATTAAAAGAAAACATTCTTGGCTCTATCTCAGGTAAAGATAAATTACAAACCGGGCAAGAAAATTTTTCAGAATAAAGATGTTCTTTTTTGTCAGTCTTGACGATTACCAATCCATCAGAAAGTTTTAATGATTGTTCGATGACATTAACTAATCTCGATCTTAAAGTTTCTTTAAAAACGTTGTTTTTCATTTCTTTATGCCCAAAATAAATCGTATCCATCAATGCTTCTATTTTATGTTTGTTTGTCTTAATTAAGTCAATTTCCGAATCTAGACTAAAATCTTTTCCGTCAACAATAATTTGATTTATGCCTTTTGAACGGAGATTATCAAAAAGATCCTTGAACTCACCTTTTTTATTCCTAACAATTGGAGACAAGATTAAGAATTTATGAGGTTTTATTTTATCTGTAAGAATTTTATCTTCAATTTCTTTTATCACGCGTTGCACAATTTCATCAACTGACATTTTAGTAATCTCTCTACCACAATTAGAACAATGAGGATGACCTACTTTGGCAAAAAGTAAACGAAGATAGTCGTAAATTTCTGTAATTGTTCCAACAGTTGATCGCGGATTATGCGAAGTTGTCTTTTGATCTATCGAAATTGATGGGGATAATCCCTCGATCAAATCAACGTCAGGTTTATCCATTATTCCTAAAAACTGTCGAGCATAGGCTGATAATGATTCAACGTATCGTCGTTGTCCCTCGGCATAGATCGTGTCAAATGCTAGTGACGATTTACCGCTCCCTGAAATTCCTGTGATAACAACAAATTTATTTTTAGGAATATCAACGTCGATATTTTTTAAATTATGCTGTCGAGCACCACGAATTTTAATGAAATCGTTCATATTTTTTAATTTTTAATTTCTTTTACTTTTTCTCTAATTTTAATCGCCAGTTCGAAGTTTAAATTTTCTGCCTGATTTTTCATTTCCTTTTCCATTTTGCGAACAAGCTTTTTTTTATCATATGGCGTTAAGCTTTCAAGATTCATTTCATCTAAGTATCTTGAGTCAAAATCACGATCATAAAACAAACTTTTTTCATCCTGATCAACAATCTTCTCTCTAATTGGTTTATATATAGTTTTTGGAGTAATCTTATGTTTGGTGTTATATTCTACCTGATACTTTCTTCTTCTGTTAATCTCCTCGACCGCCAAGTTTATTGATTTGGTCATTATATCTGCATAGATAATTACCTTACCTGTGATATTTCTGGCTGCCCTTCCCATAGTCTGAATCAATGAAGTTCTCGATCTTAAAAATCCCTCTTTATCAGCGTCAAGAATTGCGACCAGCGTCACCTCTGGCAGATCCAATCCTTCTCGAAGTAAATTAACGCCAATTAAAACATCAAAATTTCCTTTTCTCAAATTATCCAATATATTGGATCTTTCTAAAGTTTTGACGTCACTGTGGAGATAGCTGGCATTTATCTTTTTTTCTTTTAAGTAGGCAGATAGATCTTCAGCCATTTTTTTAGTCAAAGTTGTCACTAAAACTTTTTCTTTTACTTTTACCCTCTTTTCAATTTCTAAGATCAAATCCTCTACTTCATTTGTCGATGGTTTAATAATAATTTCCGGATCAATTATTCCCGTCGGTCTAATTAATTGCTCCACCACACCACTTGCCTTTGATTTTTCTACCTCCCACTCATTAGGGGTTGCCGAAACATAAACTATCTTTGAGGCCATTGGGTAAAATTCTTCAAATTTTAACGGTCTATTATCAAGGGCTGATCTTAAACGAAAGCCGTAGTCAATCAAAGTATTTTTCCTGGAATAATCACCATTGAACATCCCTCTGATCTGTGGGACTGTCATATGGGATTCATCAATAAATAACAACCAATCTTTTCCATACTGTTGATTAAAATAATTTATTAAACTATATGGAGGATCACCAATTGATCTTCCATCAAAATAACGAGAATAGTTTTCAATGCCGTTAACGTAACCAACTTCTTTAATCATTTCTAAATCATAATTAACTTTGCGGACAAGTCTTTGCATCTCAACTAATTTATTTTTCTTTTTTAATTCATTTGCTTCTTTTTCCAAATCGTCCCTGATCTGTTGTTCGGCATTTTTAAAAACAGCTGGATCCATCAAATAGTGTTTGGCAGGATAAATAATCAAACTAGTGACTGGTTGTTGATGACTAGTGATTAGTTTCCCTGTGATAGGTTCGAATTTTTCTATTCTATTAACAGTTCCATTACTTAGTGTTACGCGGTAGCCGATGTCTTCATAAGCTGGATAGATATCAATTCTGTCTCCCCTCATCCTAAAAGTTCCTCGCTTGAAATCAAACTCACTCCGAGAATATTGTAGCTCTATTAAACGACGGCCAATACTTTTTAGATTAATTTTTTGCCCTATTTCCAATTCCAAAATAAAACGGCCATATTCGACAGGAGAGCCGATATTATAGATACAAGAAACAGAGGCTACGATGATAACATCATTTCTCGTTAAAATATTTGTTGTTGCCTTAAGACGAAGCTTGTCAATCAGTTCGTTGATCTGGGCCTCCTTTTCAATATAGGTATCGGATGAGGGCATGTAAGCTTCCGGCTGATAGTAGTCATAGTACGATACAAAATATGAAACGGCATTTTCCGGAAAAAAATCTCTAAACTCCTGATAAAGTTGACCTGCTAAAGTTTTATTGTGAGAAATGATCAAAGTCGGCATCTGTAATTTTTCAATCACGTTGGCTAATGTAAAAGTTTTTCCCGACCCGGTCACACCAAGAAGAACCTGATCTTTTTTACCCATCTTAATCCCGGCGATTAATTTTTCAATCGCCTGCGGTTGATCCCCTGTTGGAGAAAACGATGACTTTAAACTGAACATAGAAAAAAAACTGTAACCTTTAATTTTATAATACTTTTCAGGAATTTAATAGATATAATGATAGTCATGGATATTATCAAGTTCCTTATTGACTTTATCATTCACATTGACGTCCACTTAGGTACCATTATTTCGACCTATGGAATCGCCACTTACGTAATTTTATTTCTTATAATCTTTATGGAGACCGGTTTGGTCTTTACCCCATTTTTACCCGGTGACTCTCTTCTTTTTGCCGCCGGAGCTTTTGCCGCTTTAGGTTCTTTAAACATTTGGCTACTGTTCTTACTTATGGTAGTGGCCGCAATTCTTGGCGATACAGCAAACTATTGGATAGGATATTTTTTTGGAAAAAAGATTGTTGCCCATCCTAAAATTCCCATTGATGAAAGCCACATAAAAGAAACTCAAAAATTCTTTCATAAACATGGCGGTAAAACAATCATCATGGCGCGATTTATGCCGTTTATCCGTACATTTGCTCCTTTTGTAGCGGGTGTTGGAAGAATGAAATATCAGCAATTTTTTTCTTACAACGTAATTGGTGGAATATTGTGGGTTGCCATCGCAACATTTGCCGGATATTTTTTTGGAAATATAAAATTTGTTAGAGAAAATTTTTCATTGGTAATTTTTGGAGTAATTATTATTTCTCTATTACCAATTATTTTTGAATATGCTAAACATCGTCTCAACTCCAATCGGAAATCTCGATGATCTATCTATCCGTCAGGCAAAAACTTTAGCTGCATCAGATATTATTTTAGCCGAGGATACCCGCTCAGCTCAGACTTTACTTGAAGCTATCAAAAAACGCTTTGCCATAACAGATGTCTGCTCCACTGTTTGGTCTTACTACAAAGAAAAAGAGTTTCAAAAATTACCGGAAATTATTGAGCTTTTAAAAGACGGAAAAAATATTTCTCTCATTTCTGAAGCCGGCACTCCCCTAGTTTCTGACCCTGGCTATTTATTAGTCAAAAGTTGTATCCAAAGAGATCTTCCTATCACCGTTATCCCGGGCCCTTCAGCAATAACAACAGCTTTAGTTTATTCCGGATTTAACCCAGGAGAACACATGTTTCTAGGTTTTTTCCCAAAAAAAGAATCTCAAATCATATTATTGATTGAAAAACTAAAAAAAATTAAAGCTATTTTTCCAGACATGGTTTTTATTTTTTACGAATCTCCTTTGAGGATAAAAGAAACACTTCGATGTGTCGATACATCGAAGTTTAATATTGAAGTTGTCGTCTGCCGGGAAATGACAAAAAAATTTGAAGAAATTATTAGAGGATCGATTTATGAATTAATAAAAAGAGAGTACAAGGGAGAGATTACGGTGGTTATAAAATAATTTAATTAGACAATTTTTTTGATTTATTTTGGTTGTACTTTATTTACATTTACTACTCTTCCTTTTAACGCTTCTTTTAACTGAGGTGATATCGGTACTACCTGACCTTTTGGTTTACTATAATCTGTTAATTCTGCAACCTCCCCTGCCACTACTGTTATAGGCTCTTTAGTCAAAGGATTTATTCTTTAATTACAGTTTTATTTTTTATTATTTCATTCATTTCTTAATCACCTCCTTCGGATTAATTTATATGGAAGTCTACTACTACTACTACTACTAAAAGTCAAATTTTGAAGATATTATTTCGGAGGCAAGAAGACTTCTAATGCCTTGAATGTTAGTATTATTTTTTGAATAACTCTAAATAGTCTTTTAAAACAAACAGTCTATTCCTTGAAAAACCGGTCAATTCTTTCAAAATTCTCAATTCTACCAATGACTTCATCAAACGATTAGAACTATTAAAACTTAAATTCAAATCTTTTATTATCATTTTGTTATTCATAATTGGCGAAGAAAACATATGAAAGATTAATTGCCTTGCTTTTTTAGCTCGTGACCCTAAATTCATTATTTTTTCTTCATACTCTGATCTTAGATTAATGATCTTTTTAAAAGTGCTCACTCCGTCTTGGGCTGTAATAATTATTCCGTTCAAAAAAAATTTTATCCATTGTTCAAGATTGTTATTTTGTCTAACCATTGTGAGAGAATCATAATAAGCACTTTTATTTTTTTCAAAGAAAGCAGACAAATATAAAGTGGGTTTTTTTAATATTCCCTGTTCGATTAGCTGTAGGGTTATTAATAATCTTCCTAACCTACCATTTCCATCTAGGAATGGATGAATAGACTCAAATTGATAATGACACATGGCAATTTTTATTAATATTGGAATGTCCAAATTTTTATTTTGCCAAAACTTATCAAAATCAGACAAAAGCTCAGGCAACTCTTCATAATGTGGAGGAATAAAAAATGCATCAGTTAGATTTGAACCTCCTATCCAATTTTGACTTCTTCTAATCTCGCCTGGCATTTTATATTTTCCTCTAACTCCACTTATAGTAACCGCAAAACAAAATGTCATATTTCGTAGGGAAAGATTTGATTGTCT
>ERZ1292633.5192-Hain-H41-02um-R1-5192-length-11828-cov-10_pt1 | contig 11828 bp, 10 predicted proteins | sample MGYA00564406_ERZ1292633 | MGnify/ENA primary metagenome ERZ1292633 (study PRJEB36523, sample SAMEA6512639) | groundwater metagenome | collected 2019-01-08 | study: AquaDiva: Metagenomics assemblies of 32 groundwater samples
CGTGCCGCCGGAGGAACTGCAGCGCGCCGCACAGGGGGAATCAAGCGCGACGGTCAGCGCCAAGGTGGGTAAGCGCCATTGGTCGATGCGGGATTTTGCTGTACAGTGCAGTATATTCGCATCACAAACGCCGCATAGAGGGAACCCATGGCCACGCGCAAGACCAGCACGCTGACCTTTCGCATCGAACCGGCCCTGAAGGATGCGCTCCGAGCCGCAGCCGAGAGAGAACACCGCAGCATCGCCAACATGATTGCAGTAATGATCCGGGACTACTGCGGGCGAACGGATGTCGCGATTACTGAATCTGGCGCAATTGATCCGCGCCGCCGGAAGACAGCCACGGGCAGTAGCAAGTAGACAACGCCGATGGAATGCACCTAATCGCCAAGGCGGGTAGTACTGGAGCGAGTGCAGTGAAATGACGACTATCGATAACTGCTCGGAGTGGCTACTGAACGAAGTAATCTCCCGCGCTAAGGTTGTCCGTGCAGACCGGCAGACATTTCGGTCTCGTGCTGGCGGGGTTCGAGTTGTTTTCTTCGTACCTCGACTCCAATGCACTGGCGCTGGTGCGCCAATACGCGATCAACGGCAAACATCTCTGCCTGCTACTGCCGGGCGCGCAACGCGATGGCTTGGTTTGGGCCTTCGATAAAACGCCCGACTTCCGGCGGCAGATCACGGGACTTGTCTCCGAATGGACCTATGTGCTGAACGATGGGGGATGAGCGCGTGACGCCAGAGCAAATCAAACAATCGCTGGCCCGCAAGGAGCGCAGCACCGTGGAGTTCAAAGAGGCCCGTCGGGAACTGCCGCGCAGCCTCTTCGAGACCGTCTGCGCCTTTCTGAACCAGGACGGCGGTGTCATCCTGCTCGGAGTTAACGACCGCAGCCGGGTGACGGGCGTTGATCCGACCGCCGTGGAGCGGCTCGTCGCCGACATTGTCAACCTCTCGAATAACCCCCAGAAGCTTGATCCGCCGCATCTCCTCGTGCCGGACCGCGTGGACTACGAAGGCAAGATCGTGGTGGTTCTCCAAGTCCCAGCCAGCCCCCAGGTGCATCGATGCGCCGGGGTGGTCTATGATCGGGGACATGACGGCGATTTTCGCGTGCAGGATCCGGTCCGCATCGCCGAGATCGTCAATCGCAAACGCGGCTACCACACCGAGCAGGTGGTCTATCCGTTCCTGAAATTCTCCGACTTCGACCGGGCTGTGTTCGACAAAGCCCGCCGTTGGATCCGGGCGATCAACCCCGATCACCCATGGCTGCGTCTTTCCAACAAGACCATGCTGGTCAAAGCCGGTTTGTGGCGCACCGACCCCGCCGCCCGCACGGAAGGCTACACGCTGGCAGCGGGGCTGTTGTTCGGGAAGGAAGAGGTCATTCAACAACTGCTCCCCGCCTACAAGATTGACGCCCTGGTCCGGCGGGTCAACCTCGACCGCTATGACGACCGGTTGAACATCCGCGTCAACCTGATCGATGCCTACGACCTATTGATGGAATTCGTCGCCAAACACCTGCCCGATCCGTTCCACCTCGACGGCACGCAGCGAATCAGTCTCCGCGAGAAGATTTTCCGCGAAGTGGTCGCCAACCTCCTGGTCCACCGCGAATACACGGATGCCCGACCGGCCACCCTCGTCATCTACCGGGACCGCGTGGAAACCGCCAACGCAGCCATCCCGCATGGCCATGGGCCGATCCGTCCCGACCGGTTTACCCCGTACCCGAAGAACCCGACCCTCTCGAAGTTCTTCATGCAGATGGGCCGCGGCGAAGAACTGGGATCGGGCATCCTGAACGTCAACAAGTACCTGCCGTTCTACACCAAGGGCGGCAAACCCCAATTCATCGAGGGCGACCCCTTCGTCACGATCATCCCGCTTCCAGCCGAAGTGTCGGAGAAAACTGGGGTGAAAACTGGGGTGAAAACTGGGGTGAAAAGTAGGAAGAAAGGTTCGGTGAAAATGTCGGTGAAAACTAGGGTGAAAGGTTCGGAGAAAACTACCCAGAAAACTACCCAGAAAACTACCCAGAAAACTACCCAGAAAATCCTGGACGTAATTCGTTCCGCTCCAGCTAGTACCAGGGAAGCGATTGCCGAAGCCGTCGGCATCACTACGGACGGGGTCAAGTACCATCTCAAACGCCTTCAACAGTCCGGCCGCCTCCGCCGTGTCGGGCCGGACAAAGGCGGCCTCTGGGAAGTGCTGCCCGCACCCGCGCATCGCAAGGAGAAAGTCTGATATGGTCTCACCGAAAAAACGCAACACCCAAACCCGCAGCCTCTTCGCCTCTCAGCCAGGTCAGAGAGCGCAGCCGGTGCCCTTCGTGCCGGGGCCGAACCCCGACCTGCCGGAGTTCATTGCCGAACATTCCACGCCTTACAACTCGCAGACGGACAAGTACAACTTGCCTGCGTTCGATTTGGATTGCCAGATCGACAACGCTGCGGAACCCAAGGATCAGAATCCCAGAGCGAGGCGTTTGGCTTTCCCAATACATCGAGCAACGCGCGCCGGATTGCCTTATGAATATGATTCTCCGGTCGGTCGCCGATCACAACCAGATCGATGTCCTCGCTGTACCTCGATGGTGGCGCAAGATGGACCTTGTGTGAGCGTGCCGCCACGCATGGCAACTTGGGATTTAAGGAACTCATCTGTGAACAACGCGACCATTGAATGGCACAGCAATAGATCTTGTTCGACCTGTTGCGGATTCGGCCAGGGGACGACAGCTTGGTGAGCAAGGATGTCCTGTTGCGTAATCTGGATCACGAGAGGCTCATCGTATTGGCGAATATCTGCCAGCGGTTATTGGCAGCGATAGTTTTGAAGTTTTCCGGCGCGTTCGTGGCGAGCGCAATCCATGCCAATTTTTGCGGTAGCCAGGCGCGAACGGTTTTGGCGAGCTTATCCGCTCCCTGCGCCTCCAGAATAAATCCAAGCCGTTGCGCCGTGGTTGTTTCGTCTTCGGCCTCCAAGACCCCTCTGAGCTTAGACGATTGCATCTGGGGAATCATGCGCGCAATGGTCTCTGCCGATCGCTCAATCCCACCGATGTTCGGAGCGTAGCGCACGAGATCAAAGGCGGTCGCCTCCGGCGTGCTGACGCAAAGCGGCGCATAGGCGCCGATTGGTTGCCTCGTTGGCGTTCTTGCAACAGCACGTTTAACAGTGGACCCGGACCCTTCCGATGCGAAGGTCGCGACGCGGAAGATCAGTCATGACTTGCGTGACTTGAATAGCCTGCGGGCTGGAGCCATGACTGGCGGCCGCCGTTTGCAGCGCCAGGTAATACGGGCGCCCGAGCCAGTGAAAATAGGCGTCCAGCCACCATTCGACAGGCGGACCGCCCATGACTTGATGGTCGGGTCGAACGATGAGAAAAAATTGCTGCCGCGGGCTGACCCTGACGACCTTGTTCCCGAGCCTCAGTAACTGGTTTCTGGCCGCGATGATCGATAAACCGGTGTTTTCAACCAACTCGTCCAGAGAAAATGCAACCGCACCGGCGGCGAGTTTGGATTCGACGAATTGTGCTGCTGCGCCGCGGAGCGGCATGGCAGGCGACGTTATGGATGCTTTTTTGACTTGCATTTTGTAGCGTAAATCGCTTCGATATGCAAATACATTGGTTGCCCCACCTGAATGGTTGACACCTTACTTGCCATGCTGACGAGACCGGGTTCACCCGCGCCCCGAGTAATCGATCGGCACGTTCCTGAACACCGGTCGCTCATCCATCGCCATCGCGAAATTCCTGTTGCTCCTGGAAAGAAAGGATGCAGCCTCCGACACAGATGCAACAAGATTCCGCAAGACGTCCCTTGCGCTTGCACCGTCGAACCCAAACCCTCCAATTGCGGAAATTTGGGGCACTACAGCGGACGTTACCGCTGCACGCCGGACCAGATCGCGCGTTATCGCAGCAAGATCTCAGGCCCGTTGCTCGATCGAATCGAAATTCGAATAGAAGTGCCTGCCGTGCCGCCGGAGGAACTGCAGCGCGCCGCACAGGGGGAATCAAGCGCGACGGTCCGAACACGTGTCGTCGAAGCCCATGAGCTTGCGCTGAAACGACAGGGGAAGGCCAACGCGGAACTCACCACGCGTGAAATCGAACCATCACGCGCCGGCCTTGGCGGTCTCGTGCATGGCTCTGCTATGCGGGGGCTTCCCATTGAGATCGATCCCGGTCTCCCGGCGGTGCTTGGTCCAGGTCTTCTCCAAGAATTTGACCTCGTTCGTCGGCGCGATGCCGAAGCGATCCAGGGCAAGGATGGTCGCGCGCACGGAGACGCCCCCCGCGCCCTGGACCATCGGTTCGTTACAGCACGGGCACAGCGTCGAGGTCGTCACGGGTTGAAGGTTCCGCGAATTCCGAATCGCCTTCAGCATGTTGTCCAGTTGATCACGCAGTGCGATGATCTCCGCCCATGACATCTCTGGCCGCCAGTCAGCCCGAAGAACCTCGACCATTTCTGGAAACCAGGTACGCTGTCGGTCACCGGATGCCATTCAACCACTCCTACCGCGGGGCAGAACGTTTAAGTTCAGCGGCGCGTGGTTTTTTACGCGTTCGCTGCAAGGCTTTGTTGGGCGTCTTCCGATAGGGTGAATAACTCGCGTCCGCCTCGGACACAAACAATGCTCCTTGTCCCAGAGGTTCATTCGCTTTTGCTTTCTTTGCCGGGTCCAATGCGCAGACCGTCTCACCAATAAGGTAATTGGCATGACTGTCGTTCAATTTCCCCAGTACCTGCTTCACGGTCTCGGAACCATGCCCCTCCAGGAACCGAAGTGCGGATGATGCAAGATATTCCGGATTCATCTCAAAAGTGAGCCACTTTCGCTTTAGCGCTTCGGCGGTAAATCCGGTGGTGTTTGATCCGCCAAAAATATCCAGGACGACATCCTCCTCGTCGGTCAGCATCTTGATAAAGAACGCGGGGAGTTCCGAGGGGAATCGCGCCGGATGGCGTTCGAGTCCGAATTCCTTGCACAGCCTGAGATAGCTTGAGTTGCTGTCGGTGTTCGGTATGGAAAGGAGGTTGGAAGGAATTGCGCCTCCGTTATCCTTGCCAAACCCACCGCTTATGTCATGGCCTGACGGGCGTTTTTTTGGCGTATAAAAACTCGCTGGGTCTTCGATCAACTTCTTCATCCGATCTGAATACGGAGCCAGCACTTTCCCAACGTCGGCTTTCGGAAAGTCGGTCTTGCTAAACCACCAAACAGTGTTGACGGAATCCTTTGCCCGAATTTTTCGTTTGTTTACCCATTCGATCGGCGAGGGCAGCTTCGCCGGATTGAACCAGTAAAAATCTTCAGCAAGGTGAAACCCGATCTCGTCGCAAAAAGACAAGAGCACGCGGAAGTTATACAGGGAACGCGATGGAATGCCGGAACGGTATGCACCACCCAAGTCGAGGACGAAGCTCCCGCTCTCCTTGAGAACGCGGAAAACCTCCTGACCGAATGGCTTAATCCACTGGACGTACTCTGTTTCCGCAACGTTGCCGTAGGTCTTTTGGCGTCGCAGCGCGAACGGCGGCGATGTCATGACCAAATCAATGCTGCCGTCAGGCAATTCCGCGAGAAGCTCAAGCGAATCTCCAACATAGGCCTGACCTCTGGCGGTGCGGTAAAGCGGTTTGCTCTGCATGTCAGTATTCCCTCAGATCATTGACCCAACTTGCCACAATCTGCCACAACACGCTGGCGGCGAAATAGACTTCCGGGTCTGCCTTGCAGATTGCTTCAACATCGCTCTTGGCGAACTTGTCTTTGCCATAGCCCACGATGTAGCTCATCCATTTTCTGAGGTTCTCATCAGCTCCGGCGACCATGTTCGATGGATTGAATCGGCCAGTCCGGGCAAGCACCCACGAAAGGCCGTCGCGCTTGGCGGGGTCACCGTTCTTCAGGAGTTCGATCAAGTGAGGAATTTGTGGCTCGGCGATCCGCAACAGCGCGCGTGCTGCTTCAACCTTGATCTCCAAGGGGCTCGAGTTGAATGTATCGACAAGTGCGGTCGCCGACGTGGCGGAAGCGAATTGCCCAAGCGCCCATGCAGCTCCAGCACGTAGTTCGTCGTCGCGTTGCGAGTCCCGCAACACTTCGATCAGCAGCTGTTCCCCCCGGCGCTTGGGGATTTCGGATGCGACAATGACCGTTTCCAGTTGCGTTTCAAGCGGAACGGTCATGACCGGACCGCGCAGTTTGCTCTCTATGAAATCCCAGCCGTTCGGATCGTCATAGGCCGCAAGCGCTGCTGCGGCCTCAAGCTGGACGTAAATGTCTTCGTCGGCATCGATCATTCTCGCTTCGAGCACCGGTTTGGCTTTCGTGTAGCCTCGATACCGCAACGCTTTTGCGGCGGCGTACCGCTCGCTCAAATTGACACTTGCAAGCTTTTCCACGAAATAGGCTTCGCTAACCGCCTTCGGGCATTTGAGCTTTGTGTTAACCGGAACAACCGACGCCACAATCTGATTGGCCTCGACAGTGTCACCAGCATTGACCTGTGGCAGCAAGGTTATATTGCCTTCTCTCCTTCTACGGCTCAACTGGATCGATTGTTTGCGTTCCTCCGAGACGGGGGCAAGGCTAATCCTGCCGGGTTCCATCGCCGAAACAATTGATCGCTGGTTGGCGGCAGCGCATGTCCACACCACCCGTATTTCCGAACCTTCCTCAACCCCTTTCGGCTGAGTGATGGCGACCTGTCTCGCGGCGAATGCTTGCCGCAGGTCTCTGACACTGACGAAGTGAACCGGTGAGATTTGCTTGAGGTCAATCGGCGAATCGTCGTTCTGAACGAAGACAACAATTGAAACGATGTCGTCGTCACGCATGCCAGCGTCCCAAGCCCGCTTCGGGTCATTGAGGGAATGAGACATCGATATTTCAGGTTTTGTCTTGCCCCTGGATTCAAACCGTATGCCCGTCTTCAAACACAGAATGTCAGGAACTCGCACACGCTTGATCTTGATCTTCTTCCAGATTTTGAAGCCCGTGGAACCGCGCTCAAGCTCTATCGGGTTGAATCCCATCGCTTTCAGCCGGTCGATCGTGGCATTTGTGCCTGCGGCACCGACAGCAAGTTTTCTCAGGAAACTGTCGTCACTCTTGAAGTTATTTGCCACGGCGTCACCAGAAGGAGTTGTTGTGCGCGATCATTATATTCGCCAGTGGATTTTCGAGGTCGGAGTCGGCATACATTCGGCCGTGTGAGTATTGTAATTGGAAACAAGGAACGGTTGCTCTTTCCTCGAATGCCTCTATTTCGCGAGCGAGATAGCACTCATAAACTTGCCATATTTGACATGGAGGTATGGCTGCGAGGCAGATGGCGCATAGGCCTCAGTTGTTGAAAGTTCAAGAATATTGGCGGCATCGTGATGGCCGCCCCGCGGGCGGCCGCCATGACGTGATGTGCGTTTGACGTCTGACCCCAGACGGGCCTGATCAGCCGTGATAAAGCACGCCGATGATGGCGCGCGCGTTTATCACGCTCCTGAATCCCTTATGCGGCTTGCCGACGGAAAGAATTTGCGAGGAACCGAGACCGCCGATGCTTTCGAACTGCAGCAAGTGAGCAAGCTCGCCGGGAAGTGCCGTACCCACACGTTTGAAAATGCTTGATCCATCATCAAGAGTCAGTGCGACAAGCGCATCTTTGTGCCGTGTTAGCTCACTGATCTCGATGCGACTGCCACCGAGCACAACCTGCTTTTCAAGTGCGAGGGGAACCGCGCTGTCGTCAACCACGCGGAAACCAATCTCAATGCGCTTTAACACGTCGCCTGGGTCGACGAGCACCGCTTCATCCTGTCCGTTCGCGACCGTCAATCTGTGATCGAAAATGATTCCAACTACCTGATGGATGGCGACCTTAGTCTCGGGGAGGATCAGCGTCTTAGGAGTTCTTGTTCGGGGATCGGGGACCTCCGCAGTGAGGCCGATGACTTCCGCGTTCACGCCCCGCACGACACGGCGCGCGTATACGGCACTTCCATGGCGGGCAATGACGAGCTGTCGATCCGTTGCAGCTCCAGGCACGGCTTCGACGAGTGCAAGTGAACCGACCGACGCGGCAAATCCAAAATTGGGTCGACGGAGATAGTAGGCGACGGTGTTGTCGAGAAGGTGAGGATCGAGGCGTTCCGGAGATTCTTGCGATTCACCCGAAGGCGCATGCTGCGTGAACGCGGCAAGGTCGGGGCAGACCAAGACGTCCAGCGCGGAATGGGACATAGGCGCGAGCGCAAGCGGTGCCTCGGTCGCGGACTGATCCTTGGGCGCGTCCCTACGCCGCCAGCGATAACACTCCTCGTACATCTGCTCGACGAGTTCGAGAACTTCGCTCAAATCATTGGCGCACTGCGCCACGTCGGCGGCCCTGATCTCCTCCCGCCGGCCATGATGGACCCTATTCATTAGGACGAGCACGGGCGAGCCGTCGGCCAGCGCCGGATGATCGACGAAGCGGCGGAAGACATGCGCGCTGAGCATTCCTTGCGGGCCTGCTTTCACCAGCGGCCGGAGGCGCTGAATGAAGGTCGCGAGCGTCGGATCGGGATTGGCGATAGCCCACGCGGCGTGACCTGGGTCGTCGAACATGTTGCCGAGCTTGGCTTCGAAGAAGACGCGGCATTCTTCAGCGAAACCGCGTGCCGGCTCCTCGGCGTTCCGGTCGGCATCAAAACGAGCCCTGCGTTCTTGAATTTTCGGTAACGGCGGCGTGGTTCGTACCACGGGCTGTTGCGGCGTGGCCGGATGCACTTCGAGATGTTCGATGCCACCGGGTATCGGAAGGCGGGATAGACGCCCGCAAAAGCGCGGATCATAGGAGGTCACGATCAGTTGTGCGCTTGCAGCAACGAGCGGTGCAAGCGCAGCTGCGAGCCGTTCACGGTTTTCGTCGTCGAGCAGTTCTTGCGGATCGTCGAGAACCAAGGTCATCAGCCCACCGCGCTCTTTCAGTACGTGCTCCCAGAAGGCGAGAAAGAATGCGACCAGGCTGGCGCGCAGCGCCGAAGCGTTGGTGACGTGCTGTGCGGGCGCCGAGACACCGCCCGCCTGCACGACAAGGTCCAGCTCACCCTTGCGGCCCATCCCGGTGTCGATCAATTCATGGGCGGTATCTGGGAACGCGCCGAGATAAATCCGAGAACGCCAGTTGGCGGCGTCTTTACGCAGGGTCTTGCGAAGCTGGTCGACTTGTTCGTCGGCCAGTTGCCCCAAACTGGCGAGGTTGGCGAGGGCCGCGCTGGCGGTAGCGTATTCTCCGAGACGCTTTTCGGCGGCTCGGCGTGCCTTCAGATGCCCCTTAAGCCGGCCACACTGGACGAGCGCGTCGGAGACAGGCTGCGCGGCCTTCACCGTTGCTTCAAGATTGAGCAACTTTCCGGTAAGCGTGATCTTTTCGCTCGGCTCACCCTCTTTCGGCACGCGCCCAAGCACGCACGCTAAGATGTCACGAACTAAGGTCTCGTTTCCCTGCCGCCATCGTGCAAACCGGATCGCACAATCGAGCCGCTTTAGAGCTTCGCCAAGCGCATCACACCCCTTTGGGAGCGTGATTTGGGTGGGTTCGGCAAGCGCCGCGCGATCCTTGACGACGCCATCAAAGGAAGACGCAGTTTGCGTCTTCAGATCGCCCAACACTCCGCGAAACGGATCGAAGGCGAATAGCTCATCGACGATCGCCGCGCGAAGCAGGTCACATGGATGAGCCGGCAGGTCGGTGGCCGTTTCGGCGCGCAACGCTTCAGGCAGACTTCGCATGACGTCGCCCTGCGCGTTCGCGGCCCAACGGCTAAGCGTTTGCGACAGCAGCACTGCGTCCGCGGCTGCCTCATGCATATGCATTTTCACCGGTCGGCCGGTCACCGGATCGACCGCGTGATCGAGGGTGCCGCCGCAGACGACGCAGGAGTTATCCTTCCGTAGTGGGTCGGGATGGTCCGCAATCCAAGTCGCTACGCGTGCATAGAGGCGAGTTCGGGCGGCTTCTGACGGATTTTGCGCCAAGGTATCCAGCGTGTTGGCTTCGACGAGAATGGCCTGGATCTTGGCTTCGGCGGCGATTAGTTGTTCCGGCGTGAGCTTGCGCAGCGCACCAAGCCGGGCAGCGGATCTAAGGACTTGCGGTTGGCCGACGCGTTCAAGCGCGCGGCCGATGTTCTTCTCAAGATCGGCAAGCAACGCGGAATTGGCGGGATCGAAGCGCTCGCCCAGAATGTCACGCGCGGATTCGAACGCAGCGGCTTTCGCGCCTTCGAAGTGCTTGGTGATGTCGTCGAGTGTTTGTTCAATTCCTTTGTCGGCGGACGGGAGCGGCATGGCCTGCGCTGGAGTCAGGCTTGGGTTCGCAAGCACGATCCTGTCAAGGTCGCCCTTCGCGGTGCGGTAGTCGCGGTCTGCCTGGTCGCGATCGGCTATCTTGGCTTTTACGAAATCCTTGTCGATCTTGGACTTTGCACGCCGCACATGCTCGGCTAGATCGACGAGCGCGGATAGCCCGGTGAGTTGCGAAACGGCCCGACCCAATTCGGATTCCGATCCGACTTTTATCAGCGGAAGAAGCCCCGGCATGATGGTTCCGATACGAACCGCGATCGGATCAATGCCAAGGACCGACAGATCAGGCGGCGTTTCTTTCAATTTTCCCTGCGATGAGCGGCTCTGGCTGCGGCGGATCAATGGCAGTTCTGCGCCGGTCTCGTCGATGAAAGTCAGCTCCACCCATGTGTCGGCGGGAACCCACGCCTGATCGGGGCGGTACTGCTCCACATTTGGCATCGGCGTGAGAGGTGACAGCTTATGCGCAGTTGAGTCGTCACCCCCGTCCGCCGGCACGACCCAGCACTCGAAGTCTTCCGCGGTTTCGGGTTCGCGCTGCGGGCGCAGCATCTCCCCTGTCAGAGCCCAAATGATCGTGTTGAGAAGCGAGGTTTTGCCCGAGCCGTTCCTTCCTTCGAACAGTATGAGCGGCGAAGTAAATTCGTGGATATAGTTTTTGGGCGCGGTGTCAGGCGTTCCGAATTTATGAATACCGGCGAACCTGTGCGCTTCCAACTTCTTCAGCCGCAATCGTCGGCTGCTGGCGTTCGCGGGCCGCGCGGGTAGCGCTGGTAATTCGGGCGGCTCTTGAAGAATGGTGTCAACTAAATCTTCTCCGTGCTGTGCGCTGACGGGGGCGGTCCATGCTACAGCCCTTTTTTTACGGTACCAGTCAAGCGCGCTGCGCGTCCGGTCGTCCGGCAAAACAAAACTATCCGTTGCGCCTGTCTGAACCGGTCTTCCGCTAACAAGATCAGCGATTAGAGAATCAAGCGTATGAAGATGCAGAGATCGTGATTCAGATTCGGGCACGTTCCTTCCTTCGCGGTGGCAACGGTGCGGTGCTGAGCCAGTGGCAGCCCCAATCCACTGCAATCGCGGCGAATGGCTGTTCGTCGGAGGGGCCGAAGAACCGTACCAGGCCGATTCCCGGCGTTCGCTGATTGCATTGCAAGCGGCGTTCAAGGACTGGCGTAACGATGGTGATGATGGGATAGCCGGCGCGGATGCAGGCGCCCAGATCCTTGACGAATGCCTTGGCCATGCGAAGGTTTCCCGTGTCGATTGCAACCCGCCCTACAGCCCTCGCTCCTTCAGCTCGTCACGGACCTGTTCGGTCGCCGCCTCATGGTAGTCCGCCGTCAGTTCGCGATTCTCGACGTTGCCTATCGCCTGTTCCAAGGCGCGGGTGAAATCGATGCAGTCCGCCCCTTGCCCGCCCTCGACCTTGAACTGCGTGC
>ERZ1292633.5195-Hain-H41-02um-R1-5195-length-11825-cov-14_pt1 | contig 11825 bp, 6 predicted proteins | sample MGYA00564406_ERZ1292633 | MGnify/ENA primary metagenome ERZ1292633 (study PRJEB36523, sample SAMEA6512639) | groundwater metagenome | collected 2019-01-08 | study: AquaDiva: Metagenomics assemblies of 32 groundwater samples
TCTGGCACATAAGCTTTTTATACTACTGATAATTATTTACCACTATGGGCGACGAGTTCAAAAAAGTGATAATTCTTGCGGATTACGGAAGCTTGAGCCTTGCAGAGCGCATTTATACTGAATTGTCAAAAAGGGAAATACATGGCGGACTTACACCTTTTAATCCCGACGGGCTTTTCATAAACAGATTTAACAATGGAGAAATAGATGAAAATATTGTATGTAATATAAGGGGAAGGGATGTTTTTCTTTTAAAATCGTTTAATATCTGCCCTGTTAATTGGGATAAGACTCAAATGAAAAGGCCAAGTTTGGATATGCTTGTATACGACTCTTCTGGCGGATATGCTGAATTGTTTACATTAAACGATGGGCTTAAAAGAAACGGGGCAAGCACAATAAATAATGTGATGCCTTATATGCCCTATCAAAGGCAGGACAGGAGGGCAAAGAGAGAGGGAATAAGAACAAGAAGCCCAATCTCAGCAAAAGTTTATGCAAAAAAAACAGAGGCATCCGGTGCAAACATGATAATCAACCTTGATCCGCACTTTAAACAAATAGAGGGATTTTATGATATTGGGTTTGAAGGCCTTGACAGTTTTGTCATATATGCAGAATATACTGAAAAGAATCTTATGAATGATATGGAAAGGATTGTTTTTGTTGCGCCCGACCATGGAAGCGCCGAGCGCGCAAGCGATTATGCCACCTACTTCAAGAGACCGCTTGCAATAGTTGACAAGAGAAGGGTAAAGCCCGGTGTTTCTGAAGTAAGAGGGATAATAGTGGACCAAAGCCTCCAGGATTCTCATTGTATCCTTACTGACGACATTGTTGATGGAGGGGGGACGCTAGTAGAAGCGGCAAAGGCGTTAAAATCAAAGGGAGCAAAAGAGATTACTGCATTTTGCACTCACCCTGTGCTCAGCGGCACTGCAAAAGACAAACTTCTTAATGAAAATATTAAGTTAGTCACAACAGAAAGTATCTTAATACCAAACATAGCCAAATATTCCAATATAACTTCTCTTGATATTTCATATCCTCTTGCCCAGGCAATCTGGTGCATAACAAACGGCAAGTCAATAAGCCAGCACTTGTTTGACTATGACAAGTACAAGGCTACAAGAACTGCAAATCCCTGATAAAATTCCAGATTGATTAAATATAAAAACACATTTCTTGGTTTTTATTCAAATATGAGAAAGCTTTTTGGCACTGATGGAATAAGAGGCAGAGCTTACGAATATCCCCTGACCGAGGATATTGCAGAAAAATTAGGATATGCAGTTGCAATATTCTCTGAAAAACCCAAGATTGTGATTGGAAGGGACACCAGGGTTTCAGGAAAAGATTTTGAAACAGCAGTTGTGAAAGGAGTTTCTAAGGCAGGAGGGGAAGCTATTCTTCTTGGCATACTCCCAACCCCAGCAGTGGCATTTCTCACAAGAAAATTAAATGCAGGCGCAGGCATAATGATATCCGCTTCCCACAATCCTGCACAAGACAACGGGCTAAAAATATTCTCATCAAAAGGATTCAAGCTTGAGGATGAGATAGAGGAAGAAATAGAAATTCTCATGTTCAAAGAGCAAAAAGAAATACCGAATGGAAAAATAACAATGCAAACAAATGCAAAAAAGCAATACATTGAATTTGCAAAAAGCTCATTCAACAGCACAATGGAAGAAATAAAGATTGTTGTAGACTGCGCAAACGGAGCAGCATGCACTGTTGTAAAAGACATTTTCAGTGATTTGAAAGCAGAAGTTATTGCCATCAACACAGAAAAAAAAGGAAATAACATAAACTGCAACTGCGGCGCATTGCATACAGCTAGTTTAAGAGAAGCAGTAATCAAAGAAAAAGCAGACATAGGAATTGCATTGGACGGAGATGCAGACAGGATTATAGTAATAGACGAGAAAGGCAGGGAGCTTGACGGAGATTATCTTCTTTACATCTGCGCAAAACTAATAAAATATAAAGGCAGATTAAAAAATAATACAGTTGTTTCAACAGTAATGAGCAATGCCGGCTTTGATGAGGCAATGAAAAAAGAAGGCATCATAGTTAAATCAACAAAAGTGGGAGATAAGTATGTTATCGAAGAGATGAAAAAAAACAATTACAGCCTTGGAGGAGAGCAGTCAGGTCATATAATTCTTGCAGACTATTCAACAACAGGCGATGGAATACTTTGCGGATTGGAAATAATAAAGGCAATGAAAGAATATAATAAGCCTCTTTCAGAACTGGCAGATGGAATCCAAAAATACCCGCAAGTGCTAATCAATTTGCCTGTAAAAGAAAAAAAAGATGTCAAACAACTCAAATCATACAGCCTTATTCAAAAAATAGAAAAGCATCTTAAAGGAAAAGGCAGGGTTCTTGTCAGGTATTCAGGCACAGAACTTATTTTAAGAGTCATGGTGGAAGCAAAGGAAAATGCAGATATTTATGCAAAACAAATAGCAGAAGAATTAAAAAAAGAGCTTTGCTAGAACCACTTGTTCAAACCTTCCTGTTTCTCAGCTTCCCTGCCAAATACAGACTCAATTCTTTTTCTTGTTATTTCGATTGACTGCATCAAATACGTCGGCAGCTTGTATTTTCTTGATAAATCCTCAACAGGCTCGAGATATTTCACAACAGAACCCTCTGAGATTGTAAAAAGCAGTTTCCCGTTGCATTTGGTGCATTTGCCGCTTAATGGCGGCCTTCTGAATTTTTCATTGCAGCTCACGCATCTGAACTGCTGTGTTGAAAATTTCCTCAGGTTACCTTTAATGTCCCTTATGAAATGCCTTTCAATAATCAGTCTGGCTGTATCATCAGCGTCAGCTGCCCTTATCTTCTCAGCAAGAATCATCTGCTTAATCACTTTCTCTTTCATTGATGGAATTGATTTGTAAGAGCTGCAAAGCACGCCCACATTAAAGTCCGAAGTGCCGTGAGTAAAACCAATGCCTTCATACTGGCTTTCCTTACCAAGCCTTTGCCTGAATGTCTCTATTGTCTTGATGTCAGATGGAGACTTATACTGCTCAGCCATCTCATACAATTCCAAAGGATATCTCCACGCAGTATCCATGTCAAACACCATGTCATCAACCTCGGCAGGAATAAGCTTTGTTGTGATAAGCAAAGGCGCATCCTGCGTCGCCCCTCTTCTGTCAGGCAGGAACTTTCTTGAGAAATTAAGCAAGTGGTCCATGAGCATCATTATTGCTGCTTCATCCCCATCGCATTGGTATGTCAATAGCCCATTGGGTGCTATCCTATGCCCTTCAACATTTAAACAGAATGTCTCTTCTTCATCACATTCTTGTATGGAAATAATTCTTGGATAAGCTGTCTTCGAATCATGCCTTATCTTCATGCCGTAGGGTTTTGTTGAATCTACAACCTTTTTCAATATATCTTGCTTGCGTTTTATGCCAAATCCTATCTCCTTATAAAAATCTAAAATAAAAGTGCTTGGCACAAGCAGCTTGGTGATTTCAAATTCAGGTATTGCTCTCTTCTTCCTTATATAAAATGCACGGACCTTAGGACCGGGTTTCTTCCTGTAAGTGTACTTTCTGGCATATATGCCAAACCTGGCAAGGCATATTTCAAGCCCGGAAAGAAGTTCACCACTGACAGAATCGCACGTAACCCTTGCATCTGAAAGGCTGACAGAGCCGTCACCGTCAAAATAACCGGAAATGAAGTGCCTCAATTTATGTTTCGGCAAAGAAAATATCAAGGGAGGCACTCTTTTTTTATACGCTCCTGTTCCACAGGACAAATAATCAATAAAAAGCTCGTATAATAGCCTGCTGGAAAATACAATGCGGTCTTTTGAGATATAGCTCGGTCTTAATCCAAAATATTCCCTGCCTGTCTTTATGATTCTTTCCCTTATCTCATTCTCAGAAGCTGCAAAATCCACCTGATAAAGCCCCTTTTTGCTTGTATTCTTTCTCGCATAACCTTCTGCAACATACAAGCCTATAAGCCACAATAAAGCTTTGTTTAATTTTATGAAGGGGTTTAAGTTAACATTATCCCTTTTTGCAGCCAATTTTGAGCCGCGAAGAGGAACATTCTTTCCTGACACTTCAATGATATGCTGCAAAAAATCCAAGGGGTAGCTGTCTCTCAGCAGATAATTATCCAACAGTGATTTACTTATATTCAATTTTTTCCTTGCCGCAGCCCTGCCTCCAAGATGTGTTATAATGCCAGAGATATACCCTGATATGCCCCTAACCATAACATCTTTCCTTGCTTTAAATATATCAAAAAGATTTAATTCTTCAATATCATTATTGTGGATATTTGCCTTTATTGCAACCAACAGTTCATCCCCAACCGAGAGTTCCGCTGCAATTTTTTTGTTTATTTTAGATATATTCTTAATACAGAAACCGTGATCTTTTGTAGTGCGTATTATTCTGCCATCTTCCAGAATAATTTTTAATATTTTGCTTTTTTTATGTTTTGTAAAGTCCCTTATTGAAACTTCTTCTAAAACTCCAGTCGAAGGATTTAAGCCGAGTGTTTTAAATCCGCTGACTTTTATTGCCTTTGTGCCATAAAAATCAACCTCTTTTGTAGGATTAAGTTTATTGACCAAATCCCCTATCATCACAACCCGCCATTCTTTGCCGTCAAATATCGGCAACCGCGTTTCATAAGCCAAACAATCCCTTCTCATGATGCAGTGCAAAAGCGGATGAGCCAGAAAGCCCTGGGTTCTTGAAAATCCTACTATTCTGCAGACTATTCCTGCTGCTGTATGCGGAGACATTGCAACGCAAAGCTGCCCTATGAGATCTTTTTTTGATTTAAGATTGTAATAAGGCTCAAGCCCATAAAGATACACAAGCATTTCATCGATAAAGCTTGAAACCCTGTAAAGCACATTGTCAGCGCCCTCTTCAAGCGCAGCATCGCAGGCAGGAAGTATTACATCCTGCGCATTAAGCTCAAGAACCTGCTCATCATTTTCAAGCGGCTTTCCATAGCAGTCATGGGTATATCCCATTTCTATGAGCTTTTCAACAGAAGCCCCGACCTCTTTTGGCTTAAAATGCGTGCATGACATCTCAGTCATGTCATATCTTATTGTGCCTTCCTTGTTAACATTAACATTATGCTTTGCCCTTAGGATTCCTTTCAAAATATGCTCGGGTATATGCTCTATGTTTGAAGTGCCCCTGATTCCCTTTACAATCTCAGGCTGCTGCTGAAGCTTTGCTTTTTTCAATGCAGAATTGTACAATGCATTAATATCAACTGATTCTTTTTTAAAAGTAGCACATTTGCCGTGGATTGGACAAATTTCCTCATCCATCTCTTTGTTGCATTTTGGGCAAAAATATTTCTGTATTGATTCAGAGCCGCATTCATCACAGTTAATGTAAACTGTTTTCTTGCCGCAGCTTTTGCAGTATCTCACTGGAAACTGCGCAGTAACTTTTCCCTTTTCTATTGCAGCCTGGAAACTCCTTAATCTTCCGCCTTCATCTCCGACAGGAAACAAGGCGTGGGGGCTGCTCTTCAGCTTTCTCATCTTTGCTTTCTCAGGCCTTCCCATTCTTGCGCCTATGAAAGTGCCGCACTTGTCTTTTATTTTCACAGAAGAAATGCTGTCAATCATCTCCAAAGAAGTTTCTCCGGCAGGCTCTTTTGCAAGATATCCTAAATTTTCCATCAAGGCATCAGCATCATCTTTTTCAATAACAACATACTCTTTCCCGACAGCAGTATGCTCTATTCCAATAAGCTCAAGAGCTCTTTTTGTTGTTTCATCAGGAGATGCAATAATAATCTTTCCGGTTTCAATAGACGCTTTTTTCAAGGAATTAAACAAAGCCAAAAACTGCTCTTTGGAAATTGTCTTCCAGTAATATATCCATCTTGGATGCAGGGGCACGTCAAGCAATTTTGATATTTCAACCGCCTCTTTAAATGTGAATTTTACAGCCTGCGGCTTTTCAGCAAGAGCTTTGAGTTTTTCAGCATCAACATTGGCTTTTAGCGAGACATCGTCCAAAGAAAGCCCCTTTTCCTTCATCTGCTTCTCAATGCACAGCAGCCACCATTCCTCATTAAACCCGCAGGGAATAAGCTTATGCCCCCTGTTGAGAAAATCTCCATAATTAACAAGAATATCGCCAAGGTATATTATTTCAGCAACTTCCTTTACATATTGCTTTGCATCGTCTATTGTCTCCATTCTTTTTACGCTGCCTGAATTAAGCCTTACAATAGGCCCGTCAATCTGGTCGCATACAGAAACAGTTGTTGATTTCCCGGGCCTTTCTGTTTTCAACTGGGTTCCAATTCCTATAAAGCTGTCAAGTATGACCATTGTAGCCGGGCTTATGGCATCAGAAGAAAGCCCTGTGGCCCTTGACCTTCCATACCTTAATCTCAATCCCCCGTTTCTCAAAGGATAGGCAATTATCGGCCTTCCTGCAACCAAGTCCTTAATGAATGTGAAATCAGGGAGTATAGGCTCTTTTTTTGCATCTGTTTTTGCAACAGCACCCTTTGCCTTTATCTTGTCCTGCAATTCAAGGAATTCAGCAAGAAAATTCCACTGTTCCAAATCAAAATCCTTGCCCCATTTAGAAAGCTGCTTCCACAGCTTTTTTGCTTTTGCAGAAAGGCATTCAGCCATCACAAGGCAAAATCCCCCCCTTATCCTGTCAGACTCAATCCTCTTCAATCCCTTGTAATTGCTTACGTTAATTTCAGCAGTTCCATCTCCGTCAATCTGCACCGGAACATGGCTTGCCATGAACGCAACTTCCTCATTTGAAGGCCTATACTGAAGATTGGTTACTCTCTCATGATAATCAGCAACTTCTATGCACGCTCTTTTAACTTCAGTTTCATCAGGGTCATACTGCGCATAGCCTAATTTTTTTCTTACATAGTCAGCAATAAGCACAGACACGGCTGCGCCTGTACCTCCTGCGCTTCTTACAGGGCCTGAATAAAACAATGCAAAATATTCCTTTCCATCATCATTTCTTTTATTAAACTTTAATCCTGCAAAACCCTCGAGAGGGGAAGAAACAACTCCGACTGTGACATAGGCAAACCCCATTCTTATGCCTGTTTCAATTGCCTTTTGCTTGGTTTCAAACTTGCAGAATTTTTCAAGTGCCACTTCCTCTGCTATCTTCAATGCAACTCTCCAGTCCTGGCTGCCATACTGCAGTTCAAGCTCTGCTATTCTTGCAACAACGCCTTTCCCGACAATCTCAGGCGCAACAGTTGCAATCAGGCCTTCAACCCTTTCAGCCATGTTTTTTGCAAGAGGTATCATTACCTTCAAGTCAGGATCAAACCCTCTTTTCTTTGACTCATTTGCAATAGCATACGCTCTATTGACTTCATCATCCATTACTTTGAAATATTTTTCCAGTTTTGGGCTTGCTTCCATATGTTTAGTTTGCTCCGCTCATTTCAATCACGTCATGAATTTTATGACTTTAACCTCTCTTGTTTTCAAATTGACAATAGGGACTCTTGCAGGCTCAGGGTTATGCCCCACCTTTTCCTGAAAATTGGTTTTTGACTGCCAGCAGGAGCCTGAAATCAATGTTGTGCTTTTATAATTGCTTACAGCTGACTTGTGAATGTGCCCTGTGATAAAAATGTCAGGAACCTTGTCAATAACCAATGGGTCTGTCTTGTCATCAGGTATGTGGAGTGTGGAGCCGTGCGTAGGACTGAGATGTCTTTTCTGTAGCAGATGCTTCATAACAAGGTCAGCCCTGTCATATCCTCCGTTAAGCCTTATAGTATCAACAGTCGAAATATAATAATCAAAGCTGTAGCCGTGGTACATCAATACATTAAATCCGGGAAAACCCTTGACTCCGTGAATATTAACCATAGAAGGATTTGAAACAATGGTTAGATTAGGTATTGCATAAAGAGGGGCTGCATAATTCTTGTCAAGTATTGGCTGCGGCTCAGAAAGTCTTAAGGCATCGTGGTTTCCACCGCAAACAATTATAGAAATATCTTTTCTTATCATTGATAGATATCTTGCGCACTCAGCATACTGCTTAAAAATATCCTTTATTTCAAGCTCAGTATCCTGGTCAGGATAAATTCCAACCCCGTCAACCAAATCGCCTGCAATAAACAAATATTTTATTTTCATTGCCTCTGATTTCTGCTCCTCAGTGCCAATGTCTCCGTTAAGCCAATTGACAAATTTTAAAAATTCATCTTTCAAAAACATCTTTGAACCTGTATGGATGTCTGAAATAAAAGCAGCATAAACCTCATCAGGGCCTTTCTTGAACTCGGCAACAGGAATGTCAGGAAGAACCAAATCATTTACAAACAATACAGAGCCGTTGCAGCTGCCATTTACACCTATTACTTCATCCATTGTAAGGTCGCTTGCAGCTTCAAATGTTTTTTTATTGTCTTTTTTTACAATAGCTTTCATAACGCCTGAAGGATCTTCAAGAGTAAGGCAGAGATTTCCATTTTTTGTTTCTTCTTTTGCAAAAACCATTGCAACAAGGCATGTTTTTTCCATTGTTTTCTTTTCAATTGCCCTTTTTATTGAGATGGCTCCCTGCAAGTCAAGCCTGTTCATGAGAATTTCAGACAATAATTCATATCTTGCCCTCATGTATGAAACAAAATGCGAAACTTCCCTTTTCTTTGGCTCTTCATTATATGATTTTAAGACACAAACACACGGCTTTTCCTCTTTTTGCAAAAAAAATGCGTCAATCATTGAATTATTAAAAAAAAGAGGCACTTGTTTTTTTTCAGTCCTGAAAGCAGCATCAAGAAGCTCTTTTTCAGTTTTTATTTTAAGCAGTTCTTCCAATATTGCAGAATTAAGGAAAATATTTTTCTGCATAAATGCCGAGATTATCTCAGCTGTCATGCACCCAAGCCCTCCTTCAGCAGCTTTTCTATCTTTGGAGCGGTTGAAGGAGGTATTCCCAGGCCAAGGTGTCTTGTTCTTCCGTATCTTCCATGGCTAACAATCTTTGTATGCAAAATTCCCAGAAGTTCCAATTCCCCCAGAATGTCAGAAAACCTTCTTTGCGTCAATACTTTATTTTTAAGATTTTGGCAAAGTGTCTTGTAAGAATCATAAGCATTGCCGCTAAGAACAGGCTTGGCAGTCTCTTTCGAGCAAAGCTCAAAAAGAGAATAAAGCACCATCATGTGCTGCTTTGGCATGTTCTTGACAGCATCATAATATTTGTCAGTGTCCAGCTTCTCGTCAGCTTCGTCAATATTTTGCATTGAGATTATATTTTCATTTTTTCTCTCTGTCAGTTCCGCAGAAACTCTCAATAAATCAATTGCCCTTCTTGCGTCTCCGTGAGTTGCTGCATATGCTGCGCATTTTTCCAAAACACCCTCTGCAATTTTTCCTTCCTTGAATGCAACGCCTACCCTTTCTTTCAAAATATCAAGAATCTGCACTGCATTGTACTTGAAAAACTGCAGCTCTTCCTCGCATAATGAGCTTTTCACCCTTGCATCCATGTGGTCTGTGAAATCCAGCTTGTTTGAAATTCCTATTATTGAAATCTGGCTGTTTTTCAATTCAGAGTTTAATCTTGTAAGGCTGTAAAGCAGTCCGTCTCCTATCTTGTCAACAAGGCTGTCTATTTCATCCAATACCATAACAAGCAATATTTTTTCCTTGTCAAGAGCATTAACAAAAATCTTGTAAACTTCATTCGTGGAAAGCCCTGTCTCCGGTATTTCCTGGTTAAACATTGTTCTTGCAACATCAGCAATAAGCCTGTATTCTGTATCAGCCACTTTTTTTAATTTGCAGTTAATGGTGTATATTTTAAGATTATTGTTTGCTTTCTGCGCAATCTCAGTCATGTTTGAAGTTATATAATTAACAACAACTGTTTTGCCTGTGCCTGTCGTGCCATATATGAAAAGATTGGAAGGTCTTTCAAGCTTAAGCGCAGGAGCAAGGATTGAAGCTATTTTTTCTATTTCAAGGTCCCTGTGAGGCATGATTTCAGGCTTATAGCCGGAAAGCAAAACAGCTTTATCTTTAAAAAAAGATTCTTTCTGCATGTATTGCTCGAAAAAAGAAGTTAATTTTTCACCCATTTAAATTTCACCTTTGTTTCTTTAGTAACTCATTTCCTTTTTAAGCATTGTTATACTGCAAAACTAGTAATACAAAATAGATAATACAACCTATACTTCCTTTGGAATAATAATGAAAAAGAAAATATGTTAAAATAATTGAAAGAATCTTCAAATACCTGACATAGCCCTCTGTTTCATATGGAACTATTGTTTTGAATTGAATGTAGTCTTTTGTCTTGTTTTAAACATATATTATATATATAATCTAATATATATAATATAATATAACTATTATAATATATATAATATAATATAGAAAAACATATAAATAATATAACAACAACAAACACAACTTTGACAACGGAAAACAAGCTTGATTTTTCTTTTTCTTGTTTTGGCCTTTATTTTACATCCTTTTTCCTGTTTTAACTCACTTTTTCATATATATTATATAATAAATATTATTTATTATTATTATATTATTCCATAAGAAATATTAAATTAAAGCTGCTTACCAGAGCTTAAGGTATGATTTAGATATGTATAAGGTTTGAATATGACTTCCATACGAAAAGAAGGTGTGTGTCTGGGCTGTTTTTAATGATTTTTTGCTTTATTTTTGATAGATTATTTATTTTTAATTTTTTTCAAAATTTCATCAAAAACAAGCTTTAATTCTCCACAGGAAGTATTTCAGACGGCTTCAAAATCAAAAGAAATTGCTTTAATTCCTCAGCATCATCAAATATTTTGTAATCCTGATGAGTTTCAATGAATTGTTCTTTCTTTTCAAGCCCCAGGTCAGTCTTGCTGAGATATATCATAAATTGCTTGGCCCTGAATTTCCTTGTAAACTGCTTAAACAGCTCTTCCTGCTGTTCTATTGTAAATCCACAGGTTTCGCTTATGTCAAAAACAAATATGATTTTCTTGGAAAGGTGCTTTACAGCAAGATAGGACTGCCTTTCAAGCCAGTTCATTTTTTTCAGATTGTCTGTAAATGCCCCTGGGGTGTCTATTATCTGCAGTTTTCCCTCTATATATCCTATCATTAATTGTTTTGTTGTGAATGCATAGGCAGCTATTTCAGGAGTTGAGCCTGTCAGCCTGCTCAATAAAGTGCTTTTTCCTACATTAGGATAGCCGCAAATACATATAGTGGGCATCTTTGTCTTGATTGACGGGAATGCTTTTAGTGTTTTTCTTGCGTTTTCAATAAATGCAAAAGCATCCTTTGCTTTTTTGGCAATTGCAAAGCTTCTTCCGTAAAACTCGCTTTTTGCTTTCTGGACTTCAAACACGTCATTGGCTTTTCTTGCCTTTGAGTTCATTTTTTGCTGGAGCTGCTCTATTGCAGGCACTATGCCTGAAAGCCTTGCCAGGTTCATTCTTAGCTTGTCAGAGCCAACCAGTATGTCAAGCAGTTCCTTGTAAAAAATAGGAAGCTGGTTTAGTGATGGAAATGATGCGCTTATCTTTTCTATATGGCTTCTCATTGTCCTTGTAAATGTCTCGGCTTTTGTGGATTCTATCTCAGCCTGCCTTCTTATCTTGTGCTTTTCCCTTGGCTTTACAGAGCTTGCATATTTTTTTGCGCTCCTTATTGCCAAATCTATGTAAAAGTCCGGCTTTTCCACTTTAGGTATATTTTCAAACATATTCCTTAAAAAGAGCAGGCAGTTTATAAGGGTTTGCGAAAAACCGGTTTATTT
>ERZ1292633.5198-Hain-H41-02um-R1-5198-length-11820-cov-4_pt1 | contig 11820 bp, 5 predicted proteins | sample MGYA00564406_ERZ1292633 | MGnify/ENA primary metagenome ERZ1292633 (study PRJEB36523, sample SAMEA6512639) | groundwater metagenome | collected 2019-01-08 | study: AquaDiva: Metagenomics assemblies of 32 groundwater samples
AATGAACTCGATCTCGCGGATGCCCCCGCGCGACAGCTTCACGTCATTGGCACGCTCCGGGCGGCCAGCGGCGCGGCGCTGTGCTTCGTCGCGAACTTTGCGGTGTAACTGGCGCAGGCTTTCAAAAACGCCATAGTCTAGATAGCGTCTGTAAACAAAAGGCGTCACTAAACTACGTAAGGCCAAAGCGCGTCCGCTGCTAACACTGGCAAGCGGCGCGACGACGCGGCTTTTGAGCCAAGCAAAGCGTTCCCATTCGCGGCCTTGCACCAGGAAATATTCTTCCAGCATGGCCAAACTAACCACGGGCGGGCCCGACATGCCATTGGGCCGTAAAGCCAGATCGACCCTGAACACCTGCCCATCGTCGGTGATGTCGCCAATCAAGGTGTACAAGGTTCGCGCTACCTGGCTGAAATGTTCATGGGCACTCAAAGGGCGCGGGCCGTCGGTTTGGCCGTCTTCTTCGTAAACGTAAATGAGGTCAATGTCAGACGACACATTGAGCTCACGCGCACCCAGCTTGCCCATGCCAAGGACCCAGAACTCGATGACTTGCCCAGCCTCGTTGCGGGGCTGCCCAGACTTGGCGGCTTGCTCAGCCAGCGCTGCGTCTAGCGCAAGGTTCAGGCTGGCTTCAGCCAACGCTGTCATGCTAAGGGTGATGGCTTCCATGCTGGCAGCGCATTCGATGTCCAGCACCGCCAAGCGTTCTAGCACCAGGTGGCGGGCTACGCGTAAAGCCGCCCCCAGTTCAAGGTGGCCCTCACCTTGCAAGCGCGCCACAAGTGCAAGAATTTGTTGCTTGTTGACGCAAAGGGCGGTTTCGTCCGGTGCTAGCCACGACAATTGCTGTTGATAGCGGCGGCGCACGCGTTGCACGAAACGGCTGTAATCAGCTTTGGATTTGCTGGAAGAACTCATCTTGACTGCATTTTTGTCAATTGCCCCTGAACCTGCTGATGACATGACCAGCCTTGCCAACGCTTTCGCAATTCGGTCATGATGCTAGCAACCGGCCACGCCCGACACCCTATTCGGCGCTCAGTGTGGCGCCGCATCATGCGCTGGCTGCTGGCGTTGTTGGCCATTGCTTGGGTCGGGCTGCTTGTTGTATGGGTGACATTGCAGTGGGGCATTTTGCCGCACATCGACCGTTGGCGCGAACCAATTGAAAAGCAAGCCTCCAAGGCACTCGGGTTAAGCGTTCATATTGCCAATATTGATGTGCATTCCACCGGCTTGATGCCGGCCATCAATCTGCGAGACGTGCGCTTGGTCGATGCCCACCAACGCGAAGTGCTGCGCCTGCCTAAAGTTGTGGCAGCGATTTCACCCAGTTCGGTATTGACCATGAGGTTGCGCTTTCGGCAGTTGCTGCTTGAAGCGCCGGAGCTTGATGTGCGACGCGATGGTCAGGGCCGTATCCATGTTGGCGGTATTCAGCTACAAAGCAATGCGGCTAGCGGCGGCGCAGACCTGACCGATTGGTTTTTAGAACAACATGAAATCGCCATACGGCATGGCATGTTGCGCTGGAGCGATGAGAAAAACGCGGCCCCGCCATTGGCGTTGCAAGATGTTGATTTGGTGTTGCGCAACGGCGTGTTCAGCCATGATTTGCGCCTAGACGCTACACCGCCTGTCAAGTGGGGCGAGCGGTTTTCTATCCATGCACGATTCAAACATGGTTTGCTCAAGCGCGCCAGCGACTTTGAGCAATGGAGCGGCAATTTGTACGCCAACCTGCCGCGTGCCGATATGCGTGAGCTGCGTGGTCATGTCAAGCTGCCTTTTGAGCTGAACGAAGGTGATGGTGCTTTGCGTGCCTGGCTAGAGTTCGAGAGTGGCAAGCAATCAAACGCCACGCTCGATGTCGCGCTACGCGCTGTCAAACTGAGGCTCGCCCCGGAGCTAGAAAAGCTCGAGCTGGCGCGCATCAGCGCCCGTGTGAGCCTAAGGCACCAGGCGCGTCATTGGGGGCTAGACGTCAAGCGGCTGAGCTTTGTGACCGATAACGCTCAAGAGTTTGCCCCCACGGATTTGTCCATCAGTTTGCAAGACGACGGCCATGGCGGCATTGCGAGCGGGGCCGTCAGTGCGCAGCAACTGGACTTGGCGCTCATGGCCGAGCTGGCCAGCAAAATGCCGCTGGGCCGCGCCGTCAGGCAATTGATGCAAGAAGTCGCCCCCAAGGGCCAACTGAAGGGCCTGCAAGCCCAATGGGCAGGGCCGCTGGATGCGCCCCATACTTACCAGGTGCAAGCCGCTTTGCAAGGTTTGAGTTTGTCGGCCAAGGTCGCCGCTCAGGGTATTGGGCGGCCAGGGTTTTCAAACGCCAATTTTCAAATCACCGCCACGCAGAATGGTGGTGCGGCGCAACTGGTGCTGAACCAAGGTGCGATGGACTTCCCGGGTGTTTTTGAGCAAAGCCAGATACCGCTTCAGCACCTTAGCGCAGCGCTGCATTGGAGCATTGCACCCCTACGGCCTGGGCAAAGCCATCGGCCTATTGAAGTTAAGGTTAGCGAAGCGCGCTTTGCTAACGCAGATGCACAAGGGGAGCTGACCGCAACCTGGAGCACCGGCTCGCAAGACGTAGGCGCCCATGCGAGCGGTGCGCGTTACCCCGGTGTGCTGGAGCTATCTGGAAAGTTGGTACAGGGCCAGGCTACTGCGGTGCATCGATACCTGCCATTGGGTATCCCGCATGAAACACGCGACTATGTGCGTCACGCGGTGTTAGCGGGGGTTGCCAACGACGTGAGGTTCAAAGTTCGCGGTGACCTATGGGATTTTCCGTTTGCTGTGGTTCCTAAAATGGGTCAGCAAGGGCAATTCCATATTGCTCTACAAGCCAAAGATGTGGTGCTGGCCTACGTGCCCAGCTATGCCGCTACGGCGTCGGCGCCAGCGTTTGCCTCGCCCTGGCCGCCCATGGAAGCGGTGAGCGGCGAGCTGGTCTTTGACCGCAACACCATGCATATTCGCAAAGCCAGCGCGAAGGTGTTGGGCTACGAGTTAACGGGTGTAAAAGGGGGCATTGCTGACCTTGCGCAACGCTCGGTGTTGGTGCTGGAAGGTGCTGGCACAGGAGGCGTGCAGCCCTTGCTGGACTTTTTGCGCCGCTCACCCGTGGGGGGCTGGACGGGCAATGCCTTGGCGCTCGCATCAGGTACAGGCCATGCCGACCTGAAGCTGGCCGTGCAATTGCCCTTGTCAGACCTGGACAAAACCACCGTGAAAGGCCAACTTCAGCTCAAAGGCAACGACCTGCGCATTCGGCCCGATTTACCCATGCTGGAGCAAACGCGTGCCAAAGTCTCCTTCACTCAAAACGACTTGCACATTGGCGCTGCACAAGCGCATGTTTTGGGCGGAGATTTGAGCTTTGAAGGCGGTAGCCCCTTGCATTTGGCGCCCAACGCCACGGCTGCTGACAAAGCCTTGCGCTTCACGGGCCAAGGCACGGCCAGCGCTGAGGGCTTGCGTGGCGCGGGCGAATGGCCCTTGTTGGCGCGATTGGCACAAAACCTGGATGGGTCAACAGCTTATCGCTTGCTACTAGGCATCCACTCGGGGGGAGCGGAGTTTGACTTCACGAGCCAGTTGCAGGGCTTGGCAAGTCGACTGCCAGCGCCATTGACCAAAACCGCTGAGGCGCCGCTGTCGTTGCGCGTGCAAACGCGTTTACTAGTACCGGCCCAGGGTGATGCGCAGCAAGACCAACTATCTATTCACTTAGGTAGCGTGGCCGAAGTGCGTTATCTGCGCGATATTACCGCTGCTAACGCCCATGTTTTGCGGGGTAGCATCGGGGTTGGAGAGCGAGCTCCCGACCTACCCAAAGACGGCGTACAAGCCCATATCAACTTGCCCTTTGTGAGCCTGGACCAATGGCAGGCGCAAGCTCAAAAGCTAACCGGTAACTCAGCCGGTCCGCAAGAAAGCGCCGATGCGGCTGCGAGTTATCTGCCTAACAATCTTGCATTAAGGACGGGCACCGTTGATTTTGGTGGCCACCGCCTCACGCAAGTGGTTGCGGCGCTGAGCCGCCTGGATACCGGCCCACAAGCCGGCACCTGGCGCAGTAGCTTGAGCAGCGACCAAGCCAGCGGCTACATCGAGCTGCAACGCCGTAACGCCGCTAGTGGTCGCTCGGGTGGATTGCGCGTGTTTGGGCGGCTAGCGCGTGTTTCCTTGCCCAAGAGCGAAGTGCGCAGCGTCGAAACACTATTGGATCAACAACCCACCAATCTGCCCAGCCTTGACATCGTGGTCGAAGACTTTGAACTGCGAGGCAAACGTTTAGGGCGCTTACAGGTGCAAGCGCAAGCCAGCCCGGTGAGCCGAGACTGGCATCTATCGCAACTGCAACTCAGCAATGCAGACGCCACCTTGCGAGCCACTGGCGATTGGAAGCTAGAACCCGGTGGCAACCAGCGCCGGACCCAGCTTAATTTGCAGATGGAACTGGCCGATAGCGGCGCGCTGTTGGATCGCGTTGGCCAATCCCATGTTTTGCGTGATGCCAAGGGCACCTTGCAGGGGCAGGTCAGTTGGCAAGGTTCACCGTTTAGCCCTGACTACGCCAGCATGTCGGGTGGGCTTAAGCTGGCGCTTGAGAAAGGCCAGTTCCTTAAAGTCGAGCCGGGTGCTGGGCGCTTGCTGAGCGTGCTGTCCATGCAGTCGTTGGCGCGGCGCTTTACGCTGGATTTTCGGGATGTGTTTGACGAAGGCTTCGCGTTCGATGCCGTTACCGGTGACGTGGCCATCAAGCAAGGCATACTCAGCACCCAAAATCTGCGCATGCAAGGCGTGGTGGCGGCGGTGCTGCTTGAAGGTCAAGCCGACCTTGCGCGTGAAACGCAAGACCTGCATGTTGTGATGGTGCCTGATGTCAATGCCGGCGGTGCCAGCCTTGCCTACGTGGCCGTCAATCCGGCATTAGGATTAACAACTTTCTTGGCGCAGTGGCTACTGAGCAAACCCCTCAATGCCGCCAACACGCGGGAGTTTCGCGTGACGGGCACTTTCGATAACCCCAAGGTGGAAGCCTTGTCCGGCGAGCAAGCCACTCGTGCCAGTTCGTCACCTGCTCTCAAGGAACAAACGCCGGGCCGCCCCAAGTTGTTCCTTCCCCCTCGGGGGGGCGGAACCGGTACTTCCGGTTCCTGGGGGCGCTAATTAACTAGATAAGTGAGTTGAAATGAAGATCGCTGCAATTCAAATGATCTCTGGCACGGATGTGGCAGAAAACATCGCCACGGCGGCGCGCCTGATCGCGCAGGCCGCTAGCGCTGGGGCAAAGCTGGTTGCCTTGCCCGAGTATTTTTGCCTGATGGGCGAGCACGATCACGACAAGCTCAGCATTGCCGAAACCGAAGGCGATGTTTCAGCCCCGCTGCAAGCCTTTTTGAGCCAAGCGGCACACCAGCATGGCCTTTGGCTCATTGGCGGCACGATTCCCTTGAAGTGCGACTCACCGGAGCACGCGCGTAACTCTTGTTTGGTGTTCGGGCCTCAAGGGCAATTAGCCGCACGTTATGACAAGATTCATTTGTTCCGTTACGACAATGGCCGCGAAGCTTATGACGAAGGGCGTGTTTTGCAAGCGGGTACTCAGCCCGTCACTGTACAGGCGGATGCTCTAAACGTGGGCTTGTCGGTGTGCTACGACCTGCGCTTTCCGGAGCTTTATCGGGCCATGAGTTTCGCGTCTGGGCAAGCGCCGATGAACTTGATCAGCGTGCCTGCCGCATTCACCTACACCACCGGTCAAGCGCATTGGGAGTTGTTGCTACGCACGCGTGCCATTGAAAATCAATGTTATGTTATTGCCTCAGCGCAAGGCGGCACCCACAGCAATGGCCGCCGCACCTGGGGCCACAGCATGGTGATAGACCCTTGGGGAGTTGTGCTTGGGCAACTGCCAGAAGGTGAAGGCGTGGTGCTGGCCGATGTTGACGTGGCTCGCCTAGCGGCGGTGCGCAGCCAACTACCGGCCTTGCAGCATCGTTGTCTATTTTAGATCGGCCAGCGACGGCAAATCTGCCCCCTGCCGTGAGCACGTTAGCGCTGCTGCTCGGGCCGCAAACATGAGCATCTGCCGGATTTTGTCAAAGGCTAGTGCCGTAACGGATGCCCTTGACAAGCTATTGTGCTCCTCTAGCCAAGCCAGCATCGCGGCCTGGAACGAGTCGCCTGCACCTACCGTGTCGACAAGTTGACACGGGTAGGCTTGCACATCCACGCGGTGCGCCGCGCTCCAAGCGCTAACACCGTCACTACCTCGTGTGACCACGACCAAAGCGACGCCCTTGTTCAGCCATTCCTGGACCTGTGTTTCAAGCGTCACATCGGGTAGCAATAAGGCGAAGTCTTCGAGACTGATTTTGAGCAAGCCAACACGCGGCACCATGAACTGCAACGCCGCTAACCAAGGCTGCAAATCGGGTTGCACGTTCAGGCGTATATTGGGGTCATAGCTGATGAGCGCTTGCGCCTGGTAACGCTCAACGAGCTGGCGCTGAACACTGGCAACCGGCTCCACCACCATGGTGTATGAGCCGAAATGAAGCGCATCCGGTGTGGCGCCATGCAGGATATCTAGCGCCTCCACGGACAGCGAGCGGTCAGCGCCGCCTTCGCCATAGAACGCGTAACTGGGAACGCCTTGGTCATTGAGCTCGATCAGGCTGAGCGTGGTTGGCGCATGGCTGCGGGCAATGTAGCGGATGTCAACACTTTCTGCGGTTAGCGCTGACACCAGGCGTTGGCCTAGAACACCTTGCGAGATACCGCCAAAAAATGCGGCTTGTACGCCCAAGCGCGCGAGCCCAATAGCGACGTTCACGGGAGAGCCTCCTACGCGCGCGTCCAGCACCATGCCGCTGCTGGTGGCTTCTTGCGTAAACACGTCCATCAAGGCTTCGCCGCAAACTAAGATCATCGTAGCTCCGTGACTTCTGGTGAATTGGAGGGGCCTATTCTGCTAGAACTTGTACTCCATGCCAATATTGGGCATAAAACCCAAGCCCTGAGCGGGTTTGCGGGTTTGATAGTTTTCCGAGTACGAATAACCGTCAATATTGTCGTGGTTGTACGCGTTGGTGATTTCGTAATAAACACTCAAGCGCGGTGTAATGATTTGATCAGCCCGTAAGTCCAGGCGATGGAAGGCGGGCAGGCGCTCGGTGTTGAGCTCCCCGTAAATGGGGTGGTAGCGCCCGTTAGCATCCTGCGTCGACCCAACAATGGGGGTGGTTAAGTTGCCGCTGTGTTAGCTCCACTTCGCGACAAACGTCCACATGGATGAAGGCTTGTAGTCGGCCACCACGTTGATGATGACGGGCTGATCATATTCAAAGCGAAACTCTTGGTTCTTGATGTCGTTGCGTCGACGTGTTTTAGACAAACCTACCGACAACCAACCCGAGAATTTTGATGTGCGCTCTTTCTTGATGAAGAACTCCACACCTTTGGCCTCACCGCTGCCGCCGTTTACGTAGTTAACAAGCGGATCAGCCACCACAAAGTCATTGAATTTTTTGTAATAGGCCTCGGTCTTGACACTCCAGCCATCGTTCAACTTGTGCGTTAAACCCAGCACGCTGTGGGTTGCACGCATATGGCCTAGGCCAGCGTTGCCGATGTCTTTGAGAATCTGAATCCCATCGGGCATCTCATTGTGTTTACCCCAGGCCGCATTGACCGTCGTGCTATTGCTGGCTCGCCACTCAAGGCCTAGGCGCGGTTCTATGTAACTGCGGTTCAGATAATTGTTGTGGCTGTAATGCACGCCCACCGTGGTGGCCCAATTGGGGGCCAGTTGCCAGCGGTCTTTGGCATACAGCACGGCCGTGTTGACTTTAATGTTTTCGTCGATCTTGTAACGGTTGGCACTGCTGAGATCGCATTTTGGGTCGAACTCGGTGCAGTGCGCGTCTAACAGGTCAAGATCAAGGCCTACTTTCTGGGATGTCAGGATGCCGCCTACGGCTATGTCATGATCTTCGTTAGGTCTAAAGCGAAATTGCTCGCGCGCAAACAACGTTTCAAACTTCAGGTCAGCGCTGACCGCAGAGCCGATCTTGCCCTTTGAGCGGTAGTCAGAATGCCCTAGCGCGAGCTTGTTACTGGCGTGGGCGCTCAATGAGGCGTCCCAGGTCATGGCCTGCGTGTTGGTGCTTTGCTCAGAGGTGGAGTCACCCGCCAGAACGGGCTCATGTTGGGCTGTGGTGCTACTGTTTGGGATAGTGAATTTGATCTTGTCGTCTGCTCCGGTCGCGCTGAAGGTTAGCTCATTGCGATCACTCAAGCGCCAAACATATTTGCCTTGGTAGTCACCATATCGGGGCAGACTGAAAATCACTCCACTGTCATCATCGGTAATGTCTTTGCGATACAGCAAGTCGAAATAGCTGCGTTTGGCCGCAAAGTAAAACGACTGGTTGTCACTTACAGGGCCTTCAAGCAAAACATCGGCACCGAATAGGCTGACATTGACCTTGGCTGCAAACTTGTCGGTGCGCGGTTTGCGCAGTGTCACATCGATGATGCCGCCATGCACGTCGTCGTACTCAGGGCCAAAGGCAGCGGTGTACAAATCAAACTGCTTGACCAAATCGGCGTGCACCACGCTGACAAACCCACCAGCATGAAACATATACCCTACCGGCAGAAAGTCGATGTAATAAGCGTTGTCGCTGGGCCGTGAGCCTCGAATGGCGGGCGAGCCATCGCCGTCGCTGGTGGTCACCACGCCGGGCAGGCTTTGCAGAGCCTTGATCGGGTCACCGGCCGTACCGGGGATGCGGCTCAGTTCTTCACCCGTCATCGTCAATTTGCCTGCGGGCTGCGCGCGCGTGCTGTTGACCACGACAGGCGCCAGAGTTTCGGTTTCAACCGGCTTGGCGTCTTTGGCGGTTTGCGCTGTAGCCGCCGATGCGCCACCCACGCAACCGGCGATCAGCATCCAATGGGCAAGCCGGTAGGGCGCGCGCGCATGGCGCCGTGTTGCATCAGTCAATTGGGAGTCCTCAGAGTTGTTCTTGCAGGTGTTGGGCGCACTGTCGACAGCGGGCAACCTTGGTGAAAATTCTAATGCGACTTCGTTACAAATTTGCTAAAGGAAAGCTGAATTGGCGGGCTGCGGTCTTCACAATCAATTCATCGGGGCGTGGCCAAACGCGTATCATCTTGCTGCCCGATTCACGGGTGTTGATTTGCGGAGCGTGTCAATCATGGGACTCATGGACTTCATCAAGAAACAGTTTATTGACGTTCTTGAGTGGACTGAAGGCGAGGATGGCGTTTTGGCCTGGCGATACCCCATGGCCGACAATGAAATTCAGTACGGCGCATCACTCACGGTGCGCGAGTCGCAGGTGGCGATTTTTGTCAACGAAGGCAAAATCGCCGACGTGTTTGGCCCGGGCATGCACAAGCTCACCACGCAAACCATGCCAGTACTCACCTACTTGAAGAACTGGGACAAGCTATTTCAGTCGCCTTTCAAGAGTGATGTGTATTTTTTCAGCACGCGCCAGCAAATTGACCAGCGCTGGGGGACCACCCAGCCGGTCACGATTCGCGACAAAGACTTCGGTGCAGTGCGCTTGCGTGCGTTCGGAAACTATGCGTTCCGCGTCAGCGATGCCAAGCTGTTTTACACCGAAATCTCGGGCACGCGTGACGTCTACACCGTTGCTGATATCGATGGTCAGTTGCGCGGCTTGATGCTGCAATACATCTCTGACGCTGTGGCGGGCAGCGGCCACGCCTTCCTGGACTTAGCCGCCAACCAGGTGCAGTTTGCCGATGCGCTGCGCGACGCAACAGCTCCGGCGTTCTCCAAGCTGGGGTTGACGCTTGAGCAAGTCACGGTCCAAAACCTGTCCCTGCCCGAAGAGTTGCAAAAAATCCTTGACCAAAAAATCGGCATGGGCATGGTCGGTAACGATATGGGTAAATTCATGCAGTACCAAACGGCGCAATCTATGCCCAAGCTGGCCGAAGGGGCTGGCGGCGGCGGTGGTATTGCTGGCGACGCCATGGGTTTGGGCGCTGGCGTGGCGCTGGGGCAAGTGATGGCGCAGCAGCTATCGCAAGGTTTGCAAGGCAGTCCTGCGGGCGTCGCGGGTGTTGTCAATGCAGGTATCAAGCCCGACGAAATCATGGCCACACTCGAAAAGCTAGGCGAACTCAAAGCCAAAGGCATTTTGACGGAAGAAGAATTTTCAGCGAAGAAAGCTGAATTGCTGAAAAAACTGGTCTAAGTGGCTGAATTAGGTTCGCAGCGCCTTTGGCGCGCTGCATGCCCGCAATGCGGTGCGCCGGTTGAGTTTCGCTCTGCGGCGTCAAGCAGCGCGATTTGCTCGTTTTGCAAGTCTACGTTGGTGCGTGACGGGCAGGCCTTGCAACGCATTGGCGTCGTGGCCGAGTTGTTCGACGACTTTGGCTTACTGCAAATAGGCGCTGGCGGCAAATATCAAAGCCTTGCATTCACGCTCATTGGGCGTTTGCAATACCGTTACGCTGATGGCGTTTGGAACGAATGGCACGCCTTGTTCGATTCGGGCAAGTCGGGTTGGCTTTCCGAAGACAACGGGCGTTATGTTTTCAGCTTTGATGCGCCATTAGCTGGCATTGCGCCCAAGCCAGATTCGCTGACAGCCGGGGCCGCTGTCACAGTGGCAGGGCAGCGGTTTTCGGTAGCCTCCTGCGTGCAGGCCAAACTCGTTACCGCGCAGGGCGAACTGTCGAGTCCCCCCAATCTCAGCGATGAGTTTTGGGTAGTGGACTTGCGCAATACGCTTGGTGAAGTCGGCACGCTGGACTACAGCGTTGCTGCGCAAGTCGCGTGGTCGCTTGGGCGTTCAGTCACGCTCAAAGAATTGCTGATGAGCGGCTTGCGCGAGCAAAGTGAAAAATCTCTGGCTGCGCGGGGTATTGAGTGCCCGAGTTGCGGCGCAGCGCTTCAAGTCACGCTGGCGTCAACCCGTTCGATTGTTTGCCATCAATGCAAGTCGGTTGTTGACGTGTCGGGTGGAGTTGGCGCGGAGCTGTCCAGCTACGCGCAAAACAACTCAGGTGTTGAAGGTATTGAGCCGCAGATTCCATTGGGTAGCACTGGCACATTGACTTTGGGTGCGCATGGGCCTTTGCTGTGGACAGTGGTTGGTTACCAAGAGCGTTGCGACCAGCCAACCGATGACGAAGAACAAACATTCTGGCGCGAATATCTGCTATACAACGCCAAAGAAGGCTTTGCTTTTTTGATCGACACCGAAGAGGGTTGGAGCTGGGTCATGCCACTGACTGGTGTGCCAGAGCTGAAGGGTAGTAAAGTCGCTTGGCGAGGTGATATCTATCATCAGAGCTTTACTTATCCAAGCCTAACAACGTATGTGCTGGGTGAATTCTATTGGCGTGTTAAGCGTGGTGATCGTGTATTCAATACCGATTACAAGGGGCAGGGAGCGGCTTCACGCAAGCAGCTCAATCGAGAGCAGGTCGGTCAAGAAGTCACGTGGTCGGGTGGCTCGGCGCTGAGCGCCGATATGGTTGCCAAGGCATTCAAACTGACCCCGTCAGCGCAATCCGCCTTACGACGTGATGCAACACCTTTGAGCGGCGGCAGCGGCCGGGCGCTGAAGTGGTTTGTGGCCATCATTGTGGTGATGGTTCTGTTCATGTCGCTCGTGCGCTGTGGGAGCGACGATTGCGCAGCCACCGCCAGCGCCTATGGTGAAAACAGCCTTGAACATCAACAATGCTTGCGTGGTAGCGGGCGCGTAGGTGGTTCCGGCGGCTACT
>ERZ1292633.5199-Hain-H41-02um-R1-5199-length-11817-cov-6_pt1 | contig 11817 bp, 10 predicted proteins | sample MGYA00564406_ERZ1292633 | MGnify/ENA primary metagenome ERZ1292633 (study PRJEB36523, sample SAMEA6512639) | groundwater metagenome | collected 2019-01-08 | study: AquaDiva: Metagenomics assemblies of 32 groundwater samples
GCAGATGGGCGTGCGGGTGCGGTACATGCACGCGGACATTGATGCGATCGAGCGCATGGAAATCGTGCGCGGGCTGCGGCTCGGCGAGTTCGACGTGCTCGTGGGCATCAACCTCCTGCGCGAGGGACTCGACCTGCCCGAGGTCTCGCTGGTGGCGATCCTCGACGCCGACCAGGAGGGTTTCCTGCGATCCGACCGGTCCCTCATCCAGACCGTCGGGCGCGCCGCCCGCCATGTCGAGGGACGGGCGATCTTCTACGCCGGCCGCATCACCGGCTCGATGCAGCGCGCGATGGACGAGACCAACCGTCGCCGCGCGGTCCAGGAGGCGCACAACCGCGAGCACGGGATCGTGCCGCGCAGCGTGATCAAGAGCACGGAACAGATTCGCGTGCTCACGCGTGTCGCCGACGCGCGTGACGAGCGCGAGGGCCGCGAGAAGGAGCGTGAGGGCACGAAGAAGCAGCGCAAGGTCGCCGAGGCGGCGGCGCACTACAACACCAAGGACCTGCCGGGGCTGGTGACGAGGCTCGAGGAAGAGATGAAGCAGGCCGCCGGGGACCTCGACTTCGAGACGGCGGCACGGCTGCGCGACGAGCTGTTTGAGATCAAGACGGCGATGGGTGACCGCGGTGGCGGCGGCGCCGCCGCCGCCGGCCGGCGGCGCCACGCGTCGTGGCGTCCGGGGCGATAGGGTGGCGACCCTTCTTCCTCCTGGCGCCCCGCACGGTGACCAGCTGATGAACCTCGAGGAACTCTTGGCGTTCGGCGCCGCGCTTGGCGAGGCGGCCACGCGCGCGGTCCCGTGCGTCGTCACGCTGAGCGGTGACCTCGGTACGGGGAAGACCACGCTGACCCGCGCGATCGGTCGCGGCTTCGGGGTGGAAGAGCCCGTGACGAGCCCGACATTCGCGCTGGTCCACGAATACCGCGCCCGCGAGCACCGCCGCTTCTTTCACCTCGACCTGTATCGCATCAACGGTCCGCACGAACTGGCCAACATCGGCTGGGAGGCGTTGCTCGGCGAGCAGGCGCTGGTGGTCATCGAGTGGCCCGACCGGGCGGGGGCGCTGCTGCCCGACGATGCGCTCGCCATCACGCTCTTCCACGTCGACGACGACGAGTCGCGCCGGCGGGTGTGCTGGTGAACGCGCCGGGACTGACGCTCGCGCTCGACGCATCCACCTACCTCGGTACGGTGGCGGTGCTGCGTGATGGCGCCGTCGTCGCCGTGCGCGAGGTGGCCATGCGCGGGGAGCACGAGGAGCGATTGATGCCCGCCGTGCTCGCCGCGCTCGCCGAAGCCCGTGCGGTGCCCGCCGACGTCGCGCGCGTTGTCTGTGGCGCCGGGCCCGGAGCATTCACGTCACTGCGCATTGCCGCGGGCATCGCCAAGGGAATCGCGCAGGGCGCGGGCGTGCCGCTGTTCGCCGTCTCGTCGCTGGCGCTCGTAGTGGCCGGGGCCGCCCCGGGGTTGCCACCCGGGCGTTACGTCGCCACGCTCGACGCCATGCGTGGCGAGCGGTATGCGCAGGCCGTTGTACTGCTTGCGGACGGCACGGTGCGCGCTGACGGCGAGCAGTCGCTGGCGACGGCTGGACAGCTGGCGTCGGCCGGCGCCAGCGTGGTGGGGCCGCTCGAACCGACGCCACTGTTCCCGCACGCGCGCGGCGTGGCGGCGATGCTCGCGGCCTGCCTTGCCGGGGGACCCGTGGACCTCGACGCCTGGGAGCCGTCGTACGGCAGGCTCGCCGAGGCGCAGGTGAAATGGGAGGCGGCCCACGGGCGGCCGCTGGCCGGCGGCTGATGGCCATCGTTCGCCATGCCCTGCCGCTCGACCTGGCGGCCGTCGAGGTCATCGAACGCGCGTCGTTCAGCGACCCGTGGTCACTGCAGAGCTTTCGCCATTCGCTCTCGCGCACGTTCGTGCGCATCAACGTCGCCGAGGAGGACGGCATGGTGGCCGGCTACTCGGTGCTGTGGATGGCGGGCGAGGAGTGCGAGTTGGCGAACCTGGCCGTCGATCCTGCACGCCGCGGGTCGGGGTTCGGGACGCTGCTGCTCGACGCCGCAATGCTGGAGGCGCACGCCGAGGGCTCGCTGGTGATGTTCCTCGAGGTGCGCGCTTCCAATGAGGTGGCCAAGGGGATGTATGCGCGCCGGGGGTTCCACGAGGTCGGGCGGCGCAAGGCGTACTACCGGAATCCGGACGAGGACGCGCTGGTGCTGCGGCGCGACCTCGGATGAGTGCAGTACGACGCGCCGGTTGGCGTCCGATTGGTTGTGGCCCGCAGGGCGGGTATCTTTACCATCAACGACGACGTACGGACTTCATACAACAGGAGGAGTTGTGAGCCGCAGCTTGAACAAGGTGACCCTGATTGGTAACCTGGGGGCCGATCCGGAAATCCGGACGACGTCGAACGGCAGCAAGGTGGCTTCGTTCTCCCTCGCCACGAGTCGCTCGTGGGGCGGGCAGGGGGGAAGCGAGAAGCAGGAGAAGACCGAGTGGCACAAGTGTGTCGCGTGGAATTCCAAGGGGCCCGGCACCGGACTGGCCGACATCATCGAGCGCTACTGCAAGAAGGGCGAGAAGCTCTACGTCGAGGGGCGCATCGAGTATCGGCAGTATCAGGACAAGGAAAACCAGACGAAGTACGTGACCGAGATCAACGTCCGGGAGATCATGCTGCTTGGCGGCAAGGGCGGCGGCGACTTCGACGGCGGCAATGCCCCGTCGCGTTCTCGGGCGCCGGCCAAGAGCAGCGGCGCCGGCAGCAGCGAGCCCTCGGGCGACTTCGAGGAGTTCCCGGGTGGGCTCGAGGCGGAAGACGATTTGCCGTTCTGATGAGAGTGGATAGGTGATAGTCGATGGACGATAGACGGCCCGCTCCGAACCATCCGAGCGGGCCCTCTATCGTCCATCGACTATCACCTATCAACTTTCCTGTCACCTTCAGGTGACCAGAATCGTCTCCCTCACGGTACTCCCCGTCCGTGGCCCGCCTTGAGCGGGGTTGCGGGCGTCGCCATGCTTCCTCAAGACTTCCGTCGACCGGACCCGTCCATGGCCCGACTTCGCGCAACGCTTCTCGCCTCTGCCATCCTCGGCGCCGCTCCCTTCCTCGGGGCGCAGCAGCCCGTCACGCAGCCGCCCAAGCCGCCTGCCGATTCGGCGATGCCCGCCACGCACGTCGTCAAGCGTGGCGACACGCTGTGGGACCTCGCCAAGCAGTATCTCGGCGATGCCTACCTGTGGCCCGAGATCTACCGGCTGAACACGGCCGTGATCGAGGATCCGCACTGGATCTATCCCGGCGAGACGCTCAGGCTGCCAGCGGGCGTCGTCACATCGGGTGGTCCCGACGCTGCGGCCGCCCCGGGCGCTCCGTTCGACCCGAGTTCGACGACCGTCTTTGATCCCCGCCGCTATCGCCGCACGCGTGGTACGAGACAGACCGTCACCCTGCAGGCTTCGCACCAGGCCGTGCGGCCAGGCGAGTATCTCGCGGCACCCTTTGTCTGGACCGTGGGTGGCCCCGCGGGCGCCGGTCGGGTTCGCTCGACCGCGGCGTCGCAGATCATTGTGCCGCAACTCGAGCAGCGTGTCTTCCAGTCGCAGGAGCCGATCTTCATCACCCTCCCGGCCGGCAGCGCGCGCACCAACGGCCAGCGCTTCCTGGCGTATACGCTCGGCCCGGTGCTTCCCGGCCAGGGTCAGATTGTCATTCCCACCGCGGTCATTCAGCTCGCGAACGACGCGGGCGTGGGGGACGCGCGGGCGGTGATCGTCGATCGCTTCGGCGAAGTGCTCGAGGGTCAGGGCGTCATCCCTATGGACACCGTGCCGTCCCGTCCCGACGAGTTTCCGGCGCGCGTCGAGTTTGGCACTGCGACCAAGGTGGCGTGGATCGTGGACCGGCCGGTCATCGCGCAGATGGGGAGCTACCTGATTCTCTCGTCCTCGGCGAAGGACGGTTTCATGCCCGGTGACCAGGTGACGCTGCTCGCCCCGCTGGGAGAAGGCGCGAACGGCGCAGTGCGCACCCCGGAGGATGCCGCTGTCTTGCAGGTGCTGCGGGTGACGCCGTACGGCGTCTCGGCGATCATCCTGCGCCGCTCGCCGGCGGATATCACGGTGGGCATGCCCGGGCGAATCACGGCGAAGATGCCCTGAGTGCGGGCCTTACTCCGACCCGCGGGTTAGTTTTCGGCCATGTCACCACGCGCCCTGCTCACCGGAGGCGCGGGCTTCATCGGCTCGCACGTCGCCGACGCCTTGATCGCTCGCGGATTCCACGTCGTCGTGCTCGACGACCTCTCCACCGGCCGGCGGGCCAACGTGCCGGCGGGCGCCGAGTTCGCCCAGTTGGACGCCCGCTCGCCTGCGGCGGCGGCGCTCGTGCGGGAGGGCGGCTTTGACGTCGTCCTGCACCACGCCGCGCAAATCGACGTCCGGCGCAGCGTCACCGACCCGACCCACGACGCGTCGATCAACATCCTTGGCGCGCTGAACCTGCTCGAGGCGGTGCGCGCCGCACCCCGGCATCCGCGATTCGTCTTTGCCTCGACCGGCGGCGCGATCTACGGCGACTTCGTCACGCCGCCGAACGCCGAGGACTTTCCGAAGGACCCCGAATCGCCCTACGGCATCGCCAAGCTCGCTGTCGAGCACTACCTGGCATACTACGGGCGGTTGCACGGCATCGAGGGCGTGGTGCTGCGCTACGCCAACGTGTACGGACCGCGGCAGGATCCGCACGGCGAGGCGGGCGTGGTGGCCATCTTCTGCAATCGCATCCTCGACGGACGCTCGCTCACGATCTTCGGTGACGGCCGCCAGACGCGCGACTATGTGTTCGTCGGCGACGTGGCCGCCGCCAACGTGGCGGCGGCCACGGCGGCGCTGCCGGCTGTCGGTCGCCTCGATGAACGCGCCATGAACATCGGCACGGGCGTCGAGACCGACGTGCTGACGCTCGCCGAGACCCTGCGTCGCGTGAGCGGACGCCAGGCGACCATCGAGTTCGCGCCGGCCCGTCCCGGGGAACAGCTGCGCTCCGCCGTGCGTATCGACAAGGCGCAGCGCGTCCTTGGCTGGACGCCGCAGTACTCGCTCGACGAAGGACTTAAGGAGACGTTCGAGTACTTCGCCGCACTGCGCAGCTAGCGGCTAACGGCCAACCGCCAGCCACCAGCCGCCAGCCACCAGCCGCCAGCCGCCAGCCACCAGCCACCAACTGCCTACCGCCTACCGTTTCAAGCTGTCTGCTCCGCCGGGAACCAGTGCTTCGTCGCCAGGCAGACGTGACAGACCGAGAGCATCACCGGCACCTCGACCAGCACGCCGACGACGGTCGCCAGCGCCGCACCCGATCCCGGGCCGTACAGGGCGATCGCCGTCGCCACCGCCAGCTCGAAGAAATTGGACGCGCCGATGAGGGCTCCTGGAGCCGCCACCGCATACGGCACCTTGAACCAGCGCATCAGCGCGTACGTCAGCGACGAATTGAAGTAGACCTGGATGAGGATGGGAATGGCGATCAGCACCACGTGGAACCAGCGGGTGGTGATGTTCTCCGCCTGGAAGGCGAAGATCATGACGAGGGTGGCGAGGAGCGCCAGCACCGTCACCGGATGGAAGAACTCGACGAACCGCGACTGGAACCACTCCGCGCCCTTGCGCCGGATGAGCACGGCCCGGCTCACCGACCCGGCGGCGAGCGGGATGACGACGAAGATGCCCACCGAGTACAGCAGCACCGCGAACGGCACCTGCAGGCCCGACGCTCCCGTGACGAGGAACTTCACGATCGGGGCAAACGCCACCAGCATGATGAGGTCGTTGACGGACACCTGCACCAGCGTGTAGGCCGGGTCGCCGTCGGAGAGGTACGACCAGACGAACACCATGGCCGTGCACGGCGCCGCCGCCAGGATGATGACCCCGGCAATGTACTCGCTGGCCAGTTCCGGCCCGATCAGCGGCAGGAAGAGGTGCTTGAAGAAGAGCCAGCCGAAGAAGGCCATGGAGAAGGGCTTCACCAGCCAGTTGATGACGATGGTGATGACCAGCCCGGTGGGCCGGCGTCCCACGTTGCGGATGGACCCGAAGTCGATCTTCAGCATCATCGGGTAGATCATCAGCCAGATGAGCACCGCGATGGGACCGTTGATGTGGCTCCCTTCGCCAAACTCGAGGTCGCGCACCACGCCTACGAAGCCCGGCAGCAGTTTCCCAAGGGCAATGCCGAGGATCATGCAGAGCGCCACCCAGAGAGTCAGGTAGCGTTCGAAGACGTTCATTCGCTTGGCATTCGGCGCGGTCATGTGCAGGCTCCAACGGGCGGTGGGCACGGGCGGATGAGGCCCATCCGGAAAGATCACGACTGGGGTGGTGCGGCGCCAATGGAACACCGTGACGCGCGCAGTCGACGAGGCCCACATCGATGTTTCGGTGCCACCGATCACCCAGCACCTAGCACCTGGCACCTGGCACCTAGCATCTTACGCTTGTGCCATGGCTCCGCCTCCTCATCGCGCTGAAGCTGCGCGCGCTCGTGAACCCGAGGGTCGCCGCCGACCTGCTGCGGGTGGCGTGGCGCTATCGCCGGCGGCGCTGGTGGGCGCGCGTGCCATTCCTTCCGCTGCCCGACCGCACGTACCTGCGCTGGCGTCTGTACACGGCCTACGGCAGCGAGGACGCCATTCCGCCGGTGGCCGACGTCGTGCGCTACGCGCGGTGGACTCGACGTCACCCGTGAGCGACGCGGCCCCCGAGAACTTCGAACCGCGTCTCAAGGCGCAGGCGTACGCGGAGGGGTTCGACCTGGCGGGCATCACGTCGCTTGGTGAGCCGTCCACGGTGGCGCACTTCGATGACTGGCTCGCCAAGGGCTACGCCGGCGAGATGCAGTATCTCGACAAGGGCGCCGAGCGTCGCCGCGACGCGCGACGCCCCGTGGCCGGAATGGTCAGCGCGCTCGTCGTCGCGCTCAACTACGGTGGAACGCAGCCGGCTGGTGCTGTGGCGCGTTATGCGCGCTTCACGGACTACCACCGGGTGATGTGGGACAAACTCGATGCGCTGCTCGAATGGGCCCGCGGTGAACGCGCGGAGTTGCACGGCCGCGCCTTCGTGGACAGCGGCCCGGTGCTCGAGCGCGACCTCGCGCAGCGCGCCGGCCTCGGCTGGTTCGGCAAGAACACGCTGTTGATCAATCCGCAGCTGGGTTCGTTCTTCTTCCTTGGTGCGCTCTTTCTCGACGTCCCGCTGCGCGCGGACGACCCCTTTGCGACCGACCATTGCGGCAGCTGCACGCGCTGCCTCGACGCCTGCCCCACGCAGGCGTTCGTGGCGGCGCGCGTGCTCGACGCGCGCCGCTGCATCTCGTACCTGACCATCGAGCTGAAGGGCGAACACACGCCGGAGCAGCGGGCAATGGTTGGCGAGCACCTGTTCGGGTGCGATATCTGCCAGGAGGTCTGCCCTTGGAACGCCAAGTTCTCACGGGTGGCAACCGAGGACGTGTTCACGCCGCGCGCCGAACTGGTCGAACCGGATCTCGCCTCGTTCGCGACGATGAGTGACGCCGAGTTCAGGACGCGGTATGGCGACACCCCGTTGAGCCGCGCCAAGCGCGTGGGGCTCGCACGCAACGCGGCGGCACGGCACGGCAACTGACGCGCGCCTGCGCGCTCAGAACTTCAGCCGCACACCTGCGTTCAGGGACCGTCCCTCGAGCAGCGACCAGACGTCGGTCGTGCGACGGCCGCCCATGCCCGGCGACGGCAGCAGCAGCGAGTCAACGCGGGTCTGGCGCACATCGAGCAGGTTCTCGGCGTTCAGGAATATGCGCGCGCGACCAAACGGCGTTTGGACGATGCGCTCCGCGAGCGCGCCAACCACGAGGTACGGCCTGCTCTCGCCGCGATACGGGTTGTCCTTGAGCGCCTGGCGGCCGGTGTAGTAGAACTCAAGACCCAGGCGGTGCGCGTCCTCCTTTTCGACCGATGCCACCACGCCCACGGCGTGCCGCGGGATCAGCGGCACGTCGCGGCGGGCACTGCCGCCGAGGAACTCGTCCCATTCGGTCGCATGCGTGAACGCGTACGTCCCCGTCACGCGGAACGACTCATGGAGGTACCGGACGAGTCCTTCCACTCCCCAGGTGTGCGTGGAGAGCGGTGCGTTGACCAGTTCCAGCTGGCGCGCTCCCGACGGGGTGCTCGTGCCGAGTTCGCGCGCCGTCACAGCGTCAGTCAGTCGCGATCCAAACAGCGTGCCGTTCAGCTCGATCCGCCCGAATGCCGTGTTCACGGGGCCGCCGACATCGAACGAGCCGCCGAATGCGCGTTCGACCGCCAGCGCCGCAATGGGACGGAGCGGCGTGAGTCCGGTCGCCTCGGTTTCCTCGGTGAACGGCGTCGGCGCAAAGGTCCCGCCGCCAGCCGACGCGCGCGCCGTCCAGCCGGCCAGCGCCCCCTGCTCTCCGCGCCGCAGCAGCATCGACGCGCGAGGACTGACCAGCGTGCCGTGCTCGCTGTGCCAATCGACGCGACCGCTCGCGGAAAGCACGAGCCACGGCGCCGCGTCGAAGTCGGCCTGCACAAAGGACGCCGGCACGCGATAGTCGTACGAAAAACCCGACACGTCGGTGTTGTGGTATCGCTCGGACTGGAAGGCGGCGCCGCCGACCCACGTCATCGGGCCACGCGCGGCGGCAATCGATACCTCGGCGAACGCGGTGCGATGTGTGTCGTGTTCTTCGACGGATCCGAATTCGTGTGCGTGTCGCTGCTCCGTGGCGGAAGCGCGAACGCTCAGCACGTCGCGTCCGCCCACCAGCATCCGGCCCGACAGACCGACATCGCCGCGGCGCGTGCGCAGCCCTTCCCTGAAGGACCGCCCGTCGGGCCCGGTCCGTCCATCGAGCGTACCGCCGTCACGATTCTCCGCCGTGACGCCGACGGTGGCGAACAGGGAACGCCCCCGATCGTCGCTGTAGAAGAGTCGAGGACGAACGACTCCACGCTGATAGCCGGGCATGTCGGCCCAGCCGTCGCCGTCGATGTCATTCTCGCGCTGGTGGTGCGTGCTCGCCAGCAGGGTGGCGCCCCACGGGGACCCCGCGCGAAGCGGCGAACCGACAAAGAACACCGCGTCCGTTCCGCCGCGCGTCGTCTGGTTCAGCAACAGCTCGCGAGTGGTCACCTCGGTTGGACGGCGCGAGATGAAGTTCACCACACCGCCCAGGGCATTGCTGCCGTAGAGCGCGGACGCGCCTCCCTTGATCACTTCGACACGCGCGAGGTCCAACGGCGGGATCTGCAGCAGCCCGAGCCCTCCGGCCTGCCCGCCGTAGAGCGGCAGTCCGTCCGCCAGCATCAGCGTGTACCTGCCGCGCAGTCCCTGGATCCGAACGCCGGCGCCGCCGAGTCCCGGGCTGGTTGTCTGGACACGAAGTCCGCTCGTCTCGTTGAGCAGCATCGAGACGTCACCGGGAGTCATCGCGACCTTCTCCGCAACCTCCTCCTCGTCCACCACCTCGACGCGAATCGGCGTATCCTCGACGCGCCGCTCGGCACGCGTAGCTGACACGACGACGCTCTCCAGCTCCGTGCTGCGCGCCTCGAGCTGCACGACGATGGACGTGTCCTGTCGTTGAGCGAGGGTGAGCGCGACGGTGTCGGGCGTGAATCCGATGCGTGTGACGATCACCAGGTGCGTACCCGGCACCAGGTGCAGCGTCGCCCTTCCATCGGCATCGGTCGGCCGGCCGACACGGCCGCTTCGTACGAGGGCCGCTTCGATCGGAACGTCGTGCTGAAGTACCCGGGTGCGGAGCGTTGCTGCAGGGGCCGGCGCGCTTACAGACGTCGGAACCTGCGAGCGCAGCGGCACGGCAAAGAGGAGCACGGCCAGCAAGGCGGCGGGCGGAGTCGGCGAAATCCGGGTCAAGTTTCTGGGCGGATGTGGGTTCGTGAGATCGAGGACAACCGGTGACACGGTCTCAACGTAGCACGAACGCCCTCTCACTCGTCACGGCGGACGCGCCCGCCTTGTTCACCAGGAGTTGCAGTCTGTACGTTCCGCGCGCAAGCCGCGAGATGTCGAGGACGACGCTGCGCATCTGCACCGGCACATCCCCCTCGAGGCGTCGAATGGCGCCGCCGCCCCCGGGCGCTTCACGCCATCGCAAGCCGAAGCTCCCGCCTTCCTCGCGCCCCAGGCGGAGGACGCCGACGATGGTGGCAAAGATGCCCGGACGGTCCTCGCGCGTCATTCGCACCTCGATGTCGACGGCATCGGTGGCGGCGAACCCGTAGGCTTCCCAATAGACGCCGATCCGGCGCCACCTGGTGAACGTCGTCGTGCCGTACATGCGGCTCACCGCGGCATCCGCGTCGAGCGCGTCCCGGGCATCAGCCGGAGGTTCGAACAACAGCGGCTGCGACAGGGCCCTGTCACCCGCCAGGGCGCTGAGGGGTTTGGGGGACTCCACGCCAAATCGTGTCCGTGCGGCGGCGCGCGTACTGTCCCCGGGCACCTCGATGCCGATCAGCGAGGCACCAGGGCGCAGTGGTGCGTTGATAGCCAGCGTCCTGCCGATCCGACCCTGGAACGCCCCCGCACGCTCCACCTCGGACACGGCGCGCGATTGAAAGACGTTCGCGCGGATTTCCTCCCCGGTTGGTCGCCCGAGGATGGCACTGTCGAGGTCACCCGCCCAGGCGAAGCGGATGGTGCCCCACCGTCGCAACATCACGGTTTGCCCGACTGGCAACTGCACGATCCCGCCCCGGTCACGCGCATAGTGTTCCACGGGCCACCAGTCGTCGTCACCGGCAGGCGCATTGAGCTGCCAGCTGTCGGGCTTCGCCTGGAACGGCGACCGCAGCGCATCTGGCAGCGGCACCGTGTGCAACCTGTCGCGCGTGTACTCCCGAGCTGCGTACGGAGGCGCCGTATCGGCGCCGTACACGATCAACCAGCCATCATGTCCCTGATCCGCAACCGGACCACCCCAGTACATCTGGGACGGCCAGCCGTAGCGAACGAGACTCTCGGCGACAGCCTCACCGCCTTTCTTCGGCTGCCAGCGCTGCCGCCCGTCGTCACCGAGCGGAGCCAGCAGGGTGATCAGCACCTTTCGCGCAAAATGCTCGGCGCGGCGCTCGTTCCCGGGCTCGAGGTACAGCGGATCGGAGAGCCACCACAGGCGCGTTTCCAGGTCGGCGCGCGCCGCGCATGTCATGGCAGCGTAGGCGCGCCGCATCTCCGCGTCGAGCAGGACGCCGACATCGGTCCACGCGCACCGCTCATCATCACGCATCATGCGCGCTGCGACGAGAAACGCCGAGTCGGCTCCGGCGATCTCGCCCGCTTGGTACAGGACCAGCCCGCGAAGCAGCCCGCACCGTGCCTGGTCGCGCTCGCAGGCCGCTGCCACCGCCCTGGCGCCGGCGAGATCGCCGGCATCGAGGGCAAGGCGTACACGCTGACCCGCAAGGGACACGTCGCCCGACAGTCGTTGCGCAGCGGAGTCGAGCAATGACCTCAGCGACCGGCGGAGCGACTGAATCCCCGGTCGCTTGCCGACACTCAGTCCCCCATCGATTCCGTGGCGCTCATCATCAATCGGCGGTCCGTCGGGCGGATACCACATGGGACACGCTGCATGCGCGACGACCGTTCCGGTGACGATGTGCTTCCGAATGCGCGAGTCCGTTTGGAAGTAGTGACAGTGCAGCGCCAGGCTCCGAACCTCGGCAACCCTCTGGGAATCGGCGCTCATGGATTCGTACGAGACAAAC
>ERZ1292633.5203-Hain-H41-02um-R1-5203-length-11814-cov-7_pt1 | contig 11814 bp, 18 predicted proteins | sample MGYA00564406_ERZ1292633 | MGnify/ENA primary metagenome ERZ1292633 (study PRJEB36523, sample SAMEA6512639) | groundwater metagenome | collected 2019-01-08 | study: AquaDiva: Metagenomics assemblies of 32 groundwater samples
TTGTATTTGAAACCGTACCTACTTTCGGGCTCATCTTGTATTGTACAAGACTAAAATTTGACAAACTATTTTTATAGTACTACAATGCTTGCATATCAAGAGTGATGGGGAGAGATTTGGCTCTATGATCCATCCAGCAACCACCTATAAAGGAACGGTGCTTCACCCAACCCAAAAGGGAAGGATTAAAAAAATATCACCTCCCGATTTGGGAGGTTTTTTAATGCCTATAATTATGAAAATAGAAATAAAACGAAACAATTTGATGGAAATGATGCAAACCCCCCAACGGGAGGTTTTGACGTAGTTTCCTAAAAAGATAATTATATCAACCTCCCAAACGGGAGGTTTTTTTATGACTATGAATATTGAACGATATTTACCGGCAATACCAGAATACAACGTACCCCATGCGGTTATCGATTTTGCGGAAATCCGCAATCCGCTCGAACATAGTCCTCACCTTACTGAGCGCATGAAAGACAAAAAGGGAACAACGGAAACAAGTCTAATTTATGAACTCGCTAATCTGTGGTGCATACCCAAAGAGATGATCGTGGTAGGCAGGGGTAGCACAGATATCATAAAGCAAATTCCGAAGCTATTTTTGTGCCCATCTGATTTCGCGGTTGTACCCGTACCTACATATTTCGGATTACTTGAAGAAATACCAGCACATCAAACTCTGGAGGTCCAGGTCCCAGGGATAGAAGGATTTCTTCACACTCCTGAATTTCACGAATCATTACTTTCTCTGATTGATCAAAAGCGTCCGGGGCTTGTGTGGTTATGTTCACCAAATAACCCTACGGGTGTCGTTATTCCCCTTCTTCAGATTAAGGAAATTGCCTACCATGCTGCGCCAGGAATCGTCGTTATAGATGAGGCATACCAGGAATTGGTGGATCCGGAGAACACGGAATCTGCCATACATCTTATAGAAAACCTACCGAATGTCATTGTTACAAGAACTTTTTCGAAAGCATACGGGTTACCGGACATTCAGGTGGGTATAGGAATTGCACATCCGCAAATTATTGCACAGCTGCAAAATGATGAGCTTGCTCGGCCGGTAGCGGATTCACTGGTAAAAGCAAGTGCTGCTCTTACGGACCAGGAGCACATTTGGAATAGTCATCTCCTCATGAAGCAGGAAACAGAATTTGTTTGGGAACAGGTTCAGTCGATGGAGAAGATCGAAATGGGTGCACGAACGGTAAGCGGGGTTTGCATCTTCCGTCATAAGACAAAAACGCTCGGTGAAAATCTTCTACAGGAAGGCATTAAAACACGTGATTTTAACCTGACAGCAGGCCTCAGAGGAATGAATTTTGTGCGGCTTGGTTTACTGGATCACGAGAAAAATATTTTACTCGTTAATGCATTACGCGCATGTGACGGAGGTGACATATGACCATAGAACAATGTATCAAACCAGAATTGAATATCAGAGTCAACCATGCAATTCAAATATCGGACTGGGAAGGTATCAATCAGGCACATTCTCTAATGCGCATGGAGCGACTTTCTGCAGGCGGAAATATCAGGGACAAATCGCCTGAAGATCTGGCTGCTCTTATCTCAGGGGGAGGTCAACTTTGGACATGGATAGAAGAAAGAACAATCCTTTCGGTCTGCACATTGGAACCTAAAACGGGCAGACTGCCATGGTGGTACATAAATAATGGTATTACTCATCCTGAACACCGGGGAAGAGGACTATCAGGTCAATTAGTGGAATCTGTTGTACATGCGAATGCGCAAACAGATACTGGATTTATCGTTCTTTACGTAAGACAAAATCTGTTTGAACGACTGGGTTTTACCGAAGTATCAGTGGATGAATTGACTCGCATTGATGACCAAGTAGCCGGCGTTATTCGGAAAAAATTGCGTCCGGAAAAAGAAACGCACATTTTTATAAAACTGGCCAAAACCACTTAGACTAGTCTAACCGTCCTCTTGTTTTTTATGATCTTATTTACTTACCACAGTTTATGTTATAGAATCAATTTATTATTGACTTATGTTTTATATAAGTTTAAAATTTATATATGGAACCAGACGGGCTACCAAATATTGAAGATAGACAACCAAAAATTGATTTTAAGAAAGTTATAGAAGTAATAAAAGTTCTTGGTTATAGTTTGGTATTCTCTGTTTTGTTGCTTGTGGTTATTATGGCAATTTTAAATAAAAATATTAATCTGAGCAAAATATTTAATTCAACGGATTCAAAAGCCGAAATAATCAAACAATTAAGAGCTATTCCACTAAACAAGTGATGATTGTTTTTCGTTGAATTTATTTTTGTTTTGACGGTTCTTTTTTATTCCTACCAGCAATATGTAAATATGCAGCTATTACAACAAGAGCACAAGAACCGATAATCGCTCGTTTTGCTTCAAAACTTAGTGCTTGAAGCGCTTGATATGCCTGTAATAGTTTACTAACACCTTCCTCCATATTATAGATAGTATAACACTATAATTTATTTTTTAAATAATTTGTGCGGCGGGAAGGATGGGACAATTTTAGAACTACTAACTAGTTAGATATTATAGAATATTCAGAAAATTATTTGAAGCGAATCCAGTTATTTATGCCTTAATCTCAATAGTTTTGGTAAATTTCGTTGACAAGAAGAAGAAGTATCATTCAATTATGACAGAGACACCAGCAAGTAGACCTCCACAAAAAGGTAAACCAGTTACGAAAGCAAAAACAGTTTTTATACCGGGTGATTTTACTGGTAACATAAATTTTGGAACAGGTAACTCTGTTAATGGTCAAGAATTAAAAAATCCTACATTACCTTCAAACGCAATTGTTACTGAAAGCCAAGAAGTTTCTGTTGAAGGAGTAGGACAAAGTTTAGCATATAAAATTAAAACGGACGTACAAGCAAAATTAAAGAAAGCTGGAATAACTGAAGGATAAAGCCAAGGCGGTGTCATTATAGGTGGTCATACGGATAGAAAAAGCACAGTAATTGTTGGTGATAATATGAATGTTGATACGTCTAGAAATCTACTGCTGGTGAAATTCCATTAGGAACTGAAAGAACTTTACCATTTGCACCTGGTAAAACTTTGAGCGGTAATGTAAATGGGATTAGTTATGATGGTGTGTGGACCTTGCAACCAGAAAAGAAAAATGGACAATATGTTTATAAGAAAACAAAATAAGTTTAAATTTTATTCTTCAAAAAAAATGTTTCTTCATAAAAGCCCTACCTGACCCTGATTTTAAATATTTTTCGAAATTAAAAGCGGTGTATTTATTTTGAAAAGCAAAATAGGAAACTAGTTTTACTGGAAGTAGTGGTTTTGTAGCTGGAACATAATCTTTATTATGTCTTTCAATTCTTTCTTTCAAATCATCTGTACAACCGGTATAAGGTTTATTATTTTTGCATATTAAAATGTAGACATAATACATACAAAATTAACTATATAAAGGTTAGAAATTATGTCAACCGCTTATAACCTACAAAATTACTAGTTTAGATTGATATAGCGGACTATGTCAGACGAATCTCTCCTTCGCAATCTACCAGCGGACTGTGTCCGCCGTAGCTCGCTTCGGCGAGCGAAGGCGGAGAGGGCGAGATTTGAACTCGCGCGAGCATTGCTGCTCATGGGGTTAGCAACCCCACGCTATGGGCCACTCAGCCACCTCTCCAATTATTGTTCCTACATTTTACACAAAACTACTTAATTTGTCCTTGACATTTATTATTCCAAGATATGACATACACATACATATGTTAACTAAACGCACAAACATTTTATTCGAAGAAGAAATATTTCAACATCTTGTGGTGTTGGCAAGCAAAAATGGCACGTCCATAGGTGATTTGGTAAGAAAAGCGGTGATCAAGACTTATCCCAAAAAAAATATAGATAAAAGAGTTGAAGCATATAATAAAATATTAGCCCTAAGGAAGAATATTAAAAAAAATTCAACGTTTCTACAGCGTTTAAATTTTTGTTAGAAAAATTTATTACGCTGTGTCAGAGGGGAGAGTTGAACTCCCACGCTCTTGCGAGCACACGCTTCTGAAGCGTGCTTGTCTGCCATTCCAACACTCTGACTTTCGATTCTATATTATATCAATAATTATTTCCGCTATAATTCACTTATGAAAAAATCTGATTGGATTGTGCGGGATTATCTAGCGGCTGAACGAACCGATTTGGCAATCGACAGGACTTTACTCGCCTATATTCGCACTGCCATGACGATAGTTGTGGTTGGGATTTCATTGATAAAACTTTTTCAGGAAAAATATATCCAACAAATTGGGTTTATTTTAGTAATTTTAGCTATTGGATTGATTATCATCGGTTTCTTTCGCACGAAAAAACAAAAAGAAAAATTAAAAGAGGATTTTATTTAGGATTAAATGTTATAATATAATCCTTATGGACGATTCAGTAAAAGTAATTTTAAAAAAACTTGATGAAATTGATTCTCGCTTAAAATCAATTGAGGGAGTTAAGACTGCTTCTGTCACAACTCAACGGGTATCTGAGGCAAAAGACGCAAAAATTGAACGAGATCCCCTGTTTGGCAAGGCTCTCGAGATGATGGATAAATTTGATGAGATGTCTTCAAAACAGTTGGTTGAAGCTTTAAAGATTGATCTTAAACGCGCCGAAACAATTCTCGACCAACTCGAAACTGCCGGCCTGGGTACGTGCTATATGAAGGAAATATAGTTTATTTTCATTTTTCTTTACCGGACTTGAGATTTTTCACTTCGTATGCATCTAAAACCAAATTAAAATTACCTACGTAATTGCGGAGCCTTACTTTTTTACAATCTCCAAAGTTTAGTATGCTTCCTTTATGTATCAACCAAAATTTTCCTTTATTAGGAGGAGGTAAATATTCTTCATGATCTAATTTAAATTGCGTGTCCACAGGACATGAAATAATTTTTCCACTAATATCTGTTTGATTTATATTACCTTCAAAATGTACTACCATTCCTTCCCGCGGCACTAAAGGTTTTAAACAAGCCGTCAGTATAAAAGCCATAACGGAAAAATATGAAATAATTTGAGTCTTTTTGTTATTTCTCATACGTCCGTTAATAATACTAGATGGAGAGATTATTGCAACTTTAATTTCTTCTCAAAATCATCCGGGTGGAACCAGAGCTGGGTGGGGGTGATAATTTCAGTTGTACGATGTTTATTTATAAGCTTTAATTGAATTTTTTTAAGCAATTGTTCGACTTTGTTAAAAATTATAAATGAAGTAATTTTAGTCTGGATTCCCGCCTTCGCGGGAATGACAGGGGGTGCGTTTGGAAAAAGCCTAAACACCCACCGATTTGCTCCCAAAAACCTCTCATAAACATTACCTTTGACAACAATCGGCTTCATCTGTAGGACTTCATGACCGACGAACTCGGTTTGTTTAAACGGCGGCACTTTCAAATTGCCTTCGTCGAAGAAAAGGTTCAAACAAACTTTATTTTTGTGAAAAAAATGTGTTGCCGAGTCTCGGACACGTCTTAACCCTAACATCTGTGCTAAAACTAAAGCTATTAATCTGCCTGTAAACAATCTATTCTTTATCGTGATAATGAACAAATCAATATCATCATCCTCTTTCGCATTCATCATCGAAATACTTCCTGACAAACCTACCAGCTTAATTTGTGGCGTTAATGATAGTAATTTAATATACGTTTTAAATTTCCAATTTTCTAGTTTTTTCTTTGATATTTGATATTTGCTTGCCCCGCGAAGCTTTAGCGAAGTGGGGATACTATACTGGGGTGGAGTATATTTAAGCTTATTTTTATCAATCTTAACAGGTAGGAAGGTGTAAATTTCATCCAACGTAGGGTAATAAGCAAAAATGGAGAAGTATTTTAGAACTTTTAAGATTGACCGCTTGATTGTTCGATTGTTCGATTGTTCCATTGTTATATTGCTATATATTGTAACAAACTGGTTTTTTACGTTTGACATTAAATGACACCCTGTTATAATTTCTCGAAATGAAAAAAGTTGGATTATATGTACGAGCAGTAATAATTTATGTAGGAGGATTGTTTAATAGAGGAAAAGAACGCCCTGTTCTTCATAAAGCTGAACCCAATTTAACAAGCCCATTTGTAGTTGATACAAATTTCCAAGAGGATTCACTACCAGAAACATATAGCAATCAGGGACCAATACCAGAAGCATTATTTGAAAAGGCTCAAAAAAACCCAAGTAACTTATCTTCTTATTGGAATCAAAGCAAACGTAAATAATTAAAGCTTATTTCTCAAAACTAACCACAAAAACTTCACTAGCCTCAATTGCCTTCTCCATCTCCATGGTTGAGTGATTAAACGATATAGCCACTCGAGTCCTAACTTTTGAATAATCGTTGATGGACGATTAATATTACCGCTTAAATAATCAAAAGCCCCACCTACCCCCATTACTACAGTATTGACGAATTTCTTTTTATGACGCTCTATCCATAACTCTTGGGCTGGTGAACCAAAAGCGACGAAGACCAAGTGGGGCTTATAGTCGGCTACTATTGAAAAAATTTTCTCTTCTTCAACTGTGTCAGGATTTTGGATGTTCTCTATTCCTTGTAGTCCTTTGAATTTAGCCTTGGGAAATTGGTCTGAGTAGCACTTAGCTAATTGATCTGCTAGATTTTCTTTTCCTCCAATCATCAGCACTCTTAAGCGTCTATCTGACGCCATCTTTAGGAGATCTTCCATCAACCCTACTCCGGTCACCCTCTCCCCTACCTCGATACCTAGCCATCGGCCTGCCAGAACAATCCCTATACCATCAACTATCTTTATTTGGGCTGTCTTAACAACCCGCTTAAATAATTGATCTTCGGTAGCGATAATCATGTTTTCGGGATTAAGAGAGACAATGTGAAAAAAACCTGTTGGTTTGTTTATGTATAATAAGATTTTATCTAGGATACTAGATTTTGATTGTGGAGTTACTGTAATTCCTAATATTTTATTTGCTCTCATTATTTGGTAATTTCTATAAGATAATTTCTAATTTCTAATTTCTAATTTATAAGTCATTTTTGTTCAAATTATTATATAATAATTTTTATTATTCTATCAATTGAAACTTATGGTTACTAGCAAAAACACAAAGTTAATAATAAATATTACTATATGACTAATTAAAAATTAAAAATTTTAAATTCATTGAAAATTGAAAATTGAAAATTGAAAATTTGTTTTTACTATCGGATAGCTTCCTTAAAACTATCTAAATTTTCAATTGCCATTCCCACTCCCCTAATTACACAAAATAAAGGTTCTTCAACTACAAATGATGACACCCCGGTATAATAAGTTATGTAGCGGTCAATATTAGTTAGCAAGGCAGTTCCGCCAGACAAAACTATTCCCTTATCAACTATGTCAGCCGCAAGCTCTGGCGGAGTTTGTGATAATACTTCTTTAATTCCATCAAGAATCGCCTTTAATGGTTTGGTCAGAGCAAGATTAACGTCTTTTTCCCCAATTTCATAGATTTTTGGTAGCCCGCTTTGAAAATCGCGCCCCTTGACCTCCATCTTCCTCTCTGTTTTCTCCTCTTTTTCGCCGATCAATGCATTTCCAATTTTAATCTTTATGTCTTCGGCTGTCCGTTCACCAATAATCATATTATGTTTTTTCCGGAGTTCTGTCATCACCGCTTCGTCTAACTTTGTTCCGGCAACCCGAACGGTTTTATAAACCACTAACTGACCCAGAGAAATAACGGCTATTTCGGTCGTTCCGCCACCAATATTGACTATCATCTGTCCGGAAGCTTGGGAAATAGGTAATTTGGCTCCAATTGCGGCGGCCAAGGGTTCTTCGATCAAATAGACGTCGGATGCCCCAGCTTGTTTACAGGCCGCAACTACAGCTCGTTTTTCAACCTGCGAAGAACCACCTGGAATGGAGATCATCACTTCCGGCCAATAGACTCCACCTTTTAAGCCTTTTTTCAAAAAATAAGTGATCATTGCCGATGTCGTTGTGTAATCTGCAATCACCCCTTCTTTCATCGGTCTTGAAGCAATGATTGAACCAGGAGTCCGCCCCAACATTTCACGAGCATCTTCACCAACTGCTAAAATTTTTTTATCCTCAAAAGAATATGCAACCACAGTTGGCTCGTTTAAAACGATTCCCTCCCCGGCCACATAAACTAAAGTGTTTGCAGTTCCAAGATCGATTCCAATTTTTTTCCGAAAGAACATAAGTATATATAGTATAATACAGAATAGATATATTGCTACATGGTTAAATTGTTTTAAATAATGATATGAAAACTGTATTTAGATTATTGTTTTTTTTATTTTTTGTCGTTGTCTTAGCCTCGGTTATTGCCTATGCCAGAGGTTATCGATTTGATATAGAAAAAAGATTGGTTAAGTCAACCGGAATAATTTCAGCAACTTCAAATCCTAAAGCCGCTAAAATATTTATTAACGGTGAATTAAAAGGTGTCACTGATACTAATTTGACTCTTCCACCAGAAAACTACTTAGTTGAGATAAAAAAAGAAGGTTATACCAGCTGGAGTAAAAAAATTAATCTTAAAGGAGAGCTTGTAGTTAATGTCGACCCAGTTCTTTTTCCTGTTAACCCATCTCTTTCTCCTTTGACAAATTTAGGAATTATTAAAGCCGTAGCTAGCGACGACGGTGATAAGATTGTTCTTATTGCCAGCGGATCTGCCTATCTTTTTGATGCCGGTAAAAAAACCCTTCCTTTTTTTCCACCCTTAAATAAGATTGTTGACCTATCATTACTTCCCAATATTATTGATTATAAAAACATCAAGGTATCATTTTCTCCAGATCAAAAACAGGTAATTTTTGCCTCGCCCGACGAAGCTGCTTATTTACTTTCTCTTGATGAAAACAATTTAAATCCATTGGACGTAACTCTTTCTAAAGAAGCGTTAATTCAGGCCTGGCAAAACGAAAAAAATAAGAATAATGCTAAGATTTTAGAAACTTTTCCTAAAGATTTTGATAAAATTGCGTCTGCTTCTTTTGAAGTTGTTTCTTTTTCCCCTAATGAAACAAAGGTTCTTTATAAGGCAAAAGAGAGTGTTGAACTCCCTTTAATGATTAAGCCACCTCTCATTTCCACTAATCAAACTCCTGAAGAGCGGTCAGTAATAAAAGAAAAAGTATACGTTTATGATCGTAAAGAAGATAAAAATTTTCAACTTCTCTCCCCTAACCTAAAGTGGTACTTTGATTCCCGTCATTTTGTTGTTGAAGAAGAAAAAAAGATTTCAATTGTTGATTATGATAATACAAATAAGCAGACGATATATTCTGGGCCATTTGAAAGCTTCTTCTTTAACGCAACCAATGATGGAAAGATAGTCGTACTTATCAATCTTAACTCACAGATTAACGAACTGCCGGACCTTTATCTTGTAGGAATTAGATAAATTATTCCGCTACTCTTACGGCAAATATAAGCAGTCTCTTCAGTGTCGTCCCGGGAGGCCAGCAGGTCTGCAATGTCAAGAACTCCTTATTTGTTTTTCGCGTCAGATATTGGACTTGGGAAGGATCGACTATTTCCTGCCCAATTACCCGATAGACGTACCGTTGGCCGTTGTAAAAAATATTCACTTCATCATTTTTTTCTAGCTTGTATAAAAGATAAAATATTGCATTATAGGTGCTGATATTCCAAAAATAATCAGTCGAGTGGGCAAAAAGAAAGATGTGCCCGCCTTCACCTGGAAAAGCCGTTCCTAATGTATGGGCTACTCCCTTATTTAGTGCGTCTAAATATATGTTTTGATCTGAAGCGTCAATATTAGATTGAACTTTGGCATTGGCACCGATCTTAGGAATGACTATACTGAAGTTTGGATCTACCGGTGTTAATATTTCAACCTGTTTAATATTGAACGCTTGTGCTAATAACCCTTTAGCATTTTCTTCATTCTGAATTCTGAATTCTGGACTCTGAATTTCTGAAACCACATATTTCTTCTGTATCTTAACATTAACAAAATATATCAACTCCTCCTTGACCGGCTGCCAAAATGTTTTGACAATCATGAACAAGGAAGAAAATAACAAAAAATTTCCAATCGTACGAAGAATTAAAATCCGTGCATATTCGCTCGTCTTCAGCCGGTGAATGTGGTGACGGATAAGATGGGATTTTTTAAGTTTGGTATAAGGCATTAAGTTTATTATATCTCTATTTTGATTTTATTTTGAATGAGAATGCTTTTTCATACTAAACTTCTTAATGGCTTCAGACATAGGAATAAGTACATCTATTTTACTATAGGATTTTAGCAAGATTTACGGACGGATAATATGAAGAAAAATATATTTCTTATACCTTGATTTATGATTGTTGATTTGGATATAACGCTGAGAGCTGATTTTGAAATGAAGTAAAATTTGTAGTTTGTGCAAAATTACAAAGCCAAACTCCATATTTTTTTGCAATTTCAATAATTTCTGCGTCATCTGCGTTTTCATTGGCTAGATTTATATTATAGGAATTATTTAAGATTGCAAAACAATTGATTTCATCTGCTGTTTTATTCGCTGATTTTGCTAAGTTTGATCTACTTTTTTCCCCTAATGGAGTTAACCTCAACAAGCCACCAACATACGGTATATTTTTTATAATTCTAGAACTTGCAGGCTCAGCCCATTGTACTATTCCTATTAGTGGTATTTCAGACATGGAAAGATTATATAATGCAGGGACACTAAAGTCAAGAATTTATCTTGTTATATTAATATAAAGTTAAGTTTTTACGTAAGATTTTTTTGTAAATTTTGATATTTGATTTTTAAGCTTTAATATTTCTTAGTGTGCTTCCTTCGCTCAAGCTTCGGAAGGGCAGAGCCACCAACTTAAAATTTTGTGTCCCCGGGCGGAATTGGACCACCATTAGACGCTTAGGACGCGCCAGTTCTATCCGTTGAACTACAGGGACTAATACAATTCAATTACTCTTTTCTTTAAAGCTAATACATATTTTAACAAATCTCCGCCTTTTTTGACTCTGACCCTACACATACCATGATTGAGTTTCCCTTTCTTTTTTCCTTTTAATATATTTACGCGTACAAATTTATTTACGGGAACACCCGTTATAGTTGACCAAAATTTTAAACATTCGCTTTTATCTAAATCTTCAAAAATCCTTATACTAATTTTTAAATCATCTTTTTTAACATCAAAAAGGCTCGCCAATCCATTAATAAAAACTTTTATTAGGTCAGGGTCGGAATTAATCAAGTTAAAATCCTTTTTATTCCCTTCTCCCCAATATAGAGCTGATAGAAATATCATCTTTTCTTTATTTGATAATGAAAAAATGGCTTTTTTTGCTTTTTCTTCGGCTAATTTTTCGTTACGTTTCATGCGTTTGATACTCCCACCTTGTTTTCCATGCCATTCTTTCCAATATTTAGGTAATATCTTAACTCCTTGAATATGACGAAAAACGCTTCCATGAGACGCTTTAACTTCTTTCTTAATTTCAGGCAAACTATACCCACGTTGTCTTAATAATATAATTTTTTTTATTGTTTCTTTTGGAATTAATTTAGGCATTAATTCAATATAATCTATTGGAACTATAAAGTCAACATATAACTTAGTAGCTCTTTCATTAAAACTTTAATTTTTAATGTTATAATATTTTTATGTTCATCGTCATCGAAGGAATTGATGGGGCTGGATGCGAAACCCAGGGAAAAAACCTAACTCGTGAACTCGCTAAACTCGCTAAATTCAAAAATAAAAAAATTTCATTA
>ERZ1292633.5204-Hain-H41-02um-R1-5204-length-11814-cov-5_pt1 | contig 11814 bp, 9 predicted proteins | sample MGYA00564406_ERZ1292633 | MGnify/ENA primary metagenome ERZ1292633 (study PRJEB36523, sample SAMEA6512639) | groundwater metagenome | collected 2019-01-08 | study: AquaDiva: Metagenomics assemblies of 32 groundwater samples
CGAGAAGCTAACAGTTAAGGTGGGACATGGATTATCACGCGCTCTTTGCCTTGCGTCAGCGCCATCCCGCATGGCGATTGCTGCTCGCTGATAATGCACCATTCATCATCGGTTTCTTGCATCGCGCATTCACTCAAGATAACCGGCGCGCGTTGGCCCAAGCGGAGCTGAGCGCACGACTGGACGACTATCTTTTTGGCTTACGCGCAACACTCGGCGAATCGGTATTTCCTCAGCGCGCCATCAATTACCTCAACGACTGGGCCGATGACGCCAAGGGATGGTTACGCAAGTTCTACCCGGAAGGCAACGATGAACCGCATTTTGACCTAACCTCCGCGACCGAAAAGGCCATTACTTGGTTACATGGATTGGAACAGAAACAATTTGTCGGCACGGAGTCGCGCCTTAAGACCATCTTCGAGCTGTTGCGGCAAATGGCCGAAGGCGCGGAAACCGATCCTGCGATTCGTATCGCCGAGCTGGAGAAGCGGCGCGCCGACATCGATGACGAGATCACACGTATTCGCGCTGGAAATCTGGACCTTATGGATCCCACCCAGATCAAGGAGCGCTTCCACCAAATGGAGCAGACAGCCCGCGCGTTGCTCGCGGATTTTCGTCAAGTAGAACAGAACTTTCGCGACCTTGACCGTGGCGTGCGCGAGCGCATCGCCCTTTGGGAAGGCAGCAAAGGCGAATTACTGGAAGATATCCTTGGCGAACATGATGCTATCGCCGATTCGGATCAGGGTCGGAGTTTTCGGGCGTTCTGGGACTTCCTGATGTCACCCACGCGTCAGGATGAATTGTCCGCCCTGCTCAGACAGGTTCTGGCACTTGATGCTATCACCGAAACCAACCCTGATCGGCGCCTGCTGCGTGTACACCACGACTGGCTAGAAGCCGGAGAGGCAACCCAACGTACCGTGGCGCGCCTCTCCGAGCAGTTGCGCAAATACCTCGATGACAAGGCTTGGCGCGACAATCGGCGCATCATGACCTTGCTGCGTGACATCGAGCAACAGGCGCTGACGGTGCGTAACCATCCCCCGGAGGGCGATTTTGCGCACCTCGACGACATGGCGCCGACGATCGAACTCACGATGGACCGCCCGCTGTTCACTCCTCCGCTCAAAGCGCATTTCGTGCAGCACGTGGCCGACGCGAGCGGCGAGAGCGTGGAGGCGAGTGCCTTGTTCGAGCAGGTCTACGTCGACAAAGCCGTCCTCCAATCACGCATTCGCCACGCTTTGCAGGCGCATGACCAGATTGCCCTGACGGCCCTGCTCGACCAATATCCACTGGAACAAGGCTTGGCAGAACTAATCGCCTACCTGAGTCTTGCAGCTGAGGACAAGAGGGCGCTTATTGACGATACGACCACCCAAACTGTCGCTTGGACTGACACGCAAGGGCGCGACCTTCGCGCCAGTCTGCCCACGGTCATCTTCAGCCGCTGAATCTGGGATACACACGCATGATCGGCGTTGATAACCAGCAGTTCCATGCCTCACCGGTGCTGATCGCGCTCTTCAAGGGCGTGCTGTACCGTGACGAGAACCCAGCGCTTTGGCAAAACCTGCTTGGACTCCATGCACGGGTACGCGACCACATCGTGCTGCTTGGGCTCGACCTCGTGCTGGATGAGGCAGAGGGATACGCCTATCTTCGTCAACGGCCCACCACAGATGACGAAACGGCATTACCACGCTTGGTGCAACGACACCCGTTAAGTTATCCGGTGAGCCTGCTGCTTGCGTTATTGCGCGAAAAGCTCGCAGAGTCCGATGCCGCCGGTGGTGATGCTCGCCTTATTCTGGCACGCGAGCAGATCGTAGATCTAGTGCATGTGTTCCTGCCCGATACGGCGAACGAAGCGAAGCTCCTCGATCGCATTGATGTCCACATTAACAGGCTCACCGAGCTTGGTTTTCTCCGCCGCCTGCGCGGTCAGGACAACCAGTTCGAGGTGCCACGCATTCTCAAGGCCTTCGTTGATGCCCAGTGGCTATCTGACTTTGATCAGCGCCTCAAGGCCTATCGCGATCATCTTGGCAAGGCCGAACAATAATGGATGCGATGCAAACCCGTCCCGCCGACCTCGTTGTATCCGTCGAGCATGCCGGCTTTCGCCTGCGGCGTTTCGAGGTCTACAACTGGGGAACGTTCCACAACAAGGTCTGGAGCCTGCGCCCGAACGGCGACAATACGCTGCTCACCGGCGACATCGGCTCGGGCAAATCCACTCTGGTAGACGCCATCACCACTCTCCTCGTTCCCGCGAACCGAATCGTCTATAACAAGGCGGCCGGTGCGGAAACCAAGGAACGTACCCTCAAGTCCTATGTACTCGGCCACTACAAAACAGAACGATCCGAGGCCGGCCTAGCTGCGCGCCCCGTACCGCTGCGCGACCACAACAGTTATTCGGTAATCCTCGGTCACTTCCATAATGCAAGCTTCGATCAGCATGTATCGCTTGCCCAGGTGTTCTGGATCAAGGACGGCGATGCACAACCTGCCCGATTCTACGTGGTCGCAGACATCGCGCTGTCCATCGCCGAGCACTTCGCGGGCTTTGGCTCGGAACTGAGCGACCTCAAGAAACGATTGCGCCGCCTGAACTTTGAGGTGCACGACAGCTTTCCCCCCTATGGCGCAGCCTTCCGCCGGCGCTTCGGTATCGACAACGAGCAGGCAATGGAGTTGTTCAGCCAGACAGTTTCGATGAAGAAAGTAGAAAACCTCACCGACTTCGTGCGTAGCCACATGCTGGAACCCTTCCCGGTGGAAGACCGTATCGGGGCGCTCATTGGTCATTTCGATGATCTGCACCGCGCCCACGAGGCCGTACTCAAGGCCAAAGCGCAGATCGAGCGTCTTGCACCACTCGTGGCTGATTGCGATCGTCACACGGAATTGTCGGCAGAGGCCATGGATTTACGCAGCTGCCGTGACGCGCTCAAGCCATGGTTCGCCAAACTCAAGGGCGAGCTGCTCGAAAAACGCATCGAGAATCTGACGGCCGAACTGGACCGGCTCATCGCACGCATTGCGACGCTCATGGACCAGCGCCACAAGGAACAGGTGCGCCGCGACGAAATAAAACAGGCCATTGGCGCAAATGGTGGCGACCGTCTTGAACAGATCAAGGCCGAAATCTCCCGTGCCCAAGAAGAAAAGAACCGGCGCCTGGAGCGCGCCGAAAAATATAGCGTGTTGGCCCGCGCTCTCGCCATGCCTGAAGCGCGGGATGCTGACTTATTCCTCGCCAACCGCCGCCGGTTGCAAACTGAGCGCGAGACGTTGCAGTCCAGCAAGGCGCGTGTCGAAAATGAGCAGACCGAAAAGGAAGTCGAGTTCCGTCAGATTAAGCAGGATTACGACAAGATGCAAAACGAGATCGCCTCGCTGCGCCAGCGGCGATCCAACCTCGACTCGGATGTTGTTGCCATCCGCGAACGTCTGTGCGCAGAGTTGAGCCTCGATCCCGACGACCTGCCGTTTGCCGGCGAGCTGCTCCAGGTTCGGGATGACGAGCGGGACTGGGAAGGCGCGGCTGAACGACTGCTGCGAGGTTTCGGCCTCTCGTTGCTCGTGCCCGAGGATCGCTATGCGGCACTCGCGGCCTGGGTGGATCGCACGCATCTGCGCGGACGGTTTGTGTATTACCGGGTGCGGGAACCGCAGACTGCAACAAATTATTCCTTGCACCCAGTTTCGCTGGTACGCAAGCTCGTCATCAAGCCTGATTCGCCCTTCTACGCCTGGCTCGAAGCTGAGCTAACGCGCCGCTTCGATCATGCTTGTTGCGACAAGCCCGAGCAGTTCCGGCGAGAAAAACAGGCCATCACTCGCGCCGGTCAGATCAAGGGAGGTGGTGAGCGCCACGAGAAGGATGACCGTTATCGCATTGATGACCGTACCCGCTATATCCTCGGCTGGAGCAATGCCGCGAAAATCGCAGCTTTGGAAAAGAAGGCTGCCGATTTTGCGGCCCGCATGCAAGCAATCGCCGCCGACATTGCACGGTTACAACAGGAGCGCAGCCAGATCGAAGATCGTCTGCGCGAGGCGAGCCAGTTGGAGATGTTCTCCGATTTCCGCGAGATCGACTGGCAACCACTGGCGCTCGACATCGAGCGCTTGGAACGGGACCGGGAACGGCTCGAACGCGAATCCGACATCCTGCGCACCCTCGCCCAGCAACTTACAGAGGTGGAGAGAACTCTTGACGAGACGGAAAACTCCCTGAAGGAGGTCGAGCGCGAGGAAGCCGTCTCCAAGAGCAAGCATGGGGATGCCTCACGGTTGCTGGCTGAGGCGAGCGAGATTCTCGCCTCTCTGCCTGCCGAGACCGCGGCTCAAGTCTTCCCGAAGCTCGATGCAATGCGCGCCGAGGCCTTGGGCGAACAGCGGCTTACCGTGGAGTCCTGCGATAACCGCCAGACCGACATGCGCGAATGGCTCCAGAAGAAAAAGATTGATGCCGTGGACGAAAAGATCGCGCGCCTGCGTGACAAGATCATTGACGCCATGCGTACCTACCGGGACAAATACGACCTCGATACCCGCGAAGTGGATGTTGGCATCGAGGCCGCAGGCGCCTACCAGCAGATGCTCGCGCAACTTCAGGCCGACGACCTGCCACGTTTCGAGGCACGCTTCAAACAACTTCTCAACGAGAATACCATACGGGAGGTAGCGAACTTCCAAGCCCAGCTCCACCGCGAACGCGAGGCTATCCGCGAACGCATCGACACCATTAACCGCTCACTGCACGAGATCGATTACAACACCGGTCGTTACATCGCGCTGCTTGCCGAACCCTCACCGGATCGCGACATCGGAGACTTCCAACAGGCACTGCGTGCCTGCACCGAAGGCGCGCTGACTGGTTCGGTGGACGAACAATACACCGAGGCCAAGTTCCTCGAGGTCAAGACGATCATCGAGCGATTCAAGGAACGGGAGGGAAGCGCGGAGATGGATCGGAACTGGACGCGCCGGGTAACCGACGTGCGCCAGTGGTTCGTGTTTTCCGCTACTGAGTGCTGGCGCGAAGACGACAGCGAGCATGAACACTATTCCGATTCTGGCGGCAAATCCGGTGGACAAAAGGAAAAGCTCGCCTATACGGTGTTGGCCGCGAGCCTTGCCTATCAGTTCGGTTTGGCGTGGGGCGAACAGCGGCCACGCACCTTCCGTTTCGTGGTCATCGACGAAGCTTTCGGTCGCGCCTCGGACGAATCGACCCGCTATGGCCTCGAATTATTCCGCCAACTCGGCCTGCAATTACTGATCGTGACACCCTTGCAAAAGATTCACGTTATCGAGCCGTTCGTGGCGAGCGTCGGCTACGTTCACAACCCGGATGGCCGGCAATCGCTGTTGCGCAACCTCACTATTGAAGAGTACCGAGCGGAGAAAGCGGCGCGGGGCGCGGCGCTGTGAGTTGGACCACGCCCACACATCTCAAGGAACAGTTGCAACGACGCTGGGACCGTGGGGAGATTCTCGCAGCCTGCGTAACCGGCGAGACCATCTTTCCGCTGCGGCTGAAGCTCTCAAAACCCACGGCGCGCGACGTCATGGAACGGTTCGATGAAGTGGGTCGTTGGGCACAGGCGTTGCGCGAGGAAAGCCGTGAGCGACGGGGCTTCGGCTATGCCATCGAATGGAAGGAAACGCGCCACCGTATCCATGGGCGTAATATGTTGCCGGCCGCCGTGTTCGTGCCGAGCGAGGAAGATGCCTTGCGCCTCATTGGCAAGGCCCGCGAGGTTGCGCGTTTCGCCGAACTGGTCGAAGCCACCTTGGCCCCGTTTCCGCATCTGCGCGAATGGCTCACCCACAAGCCCCTAACAGCGTTGGAAAACGGCTCGGACTGGTCGCGCATCCTGGCGGTCCTTGAGTATTTCCGCTCTCATCCGCGCCCCAGCCTTTATGTTCGCCAACTTAACATCGCGGAGGTAGATACCAAGTTCATCGAGAGGCGCAAGGGATTGCTCACCGAACTGCTCGATATGGTCTTGCCGAATACAACCATCAGTACTGAAGCCACCGGCGCGCGAAATTTCGAGCGACGTTACGGACTCAGGAACGAGGTGCCGCTGATCCGCTTTCGCATCCTCGATCCTGCTTTGTTCATTCAGGGACTATCTGATCTCTCCGTGCCGCCAGAACAGTTCGCCCAGCTCGCACCGCCGGTGCGACGCGTCTTCATCACTGAAAACAAGATCAATGGCTTGGCCTTTCCCGATGTGCCCAGTGGCCTTGTCATTTTTGGTCTGGGGTATGGCCTAGAACGGCTGGTGGAGATCGGCTGGCTACGCGAGAAAAATATCTGGTACTGGGGAGACATCGACACCCACGGCTTTGCGATCCTGGACCGCTTGCGGACAATCCTTCCGCATGTCCACTCGTTCTTGATGGACCGCGATACTCTGATGGCTCATGTTTCTCTTTGGGGACAAGAATTGACCAGAGAGCGCTTCGATGGCGAACTTGAGCACCTGACTGCACCGGAACGGGCTCTGTTCGAGGATCTTAAGCATGACCGCTTGGGTAAGCAGGTACGACTCGAACAAGAACGCATCAGTTATGGCTTGGTACAACGTGCGATCAATGTAGCTTCCAATCCGATCAGTAAATAACTGCTAAACGAAAATGTCCTTGCCCTGAAATAGGCATGGGTAAACCATCACGAACATGTCAGGGTGAAATCAGCGTAAGTTTCGGAAAATAGGTCTTGTAGCGATTCGTATCGCGCGTCAGTAGCGCAATACCGCTGACCGCGGCATGCGCGCCGATGTAAAAATCCGGCAGTGGCGAAAGCCGCTTGCCGCCCATACGACGGTATTTGACGAAACATTTTCCCGCCAGAAATCCAGCCTCCCACGGCAATGGATCGCGCCGGAAAAAATCCGGTGGGAGAGTTTGATCGAGGTCTTCGATCCGGTCGAAACCGATGGAAACCTCGCTGTAAATGATGGGATTAATAACGAGGGTATGGCTTTCGGCCAGTTTCTCAAGCTGGGCGGCGGACCACTCGGACCATTTCGGATCTTCGGTGACGACGTCGAGAATGACGTTGCTGTCCACCAATATGTCGGCCATCTGTGCCGCTCGCTCTCAGTTGCCGCGAGTCAGAGCCATAATTTGATCGGTACTGAGGCGCTTGCTCGCTTTGCCACGCATGACCGCCAACAGGCGACGGCCGCGACGGGGAGTTTTCTCCGCCTTCTTGACGATAACCGTGTTGCCCTTTACAACAAACTCCACTTCGGTATTCGGGAGCAATCCGGCTTTTTGCCGGACTTCAATAGGGATAGTCACTTGGCCTTTACTGGTGACACGCATGACGACATCCTCGCAAGTAATTCTTACTTAATAGAGTAATACTTGGCCAGGGCGGGGTCAAGCCGGTTTTCGACATGTTCACGGAATCTGTCGATGCAATCGACAGGTCGAAACGATATGTCGAACTACTATGGTTTTTTCGACAAATAAGGAAGCGCCGTCCCGGCCCTGCCCACCAACCGCGGGCATAAACTTCACTCCTTAAACCTGGCCCGTTTATATTACGGCAGCGATATTGAACCGAACCAGAAACTGTCGTCCTTGGCCAGAAAATCCTGGACGGGCATGTAATGGGAACCGTCGCAGGAGAAGGTAAGGCCCACCATGCCGTTGATCACGTTGAGGGAGCCGGCACGCAGATAGATGTTCTCATCCGCGTCGCGCAATACTTTGAACTGCTCGAGCACGGGGCGCACAAGGGCCGGCGGCACGACGGTCTGATCCGAATATGGCTGGCTCGGGTAGACCAGGCAGATCGAAGGGTCGATGATTTCCTCGAGCACGTGCACGCGGTAGCGAAACGGGTCGTCCGTCAGCCACAGCGTGGCGCGCGAGCTGGAAAAATGCAGCTTGCCGTGAAACACGCCGCGATCGCAGATCAATTCATCCATGATGGCGATCACGTCGTCGAGTTTCACGTCCATTGCGCTCTTCGCCCGTCGCTGCTGAAACAGCGCGTCACGGATGGCGGGGTCGCCTTTGATCTGGCGCCAGCCCGTCGGGGTGGATCCCGCGCGCCGCTCGAGCTGGGGAAGGTCGCGCAGATAGAAATCCGCCGCGACGAACCCGAGCATGTTCGAATCGTCCGCCACCGCCTGAACGGCGGTGATGCAGGAGCGCCGGTCGGGCGGACTGAGGTACACGTCGGACAGCATAAACCCCTTATAAGGAATTGCGTTCGACAAATAGGGACGGTGCGCAAGGTTCTGTCCATATTTGTCGCGGTCGATCGCGTCCCGACCGACGTTGGAGCTGATTTGCCTGCCGTTCGTGTCGATCGCGTAGATGAGCTGGCAAACAGGCATGTCCGCCAGCACCACGCGCAGAATTTCATCCAGCCGGTCGCGGTCGCGCCACAACCGGACACATTGTTCGGCCAGACCAGACATGAACAATTCCAGGCGCGACGCCAGCACGGCGCGCTGCGCTTTGATGGTCTCAGTCAGCCATGTCATGGAGCTTACTTCCCTGGCAACAAATTTTTTTCCCGTGAAATACATGCAACTATCATGCTAGCCCATTCATTCATATGACAAGCTCGTGACGGGCAAAAATTAAAAATGATTAAACGGCGGAATCGTATGAGAAATATGCAGCAACGGAGCGAGGCGGCAGTAAAAACAAGAAAGCAATCTTGAACGCAAGAGGCCCGTTGCTGCTTTTATCCTGCACCACGCCAGTGCGTTGACGCATGCGCAAGCACCATTACGGTGAGCAATCAACGTTAGGGAAGCTCTGATTAAGTCCGTTCGTGGTGAGCCTGTCGAACCATGAACGGACGAATCACCCATTATTTACGGCGTCTCCCGTTCACCCTTCGACAAGCTCAGGGCGAACGGGAGACTTAACCAGATCGCGTAGGGCGCAATAGGCGAAGCCGTATTGCGCCGAATGGAGTTGCATACGGCGGAATACGCTATCGCTATTCCGCCCTACGAGTTATCAATTTGACGTGTGTACGACTTCACCGCCCTGCCCCTTGATGTGCGGCGCGAAACTGAAGGCGTCGGAGAAGCAGCGGTCCTCGGCCATGCCTTTTTGCAGAAACGCGGAATGCGCTGTCTCGACCATGCCCACCGAACCGCAGGCGTAGACTTCGCAACCGGTCATGTCCGGGAAATCCTGGAGGATCGCCTCGTGCACGGAGCCGGTGCGGCCTTGCCAGCGATCCTCGGGTGCCGGGTCGGAAACGACCGGAATGAATTTGAAATTGTCATGTTCGTGGGCCCAGCGTTCGGGTAATTCCTTCATATAAAAATCCTTGAGAGATTTCACGCCCCAATAGAGATGCATCGGGCGTTTCAGCCCAGCGTGGAACGCGTACTCCACCATGCTCTTCACCGGCGCGAAGCCGGTGGAACCGGCGACGAAGATAATCGGCCGGTCTGTGTCCTCGCGCAGATAAAATGAACCCAAGGGTCCCTCGCAGCGCAGGGTGTCGCCCACCTTCATCGCGTTGAAGACGTAGGTCGTAAATGCGCCGCCGGGAACCAGTTTGACGTGCAGTTCGATCAGTTCCGCCTCGTGCGGCGCGGTGGCGAAGGAAAATGCGCGCCGCTCACGGTCCTCGAGCACGATATTGATGTATTGCCCGGCATGGAACCGGATCGGTTCCGGGTCGAGCGGCTTGAGCAGCACGCGCATGACGTCGTCGGTGAGCGGTTCCAGCTTGGTTACCCGCGCCATGAAGGTCCGGATCGGGATGTCGCTCACGGCGCCGATGTTTTCGCATTCGAGATCCAGATCGGACAACGGCGTGGCGCAGCACATCAGGGCCTTGCCGGCGCGTCTTTCATCCTCCGTGAGCACACTCTCCTGATGCACGCCCTGATCCACCGTGCCTTGCAGCACGGTGCACTTGCACACGCCGCATCCGCCGCTGCGGCATTCGAAGGGCAGCGCGATGCCGGCGCGCAGGCCCGCTTCGAGAATGGTCTCGCCCGGCCTGGCCGCCACCGTCGCGTCGCCGGGACGAATGGTGAGCCGGAATTCCTTGCCCGCACGCCGGCGTTGCGACGGCAACCACGGCAACAGCGCCAGCAGGCCGGTGCCGCCGATCACGAGCCACCACAAATGTTTCGGTGACCAGGCATAGATCAGCGGATACATCAAAAGATAAAACCAGTCGAGCTGGAGCGACGTGACCACCGTGTCCAGGTTCGCCGGCCCCTGGCTCCACACCGGCCACGCCAGCGTAAACGCGATCATCGCCGCCAATAGCGGCAGCGCAAGATTCCGCGGCGGGTTGGTGACGGCCTTGGCCACGCGATGCGTGTGTATCCACAGGACCAGCAGCAGGATCAGCGAGATGCCGATGTGCATGAACGTCAGCAGCGAGAACAGGCGGTCGCTGACGCTGCCCTCGCGCAGGAAATTGCGCGCCATCGGTTCGGTGAACAGCGGCAACCAGTCGAGCCATTCGGCCGTGGCAATCGTGACAAATTGCGCCAGACGATCCCACGGCAGCATGAAGCCAACGATCCCGGAGGCGTACACCAGCCACAGGACGACGATGCCCGTCACCCATGAAAACCAGCGGAACCCGCGGTAGTGGTCGAACGCGAAGTGGCGCAACATATGCAACCCCATCGCCAGCACCATGCCGTCGGAGGCGTAGCGGTGCAGGCCGCGCATGACCAGTCCGATATACCAGTGGTTGTGCGTGATGTGCTCGACGGAGGCATACGCTTCTTTCACGCCGGTATCGAAGAAAGCGTACAGATAGACGCCGGTCACCACCGCCACCCAGGTCATGAAATAGGCGATCGCGCCGAGGTGATACAGGGGATTGAGCCGGTCGCCGAATACGGCGTTGAATATTTTCTCCAGGCGCAGGAACAGCCACTGCCCGGTCAGCCGTAGGTATTTCATGCCGAAGAACTTCTCCCGGAACGCCTATAAATGGCGCACATTCGTATCAGGCGGGCACGTCACTAACCTTGATTCAGGTCAACGGGCCGGCGGGATAAACCGCAAACCCGGAAGCGCAAACTACAAGGTTAGAACCTATTTCAAAATATACGTAGGGTGGGCACCGCCCACCGTCGGACAACTGGCGAAGCCGTGTTGGTGGGCGATGCCCACCCTACGAACTCAGGGCCAATGGGAGGCTTGCTCAGATATCCCTTAGTGTCGTGGCACGAAAGCTCCGTCGACAACTGATATGATTCGCCTTTATCGCGGAGCCTTGGTATTCGCCCGCGCGGTGAAATCCGGCGAATTGACCCCTTGGGCGCCCTGCGCTAGTTTACCCTTTCTTTGCATATGTCTTTAGGAGCCCCAGTGGCGAAAAAATCCAGCACCCTGCCCGACTTCGAGGCCGCCCTCGCGGAACTGGAAAAGATCGTGGAAAAAATGGAGTCCGGCGGACAGACGCTGGAAGAGTCGCTGAAATCCTTCCAGCGCGGCATCGAGCTGACGCGCGCCTGCCAGCAGGGTCTCAAGGACGCCGAGCAGCGCGTCGAAAAACTGGTGAGCAAAAACGGCGAACTGACCACCGAGCCGCTGCGCAACGAAGACGAGTAATCCTGCTTTGCCCGCTTTTCCTGACCGCCTTAAGCGTTTCAAGACGCGCGTGGAACGCGCGTTGGATGCGCGCCTGCTTTCCGCCGCCACGTCACCGTCGCACCTGCACGCGGCCATGCGTTACGTCACGCTCGATGGCGGCAAGCGCGTGCGCGCGAGCCTGGTGTACGCCGCGGGCGAGGCGGTCGGCGCGCCGGACGGCGC
>ERZ1292633.2901-Hain-H41-02um-R1-2901-length-17145-cov-5_pt2 | contig 11810 bp, 13 predicted proteins | sample MGYA00564406_ERZ1292633 | MGnify/ENA primary metagenome ERZ1292633 (study PRJEB36523, sample SAMEA6512639) | groundwater metagenome | collected 2019-01-08 | study: AquaDiva: Metagenomics assemblies of 32 groundwater samples
CCATTTGCTATAGTATGAGCGAAAACTTTCTCGGCACTGGTTTCACCAAGAAAATACAGACGGCGCGACAATACTGCTTCGGCTGCAAAATATGCTTCGGCGCTGCGCAAATCTTGCGCGTCAATCATCGCGAAGCCAAGTCTCTTGGCGCTATTCATCGCCACTTGCAGGCCAGCGCCTGACCTTGGTGCCAATTGATAGGCCTGTTTCCATGCGGTAATTGCCACGGCCGTATCACCCGCCGTATTTGCGGCATTGCCGCGCACATAGGCTTCGTTTGCAGCAACTGCATCGGCGGGGGCGGTGGTTGGCGTCGCAGGCGCAGGTTGAACAGGTGCCGGGCTGACTTCAGTCGCAGGCGCAGTTGGCGCGGCAACTTGTGCGATTGCAACACTGCCAAGTGATGCGGCCAGAGCCGCCATTATGCCAAAATATTTATTTTCAATTTTCACTTATTTACCCAATCCGAGTCTGGCTTTAAGGCATTGAATATGAACCTAAACCCAACAAAATGTTTTGACATGCATTGCAATACAAAATTGTAAGCTGGGTTACAAATTAATTCGCAGTGTTGCAATCAGCTTAGGTTTTATAGAATCGCGGCGACATGGCGTTCAAGCGGTTGCCATTTTTTATATTGCCGCACGTTTTCTGGCGCGGCATTCCAGGCGTTTTCAAAGGCGGCTCTTGCTGCTGGGTCTTGCAAAATATCGAATAAATTATTGAGGCGAACCCTTATTGTAAACAGGACTGCGCCAGTTTTAGGAAGCCGCCTTATGGTTTGGCGTTCGACCCGTTCAAACAGCATTTTTGGTGCTTCTGCTATTGACGCGCTGGCGGCTTCGTCGCGCAATTTTTGGCCATTTGGCGTGTATTTATCAGCGCCCCATTGCACTGTCCAATTGAAACGCTCCAGAACATTGTCTGGCGCGAAACTATCGAAAATTCGCGCTATCCTCCCCACAAGGTCAAAGCCGCCAGTTGGAATAGGACCGTGCAACAACGCAAGCGAATTGCCGACTGCGTATTTTGCGTCAAAAAAAGTCGGCGAGCACAAGGATAAAGCGGTTAATTGCCAAATATCGCCTTGTTTTTCCATCACAATCAAATCGTCTGATACCAATCTGCTGGCGGCCAGTAACGGCGGCTCATTTTGTTGCAACTGCTTGCCGACAGTTATTGCTACCAGGTCTGCGGCTTCGGTTTGCGCAGCTAAGCTATTTGCGAGCGCTTGGAAAACTTCATCTGGCGATTTATCCAAAATGAGGTTTTTTTGTTTGAGCCATTCCACTTGGTCATCTGGCAAAAGCCAATTTTCCAAAGCAATTGGTTTTAGCCCCACATTAAATTGCGGTGGCCCATTCATATTTTTCAAGATATGCGGTTGCGTTTCCATTTTGCTAAATTAGCGAAAAGCAAACAAAGCGCAATATATGCAGCTATGGGTGAGTAAAAATGCCGCGACTAATTTGGAATAGCGTTTGAATCGGGTCCCAAAACTTCGTTTGGGCCTACATTTCTTTGGGTGGGCCTAGTTATTGCGCCGCTTCCAGTCGGGGATTCTGTTTCACGATAATCGCCACGCCCCAATTCATCACCGCAAAAAGTTGCAAAAACCCGCTTGGGCGCACCGCTACTATCGCGCCGCACAGTTTCAATGGTCTGGCAAGTTGCATCTGAGCCCGCAACTTGATTGGTGAAAATATCGTCATTAAGTGCGATAGTCTGATTTGCTTGCGGCGCGTTTGCACAGGCTGGAATTGGCTGCCCCCTAACCACAACGCACATTTCAGGCGCTGTATAAAGGGTCGCGCTTGGATCAAATCTCTGCACGTTACCATCAGGCCCTGGCAAATGTGCCGCCGGGCCACCCGCCCAATCAGAAGGCAAAGCCGTATCGCTTTGTTGCGAAGGGGTTTCAATAGGTCGAAACTGGGCTTCATTTGGTTCTTGGAATAGGAAAAATAATGCGAACATGGGATTGGCCTTTGCGAAAGGCTATTATGCGCCAAGTTCCTTAATCCATAGTGAATTTCATTTAGAGCATTTCCCGAAAAGTGTGAAGCGGTTTTCGGACGAGAAATGCGACAAAGAAAGGAATCTTGAGCTCCATTCTGATACAATCAGAATGGGAATAGCTCTAGGCCACAGACTCATTAAAAAGTGCGAAAATCCACCAAAATGGCTTCATATTGAGGGCAAATTTTACTCAAAGAGGGGAAAAACCCTCTTTTCGTAATCTTTACCCCCACTATTTTGCCCTTTTGACGGCTTTATCACCCTTTTTAACGAGTCTGTGACCTTTAGATTAGAGTTTCTTGAGCTTTAAGTGCCATCTCGCCCAATCTAAAGGATTTGTTCGCGGCGACATCGCCAATTTGGGTATATTCCATTTTAGCAAAAGCACTTTGGCAATGCGTTGCCGACTTGCATTGGCTCTGGCTGTTATTTGCGGAAAAGTGTTTGTAAGTTTCATTTGGCGCAGGTGGCAAAATAACCCCTTCCACTAAAGCCCTTACAGCGGATTGAATACGATTATGAACTCCCATTTTGCGCGCGCTATTAGCCAAGTGAAACTGCACCGTGCGCGCCGCAACACCCATCAATACGCCAATTTCCCAATTAGTTTTGCCTTCAAGCACCCAGCCAAGGCATTCAATTTCGCGCATTGTAAGCGAAGTCGTCGCGGGCTTTGGAAAAAGAGCTGCAGCTTTTATGTGCTTTATGCGCTGCAACATAGTGATGGCGACAAGATTCAGCGCTTCTTCATCTTCGCTCACCAACGCTAAATGTTGTTTTGATGCAAACATCAACATCGCGACGCATCCAATCGGACCATGTATCGGAATTGTTAAGCCGTCTTTTATGCCAAGCCCGCGTATTTCATTGATAAAATTGCGTTCCGACGGATTTTTTGCCTCCATAAAAACTTTGCGCCAGCCGACTGAGCCCGTAAAATTAAGCGCAATTTTCCGCACTGGATCACAAAGCGCGCTGGTTTCTGATATGTAAAATTTTCGGTGCGGCGCATCAAAATTGCCAAAGTCCAACAATTCATCGGGTGAAGGCAATGGGCAAAATGGCCCTGGCGCCATTTGAAAATTAGAACAGTCAATCAGAGCAACCAGTCGTGTCATCGCTTCCATAATTTGGAAATCATTGCGCGCACGCCGCAGTTCTTCAATTGCACAAGAAGCAATGTTTTGGACTTTGGTCATTTATCTCTCCTGAAAACTCAAAAACGGAAGCCAAAGCCTCCATTTTACTACTTTAAGTTATTTTGACATTTGCCCTTGTGGCAGTGTTTTACTTGCTTTCTGTTCATTGGCATTGTTTTTATGCCGGTTTTGCCGAAATTATGGCAGAAATTTCGGCATTCACAAATACCCGCTCTAGTTGTATTTTCTTTTACGTTCAAAACCACTGTCACGTCAAGCACCTCAAATATAGCAAGTCAGTCTTTTTATGTTCTTGTTTTGTTCTTATTTGAATATTCACGAAAAGCAAGCCTGCTAAGTTCCTGTTGCGCCAATTTGCGACCATTTTTGACGTAACGATGGTGATTTCTGCATTTGCTATTTTGACACAAATTCTGGCAATGCAACTGCATCGCAACATCATGCTTGACACATTAGTAATTGCTAATACATTTCGCTAGAGCGTTGGATGTTCAAGGTGAATCGAATTTGCCGCAGCAATTTTACTTTCGCTTCGCTACAGGTCTTCGCGCTTCGCGCTACGGCTGTGCCAGTTTTGGTGACGAATATGCGGTTAATACTGGAGTATTAGCCAAATATTTACTTTCGCTTCGCTGCAGGTCTCCGCGCTATGCGCTACGGCTGTTGCCAAAAATGGTGCAAAAGGGCGCGGCAAAACGGTGCAACTTGGACATCCGACGCTCTAAGAGCTGGAGCGAAAAAATGAAAAATCTTGGTGGCTTGGACAAGAAGTTAAGAATGGGGCTTGGCGTTATTTTTATCGCCGCTGGCCTAATGCCAGCTTTGGTGGGCATTATACCGAATAGCATTTTGCACTTGATTATCGTGGGCGTGGGCCTGACTTCTTTCGTGACAGGATATTTCAGTTTTTGCCCTATCTATGGTTTGTTTGGAATAAAAACCTACAAAATTGAAAATTCAGATTAGCAGATTGCGCGATGTAAGTTGAAAATGCTAATACCCACCCAAATAGTGGCAACTTCATATTTACAGGTTATTAAATTGTGGCTCAGTTAGTTCTCGGCATAGAAACATCTTGCGATGAAACTGCGGCGGCGATATTGCGCCTTGAAAATGGCAAAGCGCAAGTTCTTTCCAATATTGTTGCAAGCCAAATAAAAGATCATTCGCCTTACGGCGGTGTTGTGCCAGAAATTGCCGCGCGCAAGCATGTGGAAAAAATTGACGAAGTAATTGGCCTTGCCATTCGAGAAGCCGGCGTAGAACTATCTGATTTATCTGGCGTTGCGGCTACGGCCGGCCCTGGGCTTATTGGTGGCGTATTGGTCGGCCTTTTAAGCGCCAAGGCAATTGCTTTGGGCGCGAGCTTGCCATTTATTGCCATTAACCATCTTGAAGGTCACGCATTATCACCAAAATTGACCCAAGATTTGGATTTTCCATATTTATTGCTTTTGGTTTCGGGCGGCCATTGTCAAATTTTGAAAGTTGAATCTTTGGGCCAATATAAACGGCTTGGCACAACAATTGATGACGCATTGGGAGAAGCTTTTGACAAAACCGCCAAACTCCTTGGCCTTGGTTACCCCGGTGGACCGTTGGTTGAACAAGCCGCCAGTTTAGGCGTCCCAAGATATGATTTGCCGCGCCCAATGATTAATCGCATAGGCTGTGATTTTTCATTTGCGGGCCTCAAAACCGCAGTCGCACGTTTGGCGCAAAGCCTTGAAAATGAAAAAGGCGAATTGAGCGACGAATGTGTCAATGACATTTGCGCAAGCTTTCAACTGGCGACAATGGCGGTTTTGCTTAATCGCCTTGAAGCTGCATTTGCAATGAGCGAACTTACAGGCGATAATCGGCGCTTGGTGGTGGCAGGCGGGGTGGCCGCCAATCAAGCAATCCGAAGTGCGATAAATGAACTCTGCGAAAGTTTTGGGTGGCAATATTTTGCGCCGGAATTGAAATATTGTGGCGATAATGGCGCCATGATAGCACTCGCAGGCGCAATGCGCCTTGAAGCAGGAATCACATCGAATTTGCACACCAAAGCCCGCCCGAGATGGCCTTTGGACGAAATATCAGCGCCACTTAATTTGAAACATAGCTATGGCAAAAAAGGTGCAAAAGTTTAGAGCGGCGAAAGTTCAAATGGAAGCGAATTTAGGTTAGGAAATTTGCCCAAGTTTTGGTGCCAAATATGCAGCAAATACTGGGGTATTTGCCAAATATTTGGTGCCGAAAATTGGGCTAATTTACAAGCCAAAACGATTCTATTTGAGCTTTTGCCGCTCTAGTTCGTCGTAACTTGCTTCATCGCGGTTTGCAGCCGCCTGATAATCGGCAGATTCACTTCACGCGTGTGCTTGTTCCAGCGCGACATTGAGGCTTCAAGCTGGCCATTCAAATTTGATGCAGTTTCCAAATCTTTGGTGGCAAAAGCAAAAATCGTATATTCGGCCAAAGCTTCAAAACTGCCATATTTATTGTGCGCGGCTGCAAATGCTTGTTTTGCTTCTACTAGTCTATTCGCGCCTTGCAATGCTTTTGCGAATAAAATATCGATTTGTTCGGGGCGAAAATTTTTGTCTTCGGCCTTAATTGCTTCAATATGCCCAAGGGCTTTTTCAAACTGCACCGATTCCAAAAACGCTCTCGACGCGTTGTAGCGTATGTTCAAATCACTGGCGAATGGCCCTTTTAAGCAATCTTCAAAATTATTTGCGGCTCCATTCGGGTCACCATTTTCCAAAAGCGCCGAAGCATAGCGCATTTGGTTTTGCGCGGTTGGTGTGAAGTCAAATGCATCCTTGGCTTCACGCAATTCCCTTGTTGGATCCAATTTTTTTTGAACAGCAGTAACCGCTTTGCGCGCGCCATGTTCAAGCCCTGAACTCGGCAAAAATATCGCAATGAAATATATTAAGCTCCCAAGCCCCGGGAACATCAATAAAATAAACAACCAATATTGGTTTTGATTTGTCCTGACAGCATGAATTGCAAAAAACACCGCTATTATTAAATGCAATCCAATCCCTAATATTGGCATGGCTTCTCCTATTATTGGTTTATATTTGCCAGAACCTACCGCAACTAACGCTCAACGCAAAGCGCAACACCCATACCACCACCGATACACAAAGTCGCCAAACCTTTTTTTGCATCACGTTTTTGCATTTCATAAAGCAAAGTGACAAGCACACGTGCGCCCGAGGCACCAATTGGATGACCAAGGGCAATTGCGCCGCCATTCACATTCACTTTATTGGCATCCCAACCCATGTCGCGGTTCACTGCAATTGCTTGGGCGGCAAATGCTTCATTGGCTTCAATCAAATCAAGATCGCCAATTTGCCAGCCAGCTTTTTCCAAGGCGCGGCGCGATGAAGGCACTGGACCTATCCCCATGATGGAGGGATCCACGCCTTGGGTGGCATATGATTTTATGGTCGCCAGCGGCGTCACGCCAAGCTCTTTTGCCTTACTCGCGCTCATTAACACTAATGCCGCCGCGCCATCATTAAGGCCTGACGCATTGCCTGCAGTTACAGTGCCGTCCTTTTTGAATGCAGGCTTAAGGCCAGCCATTGCTTCTAATGTTGCGCCGTGGCGAATATATTCATCATTTTCAACAACCACTTCACCCTTGCGCGATTTGATTGTGACGGGCGCGATTTCGTCTTTGAAGCGGCCCGATTTTTGCGCGGTTTCAGCTTTATTTTGCGAGGCAACTGCGAAAGCGTCTTGCTCATCACGGCTGATTTGCCATTTCTCGGCGATATTTTCGGCAGTCATGCCCATGTGATAATCATTGAACGCATCGGTTAGGCCGTCACTTATCATAGTATCAACAAATGAAACCCCTCCCATTTTTGTGCCATTGCGAAGAAACCCACTATGATGGGCATTACTCATACTTTCTTGCCCGCCAGCCACAACGATTTCTCGCTCGCCAGTGGCAATTTGCTGTGCTGCTATCGCTACAGCGCGTAAGCCAGATCCACAAATCTGATTGATAATCCATGAAGGTGCTTCGTCTTTAATGCCAGCGGCTCTAGCGGCTTGGCGGCCGGGGTTTTGGCCTTGGCCGGCGGTTAGGACATGGCCGAAAATCACTTCTTCAACCATATTGGCTTCTATGCCCGCCCGCGAAATCGCTTCAGCAATCGCAATCGCACCTAACTCGTGCGCTTTCAGAGTGGATAACGCACCGCCAAATGATCCAACTGGAGTGCGGGCTGCGCTGGCAATAATAATATCAGTCATAATTATTTTCCTTCAAATGGCATTTTTCGCTGCAATATCGTGAATTTCGCTGTTCTTTTAACGCATGTGCAAAACTATCTTGCATATGCGATATTGCGGCGCGAAAATACATAACTATAAGCACATTTGAAATGTTAGTTGCAAGTCAAATAGGCAATTTAATGGGAGCGGGTATATGGCAAGCGCAAAAGGCCTAATAACAATAAAAAAATATGCAAATAGGCGATTGTATAATACTGATAGCTCGTCTTATGTGACGCTTGATTTTTTGTCGCAATTGGTTCGTGATGGTATTGATTTTGAAGTATTGGACGCAAAAACTGGCGATGACATTACAAGGCAGGTTTTGACGCAAATTATTTTTGAAGCTGAAAACTCTGGGGCGAGCCTTTTGAGCGTGAATTTTCTACGTGACGTGATTGGCTATTATGGCAAAAGTGTTCAAGGCTTTTTCCCGAATTATCTTGAAATGTCGGTTAAAAACTTTGAACAGACCCAAGAACAATGGAAAAATGCGTTTGCTGTGCCGAATGCCGCCCAGCCTATGGAAATGTTTTCAAACGCGATGAAGGCGAATTTGGAAATGTTCGGCAAAGCCGCCCAAGCTGTAACTGGCATGGCAGCAAGTAACCCGTTTACGCCAGCACCGCTCAATGAAATGGCCGCAAAAACCACCGATGATGCATTGAAATTGATGCAGCAGCAAATGGCGATGATGCAGGCGCAATTGGATAAATTGGCGAAATAGCTAAATTTTCCAAAGCCAGACTTTGCCCAATTCTTCATTGGGTATTTCGCTTACGAACTTCATACCGACTTTTTTCAATACCGAGTTGGACGCATTTTCCCGTGCCAAAGTGTGCGCAATAACCGAAGTTGCACCATTACATAACGCAAAACTGACCATTTCGGTCGCGGCTTCAGTGGCAAAGCCAAGATTTTGAAATTCGGGGGCAATTTCATAACCAATTTCAACTTCGCCCTTTGCATTTGGCGTCCCGACATAGCCGCCATTGCCGATTATTTTAGTTCCTGCAAAATCTAAGAACAAATAGCCGCCCCAAGGCGCAGCGCTCGCTAGGGCAGTGTCTTCTTTGCTTATTTCAAAAGCTTCGGGGAATAATGGCCAATTATCTGGCACTAATAGGCCATAGGTTTTGGCGAATTTGGCGCGGTCCGAACTTAGTGATTTTTTGATTTGGTCATCTACAAAAGCGAATTTCAGACGAGTAGTTGGCAGTAATGCTAGCATGGTCGAGGTTTACCGATTGAATTTATTACGATTAATTTGCCACTCATCGCGGTTTTGCCCCCACGCATCAACCGGCAAATTTTCATATGGTGGCGGCAATTGGGTTGGGCCTAGGTTCTTTGAGCCGAGTTTAATCGCCAGTGCTTGCGATGGGTAATTCAAAGGCGCAATGCAATGCACCAGTTTTTCCCATTTCAATTGATCAAAAGCATAGTCCATAGTGGCAATTGCTGCTTCCAATGCCAAACCCTTTCCCATTGCAGATTTAACAATGCCCCAACCAACTTCTTTTTCAGGCCAAGCGAAAGGATGAATCGGCCCAACGCGCCCCAACCACTCACCGCTGGTTTTATCAATTAGGCAAAACATCGAAAAGCCCCACAAATGCCAAGCGCCGGCAAAGCCATTAAACGTGCGCCAGGCAGTTGCTTTAGATTGAACTCCGCCTAAAAATTCCATAACTTCAGTGTCCGCGTGCATGTCAGCAAAAGCGTCGAAATCTTCAGCTATGGGTGGACGCAAAATCAAACGTGCGGTTTCAATTGTTGGGCCGAGTGGTGAGCTTGAAATCATTGGTTTTTCCAATCAGCTTTGAAAGATTTCCATTGGTGATCAATCTGCCCCTCATAAGGCGGCGGCAAGACAATTTCACCGATGTATTTAGCGCCTATTCGTATCGCAAGTTTTGATGACGCAGGGTTTTGCGGTGAAATCGAATGCACATATTCGTCAAATTCCAAATTCTTGAAGCACCAATCCAGCGCTGCAATTGCGCCTTCTTGGGCATAGCCTTTGCCATCAGCATTTTGAACCAATGCCCAGCCAAATTCTTGCCCCGGCCAATCATACATTTTTACTGGGCCAATATTTCCGATCCAAGCGCCACTTGATTTTTCGACAACGCTAAACATTCCATAGCCATAAAGCTGCCAAGCCCCAACCCAAGTCATGAACCTTGTCCACGCCCCCGCAGCATCCAATCCACCGCCGGCATATTTTGAGCGTTCAAAATCACTGCGCATTATTGTAAAAGGCGCTAAATCTTCAAAAATTGGTGGCCTTAATATAAGGCGCGCGGTTTCAATCATTATACTGCCTATTTCACTTTGGTCTCTAGCGCCAAAGCATGAAGCACGCCGCCCATTTTGCCTTGGAGCGCAGCATAGACCATTTGGTGCTGCGCAACGCGGCTTTTGCCAAAGAACGCCGAAGTCGCAATCACAGCTTTATAATGATCACCATCGCCTGCAAGATCGATTATTTCGATATCCGCGTCAGGAAAGGCTTCAATTATCATCGCTTCAATTTCACTTGCTTGCATTGCCATGATATTTATTCCCCAAAAACCCGCTTAAACGATGTATCTACATGTGCCAAATGGCGGCTATCGTCAAATAATTGGTCAAGCTCACTTGCGCTTAATTTTGCCGACACTTCGGCATCACTTTTTAAGCGCGATATAAGCGCATCATGCGGGCGCGGCGCGGGCAAATGCCAAACTTCCATTGCGTTTTTCTGCACCAAACGATACGCATCCTCGCGCATCAAACCCTTTTGAGTAAGCGCCAACAGCACATTTTGCGAATTGTGTAGCCCGCCCAAAAGTTCAAGATTGGCTTTCATTCTTTCAGGATAAATAATCAAATTCTCAATCACGCCAGCTAAACGGTTTAGCGCAAAATCAAGAGTAATGGTGGCATCGGGCGCAATGCCGCGTTCTACCGAAGAATGCGAAATATCACGTTCGTGCCACAATGCCACATTTTCCAAAGCCGGCGCAGCATAAGAGCGCACCAAGCGAGCCAAACCAGTTAGATTTTCGGTCAAAACCGGGTTGCGTTTATGCGGCATAGCGCTTGAACCTTTTTGGCCTTTGGAGAAATATTCCTCAGCCTCTAAAACTTCCGTGCGCTGACAATGCCGTATTTCAATTGCAAGGTTTTCTATTGAAGATGCCACAACCGCAAGCGCACAAAAATATGCTGCGTGCCTGTCACGCGGTATGACTTGGGTCGAAATCGGTTCGGGCACAAGCCCCAATTTTTCGGCGACATATTCTTCGACCGTGGGGTTTATTTGTGCAAAAGTGCCAACCGCGCCCGAAATGGCGCAAGTCGCGATTTCTTTTTGCGCCACAATTAAGCGCTCTTTCGCACGCGAAAATTCAGCATAGAACCGTGCCAATGTTAGGCCGAATGTTGTTGGCTCGGCGTGAATGCCGTGGCTGCGGCCAATACGCACCGAATATTTATGTTCAAACGCGCGCTTCTTAAGCGCCGCCAAAAGCCTATCTACCCCTGCCAATAATAAGTCAGACGCGCGATTAAGTTGCACCGCCAAACAAGTATCCAAAACATCGCTTGAGGTAAGCCCTTGATGGACAAATCTTGAATCTTCGCCAATAAACTCACCAAGATGGGTTAAAAACGCGATTACGTCGTGCTTAACTTCGGCTTCAATTGCGTCAATTTTGCCAACGTCAAATTCCACATCCTTGGCTTTAGCCCAAATATTCGCCGCCGCAGATTTTGGCACAACCCCAAGATTGGCCAATGCGTCAGTTGCATGGGCCTCGATTTCAAACCATATTTTGAATTTGGCCTGCTGTGACCAAATAGAAACCATTTCTGGGCGCGAGTAACGGGGAATCATTGAATTGCCTTTGGGGGAACGCGGTCAATCCCGCTGGAAATGCTTTATCCAATTGCGCCATAAGGAGCAAGTTTTTATGCGAGTAAAAAATACCAGTTTCCTTGACGGCATATTAGGTTTGACTTAGTGTTCCAAGAAACTCGTGAGGAACAATACCAATGAAGTTTTCAGCCATCAGCATTTTAGCATTGGCGCTTATTTCAAGTGCACCCGCATTTGCCAAAGCCCCAACCTATTCCGCAAATATTACGCGCACCACGCACGGTATCCCGCATGTAACTGCGAGCAATTGGCGCGGCATTGGCTATGGCGTTGGCTATGCTTATGCGCAGGATAATTTGTGCATGTTGGCCGAAGAATTTGTAACTCTCGCCGGTGAGCGTTCTCTGTATTTTGGCCCGGAAGAAACCTCGGTAGTGGGCTTTGAACCGCTTGATAATTTGAGCGCCGATATTTTCTTT
>ERZ1292633.5205-Hain-H41-02um-R1-5205-length-11807-cov-5_pt1 | contig 11807 bp, 5 predicted proteins | sample MGYA00564406_ERZ1292633 | MGnify/ENA primary metagenome ERZ1292633 (study PRJEB36523, sample SAMEA6512639) | groundwater metagenome | collected 2019-01-08 | study: AquaDiva: Metagenomics assemblies of 32 groundwater samples
GGCGGCGATCGCGACGAGACGAGCGCCGATGAATCCGCCGCGGCAGCTCCTCCCTCCTGTGGTCGGTGATGAACACTACTTTGAAGAAGAGGGGCGGGCGGCCACCGTGGCGGCGGATTCAACGCAACGGGACGCCGCAACGACATCGACGAACTATGGTGCCCGAGTTCCAACGTCAAGGCTTCGCACTCGTGGGACAGGCAGCGCCAAAGTTCGTGGCCGAGGGCGTCGTCCTGGGTGTGCATGCGAACGGCGACTCGCTTGGCGATGGTCAGCGGGCCGAGGGACACCCAGCCGTGGTGCTCCAGAAAGCACCATGGGTCGCAAAGCAGCAGCCAGTCTCGGCACGTCATACACGCGACGGCGAGGTCCCCCAGCGTAAGGTGCTCGAAGATGAGCCGTAACAACTCGACGGGCAACCGGTCGTGCATGTAGGAAGCGCCGACTCCTCCCGATGGCGGTGGGGACTGCAACGGGCGCGCGGATGATCCAGGGAGGGACAGCGCGGTGAGGACCGTCTTCGTGGGCCGTGATGATTGCGGCGGCTGGCCGGTGTGGCGACGAACAAACGACGATGCTGCTGTGGCAGCTGCTGAGATAGAGACATCGAAGAGACAAGAAGCAGCCGCGTTTGCCTCCATGGTGGTGGCACCGGCGGCATGGGGGCCGGTGACGGCCTGCGCTCGACCCAACGGGATCCAACGCTGCCGCCCGCTCCTTCGTCGACCCTCCTGGTCCCCACCCCTCTTGGAGAGCAGCGTGGCACCTTCTTTCTTGGCGGAAGCGTCGATCGGCAGGCAGGATGAGGACGCCAACAGGATTGACGTGGCATCGCCGCCGCCACAGCGGGGCAAATTGCGCAACGGCAACGGCGACGTCACATAGGATGGGATGGGGCGAGTGCCACGGTTGTGCATGATGATGTTGTCTTCGTTCTTCGTTGGGGTCCCCGCGACGACGCTGCATTGACGTTGGCGATCGCGCTGATCCACGTCGTACTGCCACACCGCGGAGCGGAATCGGTCGGATGGCCTCAATGTTAGAGGCTGTGCTTCATCGTCGTCTTCTTCGTCTGTGATATTGTTCCCCATTTGACCGCCGCGACGTTGTGCCCCTCCGTTGTGCGGCGGGGGACTCGCGACGATGCTCCATCGCCAGGAGGGCTGCGGTGTTGCTCTCGCCGCTACCGGCGCAGAAACCTCGCCGAAGTAATCGTCGCGATTGTGTGCTGCCGGGTGCGCACCGCTCTGGTTCTCAACCCACGAGCCGCTTTCGGAGGCGGCCATTGCCTCGGCGGGGAACCCTGGAACGGGGATCGTATCAATAGGGTTCGTGGACCACCCTACGTCAGAGGCGTCTTGACCTGCGGGACGCGTTTTGTCGTGACACACGACCCGCCGGCGTGCGGTGTCTGGACTCAACTTCACAAACCGCTCCGGCTGCTGCCTTGATGGCGCTGCGGTGGACTCCGCCAGTGGCACGCGGCGGCGCGCCGGCAGCAGAGCGAGCATGTCCACGGACGCAGGGGCACTGCCTTCGATACTCCCAGGTGAACCGTTGTGCGAAAGGGGACCCATTGTGGGTAACTCACCCTCTTCGTGCGTCGCGATGCCAGACGACGAGACGGCAACAGAGACAGCCGCAGCTTCGTGCGTCACATTTTCCTGCCCCCCTCCGACGACGGTGCCGCTCACTTCGAACTGATCCGGCGACAGGACGGGAGGAGCCGCCGACCGCCGTTGTCGCATATCTAACAAAGTTAGCTTGTGTGCGCGACGTTGATCTGAGGTAAACGAGACGAACCAGGGAAAACAAATTGCGGGATGGTCACATTTCCCACAACCAGCAAATCGGCCCAGCCCCACTAATTTCGGAAGCTCTTTCGAAACGAAAAAAAACGATAAACGATATGTCCGTTGAAGGGGACGTACAAAAGGGTCGGACAAAGGGCGCGGCGGAAGACAAAACAGAGCCACACGTTCACAAACTCTCCTTCTGTTCTGCACGATGGGCCCCTCCTTCCCAGTGAAGTTCTTTTTTTTGATATTGTGTGTGACACGAGCCAATAAGGGATCAATGCCACCGTCACGTTTTTCTCTTCTCTTTCTGTCGCTTTCTCACCAACCCCGCACGGCGGGATCAACGTAACACACACACACACAGAACGAATCACGTTTTGTTGCCTTCATGTTCAAAAGGGCTGGCGCGGGACTACTGCTTGGACGCCGACGACACCTTCTTGCCGGAAGTTGGTCGCTGCGGGGTCGTGGTGGTGGTGGTCCGGGCAGGCGATGCGCCCGTAGTGGCGGACGGACTTGCGGGATCGCGGCCGTACTTCTTCACGAATCGCTCCTTCGCACGACGCAGTTCCTCCTCGCGGTCGCGCAGAACTCGTTCGTCGTGCTCCTTCAGCAGCACCGACTCCTTTTCTCGGAGCTCTTGATTGACCGTCCGACCGCGTTCCAAGTACTGTTGAATAGCGTCGCGTTCCGCCACGGTAATCATCGAGCTATCGCGGATGCTGGGACGTCGCTCCCACGCCTCCCAGTATTCCACGGAGCGCCTCAATAGGTCGTCCGCGACCTCAGGCGCTTGATTCATGAATTTCGTGAACTCGGCAAAGCTCAGGACGCCATCGCGGTTGGTGTCAAATTGATGGAAGAACTGGTCCACGGTGCGCTCGCCGTACTTGTAGAGCGACATGACGTTGAAGATGCGCTGCAGCTCTTCGCGATTCAAGTGGCCGTTGCCATTGAAGTCCATGTCGTGGAACAGGAAGAAGAACTTCTCCTTGTTCGATCCGGACTCCACGGGGCTGCGGATGCGAATCGGGGGTTCCAAGATCCCTTGCGCATCGTCACTGTCGCCTTCCGGCTGAAGCAAGTAGATCTGGCTCCATTCGCAGAGCTGGGCGGGGCTCGTGAGATCCAACCACCGATTGAGGGAGTCATCGAAAATTTTGATATTGTCCACCGTGAAACGCTGGGCAGGGGTTCCCGGAATGCGGAGGCGCCGCGACTCGTTGCGGAAAGCGCTCTCGCAGTGACCGGCGAGTTCGTCGAGCGCGGGAACATCAGGAAAGCCAAATTCGAGGTTGTGCTTGCGACCGTAGAGGTCACCCGCTACAAGCAGCACGAACATGTTAATCGGTCGAAGAGAGGAGGAAAAAAAAATTCTGTTCAGCAGAGAGGGGTCGAATACACGCGAAATTGTCGTTTGCTCGAGAACTGCTGCAACCTCGGCGGCCGCTGCTCGAGAACTGCTGCAACCTCGGCGGCCGCACTTCGGCGTTCCCCTCACACACTTGAAAACTGTTGAAAACGCATGGAAGGAAGGAAAGGCCATCCTCCCAGTTTGACAAATACATGCCGGGCCCTGATGCATGGAACAGAGCCTGCTCGCGCGGCCTTTTTTTTTCACTCCACGACGGCGAACTCTTCTTCCTCTCGCACGGCGACGTTGGAGTCATCCACCTGTCCAGCGGTTGCAGGCGCTCGGCGCTTGAGAGGACTGATGGTGGACAGCACGTCGGGAATCGCGATCCCTCCACCCGCGGCGTCCACGGCTCCCCTCGACCGATGCAGCGAACGCGTGAGCGTTGGCGATGAGCCAGAGAGAGGCTCTCGACTGCACCGCGTCGCGACGACAGGCGTGTGCGCGCGAGTGACCCTCATCGGAGGTAACTGCAGGAATAGCAATGGAGACGGGGAGGCGAGGCGCTGCTCATCGATCCGTTGGCGGAGTGCGGCGCGGGTCGCCACGTCCTGCTCGCACGCGTGCCGAAGGCCGGTTTCCAAGTGGCCTCGTACATCATCGGCACGATCGCAGTTGAGAAGCCACTGATCACGACGCACGCCTTCTCGCTTTGCCTTAGCACGATCGCGCTGCGCCGCGACTTCCGCTCGCTGCTGCGCCAACCAAGCGTCATGAGTCACGCGATTGGCATCCTTCGCTTTCTGCACCGACGCCTTCATGTCCATCACGGACGCCTTCAACATCCCTCGATGCTCATCGCGGCGGCGTTGCTGCTCCTCGTGCGCCAACGAGCGGCTTTTCGTGATCAAGTCCGCGAGACGTGCCACCAATGCGGCTGGCAGCGTTGTCTCGGTGATCCTGGCCTTCAACTGCGCGTACTTCTCCTTGGCCAAGTGTTCCGAATACAGCAGTTGCAGTTCGTGACTCCGTGATTCCACGACGTGAGCGCGATCACTTTGCTCACTCAAAATGATCCCATCCATCGCAAGTCGCTGTCCCCTGAGGTGCCGTCGCAGGTGCTCCAGGTCGTGGATGTCAGCATCGATGGAGTTGGACCGTTGATGTCCCGTGCGCCGCGCTTTCATTTCAGCAACACCAACAAACCCCGCGCAAAAGGAAAGGCGATCACACTGTCACACAGCGGTGAGAAGAAAAGCCAAACAACGAACAGAAAATTCTTGAGAGGTAAATGTATTAAGGCAGAAACCGATCAGCTTGCCAAGTCGCCAGCTCGAGAGACGTCGATGAGGAAAAAAGGAGGGTGCTGATCTAGGATGCGATATGCTGTGGAGAGGACGAAGGGTCGTGCAAAGGGTGAGAGAAAATGTGCGGTGCGAGCGGGTGCGCTAGCATCAGCGACCAGGGTGTGGGGGATGAGACGAGAACAAGAGAAGTTAGCAGCTTCGCTTGGTGATGGGGGCGGCATTTCGTTTGGTCAACAGCTTGACTTCTTGTAAGTACCGTTCCCGGTCGCGTGAGATGCGGACGTTCTCGAGGCGACATTTCTCCATGAACACATTAAGGTCGCGTAGCTCGGCGGAAAGTTGCGCTTCGCGCTGAAGCAGTTCTGCGATGCGAGCCTCGCACGTCGCCACTAGATTCTTGTGAGAGGTCAATCCCTGAGACATGCGATTCGCCTTCGTCACTGCGCTTTCTAACAGACGCTCCTTTTCGGCGAGCGCGGCTTGGGCGGCCGCTAGCTGATCGTGCAAGTCCTGGTTGGCGCCCTTCAATTCGTTCACTGTCCTTGACAGATCAGCAAGGTCCCCAGCGGCGCGGTCCCTCATCGCTTGTTCATCGCGCTTGCACTCCTCCATCCGCCGTTCTAACGTACGGCGGAGGCGTTCCTCCGCCTCGAGGCGATCCTTCCCTTCCTGCCTGGCCCGATCCACCTCCTCGAGAGACGAGACGGCCGCCCGCTTCGCATCGTCGCATCGCGCCACCGCATCCGTCTTTTCTCGCTGAAGCTTCGCTCGATCCGAGGCGGAGGTCTTTGCCTCATCTCGAAGCTGCCGGATGGTGTCCTTGCACTTTTCCAATTCAGACTCTAACCGGGCGCTGCGCTCTTCAATCTCTTTCAACCTCACGCTGAGCAGCTCCGCGTCTTTCTGCGCGGATCTAACATTTTGATCCGACTCCCATCGGCGCGTGGCCAGCGTTTGTTCCAACCGTGACTGCAAATCGTCGCGTTGCAGTTGAGCGGTGGACAAGTCAGCGTACAGGCGCTTGATCTCCAGCTCCATGGCGTGCTTCGCTTGCGATTCGACAAGGTCGGAGATCGCCGCGATCCCGCTGCGATTCCCAGAGGCGTGGTTACCTTGCCCCCCCGCCGAGGAGAGCGCCCCACCCACCGTCAAAGCACCGCTACCGCCACCAAAGATAACGTCCACGCGCGACAGCTGCGCTTTCAACTTCATCACGGTGGCCTCGTGCTGCCTCGCTTCCTGCCGCAAGCTCTCGACCACGTTGCGGTGCTTCGCCTCGATCATTTGTAGATGCGTGTTGTGATTCTCATTGGAGTGCTTCAGCGTCGCGACCATTTTGTCTCGGAGACGTTCGATTTCCTGCACTTTATCATCGTTTTCACGCGCCGCGAGATGCAGCTGCACCTTCTGCGTTTCCTGCTCGGTGCGGTCTTCCACGAGCTGCTGTTTCATGCCTGCGAGCTGCGCCTGCAACGTGGCGGTTTGATGTTGCAGTTGCGACGTGAGGGTCGTGGCTTCTCTCCACGCTTCGTCCTTGAGCTCCAGTTCCCGAGCCAAGCGCTTGATCGTCTCCTTCGCATTGCCATTGTCACCGAGTTGCAAGTTCGTGGCCATGTCGCGAAGGGAGGCCAGTTCGCGCTGGGTGTGGGCGAGTTGCTCCTTGAGAGAGGTGCACTCTTCGATCCGTTGGCGCAATTTCACGTTGGCCTCCTCGACCTGCAGCTCCGCCTTCTCTTTTACTGTATTCGCCCCCACGCTCGATTCCCGGGCGATGGCGGTCACGTTTTCTAGCTGGCCCTTCAACCTCGCGAGTTCCCCTTTGGCCTCCGCGAGCTCGCGGTCCTTCTCGGCGATCGTGGAGTCGTAGCATTGTAACAGAGGGATGGAACTGTCGCTGTTTTCGATGCGCTTCCGAAGGGACGCGGTGTGGTCTTTGCTCCCCAGACAGCGGGCGAGCTCGGCCTGGGCGCGCTCGTGCCACTCAGTGACCATCGTCAGGCGCTGTTGCAAGTTGTTGACGGTGTCGCTGCCCATCGTCGCGGCCGCACGTCGGTCCATCTGACAAAGGGAGTGCGGAGGCTACGATAGTTGCGAGGGGGGACTTTTGAACATCTCCCCCGTTCAAGCCTCAGCCGAGAAGGAAGGAAGGATTGAGCGACAAAAGCCAAAACCACATAGGAAAACCATTGTGAGGGAGCGTTGTCATCTAAATCGAGTTGTGAACGCCACACGGTAGTCGACAACGCCCCCCGTCCGACGGCACTTGAACGTCGCCGCCTTGTCGTCGAACTGCCAACTGTACGCCTTCGGACACGCATCCCTCACCGTTTCGATGTAATCCAGACCGGCTTTCGTCCAGCCCCGACCGGGCGTGGTCGACCATGGATTACACACCGTGTCCGCGGGGTATTCCGGAGTGTGAAACGGAGTGCAACCGTAGCCTCCTGCACAGCATTTGTAGTGCCAGCTGTATGGGTCATTGGTGGTATCGCAGTCGCAATGAGGGTCGCTCGTCGTGCACACACAGCATGCACGCACAATATCATCCCGCGGCAAGTTTTGGTTGACTGCCGCTTCGCAGGGACTCCAACAGCTCAAGGTGGTTGAGTTTAGCCGAAAAGGCCCGGGACATCGTGGGGCACCCAAACAGCCGCTGCGAGTGCACCAAGTATCCGCGGCGGCACCGGGGTCAGGGAAAGCATTATACGTCCCTTCGACGGTGTCCAGGCTCAGTGGAATCGACCAACCGTCCACCATGCTCACGTCATACACATCATACGGTCCGTATGGGCTCGTATTGTCCAGCGACATTTCCACGAGCGACGTCGGCGCCAAACCGGATTCCGCGCAATGCAGGCCAAACCGACCGTCCGCCATTAGGCAGCTGCCGCTCGCGCAGCAGGGCTGGTAGGGCGGGTCGCAGGCCGTACCGTTGTCACCGCTGAAGTTGCACGAGGCGCGGGCCCATATCCGGCCTTGCCACCCGGTCGGCACTTGAAGTTGAACAGGGGGGCCCGCCACCGCCATGTGGAAGCCGCCCGCACCCACGATGGGCATACCCGGGTTACCGAGAATCGCCACCCAAATGTCCTCCGTACAGTTGTTGAAAAAGGTAAAGTTGTGCGCCTCTAGGGTCCCCGAACCCGAGGATGACGACGAACTACCTGTCGACGAGGCGGATCCGGAAGAGGACGCTGAGTCACTCGAGATAGCCAAGTGCGACAGTGGATTCCGTCGTCCGATCCGCCGACGAAGTGGCGAAGCAGAATTTCTCGATGCGCGTGACACCCACGTGGGTGTGTGATCATCACCCGCGACGCATAGAAGTGAGAACACCGCCGCAGCCACCAAGGCGCCGATTTTCAGCGACGACGGAATGCTCATCGCCCCAAAAAGGTACCCCCTCCGGGCGTTCAACGGGCTGCGCAAAAGGGGACGACTTTGTGACTCATCAACCAATAATCAAGCCGTGACGCAACCGTGACGCGACACAACAACACAACACAAGTTCAAGGCAGATTGAATATCGGTCGCGCAAAGAAAAAAACAAATGCCAAAACTACATTTTTTATCGCGCTAAACATGTCTCGGTGTTCCCTTTACCGTTTCTCTTCCCGCTTCTGAGATCACATCGCGGCTGAGAATTTCAAGGACGTCGCTACGGATACGAGGAAAACGTGCGTGGCTTGACACACCCGGTGGCACAGCGCGTCGTATAGCGGTCGACACGCCGCCAACGGCGGCCCGGCCAAGTGGTATGTCGGGCCAAAGGGATACGAAGAATCCGCCGTGACCTCCGTCGCCGCCACCGTTTTCGCAGTACCACCCAATTCCGGTGAAAAGTCGCGTAACAATGCGGCTAACGCCTTAGCGTCCAGCAACCGCCACTTTGCCATATTCGTCATCGTGGACATCGGCACGAGCCACCAGCCATTCTTCTCGGCGATGGTAAGAAACTGGAGCAGCCTCGATTGACCCGACCCGCGCAACGCGGTGGAGTCCGCGGTGAAACAGGCGTTGACGTACGAGTCGCTGATGACGAGGTGCGTGACGTGCCGATGGAGCAGCACGTCGCCGTGCACCTGAATCTCGCGGTACCCATTGTGCCCTGAGCACGCATCGCCCCACGCTTCCAAACCACTCGTGACGCTCGCCACGGAGCGAAGCGCGTTCTCAGAGCAGTGTAAAAAGAGGGAGGCAAGGCCGGAGTCAAACGTCGCGACGGTCGTGCCGCGTGCGGAGGAGTCCTCCGGCGTAATGGTGACCCGCCGCCGCATGGCCTCATCACCGCGAAACGCCAAGTAGCAACTGCCGTACTGCCCACCAGCGTCCGCGCCCAAGGGATTGTTCGCCAAGTTGAACACACCGTAACGTGGACGGATGCGGGGGTGGGTTCCGGTAGGATACGCGTTGGGGCCGAAGAGATTTACTTCCCACCCGCCACGAGCGGTCGTGTCTTGGAGGCCATTTCCAAGTCCGATTTCAAACAAGTTGCGCAACGCGATGTCTGTGCCAATGCTGTCGAGGACGGTCGCATTTTCCCCATCAGCGCCTGCGTCCCAAGATTCGATCGTCAACGGCGGGTCACTCACGCCCCCCACATCGGCACACGTCTTCGAAAGCGACCGGTCTGGTTTAAACCACGTGGTCAGCGGCAACTCGCGACATATGAACAGTTGCATTTTGTGCCAAAGCATTTCAGGATCCTCATACCCAAAGCCACGGAGCATATCCATTAACCTCTCGACGGTGGAGCAGCGAGTGCGGTAGTCCTGTAAGGCGTCGATATCCTTCGCGAGGGCTGTGAAGATGAGTGCCTGCCAATTCCGGGGGTGCATGACGTCCTGAAGCTCCCATCGTACTTCCGAGCCACTACTATTAGCATCCGTGTTGTGTTTCGAGACCGTGCTGTCGACGCCTTCTTGAGCGGGAACATCGCGGCGGAACACCTTGAAGGGGTCGACGGATGGCTGATAGTCGCCCATGCCAGGCCCTCCGCTCTGCGACGACTCGGTGCGCTCCATGCCCCCTACTTGCAGAGCACTCGGGGACGACGGAGCACTACCACGGCCTCGCGATTCCACAACAAAGGCGATGCTCGAGACCGGATCCTTCGCCGGCACTAGCGCGCAACCTGTAGAAGCAGACATCGTCTTTGAGGATGAATGCGATGATGGGTGCGCTGGAGGACAAAGATTCGGAGGCAGCATCGACGGGACGAACTGGAGGAGCGTGCTCGATGTCCCCGCCGGAGATGATGCCGCTGGGGCCGCCGAAGCAGCTGCCCGGCGAATCATGTCGGCAAGTGTCGTCGTCGTCGATGTTTGTTTGGCGACGGTAGTGATAGTTGTTCTCGACGCTTCCACTGCTCGGAACGCCTTCTTAACCTTGGCCCTCGCTGCCCTGAGAGGCTCCGGCGTGGTGGACCCCTCCAAGACGTCGAAACAAGACAAGTCGTGCAACTCGGTGCGCGCCGCCGTCGACGGTCCCGCATTTCGAGCTCTCGTCCAAGTCGAGTCGCCAAGGTACATAATTGCCAGATCGGGCGTGGGCAGCGCAGGGTCGGCGAAAAAAGGTAGGTACGACGGATCGTCCCCTTGTAAACGAGATGATGCCACCGGAACGTCGCAGGCAGGCGGCACGGTGACGTAACGCAAGGCGCGGCGGGGAACCACGCCCAGGACGACGGCCGTTCTCCGCAAGGCGACGTTCCAGAGAAGATCGTCCGGGCTCACGTTGTAGACAGCGTTGACGATATCAGGATCCGAATCAATGAGATGATATGATGAAGAACACGACGACAAGGCTACTCGCTCATCGACGTCGGGGGTCTCGTTCACGGCAACGCTTGGCTTGAGCAAGTCCAAAAATCGTTCCCGCGTTTGCGGTGAAGCTTTCAGCCAGAGTCGCTGCCCCACGTCGTTCGCTTGCTGATCGAGTGGATCGCTTCGAACGGTCGACGGGACGGATGGGCGAGTCGATGACGACGCTGATGCCCGTTTCCGACGATCCTTCGCGACCGAGGAGGCACTCTCGACCGGACTGGCTAACCCCAGACAGTCCGCCGCTCCGGGAAACGACGTGGCGATGTGCGTCAAGGCAGCTGTCGGTAACGCTCGCAACAACGCGGCCTTCAGATCTCCCCCCTGAGGAGCATGACCGCGGGGCGCAAGCCGGCAGCCTTTCACCAGCACGACGACCCGACAGCAAGGAGGCGGCGACACATCGATCGGATGCGCCACGATGCTCGTACCTTCCGCCACGTCGCATCCGAGCACCGCGTGGACCATCCCAGTCCCGACGTCGACGACGCGCTGGCCAGGCACGAGGCCGTACAGCCTCGCCATGGCGGCGATATCCACCGGTACGGCCGACCGCAAGGCGAGTTTTGTTCCGCGGCAACGCGCCCACGACTGCCGCGGTGGATGCGGCGGTCCTCCGCCCGCCGCGGATAGGACTGGCGTGATGAACGGCGTCTCGGCCGCCGTTCCAATGACCACTGCATCCCCAGATGGGAACCTAGAAGGATCGGTCACGCGGAAGTATCGAGTCGTGAAAATATCATCGACGACCACGTACATCGGCGCGCCTCGGCGCATCGTACTGCCTCCATCAGCATCATCATCACGAGGAGCCGCTGCACTCGCAGGCGCAGCTGCTGCAGCAGCACGAGCAGGCGGCGTTGGACGGTCATCCCGCTTTATTTTCGATGAGGTCACCTTCTTTTTCGTCCCGGTGACGGTGGTTGTCACAGAGGCGGCCGCAGTGAATGACAGCCCGTCTGAGGCTGCAGTGAGTGGCAGCCCGTCTGAGGCTGCAGTGAGTGGCAGCTCAATCGCAAGTGCAGTTCCTCTTGGTCGGCACTTGTCAATGAACTGGAGGCGGATGGAATCCCACTGCCCGTTGATCCTAGCGACTGCGACGGCGGAGGGGCCGTCCTCCTTCTGCGTCATGACGGGACACACTTGCGCGCACAACCCCGTCCAACTGTCGAACAGCAGCTCGCCGATGTCGAAGGTGAAACCTGAGGTCGTTTGACGGCCAAGGAGCGTCGTGCTGGACGTGGGCTCGGAAGACCGCGACGGGAATTCGGAGACGTCCGCCAGAGCGTGAAAGTCGGATTCTTGTGAAACGGCGGTCGCACGACCTCGTCCGCGGCCGCGACCAGCGTCGTCGGCCCGATCGCCCCCGCCTCGGCTCCCACCTCGGCCGCCACGCTCGCCCCCACCCCGGCCGCCGCGCTCGCTCCCACCTCGGCCACCGCGCTCGCTCCCACCTCGGCCGCCGCGCTCGCTCCCACCTCGGCCGCCACGCTCGCCCCCACCCCGGCCGCCGCGCTCGCTCCCA
>ERZ1292633.5206-Hain-H41-02um-R1-5206-length-11806-cov-5_pt1 | contig 11806 bp, 10 predicted proteins | sample MGYA00564406_ERZ1292633 | MGnify/ENA primary metagenome ERZ1292633 (study PRJEB36523, sample SAMEA6512639) | groundwater metagenome | collected 2019-01-08 | study: AquaDiva: Metagenomics assemblies of 32 groundwater samples
GTATGCTGTCGCCCCAATTTCCGCATCATAGCCTATTGGTTCTAATAAAGATGTCATAGCTTTTACCGCATCTTCAACTTCATTATCATAAAAATCAGCTATTCTTGATAGCATATCATCCATAGCACCTGTTTCTTCTCCTATTGAAATCATTTGTGTAACCATAGGAGGGAAAACACCTGTTTCTTCTAATTTTTTTGTAAGACCTTCTCCTTCTCTTACGGCTTCTCTTACTTTAGAAATAGCTTGAGAAACGATCATATTTCCAGAGGTATCTTGAACTATTTCTAATGCACCCATTAATGGAACACCACTTCTTAGTAGAGTACCTAATGTTCTTGTAAATCTTGCTACAGACGCTTTTTTTATAAGAGAACCAAAAACAGGTGCTTTTAGCATTATTTTATCAAATTGGTATCTTCCTTTTTCTGTTGCAATTGTTTTTCTAAATCCCCAAATAATTCCACAAAAAATTAGAAATACATAAACACCATAGTTTTTAACTATATCACTCATACTAAGCAACATTCTTGTAAAAGCAGGTAATTCTGCATTCATTGATTTAAACATTTCATCAAAAATTGGTAGTACAAATACAAGAAGGAAAATAAAAATAACTGTAGCAATAAAAAGAACGACTATTGGATAAACCATAGCAGATTTAATTTGACCTTGTAATTTAGCTTGTTTTTCTAAGAAGGTTGCTAATCTTTCGAGTACTTCATCAAGAACCCCCCCAGTTTCACCAGCTCTAACCATACTACTATAAAGTTTTTGAAAAACTTTAGGGTATTCCTTTAAAGCATCTGACAAAGAGTTTCCTTCTTCAACTTTAGTTCTTATTCCACCAATACAGTCCTTAAAACCTTTATTAGTTTGTTGATCTGCTAAAATATTGAGAGTTCTTACTAAAGATACACCTGCATTTATCATTGTTGCAAATTGTCTGCTAAAAATAGTAAGTTCTTTTAGTTTTACCCTAGGACCTCTTTTTTTACCAAATCCAAAAGCGGCTAAAATACCACCGCCAGCTTCTTTTTGTGTTATTTCTGTAGTAAAAAAACCTTGCTCTTTTAGTTTTGAACGAACTTCATTAATATTAGTTGCTTCTACTTCTCTTGTTGTAGAACTTCCTTTTGAATCTCTTACTTTCGCAACAAAAACTGGCATATTAGATCCTCACTATTTATTAATATCTAACGGATTTTTACCGATAAGTCTTAAAAAGTCATCTGGACGACTCGTTTTTAAAATTGCATCTTCTAAAGAAATTTGTTTAGATTCATATAACCCTTTTAAAGATGTTTCCAAGGTTATCATTCCATGTCTTCCACCTGTTTGTATTTGTGTGTACATTTGAGCCGATTTACCTTCTCTTATTAAGTTTGCAATAGCAGGAGTAACAACCATTATTTCTTGACATAAAACACGTCCTCTTCCTTTTCCTGCATTGGTTAATCTTGGAATAAGGGTTTGAGAAAAAACAGCTACTAAACTAGCTGAAAGTTGAATTCTTATTTGTTGTTGTTGATGTGGTGGAAAAACATCAACAATACGATCTACTGTTTGGCTGGCAGAACTTGTATGAAGTGTTCCAAATACTAAGTGACCTGTTTCTGCGGCAGTTAGAGCAAGTCTTATTGTTTCTAGATCTCTCATCTCACCTACTAGTATTACATCGGGATCTTCCCTTAAAGATGCTTTTAGAGCGTTATCAAATGATTTTGTATCTGCTCCAAGTTCTCTTTGATTTACTAAACTTTTTTTAGAAGGATGAACATACTCTATTGGATCTTCTATTGTTAAAATATGCTCGGATCTCTCCGTATTTATAGAATCTATCATCGCAGCCAAAGTAGTTGATTTTCCAGATCCTGTTGGTCCTGTAACAAGTATCATACCTCTTGGCCTATGAGTCATTTCTTTTACAACGGCGGGTAAATTAAGATCTTCAAATCTTGGTATTTTGGTCGCTATCGTTCTTAGTGCAGCGGCGTAAGAACCTTTATCTTTATAAATATTAACCCTAAATCTACCTAAACCAACAACACCATAAGAACAGTCAAGTTCAAATGTTTGCTCAAGTGTTTTTCTTTGTTCATTTGTAATTATACTAAAAATAAGTCTTTGTGTATCATCAGGAGTTAAAGGAGGATAATCTGTAGGTGCTAATTTGCCATTTATTCTGATCATTGGCGGAACATTAGCCGCAATATGTAAATCACTTCCATCTCTGTCAAAAACAAGTTGAAGTAATTCTTCCATATACAAAGTCATTAATTTTTTCCTCCGAGAGATTATTTATATTACATCAAATGAAAACGATAATTACTATTATACAAATCACATAATCATAATGTTAATTATAAACCATTAAATAAAAAATTGTAATTCTATTTAGTTGAACTACATAATAATTAGATTTTTAAATTGAAAAAAAATCTAGCTCTATATTTTGTACTACTAAAAAAAGTCATTTTGTCTTGGAAAATTATCACCTTCAATTTCTTTTATTTTTGAAATTTTATCAATTATATCTACGATTTTATCTTTAACTTCATCATATTTAAGATCTGTTGTATCAACTATGATTGCGTCATCAGCAGGTTTTAGTGGTGAAAATTCTCTTTCAGTGTCTTGTCTATCTCTTTTTTTCATTTCTTTTATTAATTCATCTAAATTAATCTCTAAGCCTTTTTCTTCGAGCTCCATTAATCTTCTTTTTGCTCTTTCATTTACACTTGCAGTAAGAAATATTTTTACATCTGCAAAAGGGAAAACAACAGTTCCAATATCTCTTCCATCTAGTATTACATTACCTCTACTATTTGCAATATCTCTTTGCTTTTGAACCATAATTTCTCTAATTTTTTTATGAGTAGAAACTTCAGATACAGCTTGACTTACAGCAGGAGTTCTTATTTCATTTGTTATTTCTTTTTTATCAAGATAGATTTTTAAAATATCTTCTTCAAAATCACTAACTAATTCTATTTCAGACTCAAGAAGTGTTTTCTCTAATTTTTTTTCATCAAAAATATCAATATTATTTTCTATTGCTTTATATGTTAATGCTCTATACATCGCACCAGTATCAATATAAGTAAGTTTCAGCTTTTTAGCAACTTCTTTTGAAATAGAACTTTTACCTGCACCAGCTGGCCCATCTATCGAAACAATCATTTCATTCACCATCAAATTTTTTCCCTAATAGTAATTTTACATCACCTGAGGTAAGAGTAGATCTAATATTTGATGAAATGTTATTTTTTAATATTTTTATACCTTCTTCATAAATATGAGCTTCTTTTTTTATTCCTTCAAAACTTTCCATATCTTTATTTTGAATAAAAACATCTCTTTTATTTCTTAAAACTCTCAAATGCCTTTCCATGTCTTTTATTCTCGATTGAGATATTATTAAAGAAAACTTTTTTTTAGACATAATCAAATCCATTAATTTAAAAGCTGATTTTGGCAAAAAATTGTCTTTATCAAATTTTTTAGCGTAGTCCGTAATTGTTTCTATTGCTAATTCATCAATGTCTATACCATAATGTTTAACAAATTTAGTCTTATATTTTTCCAAAAACATTTTAGTTTCTTCTTCAGTACTTTCTTCAAGTTCAATAGGATTAAAATATTTATCTAAAGAAGAGTTCTTTATTTCATTAAAGTAATTATTTTTTTCAGCAATAGCTATACAATAAACACCTTCAGATTCTAAAAATTTTATTAATAATTGATTAATTCCTGTATTTTCAAATTCTTTTTTAAAAATATTATCTATATTATCGATTACTAAAATAATATCTTTACTTTGTTTTATTTCAGATAACAATGATTTAAAAGCTTCATTAATAGATTCTTTGGTAAAAAATTCAGCTAATAAATTATCAAAATCAAATTCTAAAATACGATAATTTTGAATATGAGGATAAATTTTACCTTCTAATAAATATTGAGCAATTCCTGTTATTAAACTACTTTTACCAACACCTTTTTTTCCTATAATTATAGGAAAAATTTTATTATATAAATTAAGATAAGGTATTATTTCTTCTAATATATCGTTTCTAGCAATAATATTTTCTATTTCACCTAATTCTATTTTTTTTATGATATTTTTTGTGAATTTAAAAATATTAGGTGTAATTGATTCATCATTATCAATTTCATTTTTTATTCTTAAAAGATTCCATCTTATTCTATTTACATTTATTCCTATATCTCTTAATAATGTAATAGCAAGACCTTCTCCTAAATTTATTAGTCCTATTAACAAGTGTTCTGGTTCTATTAGATTATTACCTGTTTTATCTATTTCATTGTTTGCTAATTCTATAGCTTGTTTTAACGCATGAGAAAATTGTATTTCAAACCTGTTACTAGATATTTTTATTGTCGAATTTAGTTGTATTTTTTCATATAAATGTTCATAATCTGCTCCCTTTTCAATTAAAATTTTTGAAGCTAAACTATCACCATTTTTTATAATCCCTAATAAAATATGCTCTGGCTCAACAGAAGAGCTTTGTAGCTTTCTCGCTTCCTCTTGAGCAGACATAACTATTTTAATTGATTCGGACGATAAAAATTCAAACATTTTTTTAATAATTTATTTTATTAATAATATAACGAAGCTTTGCTTTGGTGTTAATACAAACAGAGCCAGTACTCAATGGCATTAATTTAAGGTTGAAACAATTTATATAAATGTTGTAGGTGCGTATTGCTATACGCACTTTTATTTACAATAAGATAAAATTATTTTTTATCAGTAAAAATTTTGCCAATATTATAATTACGTTATACATTTTATTGTATTTACCATTTATTTTATGCGTATGCAATACGCATCTACGTTAGGATTGAACATATTACAACAATTTAATTCCTTAACTTAATGACATTGCTCCAGTACTCTGGGATTTATAAACACTATTCCATATTATACACACTGAGAACTAAAAAGTTATTAGTGATGAGATAAAATTTAGATTTATAATTAAAATTTTTAGCAACTTTAAAAAAAAATTACCTATAATAGAAATATAATTTTAATTTAATCAAGCCTTAAAAATTGGAGAAATAGAATGTTTAGTGTTTTAGAAAAAGTAGATACAGTAAATAAAAATATATCTGACCTTGATTTAAACTTTAATACTAAATCAGAATCAATAGAAAAAATCGAAAAAAGATTAAAAGCATTTATGAAAAATCCTGAATGGATTTATGAAAGTTTATCTCTTTTTGATAAAGTAATTAATGAGTATTCTAATTTTACTAAATATGAATTATGGGCTGTTGAAAGATTAGATTTAGAATTATCTTTTGAATTTAATAATCCAATTCTAAAAGACAAATATCAAAGAGTTTTAAATAAAAAAATGCTTTCTGATTTAAGAAGTAATATAATAAAATTAACTGTAATACATGCAAACAAAGTTTTAAAAACCCCTAAACTCCATCATATGGAAAAATCTTTTATGAGAGTATTAAGAAAATCTTTATCACAAAGTTTAAATGCTGAAGAAATAAGTATTTTAAAAGATGTTTTCTTAAAAGTAGAAAACGGTAAAATAGTTAATTTAAAAGGACAAGAAGTAAAATTACCTAAATTTGGTATTTTAAGTGTTATGTCTCTATTTTTCTAAATTATAGGAAGATTAAAGAATGAAAAATCCTTTTTTTTCTATTATTGAAAAAACTGGTTCAAAAAAGTTAGGCAAAATACTTAACAAAATGGGTATTATTGATTCTCATTCTTTAGAAAAAGCCTTAGATTATAAGCTAGAAACTCCGAATAAAGATATAAAAGATATACTTCTTGAAAAGGGTCTTGCTACCAAAGAACAAATACACGTAGCCCTTGATGAACAAAGAAAAGAAAGCAGACTAGGGCAATTATTAATTTTTTCTAAAATAATTAATAAAGAACAATTAGAAGAAGCATTAAATGAACAGAATGTTGCTAATCTAAAACTAGGTGAAATATTAGTTAAAAAAGGCTTTTGTACCAATTTTCAAATAGAAAATGCACTTAAGTTTCAAAAAAAAGATAATAGATTAGGAACTGTTTTATTAAGAGGTGGATATATTACAGAAGAACAACTCGATATTGCAGTTTCAGAACAAGATAAAAAAGGTACTTTATTGGGAGAAACACTTATAAATTTATCTTTTATTACCGATAAACAGTTAAGTCAAGCATTATTAAAACAATCAACATATTTATAAAAATACAAAGAACTTAAACTACAGATTTAGACATATTGAACAGACAATCTACATATTTTATATAATAATTTGTAGTTAATTTGTGTAATCTGTAGTTTAAAATATTATTTACTATTTATCATTTAAAATCTAAAGAAACCAAGTCAATAGATTGTTTTATTGTCCTTTTCATATGTTTTTGCTTAATATTTGAATTTAAAAATCTATTTAAACTCGCTAATAAATATTTTTTTAATTCCTCATTATCTGAGTTTTCAAATTCATCAAAAATAGCAATAGCGGTTTTTAATAAATGTGCGGGATATATTGGTGCAGTAATTCCATGATCTGAAATCATTTCTAAAAAATCTAATTTGAATTTATTATAATCAGTTACATAATATTTTTTCTCATCTAAATTTTTCTCAAGATGATTTACATTTCTTCCAGAAAAACAAGCCATTTGAATAAGACCAAATTTCCATAATTCAGGGTATTTAGAACATTGTTCTCTTACAGCATTATAAAAAGTAATGGCATGAGTAAAATCTAACCAACCTATATTTTCAGAAACTTTGTTATCAGTCATAAATTGATAATCTATATTAAAATAAAGTAGATTTTTTGAATTAGATTTTAATAATTCCTCATAAATAGATTTTATATTATCTTTTGAAAAATTAGCAGTTACAATTTTCATACTTTCTTGAATATTTTTCAAATAAAAATCTATATTGTTAGTAGTATTAGTATTTTTACTATTCATTTTTGATAAAAAATAATCATAGTTTTTAAACTCTGGTAATAAATCTTCTTTTGTTGCTTTTATTATAGATCTTGTTAATGCTAAAGTTAAAAAATGCTCAATTTCATTACCTAAATTATTTATAAGATAAGAGGTTTTTTGCACATATATTAATGAATGCCCAAAATCATTGTAGTGCATAAGAGCAGCTTCTGTTATAGTTTTTTCTATATCTTTAAAATGTAATCCAGAATCATAAGCACCATTTATTAATTCTATAGAGGTATTTTCATCTTCTTTTGAAATAGATTCTAAAAAAAGCTCACTATCCCAAAGTTTTTTATTTTTTGTAAAACTAAAATCAGGTTGTCTTAAACTTTCTAAGGCTATATAATCTATTATTTCAGTTAAATAAGATATTTTATTTTGAATTTCATCTGTTTCAAAAAATAATTTAAACCAATCAGCTGCAACTGCATAAGAATGATTTGTGCCATCTTCTAATTTATTGTATGACCATTCAATTGCTTTTTTTAGGGCTATTTTCATATCAATATTGTTAAAATGTAATCTTGCTAATTCTCTTGAAATTCTTCCATATTGTCTTTTTTCAAAACCTGTTTTTAAGCCTTTTATAATTTCTTTTTCTATATCTTCTTTAGTTGGCTCTGTTAATTCTAAAAAAACTTGATTATCTTTTATTACTATTGGATAAGTTCTTACATTATCTCCACCTGTCAGACATTCACCTGTTTTCATATCAAATTTCCAATTATGCCAATTACATGTTAAAACACATTTTTCATCATGAGTGCCTTGTAAAAGAGGATAACCTTCATGTGGGCATCTATTATCAATAGCAAAAATATCATTATCAGTTTTAAATATTGCTATTTGCTTATTTCCTTTTTTGAAAATAGATTTTCCTTTTTTTTCTAATTCTTCTAAACTAATTACATTTTCTAATTCCATAATTTTAACCCTTTTTAATTTTGCTTTGTTTAAAATGTATTTTTAATACAAAAAATCTATTTTAAACAACTTAATTTATTCTTAATTTTTATTTGAAAGATAATCAGAAATACCTTTTTGTGTTGGCTCTAAAGCTTCTTGACCTTCTTGCCAATTTGCAGGACATACTTGACCATTTTTTTCGGTAAATTGTAAAGCAGATAAAAGTCTTAATGATTCATCAACACTTCTTCCTAAACCATCATCGTTTATTAATAAATGTCTTATAATTCCTTCTTTATCTATTAAAAATAATCCTCTTAATGCAACAAACTCTTCTTCTAAAAAAACGCCATAAGATTTTGATATTTTTCCACCTAAATCTGATACCAATGGGTAATGAATATTTCCTATACCTCCTTGATTAACAGGAGTATTTTTCCATGCTAAATGACTAAATTCTGAATCGACTGAAACACCTATAACTTCAGTATTTTTTTTCTTAAATTCACTTAATTTTTCATTAAATGCAATTATTTCTGTAGGGCAAACAAAAGTAAAATCTAATGGATAAAAAAACAATACAACATATTTTCCTTTATAATCAGATAACTTTAAATCTGCAAAGCTATTATCTCCCATAACTGCCTTTGCAGTAAAATCAGGGGCCTGTTTTTTAACTAATAATGACATAATATAACTCCTATAAAATAATAATAATAATAATTTTAGATATATTCTAAATAAAAAGTAAAAAAATTTACACTTTATTACCTACTAATAAAACACTATACTCTTTAACTTCAAAATCATTTGATAGTTTTGATTTTACTTCTACTTCATCTGAACTTATATCATAAATTTTAGATGTTTTTTCATCAATAAAATGATGGTGAATAGATGTATTGTTATCAAAAATAGCTTTATCAGAATGTGGAAATCTTAAAGTTTTAATTAAACCAACTTCAACTAATATATTCATAGTATTATAAACAGTAGCCAAGCTTATTTTAGGAAAATTTTCATCAGCCCAAGCTTTAACTTCATCAACATTAGGATGATCTGCATCGCAAAGTACATATTTACAAACAGCTATTCTTTGAGCTGTAGGTTGAATGCCTTTTGATTTAAGTACATTCTCTATTTCTTTTGTTGTTAAACAACTATTTTTCATAAATTTATTTTCCTCACATCATTATAATAAAACTCAATTTTTAATAAGTCAAGTATTATAATTAAAATAGTTTTAGAATTATTATAAATATATATTTTTAAAACACAACATTTTATTTTATATGTTTTATAAAACTTTTTTTATATCCTGTCTAGTAGAAATTTGATTCTAAAAAACTGAACAAAAAATTTGATGTTATAATTAATTAAAATCAGGTAGTTTCAAAGGAGAAACAAAATGGTTAAAACACAAGAAGATTATCAAGCTTTTCTTAAGAGAGTTGAAAACGAAGTATTATCACATTCAATAATAAAAGAAAATAAATATACTGATTGGTTTAAAAAAGGGGATTTAACCTTAGAAAATGTTAGGTATTTTACTCAACAATTTTCTGTTTTTTCAAATTTCTTTATGGTTGCACAACTAAAAAAACTAATAAATGCTGAAACAATTGAAGAGATGAGAGCGTCTAAAGAAATTTTATGCAATGAATTAGGAACAGTTTTTAAAAGAAAAACATCAGAAACATCAGAATCTTTACAAAAAAGAGAAGATAATAAAGAAGTTGAAGGTGATCCTGCTTTAGTAAATACTGAAGGTACTATTGATGGTGGAATATTTAAGTTTAGGGCCGCTCATTTTGAATGGTTATTAGATTTTGCAAAACCATTAGGTTTAGGTTTTAAAGATTTAGGTAAAAGAAGACATGGTTCTGAAAGTACTTTGTTTTTTACAGATGAATTAGAAAGAATATATGGTAGTGATGATTTTATTGTTGGAGCAGGTTCAAGCTATGCTGTAGAAAATTGGGCTGCTGCTGGTTTTTGGAAAGATTTAATTGATGGGTTGCAAAAATTCAAAGAAAAAGAAAAAATTAATATACATTTGGGCTTTTTTACTTGGCATGATAAAGTTGAAAGTCAACATGCAGCACATACACAAGATGAATTAGCTGAAATATATTTTATTGAAGGTTTTGATGAAGATAAGTTTATAAAATCAGGACAAGAAATGTTGGAAGGTGTAGCTGTTTTTTGGAATGGGCTGAATGAAAAAAGATAAATTTATAAATAAATATCAAAATAATTTAGTAAAAATAGGCATTTTTTGTAGTATTATAATTAGTTAAAAGTAAGATGTGAAAAGAAAAGAGATAAGAAGACTGCAAATGTAAACTTATAGTTAGTTGTTTTTAACAAACAATTTTCTTTGAGTATTATCAATAAAAATACACTATCTATGGAATCAGAGAAAAAAATATGAAATATAGAATTTTAGGTAAAACAGGTTTAAAAGTATCAGAAGTTGGTTTTGGTGGCTGGGCAATTGGTGGAAATAAATATGGAAACAGTTATGGTCTCACAGATGATAATGAATCTTTAAGAAGTATATTTAAAGCTATTTCTCTTGGTTGTAATTTTTTTGATACAGCAGATCTTTATGGAAAAGGTCATAGTGAAGAATTAATAGGTTCTTGCATTTCACAATTAAAAAGAGATGATTTTATTATTGCAACAAAAGTCGGAGCAGATTTTTATACTGGTATGATAAAAATGAATTTCAAACCAGATTATATAAAATTAGCACTTGAAAAAAGCTTAAAAAGATTAAATACAGATTATATTGATATTTATCAATTACATAATCCTAATCTTGATCAAATTCAAGATGGAGAGATTTTTCATATTTTAAATGAGTTAAAAAAAGAAGGTTATATAAGATTCATTGGGCTATGTATTGATGATGCAATAGAAGGTGTAGAAGCATTACCTCATAATATTATTGATACTCTGCAAGTTGTTTATAATATTTTTGAACAATCTTTTTCTGATGAATTATTCCCTTTTACAGAAAGAGAAAATATTGGAATAATAGCAAGAGAACCATTGGCAAATGGAATTTTAACTGGATTATATAATGAAAATAGTTTTTTTCCTTCAGGTGATTTTAGACATACTTGGCCTATAAGTTATATTCGCTCAAGAACTCAAGCTGCAAGTAATTTGAAGGTTTTATTAAATGATAAAATCACATCTTGTGTAAAATTGGCATTAAAATTTGTTTTGGCAAATAAATCTATAGGAACTGTTATTCCAGGTTGTAAATCAGAAGCTAACGCAGAAGAAAATATGATGATAAGTGAATTAGCAGATCTTACAGAAGATGATTTAGAAAAAATAGAAAAAATGTACCTTAGAAGATTTGGGGTTTAAAGGAACTATTTATCAAAACTCACCCTAAATCCCTCTTTTTACTTAAAGAGAGGGACTTTTTATGATCTTTAAATTTTATGACACTAAATTTTCATAGGTACTTATTTTAAAGAACAGGTAATGGAGTTTCTGCAATTATTGGGATAACTTTATCATTTATAACTCTATCCTTATAATTTTTTATCTCTACACCAATTTTTTCATTTAAACTACCCCATGCTTTATCAGCAGTACTTCTAACTAATAAAAGATCTGGGTTTTTTATATTAGAACTAGTTCTATTATATTTTTTGTTTTCTTTTATTCCTGATGAAATTGAAAAAATGAAAACCCCATTTAAAATATCAATACCATAAACATCAACTTTAGAAAAACTTTCCCATGTTCTAGTTCCTGTAATAGAGTCAATTGGTGTAACAATAGCTTCTTTGTTTTCAGTAGGAAAAGGGTAACTTTCACTTATAACAAAAACAGAAGAAACTTGAAATCTAGCTCCTAAAGCTC
>ERZ1292633.3247-Hain-H41-02um-R1-3247-length-15991-cov-6_pt2 | contig 11805 bp, 8 predicted proteins | sample MGYA00564406_ERZ1292633 | MGnify/ENA primary metagenome ERZ1292633 (study PRJEB36523, sample SAMEA6512639) | groundwater metagenome | collected 2019-01-08 | study: AquaDiva: Metagenomics assemblies of 32 groundwater samples
GACCGCGGCCGATGAGGGAGTCCCGGGCCACGCCGACAAGGATGCTCACGGTGCTACTATTGCCCCAGCGACCGCGGCCGATGAGGGAGTCCCGGGCCACGCCGACAAGGATGCTCACGGTGCTACTATTGCCCCAGCGACCGCGGCCGATGAGGGAGTCCCGGGCCACGCCGACAAGGATGCTCACGGTGCTGCTATTGCCCCAGCGAATTCCGCCGCATGCGGACTCCAGTCGGCATCAAGCGACGGGGAGTCGTCACCCCCTTGTCCGTCGTCTGAAGGCGCCGGTGAAAGCGGCGTCGGTGGTCAGGCGCGAGGAGACGAGGAGCAACAGCAGCGCCGATTCGCGACGGACTATCTCATCCGCCACATTATCCTCATGGCGCAGCAATCCGCGCTCGCATTTCCATACGAAGTACTGTGCCGATGCCACGGGCAAATCATGAACGGCTTGGTCATCGCGGAAATCCCGCACCCGGTGCCCGCTCGCGTCGGCGATGCCCGCGCCCATGTGGACGTCTCCTGCGTCATTCCGGATGATGCCGGCGACTATGACGACGACGACGAGGAGCAGACAGCGGCCGCCGCGGGCGCCGAGAAGGCGCCAACGGAGGAGGAATCCGCCACCGCCACCTCCGCCGCCGCGACGGCAGGAGAGGCGGCGTTTTCGCTCTGTGTGACGCTCTTCAAGCCGATGCGGCTGCTCAATGTGTTCGAAGCGTCAACTCAGCTGCCACCGACGAGCGTGCCGGCTTGCCCCGCTGTTCCCCATGACGGAACCGGGGCACTGCCGAATCAACAACCCGCCGTGGGAGCGGCTACTACTAGTGCGGCGACCAACGCGAACGCCGGCGGAAAAGTAGAGGTCAAGAAGTGTGGGGAAATAGCCCGGCGCTGGCGGCAGACGCGGCAGCAGGCCGTCGCGAGGGGTCCGGATGCCGCGGAGCGCGATGCCCATAGCGGGCACGCGATGACCGTGGCGTACATCGACGCTTACGTGGAGGTCGATATGCTCTGCGGGGGGCCGTCGCCGAGCGACGAAGGATGCGACGAGGCCGCGAATTCGCTGCAGATTTCGTGGCGCGTGTGGCCGAGTAAGTGAGACCGCGGTTCGCAACGGGGCAAACCACCTGTGCTGCCCGGGGGTATGTCGGGAAGCAGCCCTCGAACGACGTTAACCTTCCCTCCCCGGTTCGGTGCCACCCATTTGCATTTCCTTCATCGACTGCCTCCTTTTTCTTCTCGGCTGGATCGATCTGCCCCTCAGTCAGTCGGTGCAATGTGGCAAACACCACTTTGTTTGATTGTGCTCCACAAGGAAGCGTTGAGCAAACTGTCGTGGTGCCCCCGATCACCCTCACAGCACTCGGATGGAGGGCCGGTCGTCGCGTTGGGTGTCGCTGCAGGCACGGGTCCACCAGCAGCAGCGGCTCATCGGCGGCCTTTACCGGCACATCGCCAATATGGGGGTGCGTGTGGACCTCCGTGGTGGGGCTCTCGCGTCCCCCTCCTTCTTGGCTCCACGTATCGGTATCGGGGAGGGGCAAACCACCGCGCCGCCATCGCGCATCGGCGCGCCACGGGCAATGGCAGCATCCGTTACCTCTTCCGTCGCCGACGGTGCCGCGTCTCTCTTCGACGATGAGGCGGCGGCGGCGTGGATGGCCCGCTGCGAGCGCCAGCATCAACTCATCGTTGCGCTGCACGACTTCATCCTGACGCAACGCGCGGACGGCAGGCCCGCAGATGAGGATGCATCGACGAGCCGCCCGTCGTCAACAAGTTTGGAGGATGGATACCAACATATCGCCAATTCGCCGGGGAGTCCCACTGGCGCAGATTACGCAACACTGGTGGGCCGCGCTAGCCGTAGAAGGGCTGTTGTTGGCTGCGCCGTGCAAGCGGTTCATCCGTTCGTCGATGTTGACGATGACCTCCGTTGGGCTAACCACAGTCACAGTGACGAGGAGGAGGACGCTGCGGCTTCAATCAGCGAGGAGGGGAAGGCGGTTGCCGCAATCGGCCGTGGGATGCGGACTCCTCGGGGGGCGGCGGTCCGAATGCCAAGGCGGCCTGCCAACGAGGAGGCCGCGTGCGCTCTCCAACGACACCCTTCATTGGTGCAGCCAGGAGGGGGCAGCGAAAAGAGGGAGCAGCCTGCCGCGCCACCAAAGCGATCAACTGGACGCAGCGCTCATCACACCGCCACCCCTACCCCGACCGTCGTCAAACGTCCAGCGATCGTCGACACTCCTCGGTGTGCGACGCGGTCCGATGCGGCTTCCGCGGTGTCTGTGGTACCGTCAAATCAGACGATCGTAGCGGCCGCAGCTGGTCGCCCAACGGACCCGCAAGCAGCGGCGGCGGACGTCATGCCCCCCTTCCGATTCCTCATCCGCGCACCTCGGTTGGACTCCCTCGAGCCCGGGTCACCTGGCACGATGCTGCGGTCGACTGTCGTGAAGGAAGCCAAGGGCTCGCCATGGCGAACGCCCGCGGCCTTCGGCGTGAGGTCACCGCGTCCTGTCGAGCCATCACCAGCGGTGCCGCCCCACGGCGGTTCTCCGATGCCGAATAGCAGCGCGTCGCGGCGCCGACGGTGATACAGTCCCCACCGCATCGGTTGACGTGAGTTGTGGGGGTATGCGCCGCGGCCGACACCGAGAGAGAGACCGGACCCAAACCACCCGCTCGCGAGCGAGGTTGCGGGCGCGTCGAGGCCCGTCACCGGACGACGCACGTCCAACTACTCCTCCAACATCGTCGGTGATAGCCCTCCTTTGTAGTGTCACGATAGTAAGTCAGTTGTGTCGCCCCCTCGAGGTCTCGCGGCCGGATGCGTCCCCCAGTCTAGTCTGCGGTGTGTTTCTCCCTGTTCTTGTGATTCAGCATCGTTTCCTCGCGCGGGGCGCGGAAAAACAAATATGGATGAATCGATTGAGGCGGTGCCAGTGGATCCACGCGGCAACGGTGGGCTGATCATTCTAGCATCCTCGCCGGCGCCCCCGGCTGACAGCTCCAAGGCCGGCCTGCCGCGGCACCCGCTGATCGGCTTCATGAGGTACCGGCGGTCCCTCTGTGGCCGCCAGTGGTTGCTCTCCCCGGACATCACCATGTGGATCTCGCCGACGATTGTCACCCTGCTGCTCGCAGTCGGCAACGTGCTTGTGGCGGGCCATGCGGCGCCTTGGTGGGAGATCGCCGCCTTCGCCGGTGTCGTCGGCACGGCGTTCGGTTTGTCCTTCCTCATCACGTGCACGGATCCCGGCATCATTCCGAGCACGGCCGCCACGGGTGGCTTCGACGCTTACCGGCACGAGACGTCGTGGACGGAATGCCGCATTTGTCACATTCGCCGTCCGCCGCGATCCTCGCATTGCTATACCTGCGGCGTGTGCGTTCTGGAGCACGACCACCATTGTGGCATCTTGGGTGGCTGCGTCGGGCTCCGCTCCTTGCGGTATTTTGTAGGGTACCTCATCGCCATCGCCATCGGATCCTCGATGGCGCTCGTGATGCTCGTGCGCGGGTGGACCGCAGAGGCCGCTGCCGCAGCTGCATTGTTGCCTCCCGGCAGCCACGCGGTCGAGCCGCAGCGTTTGCAGCACGGAAGGGGATTTGGTCGGGATGCGGCGGTCCCCGCAAGCCTTCCGTTCTATCTGATCCTTGGCATCTTCACGGCGTCCATCCTGATCGCGGTCGGCGGCCTCGGCGCCTACTACGTGTGCCTCGTGATCGGGGACACGACGCGACGCGAAGCGCAGGGGAAAGGAAGTCGCTATGTCAAATCTGCCGCTGCAACTGCCAATGCAATCGGCGGGTCCGCTGCAACTCATCGACATCAACACGTTACGACGACGATCACCAACGGAATCGGAATGGTGTCGTCGTCGCCGCCACCGTCGAGCGGGGGTAACCTCCTTTCGCCTGGGGTGAGTGACTTGGCGTCGTGCTCGGCGATGCCGTCGGAAAGCGTCCTGGGCACAGGTCCGTATCACGAAAACGTTAACCGTGGGCGCAAGGCGGCATGGTGCGTCCGGCGATTCGGTAACTTGGCGCGAGTACTATTTCCGCCCCCGTCACTGGTGCTGCCCTCCGGCGATTATGCCGCGATTGGGGCCGCATTTGGGGCCGAAGACAGGAGGACTACGTCGGGGCACGCTTCTTGGGGCCTTCCTGTTTGATAACGCAGCCGCGGCGCGAGGCAATGCCGCGGCGATGCTTCATCTGACTTCTAGGGAGATACAGACACTAGGTTCCTTTTTCTGAAAGGAACACCACACAGTTCTCATTCACTCCGTGTCAAACTACCTCGAAGGAAACACGAGCGCGTTAGGCATTCCTGGATAGGATACCTCTTCTGCACAGGAGGGTTTGGGTTCAATACACATTGAACACCACTGACTTCCCCAGCTCCAAGCCATGACGCAGCCGGAAGGGGGGCAAAGTTGTCACGTACGGTGCACACTGTTCACGCGTTACCACTGTTGTAGCCCGCCACCTCGTGGGACTTAGGCGTTGACACTGGTGCCATTTTCGTCCTTGGACAAGAGGGGGCGGGCGATTGACACACACAACACAAGGCGCGCGCTAGTGTGGACTGTCTGTGAACCGATCCCCCAACGACAATGAGCTCAACGTCTTCCGCGTCAATGGGAGTCCGATCCGATGGAGGCAGGTCACACTGCCCAGCCGGGCTCCCACGAGATGGCGCTGTTGACATCTTCAGCTCACTGACTAAACGGAAGCGCGACGACTATTTCATTTGGGAAGATGCAAAGCGCCTGGCAAGCGGAGGAGTTGGTACCGTGTATGAAGTTCAGAGACGTGAACATGGTGACATGGTTGCCGCGAAGGTTATTCCGGTGGAAGCGGTTCATTCCTGCGAAACCCACCACTTCGGCAAGCTCGTTGCTTTGCAACACCCAAACATCGTCACCTTTTTGGACGTCTTTGTGGACGAAGCATTGCAAAATTATTACATCGTCATGGAGCTCTGCGTGGGATCGTCCCTGGAAGACACTTTGAATGAGTGGTCGTCCTCCGCTAGCGCCGCCGTCGATCACCTCGGCGAGCGGCATCAAATCATTACCGATATCGTTAGACAGCTGTTTGATGCGCTGACGGAACTGGCTGCCCGCAACATCGCCCACAGGGACGTCAAACCCGCGAACATCATGGTCTTGCGTGATCATGGAAATGGCACGCCTGTTCTTGGCGTTTCCGTCGCCACGGCTGCAGGCAGCTCCGTCTCAGAAGATTACCGCCGCCGGCGCACGACGGTCGTCAAACTGGTTGATTTCAACGTTATGAAGCCAATGCCATACGGGAGCGCCGAAGCGTCTGACACCGGCGGCCACACGACGCGATACGTGGCTCCCGAGCGTCGACGGGGTTCGCGGCGTTCTGGGCCGTTGGGTGACGTTTACTCCGTCGGTGTGGTGTTGCTGCAGCTGGCGGACATCGTACTTCAGTCTGGGTACGATCATATTCTGACAACCAACTCCCGCTTCTTGTCCCAGCTTCGTTACCATGTCGTTCAGCGTTTACTCGATCGTGACGGTGACGTCCCATGTATTGACATCGCGCTCATCATGGTGGCTTCGGCCTGCCTGCACGAAAGGCCTAGCGGTCGCCCGAACGCCGAATCCGCCGCAAAGTACTTTTCAGCTCTTCTCAAACGTGGCGACGCTCTTTCGTCCCTCGTGCAGCAGCAATTTGATCCTGATGGTTGCCTTGATGTCCACCATTCGCTTCCAGGATTCATCGGCCCGCACGGTATCATCCCCAACGTGTACGATTTTTTGCACAGTCGAAGTTGCGATAAAGCGGGTGTCGCCTTTCTCCGCGGCCCGCGACGATCGGGGAAAACGAAGGCGTTAACGGCGCTCGCAAACGGATTGACCGCCGCGGCCACTTGGACGGAACCGCGATTTGCCGTTTGTATCGAATTGACAGAATTGCATGAAGATTGGGGGGTGTCGTCGCCATGCTGGCCATCTCTACTGTCGTCTGGCGCCGCCGCAGCCTCGGCTTCCGGTGAAAAGGAACGTCTCACCTCCTTCATGAGCATGATGATTACCGACGCAGCGTTCCCCCGGGCGCTCTTCACCATCACGTGGCGATGGACGGTGCACGCAACAATTTACAAATTACCGCAGCTGACCGCCACATTGCAAGCATTGATAGCCTTTCTGCAGCGCGATGGTCACTTCGTCATTGTAGAGTGGCACGACGCGGCGGGCGAATGGAACTCGATCATGCAACCATCGTTGACCTGTGCAAATCGTGCGGTCGAATTAAGACTCACGAAAACGGGAGATGCCGACGACGACGATGAGCGAATGGTCGACAATGCCGCCGCACTTTGGTCTCAATGCATTGGGGGCGACACACCGCACTGCAAAACGCGCGTTGACGTGATTCACACATTCGGCATCCTGGCCATCGAATCCATCCACCCTTCGTCGACGGACCCGTGCCGTGACCACTATCTCGTCGATATGCCCACAATCGTGCCACGGAGCCCGCGGGAAGTTTTTTCGTTGATTTCGAGTTGCGCACCGGCGGCGGCGCAACGTTACACTGACGAGAATTGTTGGTACGTGCTGCAGGAAACGGGCATAGTGCCTTTGTTCCTTGCGTTCTCCAACGCCACTCCGGCGACGTTGTATTGGAAGTCGGTGCGGGTGCGAGACCACCTCGCGTCCTTGTCAATCCTCACGCTCATCCGGCCTTTCTTCGGCGTGGGTCAGGGATCCTCCTCAACGTCGACTCCCAACCCTGGCAGAGCAACCACCGTGCACGACCTCACCGTCGAGTTTTCGGCCATTGCATTGCGCGCGTTGTTCCCATCGATGCCGCACATGGTCCACGACGATGTCCTTCGAGTGGTCGTAGACGTGAGACGACACGTTGCAGCGTCTGGTGACGCAACCGTGGCAATGGAAGTCAACCCAGACGACTGGGTCGACGAAGTGATTCGTGGGGTGACCTTCCGCTTCCCGGAAGAGCGACACCTGCAGCATCGACTCGTGGTGTTGCTGTTCCTGTGCGCCCCAACTCGCTTCCACAATTTGGAGGTCGACGCCCAACACCCGGCGCGAACCCCCGGTCTGGCGACGCAACTGATCGACGCCGTGCGACGTTTCGTGGCCGCCTTCGATGATCACAGCGTTCCATCCCTCAGCGCCGCCTCTCTCTCTCTCCGTCAGCGAGAGACATGGCTCGCACAACTGCGCAAAATAGTTCAGTTGACTTGGCAGGCGTTGGATCAGTTCGCGCGTTCTCCGCTTCGCCGTCAAGCTGAAGCCGCCGCGAATCGTCAGCTTTTCACCATGTCACTAGACAAAGGCACCAATAGTCGCACCCACAGCCCGTCACAGCCGCAAGTGCAGGCTGCGCAAGACGCCCAACCGGTAGCCAAGCCACAGAACCTCCCCGTAGCTCGGCCACAAAGTGGTGGAAGCGATGATGAAGAAGATGCCACGTGAGAAGTTTCTTCTTTTTTTCTGCAATAGTGGTGGTGACTCTTCGACGCAAAATCCGCTCGTACGCATAAGCATCCCGTTTCTATCTTCCTAGATTGGTCTTCTGGCGGACCGCGGTTATCACCGTTGTTGTACACCTGTAGAGTTGCGTCGCATTCCCTGTTGTTGCCTTCTTTTCCTTTTCGTTGGTTTTTTCCGACTGAATATTCTCCACCCCGTTCCAATTTCACAATGACTACGACCACGACGACGACGGCAACGATGACCGGAGCACGAGCGACTGGGGAGCGCCTAGAGGGTGTGATTGACGGCACGCCGCTCAACGTGGCTCCCAACTGGCAAACTGCCGATGTGGAATGCTACCTTGCCAAGGTCAGTGACGATCACGCGATGGTCGCGATGGCATGGTGGAGCCCCTTTCCAACGACAACAATGCCGAGGCAGCACCGAGCAGCCATGGCGACGGGCCATGTCGGTCTGTACGCACAGCCGGATGACGACCACCTGGTGACCGTAGTGACTCTTCGCGAAGGGAGACGTTCAGGCCCAAAGAGGGACACGCCGGCTGACGTCATGCGAGCGCGTGACGCCAACAACAAACGTGCAGGGCCGTCTCTGGAACCATGGTGTGCGGTTCTTCAGTTTTGCGCTCAAGTGCTATCGTTCGATTTTACGTCATCGGCAGTCCCCCGTTCGGGGGATTCACCTGAAGCATTAACCGCTCGCCGTAGGCTTGTAGTGGTAGTGACAAGCGATGGCACGTGCACGCTGGTGGATGCTGCTCCATCCCTCCATTCTCATCTGGTGCTGCTTCGATCCATCGCCTCCATTCCACCGCCGCCTGATTCGTCTCTCGCACATCCTTTGGTCGCAATTTTCACGCTTCCCTTCGACGACGCTGGTGGTCGGCGTCGGCATGTCACGATGGCGGCATGCCGCTGGGAAGTGTGATTGTGGGGCGCGGCGACGGTCAACTGGGCATGTTCCACGTTGATGCCTCTGCGTTCGGAGAACCGTGCGGTCGTCAGTGCGTCTACAGAGAGAAGAAAAACTTTTTTAGTTTGCGCGATCGCCACCACGGAGCCAAAGTGACGTGCCTGGCTGGCGCCGCGAGAGGAAATGTCTGCGTATCCGCTGCGACTGACGCCGTCGTGAAGCTCTGGGATGCACGCGATGGGCACTGTCTATCGACACTCGTCGGGCATGGCTCCCCCATCCAGTTTCTGGCTGTGGGATGGTTTCACATCGTTGACCCGCAGCACGAAAACGTTATCTGTGCCGTCTCCGAAGATGGCGTGGTCATCACGTGGCAATCGCCGTTCACGTCCCCTGTTCACAATGCCGCCGTGACACATAGCGTTGGATCGACGACGCATCATCGATTTCCTGGAGTGTTCGGGCTCGGCTGGATTTCCGCCCGTCACATCTGTGCCGATGCCAAGCTGGGCAGCGTGAAAGGCCTCCTGATGGTGCTCGGTTTCGCGCCAGGGGGATCGCGCAGCATGGAATTGACCTCGTTCATCAGTGCCAACTCCAGCAGCAGCAGTTCTTCTTCCCGTGTTGATTCAAAGCCACCCACTTCCCACTCTGCGACTACACCACTGCGCCGCAACTGCGTCCCGGTGTGTCTACACCAACGCACGGTGCACTGGGCGAAATTCGGTGCGCGTGTGGCCGCGTTTAGCGCCCACGGCGGGGTGATAATCAGCGCGCCCCAACCAGACGTGTGGTACCTGGAAAACTTTCAGCTTCAGGAGCAATCCCACCAGGACGTGACCGAACCACCGATCGCGTCGATGCCCGTTGTGGCGAAGATTGACGAGGACAATAAAGGGAAGGAATACGCTGCCCAAATGGAAGCGTGGATCAGCGAACAGCGAAACGTTTTTTCAACCAAGGAGAGCGGGGAAGAGGCTTTCAACAACGGAACGACGATACGAATACCACGAAATAATGAGGCATCGATCAGCGTCGCAGCCGACATCAACGCTGCCAAGGAGCGAAACGCACTGCTTGAAGCGCAGCGCAACGCGGCCCTGAATCATGTGGACGAGTTGACATTAGTGTTGGAGCATGAACGTACAATGCGTCTCCGAGACGTGGATGAAGGCAAGGAGGAACTGCGAAGGCAGACCTCCGAAATAGCGCATGCGGCTGACGAAAGTCGACGCGTCAATGCCGACCTCCGGGAAGCCAAGCAGGTCATCCTTCGATTCAAATTGGACACAGACGATATCAGAGCACGACATGAAAGATTGTTGAAACGGCGAGAAGATCTGGATCGGGAGCTACGTCTCAAAAGGGAACGCTTGGAGGAAGCCGAGGCTTCGTTGAAGGACGAGAAAAGCCGTTCGAACGCATTCGAGCAACGAATGAACGACATGACCCTCGCGACGCACTCGTTGGAGCAAGAAATCGCTCGTTTGAATGACGACAAAGCGGCGCGAGACGTGAAGGTTGATTCTCTGGAACGGCGTCTTGCGGAGCGATCCGCGTCATTGGAGGCCCTCGAAAACTCGCTACTGGCTCGCCCGGTGGGGGGGCAGTCGGCCGCAGCGGCTTCATCCACGTCGGCTGCGCCCTTTGAGGATGCACGCTATCGTGCCTTAGCCCTCGAAATATCGTCTCTACGAGAGAAGGCACAGCAACACGACGAGCTGCTTTCCAACCACGCGACGTTGATGGCACGCGCAACGGCCAACGAAGGTCGCGTGGCGGACCTACAAGCACGATTTCGAGACGCCGCGATCGACGCCGTGCTGGTGCCGGGTTTGCGTGATGATATCGCCCGGCTTAGTTCTGAAAATACACAATTGTACCGCGAACGAGAGCAAGGCTATGAAGAACTGCGCGCCGTCAAGGACCAAGTGGAGAAGCTGCTCGGCGTCAATCACCGGCTGGAAGTGCAAATTGAAGTTCTCCGCACGAGCGGAGCTGGAGCCACTACTCCGGATGCGCCGTTGCCCTTCATGTTGAACAAATATACGGTCAACCCTGTTTTGTCAACCGGTGTGAGCACGTCGACGGTTCAGCTCGACGACGACCTGTGCATCGCCATGAATGTGGGCCTCCCCGGAGAGTTCTCGATCCTGTGGAAAGGCGGTGGGGCGTTCAATGCGGAACAGCGTTGTTTTGATCCTGTCGCAGGCTATATCCTCGAACGATTCGATGCCGTGCTCGTGTCTCCAGAAACCTTGCGGTACGCCGCAATGAAGGGGAGCTTCCTCGCTCGCCGATGTGTCACCACGTTTGAACACGAAGTCAGACGGCAAGACGCCTTGCTGTCCCAGACGGAGCGGCAGACAAAGGCCCGAGTGAAGGACCTTTTGACTGGACGAATGGCCGTGCCAGCGGCCGATCCCGCAAAAGGGGAGGTCGACTGGCTCTACGCACTCCATGGCTGTGGCGTCGCGACGTTGGAGCTTATTCTGCGGCACGGCTTTGCGGCCCTTCACCGGTCCGACGGCGGCTACTTCGGCCGAGGCATCTACACGACCATCAATGCCGAGTACGCCGCGCGGTACAGTGACGGGAGTTTATCTCCCGATGGCCTATCTCCCCCAGTGGGTCGCGATAGTCGCTGGATGCCCTCTGGCTGCTACCCCGTGGTGCTGTGCGCAGTCGGGGTTTGCCTCCCATACGCCGTAACGCCTGTGACGGACGGCATTGCGTTCGACCACGGCGAGGGAAACGACGCACGCGTCCCTTTTGCGGCCGCGGGGGTCCTTCCTCCAGAAGGCCGCCCTGCTGGGGGACATCAGGAGGTCCGTAAACTCCTCACGCACTTTTACGGCGGACCAGGAGAACCGTCGAAGGCGCTCCGCGTCGGCAATGACACCCACATCGCCTGCGTGTCGCACCGGACAGGGTATCATGTCGTCAATCCTGAGAACGCAACGTTTGTGGAAGTTGTGAGCGAATCGAGTGAACTCGTTATTCCCATTGGCGTACTTTGGGTGCGTCGTGTTCCTTCTTTGGCCGCAAATCAGGCGACTCCGAGCCACAGGCTGAGTGAGCCCTCTTTGCTGCCTTCTCGTGGACCGAACACCACCGATGTCCGGCAGGGGCCAGATCACGTCATGGCCGATGCCGCAGGGCTTGCTGCCGCGAAAAAAGACTGCACCGTTTCGTAACGCCGAAGCAGTCATTCCTTTGTGGACGCGTTTCGCACTTCTGCAACTGTCGGATGCCCTCTGGGCGCGCTCTAGCACCCTATCTAGCCAGCACTGAATAACGCTTTTTCGTGACGCACCGAGAGAACACTCGTCGATCGTACTTTTTTACTTTTTATTGTAACTACCCCCCCCCCCCCCCC
>ERZ1292633.5208-Hain-H41-02um-R1-5208-length-11802-cov-4_pt1 | contig 11802 bp, 10 predicted proteins | sample MGYA00564406_ERZ1292633 | MGnify/ENA primary metagenome ERZ1292633 (study PRJEB36523, sample SAMEA6512639) | groundwater metagenome | collected 2019-01-08 | study: AquaDiva: Metagenomics assemblies of 32 groundwater samples
ACCCTCCACCCAACGCCCGCCGCGACCCTTATCGGCAAATCCAGCTACGCCTTTGGCGAGCGCCGCTTCGGCGCGGTCAACTGGCTCGGGCTGTGGACTTTGTTCCTCAAGGAAATCCGCCGGTTTTTGAAAGTCTCTTTTCAGACGATCTTCGCGCCGCTGATCTCGACCTTGTTGTTTCTTCTGGTGTTCATTCAGGCGATGGGCGCGAGGGCCGCTGTCGGCGGCGGCGTTCCTTATGTCGAATTTCTGGCGCCCGGCCTCATCATGATGGCGATCTTGACCAACGCTTTTGCAAATTCGTCGTCGTCGATCATCATCGGCAAAGTTCAAGGGTCGATCGTCGATGTCTTGATGCCGCCATTGTCCGCCTCCGAACTATTGGTCGCCTTCGTCGCCGGAGCCGCCTGCCGGGGCGTCCTTGTCGCCGTCGTCACGGCGGCGACGTGCGCTGTGTTCATGGCGATGGCCGATACGCCGATGCGCGTCGCGCATATCTGGGCGATCGTTTATTTTTCAACGGCGGCGGCTCTGATGTTCGGCCTTTTGGGCGTCATCGGCGGCGTCTGGTCTGACAAGTTCGATCAGCTCGCGGCCTTCACCAATTTCGTCATTACGCCCCTTACTTTTCTCTCCGGCACTTTTTATGCGATTACGAGCCTGCCGGAGCCGTTTTTGACCATCAGTCATTTCAATCCGGTTTTTTATCTGATCGACGGTTTTCGCTACGGCTTCACCGGCGTCGCAGAAGCGCCCCTTCTGATCGGCGCCGTGTCCGCGGCCGCCATCAACGCGGGCCTTGCCGCGCTTTGTTATCGGCTGCTGAAGACCGGCTACAAGTTGAAGAGCTAGGCGCGCCTTCATGCGAGACGACATCATCATTCCTTTTGAGGTTGGCGACGGCGCTGTGCGCGGCAGGATCGTGCGCCTCGGTGCGGCGATCGACGACATTTTAAAGCCGCATGAATTCGCCGATCCGGTTTCTGAATTGCTTGGCGAAGCGGCAGCGTTGACGGCGTTGATGGGCGCATCGCTGAAATTCGACGGCAAACTGATTTTTCAGGCGCAAGGCGAAGGCGCCGTAAAGCTTCTGGTCGCCGACTATGTGTCGGACGGCGCAATTCGCGCGATGGCCTCGATTGCGGGAGCGCCGGAAGGGCGCGGGCTCGCCGCACTGATGGGCAAAGGCCATCTGGCGCTGACGATCGATCAGGGCCCTGACATGGAGCGCTATCAGGGCGTGACCCCGATTGAGGGAAAAACTCTGGAAGAAGCCGCCGCTGGCTATTTCGATCAGTCGGAACAGATCCCGACGGCCGTTCGCCTCGCGGTCGGCAAGGTCGTGCGTCCGGGCGAGGGCGCTTCATGGCGCGCGGGCGGCGTTATCGTTCAGTTCATGCCGGGCGAGGGCGGAACGCGCGAGCGCGGAGAAGCCGCGCTCGCCTCGGACGAGGACCGGGATGTCTGGGATCGCGCCGCCGCCTTTCTCAATACGACGCAGGCGGACGAGCTCCTCGATCCCGCGCTCTCTCCGGAAGATCTGCTGTTCCGTCTCTATCATGAAGACGGCGTGCGGGTCTTCGAGGCAAAGCCCGTGCGCGCCGCTTGCTCGTGCAACGCCGGCAAGATTTCAGCGGTGCTCTCAAGGTATTCCGCGCAAGACCTCGAAGAGCTGTTAGAGGGCGGCCTGATCAAGGTCAGCTGCGAATTCTGCCGGCGCGACTATTATTTCGACGCTGAAGGCCGGGAGGCGAAGCAATGAACGGACAGGAATTCGAAGCGGAAATCGACGATCTCGAATTCGAGCTGGCTAAGCTTCAAGAAACGGTTGCGCGCAAAGGCATGAAAGTCGCGATCGTCTTTGAAGGCCGCGACGCCGCCGGAAAAGGCGGGGTCATCAAGACGATCCTTGACCGGATGAACCCGCGCGTCTGGCGCGTCGTCGCCCTCCCAAAACCCTCCGACCGCGAACGCAGCGAGTGGTATTTCCAGCGATATGTCGAACATTTGCCGGCGGCCGGCGAAATCGTTTTGTTCGACCGGTCCTGGTATAACCGCGCCGTCGTCGAGCCTGTGATGGGCTTTTGCACGCCCGATCAGCATGACGCGTTCATGCGCGAGGTTCCGCTGTTTGAAAAAATGCTGGTCGATTCCGGCCTCATCCTGATCAAATACTGGATACATGTCTCTGCGGATGAACAGGAAAAAAGGTTTCAAGATCGCGCGTGCGACCCGAGGAAACGCTGGAAATTATCGCCGATCGATCTTGAGGCGCGCCGCCGCTGGGCGGAGTTTTCAAAATACCGCAACAAGATGTTTGAACTGACGCATACGGATTTGGCGCCATGGCGCACGATCGACGGGAACGACAAGGAAAAAGCGCGGTTAAATTGCATCCGCTCAATCCTCGACATCGTTCCTTATGAGTATAATGAGGAAGCCTTCAAGGCGATCGAACTTCCCCCGCGCCAGACGGCGGAAGAAGCGGGCTACAAGAAATCCGGCATTGAGAAGAGCCTCTTCATCAAGGATTATTACCCGGGCGTTTGATCGCCCTTGGTGAGGACGGCGTTGCGCCGCGTCGCCAATTGAAGGCTGTAACCGTTCTCTCGCAGCAAGGCTTCGGGCGATTTTTTAACGCTCGCATGCGACGTTTCCATAATGATCAGCGACGGGTGGAGCGCGCGCGGCGCATCGCGAAAAAAGGCGCTGAGGGCTTCATATTCATGCCCTTCAATGTCGATCTTCATCGCGTCGATTTTTTGAAGTCCGGCGTCCGACATGATCGCCGCCAGCGGGCGCGCTGCAACGCGCGTCTCGCCCGCCGGGTCAACCCGGCTGAGACCGCGGCTCTTGCGGTCGATTGAAAACCGCACCTCGCCTTCCGCATCCGACGCCGCGCAAGAAAAGATTGTCACGTCCTTCGAAGCTCCTGACGCCTCGATATTGAATTTAAGCCGCGCCGCCATTTCGCCATCCGCCTCGATGCAGACGGCTTTTAATTTCGCGCCGGAGCGCGCTGCTTCTGCGCGCGCAAAGAGCGTATAGAGGCCGACATTAGCGCCGACATCGACGAAGGTGAAAACCTCGCCGCCGAATTTCGAGATCGCCGCGCGGAGAAGCGCGCGTTCATCGCCGTCCCACAATTGCGGCGTCAGGAATACGCGCTTTTCACAAATATTGTCGGCGGGATGAAGGCGCGCTTTTTGCGTGCCGAATATATCGACGTCAAAGGCGCGCGGCGTTCGTCCGCCAGCGGGGCCGAGAAGAAGCGAGGCGGCCCTTCGCCCGAAATAATTTGCCGGCAAAAGACGGCCGAGCGCGCGAAACCGTTCCTGCAGCGGCGAGGGCGCGAGCGCGCCGAACGGCTCCGTCATTCGCCGCCCTCCCGCCTGCGGCGCTCGTACATTTTAACGTCGCGCATCCAGCGGCCAAAGCCCGACATCACCGAGAAGGCAAAACCGTAGACGCCGCCGCGAAAAAGACCGTCAAGAAGATAGCGTTTTGCAACGTAAAACGGCAGGCCGAAAAAAATGCGCGCGACCAGCACGGGCATTGGCTTGGGCGTCAACTCGCGCGCCCTCGTTGACGAGTTGCGGTTCAATTTGTCGATCAGGTGCGCCGTGTCGCTGAAAGCGTAATGAAGGATCGGCGAGGAAAGCGCGCCGGTTTTCATTCCCGCCGGAATGTCGAACTGGTCCCACGCGGCATGATCTGGCGCACGCAAGGCTCTGCGATCATAAAGCTTGCAGCGGATGACGCCGCCGAACCCGAGCCACGGCTTGCCGACCGGCGGCGCAATCGCGACCGGCGTCCGGTAGACGCGGCAAGAGGGCTCGCCTTTGGAGAAGAGCGCGCGAATTTCCGCCGCAAGCTCTGGCGTCACGACTTCGTCAGCGTCGAGATCAAGGAGCCAGTCATGCCGGCAGCGATCTTCGGCAAACCTCTTCTGCTTGCCGTTGCCGAGCCAGTCCTGATGAATGACGCGCGCGCCAGCGTCGGTTGCGAGAGCGACAGTCGCATCGGTCGATCCTGAATCGATGACGATAACCTCGTCCGCGATCTGCAGCGCGGCCGCAACGACATCGCCGATCATCCGCGCTTCGTTGAAGGTGCGAATAAAGGCGGAAAGGGGCGGCTTTGCGATCATGGCGGTTTAATGCCTTCGCGCCGCCTTATCAGTCAAACACAAACCGGCGGCGCGGCGTCACTCCGAAAGCCCGGGCCTGCGGCGCCGCCCGTCCGGCGGCGGCAGGCGGCCGTCCTTGCCGAATGCGTCCTTCTTGTCGCCCCGCCTCGGGCCTTCATATTTCGCCAGCGGGAGGAGCGTGAAATCGAGCGCAAATTTTTCAGCCTTCGCGATATCCGCCGCGGTCAATGACGATTTGAGGCCCGGGATCATGGTCGGCGGCAAAGGCCCGTAGCCGTAAAGATCAGCGGTCGGATTTTTCCCGTAAACGAGCGCCCATTGGAGCGATCCTTCCGCGTTATGAAGGGGGCTCGCCGGCGACGCCATTTCCATCGCAAGCTTTCGCTGCGCGCGGGCGTTGCCGGCATAAGCGGCTCTGGTCAGCCAAAACTCGCCTTCCTGCCGGAAGAGCGCCGTTTCAGAATCATTCGCGCCTTTCATCGTGAGGAGACATTCGGCAAGCTCGTGCTGCGCGGCTTCCTGCCCCTCGCCCATGCCGGCGATCACGCGAAACGCGGGCGCGGCGTCCGCGCACCCCTTATCATCGCGCAGCTTCCTCGCGAACATGATGAGGCGCCCGGCGTCGTTCTCATTGGGCGCCGCTTCGATTTCCGCCTCAGCGGCAGGGGCGTCGGCGGCGTCCTTGTCGCCCGGCGGCGGTTCATCCGCCGCGTAGGCGAGGGATAGAAAGAGCGCGGCGGAAGCGGCAAGCGGCACAAATTTCTTCAAGACATATCTCCATCTAAAAATCCTGCGCCCGCCCTGACGGGTTAAACGGGGGAAGCGCGCAAAATCCGTCGCAAAAAAAATAATAAAAACTGCGACGGAATTGAGACACTGGCGCGTTTAATGTCCGTACCGGTTGCGAAGGCTCTCCCTCCGATGCGCCGGGATGAACGCGAGGCCTCTTATCCCCTCTTGGCGCACGCGTTTCAATGGCGCCGCGGACGACGCGCCCCCGTCGTCAGCGGCGCTTTATTACGCGCCGGTCATTCCGGGGCGCCGCGCAAGCGGCGAACCCGGAATCCATTCTTTTTCGAGTGGGCATACTACGGCATGGACTCCGGGTTCCCCTTCGGCGGCCCCGGAGTGACGGGGTTTCATTGTTTGTTCGGCTGATGAAGCCTCATCATTTTGTCGCGCACAGCGACGGCGGTATCAGGAAAGTCCGAGAAGACCCCGTCGGCGGCAGACCACAAATAATATTCTAGCTCAAATTCAGATCCAGAGATCCGCGAATGGCGATATGGACGGAACTTGCCATCAACGCAGGTGTCGTCGGTCTGCTCTCCCGCAACCACCTTATTGCATAACAGGTTTCGAGGGTCATTCGTGTTCACGTTGTCCATTCTGGCGAGGTCGGCAATCAATTCATTGTTCGGGGCGTCGTTTCGAAATGTCCAAAAGTGAACAAATAGCCCCAGCGCGGCCGCCTCTGTTGTGAATCCGTTTTTGTCTCCAATCAAAAGAACCTTCGCCGCCCCGACCCCGTCCGCATATGTTGCAATCTCCGCCAGCGGAATATTCGGCCCGGCGCCCGGCTCCTTCTCATAGACAAGTTGCACCAGTTTTGCGCGGGCCTTGCCTTTGAGGCGCTTTAAAATCTCCGGTTCAAACGACTGGATGAACACAGGTCCTGCGTCAAAACCTTCCAAGGCTTTCAGAAGCGGCGCTTCGAAATCATGACCGATGGCGGCGAAAAAACCGGGGTGCTTGGTCTCGGGATAAACGCCGACGGGGCGCCCCGATTCCTTCGCCTTGCGCGCGACGAGCGCCAGAATTTCGTCGAAGGTTGGTATCTCGTATAACCCGTCGAATTCTTTCGACCGGCCCGGAAAGGGCTGGCGCGCGCGTAACGTCTTCACCTCGGCGAGAGTAAAATCCTCGATCCACCAGTCGGTGCGCTGAAGGTTTGACGGGTCATCCGCCGCGTCGTCATTGGCGCGCTTTCGCGACGCGAACTCCGGATGGTCGGCGACATCGGTCGTCGTCGAGAGATAGCGATCATGCCGCGCGACCAGAACGCCGTCCTTGGTGAAGACGAGATCGGGCTCGATGACATCGGCGCCCATGTCGACCGCGAGCGCGTAGGATTGAAGCGTGTGTTCCGGGCGATAGCCGCTCGCGCCGCGATGCGCGATGATAAGCGGCGGGGAGCCGTCGAGCGTCGCCCACATGGCGGGTTTCTCCTGTTGGGCGTCGCAGGCAGAGAGCGCGAGCGCCGCGCCGGCAATCGCTGAAAGTCGCATGGGCGGTGACGCCTCTATCTTCGGGCCGCAGTTGGTCTGCGCGAAAGCAAAGCCTATGCTCACCCTTTCGAAGGAAGGAGGCAAGAGATGTCCGAGGCTGAAAAACTCGAAGCCGAGCTGATGGAAAAAGCGCTGAAACTTGCCGCGTTGCGCAAAGCCGAAGCGCCGGTTGAAATAAGCGATTATGCGTTTCAGACGCTCTCCGGCGAGACGCGCCTTTCCGGTCTTTTTGCCGGGCGCGACCGTCTCCTCGCCATTCACAATATGGGACAGGGCTGCCGCTATTGCACCTTGTGGGCGGACGGTCTCAACGGCCTCGTTCCCCATCTTGAAGACGCGATGGCGGTGGTCCTTCTTTCCAAGGACCCGCCGGAAACGCAGCGCCGCCTTGCGCGCGATCGCGGCTGGCGCTTTCGCCTCGCAAGCCATGGAGGCGGCGCCTATATGAGCGAGCAGTGCAAGATGGCGGGTTATGACAATTGCCCCGGCGCTGTCGTCTACGAAAAAGCGGACGGGAAAATATTGAGGCGCGGGCGCGCGGCGTTCGGGCCCGGCGATCTGTATTCGCCACTCTGGCATTTGCTGGCGCTGGGCGGGGTCGGGGCTGACGAATGGACGCCGCAATTTCACTACTGGAGCCGCCCGCAAAAGATGGAAGACGGCGGCCAGAATTTGAATGACTGAGCCTCGCCCCGGTCCGATTTCCGCCGCGGCGCTTGGCGCGCTCTGGCTCTACAAGCGAACGCTCTCGCCGGCGTTCTATCTTTTCGGCGCGCGCTGCCGGCACTTGCCGACATGCTCGGATTACGCGGCCGAGGCGTTCCGCCGTCACGGCGCCCATAAAGGGTTCTGGCTCGCCTTTTCGCGGGTCTGCCGTTGCCATCCCTTCGGCTCTCACGGCTATGATCCGGTCCCGGCCGAGCGCCCCTCTCAGGGGTGGCGCCTGTGGCGGCATGGCGACTGGTCGTGGAAACCGCGCGGCGGCAAATAGCGCCCCAACCCCTTGTCGGGCTTGACGTTTCGCGCGGGGTCATGGAAGTCGAAGCCTCCTTAAGACTGGATGTTCAATATGGTTGCGATCACGCTTCCCGACGGTTCTGTGCGGCAATTCGACGGCGCGCCGACGGGCGCCGGCATAGCCGAGGGGATTTCGAAATCGCTCGCCAAAAAGGCGATTGCGGTCCGGGTCGACGGCGTTTTGTCCGATCTCTTCTTGCCGATCGACCGCGACGCGAAGATCGAGATCGTGACGCGCGACGACGGCGCCGATGCGCTCGATCTTGTTCGCCACGATACGGCGCACTTGCTGGCGCAGGCGGTGCAGGAACTTTTTCCGGGCACGCAAGTAACGATCGGCCCGAATATCGAGGACGGTTTCTTTTACGATTTCGCGCGCGACGAGCCTTTCTCAACCGACGATCTTGCGCGCATCGAAAAGCGTATGGCTGAAATCGTCGACGAAGATCGACCGACGCGCCGCGAAGTCTGGGAGCGCGCGCGCGCCATCGAGCATTTCAAATCGATCGGCGAGACCTACAAGGCGGAAATCATCAACGATCTTCCGGGCGGCGAAGATGTAAAAATATACTGGCACGGCGACTGGCACGATCTGTGTCGCGGGCCGCACCTTCCCTCGACAAAGCACATCGGCAAGGCGTTCAAGCTGATGAAAGTCGCGGGCGCCTACTGGCGCGGCGATCATCGCAATGCGGTCTTGCAGCGCATCTACGGCACTGCGTGGACGAACGAGAAGGATCTAAAGGCCTATCTGACGCGGCTAGAGGAAGCGGACAAGCGCGACCACCGAAAGCTTGGCAAGGAAATGGATTTGTTCCATTTTCAGGAAGAAGCCGCAGGCCAGGTTTTCTGGCACCCGAACGGCTGGACGCTTTATCGCACGCTTGAAAACTACGTTCGGCGCAAAATCGGATTGAAAAATTACGTCGAGGTGAAAACGCCTCAGCTGATGGATCGCAAATTCTGGGAAGCCTCCGGACATTGGGAGCACTACCGCGAACATATGTTCGTCGCCGAGGTTGATGAGGGCGGCGAAGAAAAACGCGTGATGTCCTTAAAGCCGATGAACTGCCCGGCGCATGTGCAGATTTTCCGGCAAGGCCTCAGGTCTTACCGCGAATTGCCGCTGCGGATCGCCGAATTCGGATCATGCCACCGGTACGAGCCGTCAGGCGCGCTGCACGGCCTCATGCGCGTGCGCGGTTTCGTTCAAGACGACGGGCACGTCTTCCTGATGGAAAGCCAGATCGAGGATGAAGCGGCGAGTTTTGTCACCTTGCTGTTTGAAATGTATGGCGAGCTCGGCTTCGACAAGCCGCTCGTCAAACTTTCGACGCGCCCCGAACAACGCATCGGATCGGATGAGGTCTGGGACAAGGCGGAAGCAGCGCTTGAAGGCGCGTGCCGGCGGCTCGGCATCGCGCCGATCCTCAATCCCGGCGACGGCGCTTTTTACGGGCCGAAGCTCGACTTTGTTGTGCGCGATGCGATTGGCCGCGAATGGCAGACCGGCACTTTCCAGTGCGATTTCAATCTGCCGAAACGTCTTGGGGCGGAATATGTCGGCGAGGACGGCGCGCGCCATACGCCGGTCATGCTCCACCGCGCGATTTTAGGCTCGCTGGAGCGGTTCACCGGCGTTCTCATCGAGCATTACGCCGGGCGTTTTCCGCTCTGGCTCGCGCCGCGCCAAGTCGCGGTTGCAACGATCGTCTCCGACGCCGACGATTATGCGCGGGAAGTCGAAAGCGCGTTGAAGGCGGCGGGCCTTCGCGCGGAGAGCGATCTGCGCAACGAGAAGATCAACTATAAGGTGCGCGAACATTCGCTCGCCAAAATTCCGGTCATACTCGTCGTCGGCGCGCGTGAAGCGCAAGAGCGCAAAGTCTCCGTGCGCCGTCTCGGCTCCGAGCAACAAGAAGTCCTCTCGCTCGAGGCGGCGATCGCGCAATTGACGGCGGAAGCAACGCCGCCCGATCTTCGCGGACGCTGAAATTGAGCGCAGGAACGTCGACGCTCGATCGGATCATCGACGGCTTGTTCATCGTCGCCATGTCGGGCGTCGCCGTTCTCGCGGTGTTCGGGCATCGGGGCGTCGCTCCTTGCGTCGGATTTATGGCGCTTGGCGTCGCGCTTCGGGGGAGGACCTGGCGCGCGGGGTTTGGCCTTCTTTCTCCGCGCCGGCTGCTTGCCGATCCATTGTCAATCGCCGCAATTGCAACGCTTGGTTTTTCGCTCTGGGTCGCCGTGACAATGTTCTGGTCGCCGGTGCCGGGCGCCGAATGGCTTGCGCTTACGGTGCTCGTTTCTGCGCTTGGCGCGGGCGCGCTCGTCTTTGAAGCGCAGCAGGCGAGCCCGCGGCGCACACGCTTATTTTCAAACGTCTTTATAGGGATGGTCTGCGTCGCTTCGGCCGCGCTGATGTTTGAAGGCTTGAGCGGCGCGTATCTCCGCCATGTTTTTCCGCCTGAAGATCTCTCGCCGTTGCGCTGGAAGGATTTCGTCGCGCTGGGGCGGGGCGTCACCGCGATGGCGCCGCTGGTCTTTCCGGCGGCCGTTCTCCTTCGCCGCCTGACCGGCTCGTGGTGGGTCGCGTTTTCGCCAGCCGCAGCGCTTTATATCGCCGCCGGGAATTTTTCGATTTTCGCCAATGTCGCCGGACTATCGGCCGGCGCCCTGGCCTTCGCGGCCGCGCTTTACTGGCCGAGGGTCAGCATCAAATTCTGGTCGGCGCTGATTGTCGCCGCGCTGATTGCCGTTCCTTTTGTCGCGTCGATCCTACCGGCCGAGGCGGTGCAACGCGGCGATTATATATTCATTCCCGCGTCATGGGCGCTAAGGCTCGTCGCATGGCGTGAGGCCGCCGAGGCGGCGCTCGGCTCATGCTTTCCAATTGGCTGCGGCGCCGATTACGCGCGCGCTCTCAGCGAGCAAGGCGTGACAATAGAAATCCCCGGCTGGCCGATCGCCCTTCCGACAATGCCGGTTCATCCGCACAATCTATTTTTGCAGATCTGGCTTGAGCTTGGCCTGCCCGGCGTCATTTTGTTCGCCGTCGCTTTCATCGACGGCGCCATGGCGCTCCTCAAAGCGAGAATTGATGCGAGGGCTTACGCGGCAATCGCCGCCGTCGCCGCTGTTTCTTTCATTTCCGTAATGTTCGAGGCGAGCCTGTGGCAGGTCTGGCGCCTTTCCGTTTTTGCACTTGCCGCGTTCGGTTGCGCGGTGTCATATTCAGCGAACAAATCGTAGCAATAAGAGAGCGTCGTCAGGACGCCCGTTTGCGAGTGGGGGTGAGTATGCAGGACCAACCGGCAAGCCGTCCGATTTCTGCGATCGTCGTTTCTTATTTCACCGGTTCGGTGCTCGCGCGGTCTCTCGACGCGTTGCGGTTACAATCGGGCGTTCGCGAAATCATTCTCATCGACAACGGCAATCCTGAAGGCGCCGTCGAAGCAGCGATCGGCCCCGACAGCGACGGACCGCCAATCCGGCATATCGCGGGCCACGGCAATATCGGCTTTGCGGCTGCGTGCAATCTCGGCGCGCGGGCGGCGCAAGGGGAACTTTTGCTGTTCGTCAATCCCGATGCGATCTTGCCGCCCGGCGGCGCCGAAGCGCTGGCGAGAGATGGACTTATTAGAGACGGCGCATGGCTGATGGGGGCCAAGATCATCGACCCGGACGGCGCCGAACAACGAGGGAGCCGCCGCGCGACGCTGACGCCGTGGCGCGCTTTCGTCGAGGCGACCCGGCTTTATAATTTCGCGCCGCGCCATCCTTATTTTCGCCGGTTCAATCTTCACGGCGATCCGTGCCCTGCGGAAGTGACGCCGGTGCCGGTGATTTCCGGCGCCTGCTTCATGCTGCCGAAAAAAGACTATTGGTCGATCGGCGGCATGGACGAGCGGTATTTTCTGCATGTCGAAGATGTCGATTTCTGCCTGCGGTTTGCAAAAGCCGGCGGAACCGTTTTTTTCAATCCGAAAGTTTCAGTGCTGCATTTCAAAAGCTCAAGCGAGGTCGATCCGGTTTTCGTCGAAATGCGCAAGACCTCGAGCATGCTGCGGTATTTCCGCGCCCACTTCTCCGAACCCTACCCCGCGCCGTTCATGCAATTGGTGGGTCTGCTGCTCTGGACGCAATTCGCCTTTAACGCGGCCGGTAAGACGCTTGGCCGTCTCGCCTCGCCGCTGACGCGGCGTGCGCCAAAATTCTCCCCGGCTTCACGCACACGGGCGCGATCCTAGGACCCCGCGAAATCTGCAACCTCGAAGAGGTATAGCGTTCGCACCCGTCCATTGCCGATCGGCGCAGAAACCGCCGTCAAAGGGATGATCGTCTTGA
>ERZ1292633.5209-Hain-H41-02um-R1-5209-length-11800-cov-9_pt1 | contig 11800 bp, 9 predicted proteins | sample MGYA00564406_ERZ1292633 | MGnify/ENA primary metagenome ERZ1292633 (study PRJEB36523, sample SAMEA6512639) | groundwater metagenome | collected 2019-01-08 | study: AquaDiva: Metagenomics assemblies of 32 groundwater samples
AGAAAAACCAGACGACGGAGAAGACCCTCGCCTTGAACGTGCGCTTGAAGCCCAGAATAACGCAAAGTGGGGTCGCGTCTTGTAATCCTACATTGTGAAGACCCTCTGTGTGCGACTGAACCAAGAACAAGGTTGAGAGGATGTTCGTGTTAGGGCGCGTCGAGTTCTGGAAACGATCGCGTGGGTCACGCCGTTTTTGCCTCGCTGTTAAGGTCGAGGAAAATGGGTCGGGATTTTTTCATGTCATGATCGTATCGAGTGTTGTGCGCGATCTCGCTAGCCACGCCGTTTGAGTGCGGCTGTGGAGGCTTGCTTCTCGCCTGTCTTGACCCATCGAATTAAGCAACTCCTCTGGCAGTAGGAAGACGTGAGGGGCAGGGGAATACCATTCAATGATCAAAATCGGAAGACGCAATGACGCCTTTCTGATGTGCCTGATATCGAATGTATGATCGCCGAAATCATTAGGCTACCGGTTCGGACTCCTCTAAGATGATGCCATGCCAGCCACTGTAGGGAGGGTCCTTCCTTCTCCCGATTCAGCACCCCAACCTCCTGCCACGGACATCACGGACACGGGCCTGATCTGCTTGTTGATCGTGGCTCGTTTTTACGACCTGCCGGCCGATGGGTCACAGCTGCACCATCAGTTTGCCCAGTCGGGTCAACTGCTCTCCGATACCGATCTCCTCCGGGCCGCCAAACATCTTGGGCTCAAGGCGGGACTACTCAAAACTCACTGGAGCCAGTTAGCAGGTACGCCGCTCCCTGCGGTTGCGAAACGGACGGATGGCCGCTATGTCGTACTGGCGAAGATCGAAGGGGAGAAGGTGCTCATTCAAGATCCGATCGAAGCGCGGCCGCTCGTGCTGTCGCGTGAACAGTTTGAAGCGCCTTGGACTGGGGAACTCCTGCTCTTTACCAAGCGCGCGAATCTCCGTTTGCAAGACTTGCAGTTCGATTTCACTTGGTTCATTCCTGCCATCGTGAAGTATCGCACGCTCCTTGGCGAGGTGCTGGTCGCGTCGTTCTTTTTGCAATTGTTTGCCCTGCTCACGCCGCTCTTCACTCAAGTCGTCATCGACAAGGTGCTCGTGCACAAAGGTTTCACGACCTTGCATGTCCTCGCCATCGGCATGATCGCCTTAGCACTATTCGATGCGTTGTTGGGTGGGCTCCGCACCTATCTCTTTTCCCATACGACGAACCGCATCGACGTCGGGCTCGGTGCGCAATTGTTCCGCCATGTCTTGGCGCTCCCCTTGGCCTATTTCGAGGCACGACGGGTGGGGGACACAGTCGCTCGAGTGCGTGAACTGGAGCATATCCGGCAGTTTCTCACGAGCCATTCAGTGACGGTGGTGCTCGACGTCCTGTTCACCGTGGTCTTTCTTGCCGTCATGTGGTTCTACAGTCCAGCTCTCACGTTGGTGGTGATGGCGTCCTTGCCACTCTATGCGCTGCTCTCGATCTCCATTACACCGGCGATCCGCGCCAGGCTCCATGAGAAATTTAATCGCGGCGCAGACAATCAGTCTTTCCTCGTGGAAGCGATTAGTGGCATTCAAACGGTGAAGGCCTTGGCCGTCGAGCCGCCGCTGTTGCGCAAGTGGGAAGAACAACTGGCAGGCTACGTACGGGCGAGCTTCCGCGCCACCACCCTCATGACTGTGGCAGGCCAGACTGGGACGTTCATACAAAAAGTCACGATCGTCGCCGTGCTGTGGTTGGGCGCCTATCGTGTGATCGAAGGCGATCTGACTATCGGGCAGTTGATTGCCTTCAATATGCTCTCGGCTCAAGTGACCGGACCTCTCTTGCGGCTGGTGAATCTCTGGCAAGAGTTCCAGCAGGTCGGCATTTCGGTTCAGCGACTGGGAGATGTGCTGAACACTCAGCCGGAGCCCTCCTACAATCCGAATCGGACCACGCTCCCGCAAGTGGCAGGGCAGGTGCTGTTCGAAGATGTGACGTTTCGATATCGCCCTGATGGCACGGAGGTGTTGCGCAAGGTGTCGTTCGCCGTCACGCCGGGCAAGGTAATTGGGCTCGTCGGACGATCTGGGTCCGGCAAGAGCACCATTGCCAAGTTGATTCAACGGCTCTACGTGCCGGAGCGCGGGCGTATTCTGGTGGACGGTGTGGACCTCGCGCAAGTGGATCCTGCCTGGCTGCGTCGACAGGTGGGCGTGGTGCTCCAAGAAAACTTTCTGTTCAATTCCTCCGTGCGTGACAACATCGCACTGACCGATCCGGGGTTGGCGATGGAGCAGGTGATCCGAGCGGCCAAGCTGGCCGGAGCGCACGAATTCATTTTGGAGTTGCCGGAAGGCTACGACACGATGGTGGGAGAACATGGCTGCTCACTGTCCGGTGGACAGCGCCAACGGATTGCGATTGCCAGAGCGTTGGTCGCGAACCCACGCATCCTGATTTTCGATGAAGCCACGAGCGCGTTAGACTATGAATCGGAGGCCATCATTCAGCAGAACATGGCGCAGATTAGTCAGGGACGTACGGTCTTCATCATTGCCCATCGGCTGAGTACCGTGCGGCCTGCGCATCAGATTTATGTGGTGGAAAAGGGTGAGATTGTCGAGCAGGGTTCACACGAAGAATTGCTGCGTGTGAAGGGGTTCTATGCCCGTCTTTACCGACATCAAGACGGCGCCATCGCGGCAGCGGGATAGGGGAGAACGGGACAGGGGAACAGGCATGGCATTCAATGCACTCTCACGTCATTGGATAGTGTGGAAGGCCGCTTGGCAGGCTGAGCGTGGCCACGCACTGGGTGCAATTCCAGGTGGGCACTCGACGGAGTTTCTCCCCGCGGTGTTGGAAATTCAGCAGGCCCCACCCTCACCGATCGGCCGCGGCATTCTTTGGACAATTATGGCCGTGTTTGCAAGCGGCGTCTTATGGACAACCTTGGGATGGATCGACATTGTCGCCACCGCACAAGGCAAAATTATTCCCAGCGGCTACTCCAAAGTGATTCAACCGTACGAGGCAGGTGTCATCACTGCCATTCATGTGCAAGATGGGCAGGTCGTCAAGCGGGGAGAGGTGCTGATTGAACTCGACTCAACCCAGAACCGGGCCGATCAGAACCGAGCCGCGAATGAATACCACGCTGCAAAGATTGACGCGGCTCGCTTACGCGCGCTCATCGCCGGCCACTCGACGTTCAACGCGCCTCCCGATAGTGACCCTCAGCATGTCCTCTTGCAACGACAACTCCTCCGCGATCAGCTTGCAGAGTATCAAGCCAGAGTCGGGACCGCACAGCATTTGATCGATCAACGAAAGGCCGCGCTCGACCAAACGAAAGAAAATATCCAGCGACTCGAAGCGACGGTGCCCATGGAAGTCGAGCGTGCCGACGCGTTCAAGAAACTGTTGGAGCACGATGCTGCGACCAAGCTCGATTTCCTTCAAGCGGAGCAGCAGCGAATCGATAAGACCCAGGAACTTGCCGGACAACGTAAGAAGCTGCATCAGGATCAGGCGGCGCTCTCAGAAGCAGAGAGCAACTACCGTGCGCTCGTCTCTGAGTTTCAACAGACGAAACAAGCGGAATTGTCCCTGTTGGAAACCAAGGCCTCGTCTTTGGTTCAGGACGTGACGAAAGCTGGACAGAAAGCCGATCTTCAACGATTGACGACTCCAATCGACGGCGTTGTGCAGCAGCTGGCAGTCCATACCGTGGGGGGAGTCGTCACTTCAGCTCAAGATCTGCTGATCGTCGTGCCGCAGGACCACCCCGTTGAGGTGGCCGCTCAAGTCGAGAACAAGGATGTGGGGTTTGTGCAAAATGGCCAGATTGTCGAAATCAAAGTCGAGACCTTTCCCTTTACCCTCTACGGCACGATTCCAGGGAAAGTGTTGAGTGTGTCGGACGATGCTGCGCCGATTGAAAAGATTGGCCTGGTGTATCCCACCAGGGTCAGTATGGACCGGTCCACAATCCAGGTGGAGGGGAGGCAGGTCAATCTGTCACCAGGCATGGCCGTCACAGTTGAGATTAAAACCGGCCAGCGCCGCGTGATCGAATATCTTCTGAGCCCCTTGCTTAAGTCAGTCAAGGAAAGCCTTAGAGAGCGATGAATAAGATATTGATTTTCCATGTGTTACTTGTTGCACAGCTCTCTATTATTACCATGTTATTTCTAGGATTTGATTGCCGAGCTGCGGGTGCTGTTGGAGGAGGGGAGGGCCGCCTTAACTTGCAAGTCTCTCCACTCCAGCCATTGAATTTGACCCTACGCGATGCCTTGACCGCGGCAGTCGACAACAACCCCGATGTGCTTTTGTATCGTGAACGGATCGAAGCAGCCCGTGGGCATGCACAAACAGAGTTAGGCACGATGCTTCCCAATCTTTCATCGACGGTCAGGCAGACCAGGCAAACGCAGTTTCGGGGAACATTTGGACTTGACCCTGTCAGGTCCGACCCCTTCAGTATTTTCGATGCGCGAATCAGCGCGTCGCAAAATCTTCTGAGTGTCAGTTTGATCCAGCGCTGGCGCGCCTCACGCGAAATGCTTCACGTCAGCGAGTCAGAATCCGAGAGTCGGAAGTTCGACACGATGGCCAGTGTCGCACTCACTTACATGGAAGGGCTGAAGGCCATGGGCATGGTGAAGATGCATGAGGCTAATCAACAAGTGATGAACGATTTGCTCGGGCTCATCACGCAGCGCCAGCGCGCAGGGGTCGCAACCGGGCTTGATCTCGCGCGTCTCGACGCGCAACTTGCCGGTGAGCGGCAACAGACTTCCGCATCGCATTATGCCGTTGAGCGTGCCAAGCTGAATCTCCTTAATCTTCTGGCGCTTCCCTATGACACACCGCTGACATTGACTGATGAGTTTCGCCCCAACGTGCTCGATCCTCCGGCCGTTCAGGCCGCCGTCGAGGATGCCCTGAAACAGAGACCAGAAGTGGCGGCTCAGGCGACACGTCTGCGGGCCACGGAATTGACCTATTCTTCCATCACCGGCGAGCGCTTGCCATCGTTGATCGCACAAGGAGATTACGGTCTCATCGGGAATCGCTGGAATAACACCCTTGATACATACAATGTGGCACTATTACTTCAAGTTCCCATTTTCGATGGAGGGCAGCGAGAGGGCCGTATTGCCGAATCTCGAAGCCAATTGCGACAGGAAGCGCTTCGGCTTCAATCTATCTTGAATCATGTCAAAATGGAAGTGCATGACGCAATGGCCGGTTTGACTGCCGCACAAGACCAGGTCGGTATTGCACAGACCGGCATGCGGGCAGCATCGAAGGAGCTCGATCTGGCTCGTGAGCGCTATGCCGTGATTACAGCCTCAAGTCATTTCGAGTTGACCAATGGGTTGACGGCTATGGCCAGAGCTCGAGAAAATTTGGTCGAGGCCTTGTTTCAATTAAATGCGGCCCGTGTGAATTTAGCCAGAGCAACCGGCAGCCTCAATTCATTGCAGTAATCTCTGTCTGGGCAATACAAACCTGTCCGTTGAAATCTTTGGGCCACGAGGGTAGTGTGGGGTGTCCGTGGTAAGATAAATCTATGAGTTTACATAATCATTCTTATCAGACGTGATAGGTTTTTGACTTATGTCCTTCGAACTCCTTGGCCGAATCCAGCAGGAACTCTCCATCACCGGCAGCGCCGTCTACGAGACGGTCCTCGCGCTTTCCGAACGAGCCAACCGTAAAGTCCAGGTTCTTCGATTGCATAACCAGGCGTCAAACCTTTTGGGCCAGATTGAACAGGGTCACGGCGAGCTCGGGCGACACATTGTCGCCCTCAGCGCGAAACGATCACCGCTCAACCAAGAGCCAACCCCATCATCCGATCAATTGGGATATATCCTCAGTCAGGCCGGCGATCGTATTCAGCAACTGAAACAGAACTTGCTTCACGTCGACAGTCAAATTCGCGAGCTCAAGCTGGAAACGATTCACGATGAACTCTTGACTCTACAACAGGACCTGAGCCTTCGCACTGCGGCCCTCGAACGGCTTATCATCGTCCAAGGGTCACCAGTCATTGGGAAGCGACTCGATGAGGTTGTCATGCCTCAGTCGGTTCGCCTCGTCACAATCTTGCGGGGACCCTTTCTCCTATCGACGGATGATACCCTGGTCCTCCGCGCCGACGATATCCTGATCCTAATCGGACTACAGGCAGACCTGATGCTGGTTGTCTCTGAGTTCACCAATGCCCGGAACGGCAAATCGGCATAAATCAATTCGACCAAGGAGGGACTGGATGACTCACCTGTTTCGTGTCGTCATCAGCCTTGCGTTCATAGCCGTGCTCGATGTTCACTCGTTTGCCGTTGCTGAACCTTCCACGCCAAAATCCAGCGACTTGCCCGGCCTTCGTCTACTGGAAGAGATTCAAACTGTCATCACTGATCTGGCTGAATCGGCAAAGCCATCTGTCGTGAATCTCTTTCCCCTCCCTGGATCTGGCCGAGGGCGTGAACCGTCTCAAGAGCGGGTTCCCAATGCATCAGGATCGGGATCCGGCGTGATCATCGATCCTGACGGACACATCGTGACGAACAACCACGTCATTGGCGATGCCACGGAGATCGAGGTCCGTTTTTCTGATAAGTCAAAGTTGATCGCACAGGTGGTCGGGAAGGATCTGGATACAGACTTAGCCGTCCTTAAAGTCACTGCTGACCATCCCCTTCCAAGCGCGAGATTCGGAGACTCGTCTCACATTCGCGTCGGCCAGTGGGTGCTCGCAGTCGGAAATCCGTTCGGACTCGATCGGACGGTCACACTCGGTGTCGTCAGTGGAATCGGCCGGGAAAATATCAACCTCTCGCGCTACGAAAATTTCATTCAGACGGACGCGTCGATCAATCCCGGCAACTCCGGCGGCCCGCTCTTCAATTTGCGCGGCGAAGTGATCGGCATCAATACGGCCATTATTAACTTCGCTCAAGGGATTGGTTTTGCCATTCCTTCCAACATGGCCAAGCAAGTGATTCAGCAATTACTGACCCAGGGGCGGGTAACACGAGGCTGGCTAGGAGTCGGCATCCAGCCGCTGACGGCGGAGTTGGCCCGCAAGTTCGGCGTCAACGAAGGCGATGGGGTGCTGGTCAACGAAGTCTTTGAGAAGGACCCGGCTGCGGCAGCCGGCATCAAACCCGGCGACATCCTGACCCGTATCGACGGAACTGTGATCGACACGCCGAACCGGCTTTCTCGCGTCGTGGCGGGGTTACTCCCGGGCTCGACGGCAAAAGTCGAGATCGTCCGCGATCAACAGCGTCTCGTGTTGGACGTCGCGCTCATTGAACGTCGGGATCACGCCGTCATCACCTCGCTTCCCCAAACGCGCACTGAAATCAAGCTCGGACTCGACGTGCAAGATCTCACACCAGGCCTCGCCGATAAATTTAAACTTCGGGAAAGCCGAGGGGTTCTCATCAGCAAAGTGGAGCCAGGAAGCCTCGCCCAATCAGAAGGGCTTCACGAAGGCGATCTCATCAAGGAAGTAAACCGTGTCGATATAGGGTCGGTCGGAGAATTCAGCAGCGCAGTCTCCAAAGTCCGGCGAGGCGACACGATTCTCCTTCGTGTGTTGCGAGAAAGCCGCGCGTTCTATGTCGTGCTGAAATCGACTGATCCCTAACGCAGGATATGTGGGAAAAGTCAGTCGGCATGGAGAAACATAAAATTCAGGCCAAGGTTAATGTTGAAATGAAAAACTCTTATTTTTATTTAACTTTTACGTCAGCATCACTACGCTTCTTGCGCCGCACTTGTTCGATCAATGCGCCGCGGCGTGAGTTTCCACTTTGTGCGCCTCAATGACTCGGCCCGCAAGCTCACGAGGCACCTCATCGTACCGCGAGAATTCCATGGCATAACTGCCGCGTCCAGCCGTCAATGAATTCAGCATCGTGGCATAGGTGAGTAGCTCAGCCATGGGAACAAGGGCTGTGATCTGTTCCGTCTGATCCTTCGCCTCCACATGGAGAATCCGCCCTCTGCGGGCATTCAAATCCCCGATCACCCCGCCAATATGATCCGCCGGGGCTTCAACCTCCACCGACATGATCGGCTCTAACAGGACAGGATGAGCAGTCTCCAATGCTTTTTTGAACCCCATGGATGCGGCAATCTTAAACGCCATCTCGGATGAATCGACCGTATGGTAGGAACCATCGTACACCGCCACCCGGCAGTCGACGATAGGAAACCCTGCCAAGCTTCCATGATGCATGGCGTCAATCACCCCCTTCTCTACTGCTGGAATAAAGTTGCGTGGAATGGCACCGCCGACTACTTTATTTTCAAACTTAAACCCCTCTCCACGCGGCAGGGGCGCGAGTTCCAGCCAGCAATCGCCATACTGGCCATGTCCACCGGTTTGTTTTTTGTATTTTCCCTGCGCGTGTGCCGGGGCGCGAACGGTTTCACGGTATGGAATCTTCGGCATATGCAGGACCACTTCTGCACCGTACTTGCGGCGTAATTTTTCAAGCGCAAGATCGATGTGCCACTGCCCCATCCCGCTTAACACCATTTCCTTGGTGTCGGCATGTCGTGAGAACTCGAGCGTCGGATCTTCCTCGATCAACCTATGCAGTCCGAGACTGATTTTTTCGATATCAGCATTGGACTTCGGTTCAATAGCAAAGGACAACACAGGACGCGGGAGCACCGGCTTTGGATAACAGATGGGAGCCTGTTCGTCGCAGAGCGTGTCGCCGGTTTGTGTATCTTTGAGTTTTCCAATCGCGACAATCTCCCCTGCTCCGGCTGAAGGCAACGCCGTATGTTTCTTCCCCAACACCGTGTATAGATGTCCACTTTTCTCTTTACTGCCTCGCGTGCTGTTGAAAACAGTCGAGTCTGCATGAAGAACCCCTGACAAGACCCGCAGAAATGATAGCCGTCCAACAAATGGATCTATCAGCGTCTTGAAAACAATTCCTGAAAATGGGTCTTCACAAATAGCGCGGCGACGGACTGGCTCGCCTGTGCCAGGATGCAGGCCTTCTAACAAGGTCGTCGAAGTCCGGTCCATTGGCGATGGCAACAAGTCGACGATGGCATTGAGGAGAGGGACGATCCCGATATTTTTGATCGCGGAACCGCTGTAGAGCGGGACGACCGCGCGAGTCTTGATGGCAACACGAAGCCCTTCGATCAGATCCTCCTGGGTCAGCTCACCCATCGCGAGATACTGTTCCAATAATCGATCATCACACTCAGCCACGCTCTCCTGAATCCGCTTTCGCCCATCAGCGGCCAACGCCCGCGCATCTTCGGGTATGGGTAACTGCTGATGCAGAGGAGTCTCCTCCCGCGATGTGATGAGGACTTGTTGCATGAGATCCAACACACCTTCAAGCTGGGCGCCACTGCCATGGGGCAATGAGATCGGCAATGGTGTGAATCCCAGATCGCGTTGACACATCGAGCAGGCCCCGTCGAGTGAGGTGCCTTCTTTGTCCAATTCGTTGAGGAATAGAATGCACGGTAAACCGAGTGCTGTAATACGGGACCAGACTCTGACAAGCTCACTCCGGATCCCCGATGAGGCGCCTACCACCAGCACGACGGCATCCACTGCCCGCAATGCCATCACCCTCTCGCCGAGCAAGGTCCCTGCACCAGGAGGATCAACGAGATTGATTGTGGTGTGATTCCAGGAACAGCGGAGCAGACTGGTGCTGACGGAACTACGTCGGTGTAACTCTTCCGGCTCGAAATCCGAGACAGTCGTGCCTTGGGTGATAGACCCAAGGTGGGGAACCACGCCGGAGGCAAAGAGCATGGCCTCAGCCAGCGAAGTCTTTCCGGCACCGGCACTCGAGATCAGGACCACATTTCTGAGTGACTCTCTGGCTAGCTCGCTCATGGCGCCCTCCTCATGCTAATCGGAAGACAGAGGTGTCTTCCGAAAATGACGTGGCCCCCTTACATCGTGACGACTCCTCCTTTGCTCATGCGTCGGCACCTGGGATTGTCAACCATCCTTGATCGGCAAAGCTGACATAGCGTCCATCGCCGACGATAAGATGGTCCAGAACTCGAATGCCCAGCACTTCCCCTGCCGATACCAGTCGCGCCGTTAAGACACGATCCTCCTGGCTTGGCGTAGGGTCGCCGCTAGGATGGTTGTGCAGAAAAATTACTGCGGCGGCTGATTCTTTCACGGCGAGCGTAAAGACTTCACGTGGATGGACGATGCTGAGGGTCAGACTGCCCTCTGATACCGTGGCATCGCGCATGATGGCGTGCTTAGCATCGAGTAGCACAACTTTAAAGACTTCATGGCGTAAATCGCGCAGGGTTGGATGGTAGTAGGTAAAAAGGTCTCGGCTGGATGTGATTTTTGTTCCTTTGACCAGAGGACCAGCGAGAGCACGTTTTCCCAGTTCAAGGGCTGCCTTCAGTTGAGCCGCTTTGGCCACGTGTGGCCCTTGAGAGAGTAAGCGTTCGCGCGGCCGTTCTGTTTCAGGCCATTGAGTGATGCCGTGCCCTCCTTTCTTCTTCGCTGCCATTTATCCTCCCCGGACAAAAAATGACATTCTGAACATTATCGTACTCATATCTACCCCTCGGTGGCCCTGTGCAAACAAATACGTATCATCTAAGCTGTTGAAATTACGTACAGCGACATTTTGGTGCAGTACTTGCTTTGGTAGGCCGGCAGCAGTACACCACCATCCTGGGAGGAATCGATGGAATGTCCGAAGTGCAAAGGCCTCATGATGCTCGAGCGGTTCTCCGACTTCTTCTTAATTTTCTATGCCTGGAAATGCATCAATTGTGGCGCCATTATCGATCGTACCATTTCGAATAATCGGCAAAAGAGTCTGGCTGCCCGGAAATCTCAAGCGGTGGTGACCCCCTGAACAATTGTGCTCTATTACCATACTGGCCGACCCTCTCTATCACCACAGATGGTCGACGCCCTATCTTGAGGAAGCCCGTCATTCTCCTCGTACGTCATAGCCTGGGGCGTCATTATAGTCCTAGGTTCTGAGACCGTCAAAATACCTCCATCCCTCTTTTCAATCATCTCCGTTACCCCAGCCTACGCTGGAACGTTCCAATCACCATACATATCTTGACCCCTTCAAAAACGCTGTGTTAGAGTAAGAATTCACGAGATACCACTCACATCACGTATGCGAGTTATTGCCGGATCCCACCGAGGTCGCAGATTGAGTGGGCCACAAGGGACCAGGCTGCGTCCCACATCTGACAAGGTTCGCGAGGCCATCTTTTCGATTCTCGGGGCTCACGTGCCTGGCGGTCGCTTTCTTGATTTGTATGCCGGTACGGGAGCCGTGGGGATCGAAGCGTTGAGCCGTGGAGCCGCAGCGGTAACCTTTGTTGAATCGGACCCCACGGCCGTTCAGCTGTTACAGAAAAATCTACAGACCTGTCAACTCTTCAGCCGTGCGCAGATACAGGTGGGACGGACTTCCGCCTTCCTTGATCAGAAAGATTGGTGGGATGGCCCCTACGATGTACTCTTTGCGGATCCACCATATGCCGCGGTCGATGAGATAGACGTCCTTATTCATGCTTGGAAACCTGGACTCTTATCGGAACATGCTGCCGTCATGATTGAACAAGACTCACGCGCCACATTGCCAGCATCGATCGACCATGCCATCCTTACTCGACGATACCAATATGGCGACACCGCACTGTATCTCTATGGTGTCTCCATTTCAGCGTCGACCGCATCATGAAGATCGGCATTTATCCGGGCACCTTTGACCCCATTACCCACGGACACACCGATATCATCAGGCGA
>ERZ1292633.5210-Hain-H41-02um-R1-5210-length-11798-cov-5_pt1 | contig 11798 bp, 9 predicted proteins | sample MGYA00564406_ERZ1292633 | MGnify/ENA primary metagenome ERZ1292633 (study PRJEB36523, sample SAMEA6512639) | groundwater metagenome | collected 2019-01-08 | study: AquaDiva: Metagenomics assemblies of 32 groundwater samples
TCGCTCTTGAGCAGTCACGCGAGACTATCGCACGCGTCATCAATTGCCAGCCATCCGAACTCTATTTTACATCAGGAGGCACTGAGTCGGATAATCTGGCCGTTTTCGGCGCCGCCTTTCAGTTGCAGGAGAGGCGGAAGCATCTTGTTATCGGAGCAACCGAGCATCATGCTGTCCTTGAGGCGGCGCACCATCTGCAGGATCACCATGGGTGGGAAGTGTCGATCCTACCGGTCGACAGCAAAGGATTTGCCAGCCCTGAAACGCTCGCCGAACTGGTCAGCGACAAGACTGCGCTTGTCTCTGTCATGCATGCAAATAATGAAACCGGCACAATTCAGGATATTGGCGCTCTCGTCAAAGTGGCGCATGCCAGGGGGGCGTTGTTTCATACCGATGCCGTCCAGTCGGTCGGGAAAATTCCGGTCGATGTGCGAGCGATGGATGTTGATCTGCTCTCCCTCACCGGACACAAAATATATGGACCCAAAGGCTCCGGAGGTCTCTTTATCAAACAGGGGATAAAGATCACTCCGTTGTTTTATGGCGGTTCGCACGAAAAGAAGCGCCGTCCCGGCACTGAGAACATCGCCGGTATCGTCGGGCTTGCCAAAGCCCTTGAAATCGCCTCCACCCGCCGCGACTCAGACCATGAGTCGATGAGCCGTCTGGCAACCTATTTCATTTCGGCCATCACAACCACCATACCGGATGCGATCATGAATAGCCCCCTTGAAAATCGAGTTCCGCCGACAATCAATATTTCCTTCCCCGGTTTTGCGGGGGAGTCGATTGTCCTTGCCCTCGATATGGAGGGGATAGCGGTGTCGTCAGGCTCCGCCTGTACATCGGGGGCGGTGGAGCCTTCACATGTACTGATGGCGATGGGTGTTCCCACGCATGTGGCACTTGGGGCGGTCCGCTTCTCGCTGGGTCGGTCAACCACCCGTGAACAACTTGACCATGTGCTCAACATTCTTCCGCCGGTCATCAATCGGCTCAGGTCCCTTTCACCAACCGCCGGAAGGTGACCCCTTGCCAGGGGCGGGATTCCGTATTTCCTTTCTAATCCAATGAAAAAACGTGTACTGGTAGCAATGTCGGGAGGAGTCGACTCCTCGGTTGCGGCATTGCTGCTCAAGGAGCAGGGTTACGACGTGGTCGGCGCCCATATGAAGCTCTGGGACTTTGTGGACGTCGGCGGCGATATCTACAAGGATGGCCGCTGTTGCACCCTTGATTCCATAACCGACTGCCGGATGGTGTGTGATAGTATCGGCGCACCGTTCTATGTGCTCAACATGTCGGCTGAGTTTCGCGACGCCGTGATTGAAAACTTCGTTTCCGAATATCGCGCCGGACACACCCCTAATCCCTGTGTGCGGTGCAATTCCGAAGTGAAATGGAATGAGTTTTTTCGTAAGGCCAGAGAAGTCGGGTGTGACTATATCGCCACGGGACACTACGCCTACGTGGAGCAGGGGAAATCGGGACGCTATTTAATTCGCAAGGGGCTCGACGGCACTCGCGACCAGTCCTATGTCCTCTGGGGCTTAAATCAGGAAGCCCTGGCCCACACGCTCATGCCCCTTGGGGGGCTCCTGAAGAGCGCTGTCCGCGACATTGCCCGAAAACATGATCTGCGTACCGCCGAGAAAGCCGAGTCGCGCGAAATCTGTTTCGTGGTCGACAACAATTACCGCCGTTTCCTCTCTGATTATGAGGCCAAGCGGGGGCGATCATTTGCAGAGGGGGAGATAGTCCACGCTAACGGCTCTGTGCTAGGGAGACACAAAGGGACCGCTTTTTATACTATCGGTCAGCGCAAGGGGCTTGGCGTTTCGTACCCGACCCCCCTCTATGTTCAGAAGATTGACATTGCGCACAACCGCGTCGTTGTCGGCGATGATGATGCCCTCTTTCGCGGCAGTCTCGTGGCAATGAATGTCAACTGGATGGAAAAGCCGGAGGAGACGGAATTCGCCGCCGAAGTCAAAATTCGTTACCTGCATCAACCCGCGCTTGCGACAATAGTAGTTCGTGAAAACGGCCGGGTTGCGGTCACCTTTCAGGACAGCCAGCGCGCTATCACCCCCGGACAAACGGTTGCCTTTTATCAAGGCGATGTTTTATTAGGCGGAGGTATCATAGCCGAGGAATCATGAAATCGGGAGTAGAACATGCCAAAAATAACATTTATCGGTCATTCGTGTGTAATCATAACGCACGATTCACATACTCTTATCGTCGATCCCTTCATTACCGGAAACCCATCAGCTACAATCAAGGCCGGTAATGTTTCGCCCACCCATATTTTGGTAAGCCACGGCCACGGCGACCACTTCGGGGATACGATTCCGATGGCAACGCGCAGTGGCGCAACAGTTATCGGGACATATGAAATCTGTCAGATATGCGGTAAAGCCGGTGTTGCCACTCATCCGATGAACATCGGCGGTGCGCATCAGTTTCCATTCGGACGAATCAAACTCACTATCGCCCATCATAGCGGCGGCTATGGTGACGATGCCTCGCAATATGCTGGGCCTCCGGTTGGATTTCTCATCACTATTGGCGGCAAGACAATTTACCACGCCGGTGATACCGGGCTCTTTTATGATATGAAACTGATAGGGGAGATGAATGCTATCGACCTCGCTATTCTTCCGGTGGGAGACAACTTTACTATGGGAATCGACGATGCCGCCAGGGCGATTGAGTTTCTGAGACCCAAACAAGTACTTCCAATTCACTACAACACGTGGCCGGTTATCGACGCCGATCCATCGCGTCTGGCTCAGCTTTCACCGGGTGTCAAGGTGACGGCGCTCAAGCCGGGGGAATCGCTGACTCTGTAATTAAAGAGTACAGTAGGGCGGGTCCGCCCTCGAACCCGCCAGTATTCAGGAGGCAACAGACGAAAACGGCGAGTCTGAAGACAAACTCGCCCTACACGAAGAAAGGATTCTTTGTTTTGTAGGGCGGGTCCGTCCTCGAACCCGCCAGTTTTCAGGAGGCAACAGACAAAGACGGCAGGTCTGAAGACAAATCCGCCCTTAAAGCAATCTCCGGATAATCACTTTTAGTTGATTCACATGCCGCTGGCGGCTACTGTCTCGTGTACAAACTGTAACACGGGTAACCATGAAACGAATCGGACGAATCACACTTTGGATCGGCGGCTCCATTGCCGGACTGATCCTCCTTGCCATCATCCTGATAAAGATCTTTTTCCCGATTGAAAAGGCGAAAGCCTTCGCAGTCGAAAAAGGAAGCGCCGCCCTTGGGCGTCCGGTCATGGTTGGGGATGTCGATGTCTCTATCTGGGGAGGAATTGGTGTTTTGCTCAAAAATGTCGCCATAGGCAATCCTCCAGGATTTGGAGAGGGGAATCTCGCCTCAATCGAGCAGGTTGATGTCAAACTGGCATTCTGGCCCCTTCTCACCGGCGACTATCGCGTCAATCGTCTCGAGATCGACAGACCTAGTATAGCCCTGCGCGTTCTCCCCAACTGATCCAACAACTTTACGTTCGCGTCAGTTGATTCTCAACTTCCTCCTTCGGCAGTAGAGGCGCTTCCTCCCGAAGCGAAAGTGGCAACTCCGGCAGTCGCATTCGACCAACTCGAAATCAAAGAGGGCATGTTATCATATGTAAACGACAGTTCCAACCAGTCGGTAATGGCGCAGGGATTGTCGCTGAATACATCGCTCGATATTCCCCAATCCGGAAAATTCATCTCAAAGGGAAAACTGGATATTGATACTCTTCGCACTACCTACGCCTCCAAACTTCCGCCGATGAAAGTCGCCATGTCATACTCCGCCTCCTATGATCAACCCGGCAAACTGCTTACTGTTTCGTCAGCCAAGCTTTCTCTCAACGATCTTGCCGTGGCAGTAGAGGGAACGCTCAATCATTCCCCCGGGGCTTTTGCCGCCAATGGTAGCGTCGAAAGCGCCGATATTCCCATCAGCGCCCTTCTCTCATTTGTGCCCGATAAATTCCTTGCATCCCTCGAAGGGGTGAAGATCGACGGCCTGCTTGGACTCAAAGCCGACGTCAACTATCAACCGTCGTCGGCAGATACTCTCAAGTATTCCACGGAAATGTCCCTTTCAAATCTTTCTCTCTCCGGAGGGAAAATCCCCGGCGACCTGAAGTTTGGCGCTATTCATGTCAGCGCCGAAAAAGACCACGCCCGGCTCTCGAGCGAAAATGGATCTTTTAATGGCAAACCCCTCAAATTGCATGCGGTGATAGAGACCTTTGCCGACCCATCGGTAACGGCCGAGATCGCAGGCCAACTTGATCTGGCCATGGCGCAACCCTTTCTACCGTCAGCTGGTCATCACGAAGTGACCGGTGCCGTCGATATTGAGGCCAAAATCGCCGGGCGTATCAAAGATATTAAGAGTGGAACCGTGTCTGGGCGGATTAGGGTGCCAAAGGGTGCATATCGGGCGTCAATGCTTCCTGAGCCGATTGATTCGTTCTCTCTCGATTTGTCTTTCAATCAGGAGGTTGTCCGCATCGATACATTTAGGGGTGCTATGAAATCAGGCACTGTCGCATTTAGCGGACGCATCACAGGGCTATATGACTACCTCATGGCGGACAGCGTGCGCGCACTCTCCCTGTCACCGGCCATCGACGGCAAACTCGATGTTAGTGGCGATCTGGCCGTGGCGCAGGCCTATCTTCCACAGAGCGGCAATCCCAGATTGGGCGGAAGTTTGGCAATGTCGGTGAGTGTGCAGGGACCGATCAGGAAATATGAAGAGATTCGACCGAATGGAACGGTGACAATTCGAAAAGCGTCCTATCACGACTCTCTGCTCCCCGAGCCGATAACGCAACTTGACGCCGACCTGTTGATCTCCCCCGAAACGCTCAGCGTGACGGCTATGACCGTTCGCTTTGTTTCAAGCGACGTCTCCATGAAGGGGAAACTGACCAATCCATTTCCGTATCTCCTTCCATCAAAAAACCTTGACCGCTCCACTATGACAAAGCCGCTTTTTCTCTTTTCGCTGTCATCCCATCGATTCGATCTTGACAAGCTTTTCCCAGAAGCGGTTCCCGGCGCCGGGGAAGGGGGAGGAGCGACGATGGATTCGGTGTCGCCGATGATTCTACCCGATATCAACGGGCGGGGCACGGTCGAGATCGACACCATGATCTATAGTCGTGTTGAATTCACCAATATCACCGGTCAGGTCAGGATTTTTGACCGGAAGATTGAATGTAGCGGTGTGAAAGGAAAAGCCTATTCCGGCGATGTCTCCGGCAGTACCACAATCGACCTGAATGATTTTGCCAGTCCCCGTTATACCGGTGAATTCAAGGCCACGCAAATTGAGGCCAATGATTTCGCCACTCGCTTTTCACCGTTGAGTGGCATCCTGTACGGCAAGCTCGATGTAACCGGGACGTATGATGCCCGCGGCTGGGAGCCATCTGATTTCCTCAATTCACTGACGTTGAATGGAAAGGGTTCAACCCAGAACGCCAAACTGATCACCAGCGGCTTTGCACTCGATGCTATTCGTTCGGTGGCTACGAAATTTGGCAAGGATGTAGGAACCGAGCATTCCCTCAAAGGGTTGGCTTCTAATATTGCCGTGAAAGATGGGATGGTCTCATTCGATAATCTCAAGACAGTGATTGGTGATATCGGCGATCTGGAACTGACTGGCGGCTATAAATTTGCCGGTGGGCTGTCCTATTCGGGTACCGTTCTGCTTTCACGTGAGTGGAGTGAAAAACTGTTGAAATCCGGTTTAGCTGGCGGACTGGCCGGGTTGTTCACCGAATCAAGCACCGAGCGTATCAAACTCCCTCTCTCCATAGGCGGAACGATGGAGAAGCCGTCACTCACCGTCGACTACGCAGGCATTGCCAAGAATCTGAAATCTTCCCTCAAGAATGAGGCTGGCAATCTGTTAGAGGGGCTTTTCAAGAAGAAATAACCATTTCAACTTCTGGGTAGGCTGAAAGAATTTCAATTCGCTCCGGACTCTCTAAATTGCTGTGGGCGGCAGACGTCTCGTCTGCCCCTAATCGATTCATCGCTGTGCCGTGGCGGGTTCGCGGACGGACCCGCCCTACAAAACAAAGAATCATTGCTCTGCGTAGGGCGGGTTTGTCTTCAGACCCGCCGTCTTCAACGCCAATCTGAATCGTTCTTGACCCACATCCTTCCGTAATGTAGTTTCCATTTCAATTATTGGAGACCCGATGGATTGGCTGTTCGAACAAACCGCGACGCTGTCAAAAATTTTCTTCTATCTCGTTCAGACTATCCATCTGACAATTCTCATCACCATCGTGTCGTATGTAATCGCTCTGGCGTTGGGACTGACTTTCGGCGTCGCACGCATCTGGCCCAATAAACTCGTTCGCGTAGTGGCCGCTACCTATGTCAATACTCTCCGCGGTATCCCCCTCCTTGTTTTGATTTTTTTCATTTATTTCGGACTGGGCAAGATCATTGATTTGGAACGATTTTGGGCGGGAGTCATCGCAGTAGGAATCTGTTATGGCGCGTATCTTGCAGAGGTTTTCCGAGCCGGAATACTCGCGATAGAGCATGGTCAGCACGAAGCCGCCCTCTCTCTCGGCATGACCCGCTGGCAGACTCTTCGTCATGTCATCTTGCCGCAATCGGTGCGAATCGTTGTTCCCCCTGCGGCCAATGAATTCATCGCCTGCCTCAAGGATTCATCACTCGTTTCGATCATCGGCCTGCGTGAATTGACCCGCGCCGGACGGGAATACGCCAGCGACACCTTTCTTGATTTTCAGACATGGCTGGTAGTCGGCCTCCTGTATCTGATTATGACTCTGACACTCACTCGCTTTGTCCACTACCTCGAAAAGAAGGTGGCGGTCGCCGGATATGGAGCACAGAAGAATGCTGGTTGAAACGCGCGATTTGGTCTGTCGTTTTGGTGACATCATCGCGGTCGACGGCGTCAGTATCGCGGTGGACAAGGGGGAGGTGGTGGTGATTATCGGCCCTTCTGGTTCCGGCAAATCAACACTTCTGCGATGTCTCAACGCCCTCGAGGAAATTCATTCTGGAGAAATCACGATTGATGGCATCAAAATCGACAAACATCATCACCACATTCATGAGGTTCGCCTTGAGGTGGGAATGGTGTTCCAGCATTTTCATCTCTTCCCGCATCTGACTGTCCTTGAGAATGTCAATCTGGCACAAATAGTAGTGCGCAAAAGAAGCTTCGCTAAAGCCACTGAAACCTCCCGCGAACTTCTTAGCAAAGTGGGACTCGCCGACAAAATCGACGTCTATCCTGCCCAGTTGTCGGGCGGGCAGAAACAACGTGTCGCCATAGCGCGGGCGTTGGCGATGAATCCCAAGGTGATGCTGTTTGATGAGGCAACTTCCGCCCTCGATCCGGAAATGGTTGGGGAAGTACTTGCCGTCATGAAAGAGCTCGCCCACAGCGGAATGACCATGCTCGTTGTTACCCACGAGATCAGCTTCGCCCGGGAAGTGGCCGACCGTGTACTTTTTTTGGACAACGGAAAGCTTGTCGAGAGCGGTTCCCCCGAGGAGTTGCTCGTAAATCCCCGCCATCCGCGTCTGCGGGAGTTTCTTTCCCGCGTTCTTTAGGTGCGACAGGTAACTTGGCCAACTTTTCTTTCGGAAAACAGACTTTTCTTTGCCGAAATTCTCAATAGTAAGCACCCTTCTTCCGATAGTAATGAGTAACGGGCATACGTGGCCGTCCACCGCGGACGAACACGCCGCCCGACTTGCCAACGGAAGTGGGAGATAGAGATGTCGAGCGTCGTCGTCAATCAGTCGAATCAGCAGGGGCGAGGTATTCGCCGATGCGCGGTTTGTAAGATTGACATGAAAGGACGCTTCGTCTACATCGACGAGGCCTTCGAAAAACTTCTCGGCCAGACCACCGAAACGCTTTTTGGTAAATCCATTCTCAGCCATCTCGATGCCGACTCACAGGAATTGATTTCCTACATGCTGAGTCAGCGCAATCACTATGAAACATTTTACGACACCTGCGAAATCGTGATTGTCACCGGCGCTCAGGCAACCGTCCCTGCCCGCGCTGTTATTACGCTTAATTATATCAACGGCAACCCGGTCAACTACCAATTGATAGTCGACGCTCTCAATAATGCCGACGACAATTTGGAACTCCCCGGGCGGGTCAGTGATGGTCTCCTGAAGAATCTTCTCGCTCTTCAGGCAGAGAGTGACATCAAGGATGCTGTCTCATTCGTGCGTCGATGCGCCAATGCCACTGTCGCTCTTGTCTACGCCGTGCGCGGCACGACCCTTGAGCCACGGACGGCCGTGTCGGTATCGGGTTCAGGAGAGTCCCTCTTCAAGAAGGCATCCGCTTTGACAACTGAGCATATCTCCGCTATCGGTGTGAGTGACCTAGTTCAATTGCCGAAAGAAATTTCTCCTGACGATTTATCGAGCGACCGGGAATTGCTGATGACATTAAATACCGGTGCAGGCCGGGACTATCTCGTTCGCCTCATCTTCCAGGGGGGCGACTGCCGCAATCTCAATAGTCGATGCCGGACACGAGTAGCTCAGGCGCATGAATATGTCAAAACTGTTCTCAATTCTCAGAAATCCAAAGATGAGGACTCCGGCGATACGGTGGATCTCCCATTCACCATCGGACTTCTCGATGCCCTCAAGATTGGCGCCTGCCTCATCGATCAGATTGGCTCGATAGCGGGTTTCAACCAGTCTCTCGCAGAAATGCTGGGAGGCGCACAGCCCGAGGGGAGCTATTCAGATCTCGCCGGAATACTGGGCAGTTGCAACTCCGCTGATCTTGCCGACGAAATCAATTCCTTCTTTTCGGATAGCAATGAATCCGACGGCATTGTTGATTTTGAAACTGAAGTCTACCTACCGTCCGGTCAAAAGGGGAGACTCACTATTATTCGGTTTTCCACCAGCCCCTCCGACCTTCAGGCCTGCCTAGCCATCGTTCCCTATCCGACATTTTCCGCCGACTCCGGCCTGGCGGTGACCGCCTCCAGGGCGGTAGAGCATGCAATTGCCCCCGTTTCCTGACTCGTTCAAATATCGTAACATATTGTCATACAACACAGTAGTGTCATTTCATCAGAATTGGCATTGACTTTGACCGTCAATCCTCTATTATTCGGGCTTGTCTATTCCTATGGGTAACTCAATATGAACTCGATGACAGGTTTTGGTAAGGCAGAAATCCGCTCAAAACTTGGTAACTTTCTTGTGGAAGTTTCGAGTGTCAACAACCGCTATCTGGAAGTCTCAACCCGACTTCCGAGACAGTTCATGGTCTTTGAGTCCCGCATTAAAGAGTACCTAAATGAACAAGTCGAGCGCGGCAAGCTATCGATATATGTCGGTTTTGAGGTTTCTGCCGACTCGGCCGCAGGATACACTATTAATAAGGAAGCCGCGCGCGCCTATCACAGACAGCTGATGTCTCTCAAAAAAGAGCTAAAGCTTGAGGGTGGCATTGAGATAGAAGACCTCCTGCAATTTCCCGCCGTTATCGAGGCTGGGCGGGAGACCTACGATGACGATGCCCTTTGGGCGGTGCTCAAAAAAGCGCTCACCAAGGCAGTCGAGGGACTCCTCGCCATGCGCACCAAAGAGGGGGCGGCGATGGCAAAGGACATGGATAAGCGCCTGCATCATATGGAAAAATGTGTCGAGCAAGTTGAAAAGAACGCTGTCCTCGGTGTTTCAAAATACCGCGACCGGTTGCAAAAACAGGTCGAAGATCTTCTTGCCCGCCCTATGGATGCAGGCCGACTTGAAATGGAAGTCGCCATGCTCGCCGAAAAGACTGATATCAGCGAAGAATGCACCCGATTCCATAGCCACCTTGCTCAGTACTGGCAGGCCTTGAAATCGAAAGATACTATCGGCAAACGGCTCAATTTTATTCTGCAGGAAATGAATCGCGAAGCGAATACGATGTCGTCCAAGACGACCGAACTTGATATTACCAAGGCGGTCATTTCACTTAAAGAAGAAATAGAGAAACTGCGCGAAATGGCGCAGAATGTTGAATGATGGCGGGCAAACAGACGCCAGTGCGCAAAAGAAAACAAGGTCAGATCGTCATCATCTCCTCGCCATCGGGAGGAGGGAAAACGTCGATCTGCAATGCGGTTATGACGCCGGAGCGCCGCAAACAGGGCTGGCGGTTTTCGATATCCTACACGACCCGCCAAAAACGCCCCGGGGAACAAAATGGCCGCGAATATCATTTCGTAGAAGACCGGACTTTTATGTCCCTTCGGCGCCGAGGCGAGTTTGCCGAGGATTGTCGAGTCCATTTGTACCGCTATGCAACCCCTCGTGCCCCTCTTGAGAAGGTTATCACGAACGGTGGCGTAATGCTTCTCGACGTTGATGTTCAGGGAGCGGAGAAACTGCGACGACGCTATAAAGAGGCGATTACGATCTTTATACTGCCACCTTCTCTGATAGAACTGCGCAAGCGGCTCACCAAACGCGGGACCGAATCACGAGAGCAAAAACGAGTTCGCTTCGAAAACGCGCGCAAGGAAATGAAGTTGTATAACAAGTTTGACTATGTGGTCATAAACGATCACCTTGAAACCGCGGTTGGGGATGTCCTGTCGATTATTCAGGCTCACCCTTGTCGCACCCAATTTGTAAGAAAATCAGCGATCCGACAAATCGTCGGATAAACGGAGGATTCGAGATGAGACACACAGGAAAGATGAATACCCTGCCAATCGGGGAACTTGACAAGATGGGACTGAATCGCTACGAGGCGGTTATTGTGGCCTCCCGACAGGCGCGAATGCTCAATCTTTTGCGTCTTAAGAAGATGGAAGAGATGGAGTTAAACCCCGATATCGAGATCGACTCCCGCAAGATTACTATGCTTGCCCTCAAAGATCTTTTGGACGGCAAAGTTAAGTTTCAGCGTCCAGATTCGATCTAATTGAGTAATACCGACTCCAGGAACCGCAAACAGGAAGAGTGATGGCAAAAAACCTACTCATCGTTGAGTCTCCCGCCAAGACGCGAACGCTTAGCCGATTTCTCGGCAAGGATTTCGATATCATGGCGACTATCGGGCATATCGTTGATCTGCCGAAATCAAAACTCGGCATCGACGTGAAAAATGATTTTGAGCCCGACTATCAGGTTATTGAGGGAAAGGAGAAGGTTCTTGCCGAGCTGAAAAAGGCCGCCAAGAAAGCCGAAACGATTTATCTCGCCCCCGACCCTGATCGCGAAGGGGAGGCCATCGCATGGCATGTCTCGAACCAATTGAAAAAATCGACGAAGGCCAAGTTCGTGCGCGTGACATTCAATGAGATCACCGCCAGCGCGGTCAAGGAAGCTATGAAGCATCCTCGGAAAATCGACTTGAATCTTGTCAATGCCCAACAGGCGCGACGCGTTCTTGATCGAATCGTCGGATACACCGTCTCGCCCTTTCTGTGGAAGACAGTCGCCAGAAATCTGTCGGCCGGTCGCGTGCAGTCGGTTGCTCTGCGGTTAGTGTGTGAACGGGAAGCAGAAATTACCGCCTTCAAATCTCAGGAATACTGGGGTATCGAGGCACTGCTCTCAACTTCCAAGAAGGAAAAGTTCACCGCCCGATTAGTCAAAATTGACGAAAAAACCGTCATCAAAGCCGGTGAGAATGGTGACAGCGCCAAAAAAATAACTATTACTTCTCAGAAGGAAGTCGACGGATTCGTCGCCGAATTGAAGAAGTCGTCATATGTCGTGTCA
>ERZ1292633.4409-Hain-H41-02um-R1-4409-length-13046-cov-18_pt1 | contig 11796 bp, 12 predicted proteins | sample MGYA00564406_ERZ1292633 | MGnify/ENA primary metagenome ERZ1292633 (study PRJEB36523, sample SAMEA6512639) | groundwater metagenome | collected 2019-01-08 | study: AquaDiva: Metagenomics assemblies of 32 groundwater samples
ACTGTAGATTTATAGCTGGATTGATGGGGGCAGATGAAGAAAAAAAGCTGTCGAACTTGGTTGTTAGTTTCTTTAGTAATGATAGTTTGCAAGACTTGACCCTGACAACGCAAGCGCATCGCTTTTGTGCCTATCAACGGGTGGTCAGATACTGGACAGACGCTCAACCGTGTCCGGGTAGCGCTCAACCATGCGAATCAAAATCGCAGCTTGGGCATTCGGACTGGCTCGGCCTTGCTCCCAGTTTTCCAGTGTGCGTTCGTTCGTGCGCAAATATCTGGCGAATACAGTTCGCGATAAGTGCAGCTTTTCCCGCAGACTGAGCAACTCTTCCGGGGTGATGGTAGGCGCAGGTTTCTTTTCTACACCATGCTGGCGCAAGGTGATCTTGCCCTTGCGTACAGATTCGAGTGCAGTAAGTCCCTCTTTCAGTTCATTAAACAAGTTACGTTTCATTTGATTCTCCTTGCGTCCAATTCCTGCTTGAGCAATTCCTTCAGGATTTTGCGTTGTGCAGCGGTCAGATCATCCATCGTGCCTTCGATCACGTCGCCAGCTTCCGGATTTTTCATCAGCATCTTTTGAAACTTGCGAAAACTTTCGTCGTTCAGATAACTCTGCCGGTGTCGCTCGAATGGCGGCAACTCAGTGAAGGTGGCTTTCATGAGGGAAATCATACGCAGATTGCGTATGTTATGTCAAGGGGAAAATCTTTTACGAAGGCTGCACCCGCGTGGGCTTGGACGATTTTTGTTTCTTTCCAAAATACTTCGATACTTGGTTGTGTTCCCAATCTTTGTGCATTATCGGAAATGGATTACGGGTAGCTAGGCGCACTACTCGCTCCAGTACCTTGATAATAGGTCGATTCCCGATTTTCCGTCGCGTTTTTCCAGATAGCATATACTCAATCAAAACCTCGTTCAGCTTGATCTTTGGAAGGTCATAATTAGTTCGTTTATGATATAGCTCCGTGAGGGCGGCACCGGGGTTCTTTGCGGATTTGCAGACTATCACATTGGCAGATGAAAAACTTGCTCGGCCTTGAGCAAGTTCATTCATAGCAGTTGCGATTTCGCTACAGGAAAAATTATCAAACTCAAAGGAGTCTTTCCATATACGAATATATTCCGGTCGCGTCACATAACGCTGTTCACTCAATTTGGATTTAGCCTTTCGCGTTTCCACCTTTAATTTGTTCGCATAATTCTCATTATCGAGTATAAGGAAGGTGAATGTTTGATGATGGTGCAGGTAGTCAAGAAGCCGCAAGATCGCACGAAACCGATCTTCCTTCTTGGTTCCGGTAGCCGTACCCACACCACCTAACACGATAATCTCGATCCCGCACATACCTGGATGAATGCCAAAACATTCGCTAAAAATTTTCCGTACTGCTATATCTTCACCCTCTCCTTCCACAAAGAGAGAAAGCTTGGGTTGTGGATTGAGTCCAAAGCGGTTGACAACAAATTCAAGGTGGCGACGTGCATCCTGACGTACTTCCAGTTCCGGCATATGGATAATGACTGTCCTTCCAACTTCATTCGGATGTGGAAGTTCCTCCCCATATAAATCTTTGTGCAGGAGTCGCAACATGTGCGAGCCAACACGTAACGTCTCTGCCCTCAAGGCATCGCCTTTTAACCTCCTGCGTTCCTGCATAGAAACAAACTGCGTAAGTTGATACCAGCTCGAAAGAGGATCACAGGACGATTGAGCCAAAGCCAGTCCTTCATAGGCATGACGCAGTTTTTCGGGAGTCAGGTCGAACAAGCTCTCCACTGCTACGGGGTTCCAATTTCGCACCTCTTCATGCCAATCCCAGCCTGATCCACTGACGCTAATCCAGTTATCTGAATAGTAGCCTCCGCCTATTTGGATTATTCTCTGATCACCTTGCGTCTCTGGAAAATAACGGTTTGATATGAACTGGCAAAGTAGTGCCTTACTTCGACGATACTCATGTACAAGCAAACTCTTTGAACAACTTTCGGCATGTTGCATCCAACGCTCGCCTCTCTTCTGCCAGTCGATAGTCTTATCTTTAGCGCTATCCAAGTAGGAATCCAACTGAATCCGAATCGTCATTTCAGAGAGAACAATGTGAAGATAATCAAGTTGAAAAATGGAGTAGTAACCTTCTTGCGTTCGATCATTGTGTTCAGGAACCTCAAAGGTGGAGGGAATTCCTGTGGTATCCCATGCCCATCCCTTGGCAAACCAATCATTGCCGTTGCGCACCGGAATATAAAATGGCGAAACATCCTCCTGTGGTTCCCGCACTCGGAAGATCGGTGCAAACAACCCCAGGCGTTCAAACCGTATCAGACGTTCCCGATCAATTGAAAGACCACGCTCGTTACAGAACGTAACGAACCGATCTGTTCCCAATAGCGAGCAAGCGATGACTGCTCCGGTTTTAACTATAGCTCGCCCAGCATGAGCTGGAATAGTAAGCAAATTATCAGGCATGAATAGTTTTCTTGCTAGATGTTACTGCAATGGCCACTCGCTTATCGCATCATCAGATGACAGGCCATGGGCTTGCCCATAATGCCCAGACCGATGAAACCGATATTTGCCATGACTGTTTACTTTGAAAAAGAATAGCCGAATGATATGTCGATAGCGGGGATAATAAAAGAAAAAACTACTGCTGACGCCGGGACGACCGGGTACGCCATAATACAGCCAGCAGGCTGCCTAACAAGGAATGCGTCAGCACTGAAACCGCACCGACAACGGGCGCCAGGGGCAACATCGGAAAAGCCTGCTTGGCCAGCACGATAGCCAAACCGGAGTTTTGCATGCCGACCTCAATCGAAAGGGTACGGGCGCTCTGGGAATGGTAACCAAAGATCCGTGCAAACTGATAGCCAATCAAAAAACCACCGCCATGCAACAACGCAACGGCGAGAATCAGCCCGGCGCCATGCCTGAGAATGGTATCGGCATTGGCCGCAAATACAACGGCGCAGATCACGCACACTCCCAGCACGGATAGCAATGGCGCGACCGGCATCACGCGCTGCACGAATTGCGGCGCCCAGCGGTTGAGCAGAACGCCCAGCACGACGGGCAGGATCACGACTTGCAGGGTTTGTTTGAACAGCATCCAGGTATCCACCGGGACCAATGTGCCCGCAAACAATTGTGTAAGCAAGGGGGTAAGGATGACGGCGGCCAATGTGGAGCAAACGGTCATCACCACTGAAAGCGCCACATCCGCTTTCGCAATATAAGCCACCAGATTCGAGGCGGTGCCGCCAGGACAACACCCCACCAGAATCAGACCGACCGCAAAATAAGGCGGCAAATCAAGCCCGGCCGCAATTCCCCAGGCCAGCAAGGGCATGATGGTATATTGCGCCGCAAAGCCAATGGCCACCACTCTGGGCATACGGGCGATCCTGCGGAAATCATCAAAGGTTAAGGTCAATCCCATGCACAGCATGACAAAAGCCAGTATCAACACCACGATTGATCCTTGATTCAGAGGAATCAACCACTCCGGCCAGGATAACGCGATGGCGCCCGTAAGCAGCATCCAGAGCGGGAACAGCAGCGTCAGTTTTTGCAGCATAAGGATCTTGTCTCAGCTCAGATTTGTGGCAGGGAAGAACGCGCAAACAGCAGGGTATAGTGCTGTCCGTAACGACTGACTACACGGCTGGCTTTCAAACCGGCCGCTGCCGCCATTTCCTGTAACGTCGAAAAGTACTCAGGATAATCGTGATCATGCACATGCGCGCAGGCCTCCTCCAACTGATCCGAAGGCACCTCGATCCAGTTGTCGCGCATGCATTTCAGATAACCCTCCAAATAATCCTCGCGGCTCTGGTTTTCCTCACGTACAACATCCACCAGAATCAACCAGCCTTTTTCTGCAAGGCAGCGCCCGGCGGCCTGGAAAAAACGCGCCTTATCATCGGACATCAAGTGGTGAACAGCAAATCCAGTGAAGATCACATCCCATGTCTTATCGGTAGCTTCAACAGCTTCGAGCAGATCGCCATGCGTCAGCGTCACCACTGAATCAGGCAGACCAGCCAAATAGCCACGCGCCTCAGCCAGCGCCGCTTCGGATAAATCCACCCCTTCATACAGCGCTGGCGGGAATTGTTGCAGACAAGGCGCCAGATAACGCGCGTTGCCGCACCCCAGATCCATCAAACGGTAACGCCCAACATCATCGCGCAATTTCAGCAGTTGACCCACCCCCTGATAGATTTCCTGATGAAACATGTAATTGTGCTCCGTGATCAGATCATACAGTGACCAGGAACGCGTGAAGATGGCGGTCGATTCAGCAGATGTCATAGGTTATCAAAACAGGGTGTAAATGCAGCGGACTAAACTCTGGCAACACTTTACATGAGATTGCGGCTTAAGGAAACGCCGATTCATTTTCCGGGGATTGATGCCGGTGACGGGCTTTCCGGCAGCCGCTCCCTAACGGTTTTATCAGTCCGCAGAAAACGTTTAATCTGTCTCGCGTTCCGGGCTACAGCAATGCGACGTGGCTTGCGTCTCTTCCATTTTACTGAGAATAACGCCGGTGATCGGATTGGGCCGGAAAGTGGTGCAACCTTTCAGACCGAGATCATAGGCATCCTGATAGAGACGGCGAAAGGTATCGAAGTCATAATCCGCCGGTATATTGATTGTCTTGGAAATCGCCTGATCCACATAAGGCTGAAGAGCCGCTTGCATATGCAGGTGTTCGCCGGGCGTTACCGTATGGGCATTGACGAATGCGGGCGGCGGCGTGTCACACGAACCATTTTTTTGCCAAACCGCGACAGCATAATCCGTGACCGGATATTCGGAGTAGCTCCCGTCCCGTTTTAATACCCGCCGCATGTAACAACGATCAAATACCGGTTCCAATCCGCTCGAAATATTATTCGCCAGCAAACTGATGGTGCCTGCCGGAGCGATGGCGGTGAGATGACTGTTGCGGATGCCATGCCGCGCAATGCCGTTGCGGATCGATTCCGGCAAAGTCCGTACAAAAGCACCGGCAAGGTATTTTTTCTCGTCGAAGTACGGAAACGACCCTTTCTCCCGGGCAATCTCAATAGAAGCCTGGTAAGCCGCATGGCCGATGCGCTGCATGATTTGCTGCGCAAATTGCACCGCGTCGCTGCTGCCATAGCGGATTTGCAGCATCATCAGCGCATCGGCCAAACCGGTTATCCCCAAACCGATACGCCGGGAATTCCGTGCCTGCCCGGCCTGTTTGGCTAATGGAAAACGTGAAACATCGATGACATTATCCAGCAGCCGCACCGCAATGCCGGCGGTTGTGCCGATGCCTTCCCAATCGAGATGCGCCTGCGCGGCAAAAGGCTCACGGACAAATTGCGTCAGGTTAATCGAGCCAAGGTTGCACGCGCCATAGGGTGGTAGTGGCACTTCTCCGCAGGGATTGGTCGATTGAATCGTTTCGCGATAATACAGATTGTTCAACTGATTAATGCGGTCAATGAATAATACCCCCGGCTCGGCATAATCGTAGGAAGCGCGCATGATTTTTTCCCACAGCACACGGGCGCGAATGCGCTTGTAGACCTTACAAGGCACAGGACTTGCATAGCCCGGCCAGCTTCGCAGTACCGTTTCTCCATCCGTAGCGCCTGCACCGATGGGAAAAACCAGCGGCCAGTCTTCATCGTTTCTCACCGCAGCCATGAAAGTATCGCTGATCAGCACCGAGATATTGAAATGCCGCAATTGATTCCGGTCTTGTTTGGCCGCGATGAATTCTTCAATATCGGGATGATCGCAGCGCAACGTACCCATCATGGCGCCGCGCCGCGCACCGGTCGACAGGATGGTTGCGCACATACTGTCCCAGATATGCATGAAAGAAACCGGACCGGAGGCCACCGAACCCACGCCATTGGCTTGAGCGCCACGCGGACGCAGCGTGGAAAAATCATAGCCAACCCCGCCGCCTTGCTGCATCGTCAGCACGCCCTCCTTGAGCGCATCAAAGATGCCATCCATCGAATCGGCAATCGTTCCCATCACAAAACAATTAAACAGCGTCACCTGATGCGAAGTCCCCGCCCCGGCCTGAATACGCCCCCCAGGCAAGAATTTGAAATTGCTCAGAATGTCGTAAAATCGCGCCTGCCAATAATCCTGATTGCTTTCCTGCGCGGCCAACGCTTGCGCGACGCGCTTCCAGGTATCGCGAATGGAAGCATCACGTACCACCCCATGTTCACGATGGCGGTATTTTGTGTCCCAGATGTGCTGTGCAATGGGGGTGATGAAATAGGGATCGTTCATGGTTTTCAGGATAACACCGGGTTAACTTGAAGAGTATGATGTTCGAGATAACGAAGTAGGATGGGTGACGCTTCGCTTATCCATCCTACCTTGCTACGTTTTCCTAAGTTTTTGTACGCCGATTAGATTTGTTTGCATAAATAATTTCCTTTAGCTGTTCAATGCCCAAAGGGGGATTCGATGTGTGAAGCATAGAATGGCAATTGGGACATACGGGCCGCAAGTCATTAACTGGATCAACTTGGTATGAGTCGCCAATTTGTGACACCGGCACCAAGTGGTGAACATGAATAAATCCAGAACCAATATCACCATAAATTTCCTGAAAATCCAACTTGCAAACAGCACACAAACACCCCCAGTGCTCTACGCACAAAATGCGTGCTTTTGGGTTTCTCTCGTAGGAGTTTACGGTAACTGTTTTTTTGACGCCCTCAGTAAACAAGATGCCTTCTTCGGATGGAAGTTCTTCAGCGTATGGCAGCTCTCCAGTTAACTTGCATTCTCTGAGTGCATCCGCAATTTCTGATCTTAGTTGCCAAACAAAATATTTGCCTTCTTCCCAGCCTTTGAAAAATAAATCCCAGTATTTGTATTTTCTTTGGCTTCTTTCGGTGAATTGAATGTCGTAATGTTGCGCGATTCTCTTGGCGTATCTACCAACTTCTGAGTTTAATGGTGCGTGCGGCGATTTGCCTTTGTAACCTAACAGAAGTCCAACTTGACTTGCGAACGCCTTGTAGCCATCGAACGAATAAAGCGTTTGAAAAATCGACAAATCAGTATCATTTGTCAATTCCGAATTCATTAGGATTTCACACCATTGAATTTTGCTTAATTCGGTAGCCATGTTTCTTTACGCATAACTAGAGTTAGATAGATTGTAAATTAGCTTGTAAGGTTTACTAAGCCGAGTTCGTGTCTTGCAAACAATCACATCCATAACAAAATCCTTCTTACGTGCAAGCGAAATAAAACCAGCGTCTTATTATTCCCCCTGAATGGATCAATATTTCCAATCATCGAAAATATTGCCGGAAGGTGTTTCAGAAAGATGGTTTTGATCTTTCAGCCAGCGCTTGAAGTATTTATCATCCTCTATTTGCTGCAAGTCTTGCTGCATGGCGGCCAGGTCTTTTTGGAAGGATATTTCTTCGATTCTCAGGCTGCGATGCAGGTTGGTTATGCTCAAAGTTTCGTAGGATTTAAGGCCAAATTCATGCTGTGCATCGTGACGGCATTGATGCAGTTCGTTTTCCAGTTCCTGGGCTTGCTGCTTGAGTAATAGCGTCAATACCGCAATCTTTTCTTCCGCCATTTTGGCAATGGATGCGGTGCCCGTTAACTCAGTGCGCAGTTGAATCTGCAGCAAGGCTACCAAATCACGGCGATCATAAGCGGCATTGGCTTCGCTCATTAACGTTGTTTTTCTGGCATGTTCATCGGGGTCGCTTTCACGATCAGGGTGCAAGGCGCTGGCCAGTTGCCGGAAAACCTTGCGCAGTGTGGTTTCTGCTTCTTGCTGATCTGCCTTGGCTTTAAGCTGGGCGGCGCCAGGCTTCTTTTTACGGGCCTGGGCCTGCTGGCGTGCTTCCTGCTCGGCTGCCTCCACTTCACGCAAACGTTCCATACCGGCTCTAAACACATCCTGCACGGTTTCCAGTGATTCGTCATCGGTCAGCGGCTCACCCAGCATGTCTTCCATTATGTCGCGCATATCCATCATGGCGGATTGTTCTTTTTGCGCCAGACTTTCGCTGCTGTGCTGATCATGCAGAATTTTCATTTCTTCATCGCCTTGTGCGGCAAGCTGCATACTGAGATTGCAAAGAATCGTGGAGGCAGTGCTTTTTTGTAAGGCGCTCAACCCCTTGCGTTGCAGTCTTTTATCCAGCCAAAGCACCATTTCGCGCATGAGTGCTTGATGGCGTTCACGTAGCGGTGCCAATGTCTGGTGGTATACAGGACGATGTGCATCGCACAGCGCCTGTATCCCGGCAAGCTGGCCCTGCAATTTATCAATGCGTTCAAGTAACCGGTTAAAACGCTGCTGACCTGGCGATAACCGGGCATCCTGGGCCGCCAATTTGAGCGCGGTAGCAGGATTGCTTTCAGTTTGTTGGTGAGCCTCTGGGGTCTCATCAGAAAATAAATCTGGCTGATGTCGCATTGTTTTTCTGTAAAGTCAGTGGATTAGCGTTAACATTCCGATACACATAAAGTTTTCCTCGGTCAGGAGGCTATCACCCGTTATCGAACCTGAAGGATGAAGGAATAACAATGAATCTACAGAAAGCCAGGTGAATCGTCAATTGCATGGATGACCGATCAAAATGATTGATGAACTATCGTTTATGTCCGGTAACATGTGCTATGCGCAGATTCACATTGCAAGCAGAGGATAAGATGAAAGACTATCAAGTAAAACCAGGAAGCAGGTTGCTGCTTTCTCGATTTGACCCTGACGACACCGCTGATTACAAGAACACCGAGCAAGGCAAGGAAAAAGCTAAGGCTGTCACAGGAAAATTAATCATCCGGTTAAGTGAATTGCAGGAGCGTCTTTATGCCAATGGGAGCCAGGCGTTGCTGATCGTTTTGCAGGGGATGGATACCAGCGGCAAGGACGGCACGATCAGGAGCGTGATGTCCGGTGTGAATCCGCAGGGTTGTAAAGTGGTGACTTTCAAAACCCCATCTGCGGAGGAACTCGGTCACGATTTTTTGTGGCGCGTGCATCAGAAAGCGCCTGCCAAGGGCCAGATCGGCATTTTTAACCGCTCGCACTACGAAGATGTGCTAATCACCCGGGTGCATGGGTTGATATCGGACAAGGTGGTCGCGCAACGGTTTAACCAGATCAAGGAATTCGAGGAATTGCTGTCTGAGAGCGGAACGGTCATTTTGAAGTTTTTCCTGCATATTTCGAAGGATGAACAGAAAAAACGGCTGGAAGAACGTATCCGCAATCCCGAAAAACGCTGGAAGTTCAACGACGGGGATCTCGAAGAACGGAAACTGTGGGAAAGCTATATCGAGGCATTCGAGGCCATGATGACCGCCACCAGCGCCGATCAGTCCCCTTGGCATATCATCCCGGCCAACCATAAGTGGTATCGCAATCTGGTCATTGCGGAGCGTGTCGTTCACGCGCTGGAAGGCATGCAACTGAAAACACCTCCGGCTCCGGCGGGGATCAATTTTGATACGCTGAAGATTGAGTAGTCATCGCTTATGCGCACTGACGTTAGAAACGGAAAATGTCATGGAAATTGAACTGAAACTGGCTCTGCATCCCCGTCATACGGCACGTATCCGGCGGCATCCCTTGTTGAGCAGGGTCACGCCGGAACAACGTTTGTTACTCAGCATTTATTTCGACACCCCGAAATTTGATCTGATGCGGCGCGGCATCGCATTGCGCGTGCGCCGGGTGGATGATCAGTGGATTCAAACGCTGAAAGCCGAAACGCAATCAGTCGGCGCATTGTCGAGCCGCCCGGAATGGGAAGTGGCAGTTACGGACGGCAGCCGCCCGGATTTTTCCGCATTGCCGCAAGCGGCATTGGATTTACTGGCCGGAATCAAACTGAAGCGTATCGCGCCGGTGTTCACGACTGAATTTGAACGCACCACCTGGCAAATTGACAACAACGAGGCTCAAGCCGAAGTGGCGCTCGATACCGGAAAAATCTGTGCAGGAGAAGCCTGCCGGGATATTTGCGAAGTAGAGATCGAACTCAAATCCGGCGCGCCTGAGTTTTTGTTTGATGTGGCGGCGCAATTACTGCAACAGATACCGCTACACATCGAACCGCGCAGCAAGGCGGAACGCGGCTATATCCTGAGCGGTGCCATGCATCCTGCTCCAATCAGGGCAACGCACGCGGCAATTCATAAAGATCAAACTGCCGGTGAAGCTTGGAGTGCAATCATGCAGGCGGCATTGGCGCAATTGGCCGCCAATGTGCCCGGCTTTCTGGAAAATGCGCACGACACCGAATATCTGCATCAGCTTCGCATCGCATTGCGCCGCTTGCACGCCGGCGTGCTACTGGCGAAATCATTGGGGCAAGTTTCACCCGGCTGGAACCAGCCGCTACGCGAATCGATGCACGCGCTCAATTCGGCACGTGATTGGGATGTATTCCGGCACGATATTTTGCCTGATCTGCTAGCGATATTGGGAAAACCATCAGGGATCGCACCGATTGAAGATGCGGCGCTTGTTTTGATAAACGATAATGCTGCACATGCCCGCCAGCGGGCACAAGCATTGTTGCGCCAGCCCGCATTCACCCGGCTCGTGCTCGACATCGGCCATAGCCTGCTGACTGCACCTACTGATGTGCAAATGCGGAACACCCAAGCATGGGCCGGGACGATTCTCGAAAAACGCTGGCGCGCACTGCGCAACCGCTGCCACGGCTTCGCCAAATTGAATCCAGCCGAGCGCCACAGGGCGCGCATTGCCGCCAAGAAAATGCGTTATGCTGCAGATGCTTTCGCGCCACTCTACGGGAAACGCAGCCACCCTTTCATCACTACCCTGGGAGCGTTACAAAATGAGTTGGGGCGTGCAAATGATGCGCGTGCCGGAATGCAATTATTACGTTCGTTGCAGAAGAAATCCGCCACGCTCAGCTTCGACCTCGGCCGTATCAGTGGCGCGCTGGAATCCGATGCCGCTCAGCGCGTCAATCTGTCCGGTACCGTCTGGCAACGGCTGGCACGGTCGAAATTATTCTGGCGTTGACCGGCTATTGACGGATCATGCTTCGCTTATCTATCCTACCTTACTTAAGAAGCATATCAACCGATATTTTTAAGGGTTTATAAATGAATGTTTCAGAAAAATCACGGAGGGTAATCAGCAAGATAACGCTGGCATTGCTTATAATTGCCTGCTCTGAAGTTTCAGCACAATCCGATGTAAAATCCATCACAATACTGCTGGACGAACAAAAGCCTGCGGGGTGTCAATTAGTAGGCAGAGTGACGGGGTCTTCGCAAGATACCCAAGAAGATAATATTCCTTATACCGGCCGCTTGATTGATGCCAGAAATAATTTAAGAAATGAAACGCATAAACTGGGTGGCAATACGGTTCATATCAGACATGCCAGTACTTCGGGCAAATATGAGGTTCCCGGGGCTGATAAAAAAATAACATTCATCGGAGATGCTTACCATTGTGAATGAATTTACAAAAAATCAATTAATTTAGGAAATTATCAGTGGCAACCGATGCTTGCCAATGGCTCTATGAGTGCACACAAGCTGCTGCGAGTTGGCCGGCACATTCTGAATGAATTTTTTGTTCTTACCCCATTCTTAACATCAACATAGGAGGAATAATGAAAAATATCCGCCAGATACTTTTAGTTTGTATCTTGAGTTTGGCTTCGGTGGCACAGGCTGGAACGCCGCCTTATTGCTGGTCTCTGGATACCGGTCTGCTGGGTGTCAGTCCGACTACCTTGAAACTTTATG